>Ga0210393_10002636_pt1 | contig 14616 bp, 10 predicted proteins | sample IncBWC27OmetaG_FD_160068 | JGI IMG/M metagenome (GOLD analysis project Ga0210393, IMG submission 160068) | Forest soil microbial communities from Barre Woods Harvard Forest LTER site, Petersham, Massachusetts, United States - Inc-BW-C-27-O ... | reverse complement strand
CGCTGCAGTGGGGGAGTTGAGTCTTGGAATGCAGAGAGCGATCGAGTTGCAGGAATTAGGCGAGCTGACGATCCCGGAGACGGCCCGACACATGGGTCTCTCGGTGTCCGCGGTTAAAGCTCGCTTGTTCCGCGCGCGAAGGAGTTTAGCCAAATCACTGCGATGCCGGATAGGGCCGGATCTCGGCGGGCGCACTTCGCAAAATCGCCTGGCTTGCGCATGAAATTAGCACCCGCGCAAAGGAGCTCCCTTGGTTGAGGTTCTCTTGATAGCCGCAGCGAGCGTGCTGATTTTTCTGATCATCACCGACTCGGATGGTCACTCGGGCACAAAACCTCGTTAAAGGGAAATGTTTTTGAAAGGGAGGAACTATGAAATCGCAAAATTTGATCACCAATCCCTGGAACACGCGAAGAAGCGTTGTTCCACCAGCGGTCCCGGAAGAACGACAGAAGAACGGACCATCCCCGGCGGAAATCCGTCGCCGAGCGTTTGAGATTCACATCGAGCGTGGCGGAATTCACGGTTGCGACCTGGACGACTGGCTGGAGGCGGAAGGCGAGCTGCAGCAGAAGTACAAGAACGAAGTGCAAGAACATCACTAAGGATTCGAAAACAAAATGAGAGCCATAGCAGAAGCGCAGTTGCGATTTTCACAGACCAGCTCCGAGGAAAACAGCATGTTGAAGATCAACTTCAGTCAAACAGACGCCGAAGAGAAATGGAATCTGCACGGCCGCCTTTCCGGCCCATGGGTAGACGAGCTCAGGGCATGCTGGAAGGTGAATCACCGCACGGATGCGGGACGCGCGTGCATCGTGGACCTCGATGAGGTCACCTTTATCGACAAGAGTGGGGAGCGGCTCTTGCGCATCCTGGCGAAAGATGGAGCACGATTCACCGCCAGCGGAACCTATATCAAGCACGTCATCGAGCACCTGAGTGTGCGCAGCAAACGCTCCATTTCGAATCTGTTCGGTTTATTGATCGTGCTTGGGTTCGTGGTAGCTATGGAGGCCGGATGCGAACGCCCCGTGGCTTCGGCGCCGCCCCCTCCACCGCCCATGGTTGAAGTAACGCCCGCGATCCAGAAGGATGTACCGCTCGAGGGGGAATGGGTGGGGACGCTCGAAGGGTACGTCAACGCTCAAATCCAACCGCACGTGAACGGCTATCTGATTCGTAAGGACTACCAGGAGGGCGGAGTTGTCCGGCAAGGCCAGGTTCTCTTCGAAATCGATCCGCGCCCGTTTCAGGCGCTGCTTGATCAGGCCAAGGGGCAGTTGGCGCAGGCTCAGGCCCAGTTGGCCAACGCCGACATCAACGTGCGGCGCGACATCCCCGAGGCGGAAGCTCATGCGATTCCCCAGAGCCAGCTCGATAACGACACGCAAGCACAACTGGGAGCGAAGGCGACGGTAGAAGCGGATCAGGCTGCGGTCGAACAGGCTTCGCTGAATTTGGGATACACGAAAGTTCTTTCGCTTATTGACGGCATCGCCGGCATCAACACGGTGCAGGTAGGCAGTCTGGTGGAACCGTCTTCGGTCCTCACCGCAGTTTCCCAGGTGAATCCGATCAAGGTTTATTTCCCCATTAGCGAACAGGAATACGTGCGCATGGCGGACGGCGGAGGTCCGGGGAGCGTGGATTGGCTGACTCACGCTCCACAAATCCCGCTTCACTTGACGCTGGCCGACGGGAGTGCCTACCCGCATCCCGGCAGAATCATCTTCGCGGACCGCCAGGTGAGCACCGAAACGGGAACCATCCAGATCGTAGGCGAATTTCCCAATCCGAAGAACCTCTTGCGGCCAGGCCAGTACGCGCGCATTCAGGCGCCAACCGGAAGCATCACGCGAGCGCTGCTGGTGCCGCAGGCGGCGGTGAGCCAGCAGCAAGGCACGTACCAAGTTACAGTCGTCGGCTCCGATAACCGGGCACAGCTCCGCACCGTGGAGGTCGGTCCGAAAGTGGACACGCTCTGGGTAATCACATCCGGGGTAAAGCCGGGAGAACGCGTCGCGGCGGTTGGTGCGGAGAAAACAAAAGAAGGCCAACTGGTGAATCCCACGCCCTACAAAGAGACGGAGGAGCGATAAGCCATGGCGAATTTTTTCATTCGACGGCCCATCGTAGCGATCGTGATTGCGATTCTTACCGTCATCGTCGGCGCGATCAGCATGGCGACTCTGCCGGTAGCTCAGTTCCCACAGATCGCTCCGCCTGAGATCAGGTTGCAAGCAAATTTTCCCGGCGCGGACGCCGAGACTCTGGAGCAATCGGTTGACGTACCCATCGAGCAGCAAGTCACGGGCGTAGACAACATGACCTATATGTATTCGCTCAACGCCACTGCGAATCAGCAAACGACGTTGATCGTGGATTTTGATCTCAAGACTGATCCGAACACGGACTTGTTGCTCACGCAATCGCGCCAGCAACTGGCAAATGGTCAGTTGCCGCCCGAGGTAAACAACTACGGAATCACACTCAAGAAATCGACTACTGCTCCTCTGATGCTGATCGCGTTGTACTCGCCGCATGGCACCCATGATTCCAACTACCTGGCCAACTACGCCTACATCAACCTCAACGATCCTATCGCACGCTTGTACGGCGTGGGCCAGACGCAGGTCTTCGGCTCGGGGCAGTATGCCATGCGGTTGTGGGTGAAGCCCGATCAACTGGCGAAGCTCGGTATCACCGTCACCGATATTGTTAACGCGATTCAAGCACAGAACACCGTTAATCCGGCTGGCCAGGTTGGGGGCGAGCCGGCTCAGAGCAACCAGCAGTTCACTTATGCCGTGCGGGCTCAAGGCCGCCTGACCTCTCCGGAACAGTTCGGCGATGTGATCGTGCGCGAAGCACCGAACGGTGGGACCGTTCGCCTCAAAGACGTGGCGCGCGTCGAACTGGGCACGCAGGACTACAGCTTGATCGCTCGCCTGAATGGAAAGCCCAGCGCTGCCGTTGCCGTGTATCAGTTGCCCGGAACCAATGCCGTCCAAACCGTGCAGGGCGTCCGGAAGCTCATGACCCAGATGAAGCAACGCTTCCCGCAAGACATCGATTACACCGTTTCGCTCGACCAAACACTGCCAGTCACCGAAGGCATGAAAGAGATCCTTTGGACCCTGGTAATCGCGATTGTGTTGGTAATCCTGGTGGTCTATCTCTTTCTGCAGGACTGGCGCGCCACTCTGATTCCTATGCTGGCGGTGCCGGTTTCGTTGGTGGGAACCTTCGTCATCTTTCCGCTGTTCGGCTTCTCGATCAATACGCTTTCCATGTTCGGCTTGGTGCTGGCAATTGGACTGGTGGTTGACGACGCCATCGTGGTCGTCGAAGGCGTACAGCATCACATCGAGGAAGGACTGTCTCCCAAAGCTGCCGCCGTAAAAGCGATGGAGGAACTTTCCGGCCCGGTTGTGGGTATCGCTCTGGTCTTGGCCGCTGTGTTCGTGCCGACAGTCTTCATTCCGGGGATCACCGGCAGGTTGTATCAGCAATTCGCCCTCACCATCGCGATATCCGTGATGCTTTCCGCGTTCAACGCTCTCACGCTCAGCCCGGCACTTTCGGCGCTGCTACTCCGGCCCAAGCGAGAAACTCGCGGGCCGCTCGGAAAATTCTTTCGCGTCTTTAACGGCTACTGGGAGCGCTCTACCGACAGCTTTGTGCGTTTGTCGGGCGACGTAATTCGCAAAGGCGCACTGGTGTTGCTGCTGCTTGCGGTTGCCGGAGGTGCTGCGTGGCTCATTGGAGCCCATCTGCCCACCAGCTTCTTGCCCGATGAAGACCAGGGCTACCTCTATATCAACATGCAGCTTCCCAATGCGGCGTCATTGGAGCGCACCAGCGCGGCTGCGGCACAAGTAGAGAAGGTTCTCGCAAATACGCCGGGCGTTCAGTACACGACGAGCGTGGTTGGTTTCAGCTTGCTCAGTTATGTCCGGACCAGCTACAACGCCTTCTTTTGGGTCAACCTGAAACCGTGGGATGACCGCAAGAGCCAGGCGGAACAATATCAAGCCATCAAGGCGCGTTTGAACCAGGAACTCAAGCAGCTGCCGGAAGGGACCGTCTTCAGCTTCTCACCACCGGCGATTCCCGGTGTCGGCACCGCCGGCGGAGTTACGTTTGTGCTGCAGGACCGCGCCGGCAAGGACATCCAGTTTCTAACCGACAACCTCAACAAGTTCCTGGCAGCCGCTCGCAAGCGCCCTGAGCTTGCCACGGTCAGCACCACGTTTATTCCGAGCGTGCCGCAAGAGTTCATCAATGTGGATCGCAGCAAAGTGTTGAAGCAAGGCGTGGCTTTGACCGATGTTTACAACACCATTCAAGCCTACATGGGCGGATTGTTCGTCAATTACTACAACGATTTCGGTCGCACCTGGCAGGTGTATGTCGAGGCCGAAGCACCTTACCGTGCGACGACCAACGATCTCGGACAATTCTATGTCCGCAACGGACAAGGGCAGACCGTGCCGCTTTCCGCGCTGGCGAAATTCGAGACGCGTTCCGGTCCGGAGTTCACGATGCGCTATAACGAGTACCGGTCCGCACAGATCAATGCCGCCGCCGCACCCGGTTACAGCGCCGATCAGGCAAGAGCGGCCCTGGTGGATGTCTTCAGGAAGACCATGCCTTCTGAAATGGGTTACGACTGGCTGGGGATGTCTTATCAAGAGGTGAAGGCCGAAGAAGGTGTTCCGGCTTCGGTGATCTTTGCGTTTTCGCTCCTGTTCGTTTTCCTCGTCCTGGCTGCACTGTATGAAAGCTGGACGCTGCCCTTCAGCGTGCTGCTCAGCACGCCGGTGGCAGTATTTGGAGCCTTGGCCGCGCTTTGGTTGCGGCGTTTCGTGATGGGCCTCTACCTGCCTGCTTACATGCTGCAGATGGAGAACGACGTGTATGCGCAAATCGGCTTGGTGATGCTAATCGGTTTGGCAGCCAAGAACTCGATTCTGATCGTCGCGTTTGCCAAGGAGGACTACGAACGCGGAATGTCCGTTGTGGATGCGGCGCTTTCCGCGGCGAGGCTGCGCTTCCGGCCCCTCATGATGACCGCGCTCGCCTTTATTCTAGGTTGCGTACCGCTCTGGACAGCATCGGGAGCGGGTGCGATAGCACGCCAGATCATGGGCACGGCGGTAATTGGCGGCATGCTGGCGGAAACGTTCATCGGCAGATTCTTTGTTCCAGCAATCTTTTATGTGGTCGAGCGCATCTCCGGCGCTACCCGACAGAGGCCGCCAGAGCTCCTGCCCGCGCAAACGCAAGGCCAAGGTGATTAACATGAAGAGACTTGCGCTCTTGCCCGTCGTCATCGTCGCGCTGGCTGGCTGTGCAGTCGGACCGAATTACAAACGGCCAGCAGTGAGCGTTCCGACAGACTACCGCGCCGCCATGCCCAGCCCGACGGCGCCGGCATCATCGCTCGGAAACGAGAATTGGTGGCAGGTGTATCAAGATCCTGTGCTGGTGCAACTGATTCACACCGCGCTCGAGCAGAACTATGACGTGCGCATCGCCGCCGCTCGCGTGCTCGAGGCCCAGGCACAAGTCGGCATCACCCGTGCCAACCAGCTTCCCTCCGCCAGCGTCGGCGCAGGCGTCTTCAGCGAGGGAAATCCCAAAGTCTCAAAGCTGTTTCCAGCCTACGAGGTCAACGGTGGTCAGCTCAACCTGTCGGTTATCTGGAATCTCGACTTTTGGGGAAAATATCGCCGCCAAACCGAAGCAGCTCGCGCGCAGATGCTCGCTTCGGAGTGGGGGCAGCAGGCAGTGATCTCGTCACTGGTTGCAAATGTGGCGACAGCGTATTTTCAGCTTCGCGCACTGGATAGCGAGCTCGCGATCGCGAAACGCACGCTCGCATCCAGGCAACAATCACTGCAGTTGACGCAAGTGCTTTTTGGCCACGGCGGAGCCTCCGACCTCGACGTAAGCCAGTCAGAACAGCTTGTCTACACCGCCTCGGAATCCATTCCTGACTTCGAACGGCAAATCGAGCAGCAGGAGAATGTGCTCAGCATCCTGCTGGGCGAGGATCCGCAGTCCATTCCGCGGGGGCGTGCCATCACCGAGCAAGCTCTTCTGGACAGCATTCCCGCTGGCCTGCCATCGCAGCTGCTCGAGCGCCGGCCGGACGTCCGCGAAGCGGAACAGAACATCGTCGCGGCCAACGCGCAAATCGGCGTGGCCAAAGCGGCTTTCTTTCCCAGCATTTCGCTCACCGGGATGGGTGGGCTCGAAAGCAACGCATTGAATCAGTTCATTAGCGCGCCAGCGCAGACTTGGAACGCGGCATTCAGCGTGAGTCAGCCCCTGTTCGAGGGCGGGAGGCTGCGTTCGGGACTCAGGCTCGCCCGAGCGCAATGGCAAGAGTCGGTACTCTCCTACCAGCAGACCGTTCAGGACGCCCTCGAGCAGGTTTCGAATTCCCTCGTTGGTTACCAGAAATTTCGTGACTTTCGCGGTCAGCAGGAGCTGCTCACTCGGGCCGCACAGCGATCCGACGACCTTTCCTTGGTGCTCTATAAGCAAGGCGGCGCGAGCTATCTGCAGGTGCTGACCAGCGAAACAAACTATTTTGCGGCGGAATTGAATCTGGTTCAGGCGCAACTCAACGAGCGGCTTGCGCTTGTCCAAGTCTATGAGGCCCTCGGTGGCGGCTGGCAGCAATGAGCGACGCAAAACACCGCGCTTTCACTCCGTCGCACCCAGGCGGCGCGCGACGGGCAAGACTTGCGAGCCCAGGGCAAAATCGGTCATCATCTCCTTTGTAGGCCCGGAAATGATTTGCGGCGCCTTGGATATGAGCGCAGAAGCGGAACTGCAGCGTTGGAACGAGCGGTTTGAGTTGCTCCTGAATCTGACGACCAGCATCACGTCCACTCTGGATCTGCGGGAAGTATTGCGCTCGATTGCAGCCAACATACGCGAAGTCATACACGCCGATGGCGCCGCTGTTTCGCTGCCCGACGCAGCGTCCGGAAAATATCGGGTATTTGCCCTGGATTTTCCGCACGGCAAAGGGGTCATAAAGGAAGAGTTGTTCTTCACGCCAACCGCTGCCGGTAAAAAAGCGATGGACACCTTGAAGCCGGTGGTTATGGACACGCGGGAGCAGAACGCCCTCGGACCTTATGCATATGACATCGCAACTGCCGAGGGCATCCAAGCCTTGTGTTGTATCCCGCTTGTGAATCGCGGCCGGGGCCTCGGACTGCTGTGGATATGTCGCACAACAGAGACTCCGTTTTCGCCGGAAGATGTTGATTTCCTCAACCGTGCCTCAGGACAGATCGCAATCGCAGTCGAAAACGCTCTAGCCTTCCAAAAAGTATCCGGATTAGGAGATCGGTTGCAATTGCTCCTGAATCTGACGGCCAGAATCACCTCCAGCCTCGACCGGCGCGAGGTTTTGCGCGCGATTGCGGCGAATATCCGCGAAGTCATACACGCTGATGGCGTAACCGTTTCCCTGCTCGATGCCGCAACGGGAAAATGCAGGGTACTTGCCGTAGATATTCCACACGGGAAGGGGGTCATAAAGGAAGAGTTGTTCTTCACACCAAGCGCCGCTGGTAGGAAAGCGATGGACACCTTGCAACCGGTAGTCATGGATACGCGGGAGCGTGGCGAGTGCGCGATTGGGATAAGTGAGACGGCGGCTACGGAAGGCGTAAAAGCCCATTGCCTTATTCCACTTGTTAATCGCGGCCGGATCCTTGGATTTGTTTCAATTTTGCGCACAACAGACAATCCGTTTACTTCAGAGGATGTTGACTTCCTTGGCCGGGCGTCAGGACAGATAGCCATCGCCATTGAAAACGCGCTGGCGTACCAGGAAATTTCTGAACTCAAGGACAAGCTCGCCCTGGAGAAGGTCTATCTCGAAGAGGAATTTCGCAGCGAGATGGGTTTCGAGCAGATCATCGGCAACAGCGCGGCGTTGAAGCACGTTTTACAGCTGGTTGAAACGGTTGCCCCCAGCGACTCCACGGTCCTGCTGCTCGGTGAAACTGGTACGGGAAAGGAGTTGATCGCCCGCGCGATTCACGACCGAAGCCACCGCAACCAGCGCACATTAGTGAAGCTGAATTGCGCGGCAATCCCGACTGGGCTGCTGGAAAGTGAACTGTTTGGCCACGAAAAAGGCGCTTTCACAGGAGCCATAAATCAAAAGATTGGCCGGCTCGAACTCGCGGACCAAGGGACACTGTTCTTGGACGAAGTGGGAGACATCCCGATTGAGATTCAGCCGAAGCTGCTGCGGGCTCTTCAAGAGCGCGAATTTGAACGTCTCGGCAGCACGCATACGCGGAAGGTGAACGTCCGCCTGGTAGCGGCTACCAATCGCGACCTTGAGAAGATGGTTGCGAACAAGGAATTCCGCAGTGATCTGTACTATCGGCTGAATGTCTTTCCGATCCGTATTCCTGCTTTGCGGGATCGCAGAGAAGACATTCCTCTGCTCGTCAGCTATTTTGTGCAAAAGCATGCGAAGCAAATGCAGAAGTGCATCGAAACGGTCCCGGCGGCCGTCATGAAGGGACTGACGAGCTTGGAGTGGCCCGGCAACATTCGTGAGCTTGAGAATTTTATTGAGCGGGCCGTGATCTTGACGAGGGGCCGATCGCTTGACGCTCCACTGGCGGAACTTCGAAAAACAAGTAAGGAAGACTCCGTGGATGCCCTGCAGCAAGTGAAGCAAGTCGCTCAAGAAAGAGCAAGCTCACGCAGTGACAAAACCAGCGTCGCTGACGAATACGTAAGAAAGCAGCGCGATGAGATCACACAAGCACTCACTGCGTGCAGGGGTCGCGTGGGTGGCGCCGATGGTGCAGCCGCGCGCCTGGGAATGAACCGCACAACTCTGCTCTCTCGAATGAAAAAGTTCAGCATATACGCGAAACAGTTTTCTTGACCTTGCAGCCCACCTGCTTGTAGTAGCCCAGAACGTCGACGATTTCGACTCTTTCAACTCCTTCAACTCCGACATTTTTGACTTGTCCTAGCGTTCTCCCGAATATTCAGCAACTTACGGTTCTGCAGGTTTGGTGTGAGCCGTGCCCTTAGCACTCGTTGTTGAGAGCAAGAGCAGCGAAGCTGCTGGAGGCGATCATGCCGTCTCTGTTGATTTACTTATTGCATCTCATGGCTTTCCTGAGCCTGGCAGGCCGGAACGCTATCGTAGGTCGGAACTCTCGTCGCTGAACGGTGGAGAACAGGCAGAAGCAAGGAGGTTAAGGCGTGAATCAAAAAGAAATTCGTGTCGGAATCGTGGGTGCAAACGCCAAATCAAGCTGGGCGAAGCTGTCGCATGTTCCAGCGATCAACGGTCTTCGCGGCGTGAAGCTCTCGGCCGTAGCAACGCGCAACGAGCAGAGTGCACGGGAAGCGGCTAAGGCTTTTGGTGCTGAGCGCTGGTTTTCCGATCCCTTCGCGATGATCCGCGAGGAGCGGATTGATGTGATAACAATTGCTGTCCAGGTGCCGGCGCACCGCGAACTCGTACTGGCTGCACTGGAGGCCGGTAAAGCGGTCTACTGCGAGGCGCCACTCGGGCGCACCGTCGCGGAGGCTGAACAAATGGCGAGCGCAGTAGGTTCACTTCATACCGCGATCGGATTGCAGGGTCGTTTGAATCCAGCCGTGCGCCGTGCGGCCCAATTGGTTTCTTGCGGACAGATTGGACGGCCACTCAACGCAAGTATTGTCTCCACCACCACCGGCTTCGGACCGGAAATGCCTTCCACCCATGACTATTTTAATAAGACATCCTCTGGCGCGAACCTGTTAACCATCAGCGCGGGACATACGCTCGATCTGGTGGAGGCCATCCTCGGACCGATCTTAGAGGTCGAGGCTCGCGCCGAGATTCGGTGGCCCACTGTCAAACTGACGGACACAGGAGGCGAGAGTGTGCGCCAGACTGCCGATCAAATTGGCGTCCTGGGAAAGACCGGTTCTGGCGCCGTATTTACGGCAGACATTCATGGTGGTGAAGCGCTCGAGGATGCTCGCTTCGGGTTCGAAATCAGAGGGGCGGACGGATGGCTCAACTTGAGCGGTCGTCACCCGTACGGCTTCCAGTGTGGAGATCTCAAGCTGACGTCAAACGTCGCATTCGTGAGGCCCGAGGAAGCCGCGGTTTCCGGAGGGTTCATGGGCGCGTCGATCAACGTGGGAGAGATCTACGCTTATCTGGTCCGTGATCTGCAAGCGGGCGCCTACAACACACCCGACTTTGAACACGCAGTTCATAACGCCCGGCTCATCGAGGCCGTAAAGCGCGCCGCCGAACTAGGCGAGCGGCAGAAAGTTATAGATCAAATCGATAGCTTCGAGGAGGCGAAAGTAACGCTACGCTCGTGAATCTTCCACTGCCGGTCGGCTTTCCTCAAAAATTCAGTGACTTACTGTTAGGGACATTTGGCGTCGGGCTTGCACGGACGCAAGCCCTGGGCGGAAGCAATGTTAAAGATCTCGATTCGCGATACTCCGAGTCAACGCCAGCTGGTAATGGAGGGCAAGCTCATTGGGCCTTGGGCCACTGAGCTTGCGAGTGTCTGGCGGCAGGCGACAGCAGGCCTGAACGGTCGTGCGCTCATTATTGACGTGAAGGGGCTGACTGCAATTACCGAGGATGGCGAAAACGTACTTCTAGATCTAATGAAAGAAGGAGCCAGTTTCCGCTCGTCCGGTGTCTTCACGAAGCATGTCCTCAAGCGGCTGGCCCGGAAGATCCCCAGAGATGTTTAGCCGGACGAGAAAACGGGCCACTCAACATCTGCGAGGAAAAATGATGCCGAACAACAATGCCACTCAGACCATCTCGAGTGAAAACCAGGTTGCTGTGGCGGGTCAAAACGCCAGCCCGCTGAACAGTCAAAAATCCGCCGCAAAAGTATCCTGCTAATTTTAGCTGTGATCGTACTTGTCATCGCAGGCGGCTATTTCGCCTCGAATGCCTTCCAGTACGAAGACACTCGCGATGCACAAATCGACGGCCATGTCACGCCGCTGAGCCCTCCAGTCAACGCGCGCACCAAGGCCGGGTACGTCAACCAGGGTCAGTTGGTTCATGCTGGCGAAGCGATGATGACCATGGCCGCCGAGGATTCCGCAATGCATTCACGGCGATCGGAGTGAGCGGGACTTCTGCCACGCCGTTCTCCAGCTTCGAATCCGGAATCCAGACTGTGCCGTTGGCAATGTTCACCCGATCCTTCCGCATGGAGAGAAGTTCCTTCTTGATCCGCAAACCGGTCTCCGTGAGGATGCGAACGATCGTGCGCAAGAACTGAGGGCGGTGCCGCTCAATTCGCTCCCGGCAATCACCCGATGACGATGGGGTTGGAAACGCCGAACTGGCGTATATCGAATATCGGTCTAGATCGCCTCCAATGACTCGCCCACATGTCGAATATTGCCCTCGATTGTGGCCACTACTTCCTCGATGTTGCCGGAGAGGACCATCTTTCCCATGGCCAGCGCGAAGCCTACGGCTTGCGAGCGGTCGGCATGAGAAGGTATCGAGAGAGCATTGGCGTCGGTCACCACATCAATGAGCGCGGGCCCCTTGTGCTCGAGCGCCTTCTTGAGGCCCGAGGTCACATCGGCGGGGTTTTCGATTCTTACACCCATCATGCCGACGGCTTCGGCAAGCTTGGCGAAGTTTGGATTCTTGAGGTCCGTTTGATAGTCGGGAAAGCCCGCGGTTTCCATCTCGAGTTTCACCATGCCCAGAGCGCCGTTGTCGAACACAAGTACCTTAATCGGGAGGTCGTACTGTGTGATCGTCAACAAGTCACCCATGAGCATCGCGAAACCGCCGTCTCCGGACAGGGAGATCACTTGTCGTCCGGGATAGGCGCATTGCGCGCCAATCGACATGGGGAGCGCGTTGGCCATGGACCCGTGGTTAAAGGAACCGATGATGCGCCGGTTCTTAGTGGGCTTAACATGCCGAGCGGACCAGACGTTGCACATGCCAGTGTCCACCGTAAAGATGGCGTCGGGAGCGGCAACTTCACTGAGCGCGGCGGCGACCGGCTCGGGATGCATGGGCGTGCGTTTTCCCACGTGGTCAACGTACACATTCATTTTTCGCAGCTTCTCTTTGTGCTTGCGGACCGTAGTATCGAGGAAGGCGCGGTCCGGCTTTGCATCCAACATCGGCAGCAGAGCTTTTAGCGTCTCGCGGACATCGCCCCACAATCCGAGATCGATTTTGCTGCGCCGTCCCAGACTCTCTGCCCGGATGTCAACTTGCGCGATCTTGCAGTTTGTGGGCAGGAATTTGTCGTAGGGAAAATCCGTGCCCAGGAGCAGCAGAAGGTCGCATTCGTGGATCGCCTCGTAACACATCCCGAAACCAATCATGCCGGTCATTCCCATCTCATACGGATTGTCATACGCGACGTGTGGCTTCCCTCGGTAGGTATATCCAACCGGAGCTTTCGCTTTCTCCGCGAGAGCGACTACCTCATCGTGGGCGTTCTCGCATCCGATGCCGCAGAAGAGCGCAACTTTCCGGTTGGAGTTGATCAGGTCCGCCAGCCGCGCCAGGTCCTTTTCGCCGGGACGAATGCTCGGCCGTTTGGTTACCAGGGAACGCGAGCCGGCTTGCGCCGGTACTTCCAATGCAACCACGTCGCCGGGCAGTACGATCACTCCTACCCCACTTTTTCCGATGGCAGTCTGCATGGCGATGTGCAGAACGCGCTCAAACTGAGCCGGATTCGTGACCATCTCGCAATAGTGGCTGCATTCCTGAAATAGATTTTGTGGATGCGTTTCCTGAAAATATCCCGTGCCGATCTCACTGCTGGGAATATGCGATGCGATCGCCAGCACCGGAGCATTGCTGCGATGAGCGTCGAAAAGGCCATTGATGAGGTGAAGGTTGCCGGGGCCGCAGCTCCCCGCGCAGCAGGCGAGCTTGCCGGTGAGCTGCGCCTCCGCGCCGGCCGCAAACGCGCCGACTTCTTCGTGGCGCACATGGATCCATTTAACTTTGTTGTTCAGACGGAGTGCATCGGTCACAGGGTTCAAGCTGTCGCCGACGACGCCGTAAATCCTTTCGATACCGGCTTCGGCAAGTCTCGCTACCAACTGATCCGCCAATCGATGTGCCATTGCCTAAATCCTCCTTTGAGATTTCATTATTTTTGCGCTATCGCAGGTTGGGGTTGCGCCGCACGCCCGGTTTCACGAAGAAAGAAACTCACGACAATTGCAAGCGCACAGCAGGCAATCCAGAACATTGCGCCCCGCTGAAAGTGCACCGCCAGGTTGGGCGTGTTCCCGGTGCCCCGGCCAATACGATGTGCGTATACCGGGCCGAGCAACGCTGTAAGCGCGAAAACCAGGAAATTGATTCCGCCCGTCGCGCTGCCCTTGACATTGTCCGGATTGACTTCCTTGATGATGCTGTAGGGAATCATCGCGGCGCCGGATGCCACCCCGAAGATGAACATTCCCAGCCTCGCTGAAATCGGCAAAGGGTGGAACGCGATTTGCGCGCCCGCCAGCATCATCACTGCCGCGCTCCCCACGATTACGGGCTTGCGCCGTCCGATACGGTCGGAGAGCCAGCCGAGCAGCGGACATCCGAATACCCAGCCCAGAGGAACCATGGAAGCGATTACCACTGCGTTGTGGTAGGAAAACTGAAGATCTTTTTGAAATGCCGCGACTCCCCAGATCATGTCTCCGATTGTGGTGGGTGCAAATAGCAAGCCGGCGACAATTCCGCAGAGATACGACTGAGGATTTGAAAATACCACTTCGTACGGCTTCAACAGTGAACCGAAGCCGCCTTCTTGTGCGTGAGGTCCGAGTTGTTCTTTGGGAGTGGAGACATAGAGTAGAACTGCAACGACCAGGATGATTATTCCTATTCCGATCCAAAAAACATGAACACCGAGACCGTGCTCAATCATCGGCCCGACCACATTCTGTCCAGCCGAGCCGCCGAGCATTCCGACGCATTGCGTGGCGCCGATAGCGGTAGCCAGGTAGCGCGCAGGGAATCCGCGCGCCGCAAGATAAACAGCGCCCGTGAATGCAAACGCCGAGCCCGCGCCCTGGCACAGACGGCCGATGTCTCCCGCAATTACGGTCGGCACGGCGAACAGCAGACAGCCTAAACCCAGAATCGTCATTCCGACGGGCACGGAGCGCTTGGCTCCCAGATGGTCCAAAGCAGCCCCGGCGACCAGACTCATCGAGGAATAGGTGTAGTAATACACTCCCAGAATCGTGGCGATGCCGAGCGCACTGGTGCTGAAGTGCTCTTCCAATTCCGAAATCATTACGGAGGGCGAGGACCTCACCGCGTATTCCAGAAAATAGAAAAGCACGGTGAAAAACCAGGCGATGATGAATGCTCGTGTTTGAGCCTCGCTCTGCTGTGGCTGCGCGACGGGTGTGGCTGTGGACGAAGAAGCCGGAACTTGCGTTCGAGCAGCGCTGGCCGCTACGGGAAGGGGTTTATCAGCCATGGTTATCTCCTCCATCAACTCGAAAACGTATGCTGCATTTGCCAACAATGCGTTCCAACCGAGGGCGCAGGTTCCGGCCTGGCGCCGT
>Ga0210393_10002634_pt1 | contig 14626 bp, 24 predicted proteins | sample IncBWC27OmetaG_FD_160068 | JGI IMG/M metagenome (GOLD analysis project Ga0210393, IMG submission 160068) | Forest soil microbial communities from Barre Woods Harvard Forest LTER site, Petersham, Massachusetts, United States - Inc-BW-C-27-O ... | reverse complement strand
TGACGAAGATCAGGAGCTCACCCAAAGTATCAACGTCCTGCTCACACCCGGCCCGGCATGACATGGAACGCTGGCCCGGCATCGGCTGGAATCACCGGCCGGCATGCGTGGAATCCGCAGCGAGCGCGGGGACGCTCACGAGAGTCACGATCCACAGGCCATTGGGGATCGCCCACGCACGGATGTAGGCCACCGCGATCACTGTGAGTGATAGAGCACGTGAAATGCTGAGCGTCATCGAACGTCTAACGGTGAAGTTGAGGGGCCGGGCACCCACGCCGACGAGGCGACGCGGGCGCACACTGTCCCCAGGCGCCCGCGGCACGACGCCACTTGCCGTTCACGGCCCCCTCGAACGATTGTTAGGTTGGCTATCTATCCTTTCCTTGATGAGGTGGATCAGGGGGGCAAGTATCCAAGCAATGACTGCAATGGAAAAGGGATCGAGACGTATTCCTCGTTCAATAAAAGGCACATCTGGCGCGTCGGTCGTGATTCGGCATTCGATGAGGTACAAACAGCCACCGATAGTCAACCAACCAAGAAAATCACGAAACGATCTGAGTTTTACGCCGGTGGGCGTGAGTATGCCGGTGGGCGCGGACGTGAGTAGCGACCAAGGCCAGAGCCATCTTTCGCGGAGCATGCAAAATTACCTAAGGCGGCTCTCGTTGCGTCCTCTAACGGTGAAGCTGAGGGGCCGCACAGAAGCGCTCGATCAGCGCCGCGGGCGCATACTTTCTTTCCGCGCCCGCGGCGCACAACCGCAGGCGCATCACGGCCCCCTCCAACGATTGTTAGGCGCACGCTGCGCGATGACGAGGCCAAGCGCAGCGCCCGCAACGCCGAGTGCCGCATTCGGGACAGCTGACAGCACGGCGTCTACGGTCACTAGATAAAGCGGTCGATCGAACGGCTCCCCGCTTGTGAGCGGGACTGATAATTGGATGAATTGCCATAAAAGTTGAGAAAGATACGCACTGACCACGCCAATCCCCAACCAGCGTGAAGGGTGCAGTGCAGCGGCCAGGACCGCAGGTGTCAGCGCGATAATAAATAGAAGAGTGATGCTCAGTGTCCGCCAAAGCGGACTGCCGGACATGGCAACCGCGTCCATCATGTGACGAAGTTTGGAAAGGATTAAGAACGCAACTACGGCAGATAGCAGCGCAAGCGGAGTGGGGAGTCGATCGGTGGCACTACGCATAGGCGCGCGCCTAACGGTGAAGTTGAGGGGCCGCCCCGAAGCGCCTGATCGAGCGCCACGGGCGCACAGTGTCTTCAGCGCCCGTGGCGCGGACACGCCGACCGTTCACGGTCCCCTCCAACGATTGTTAGGGATCTCGTGCGCAGCGTGATGGCTGCTCACGCGTGGCTCGTGCGGTCCGTGTCGAGAGCCCATGCCCCAGCTCCAGCAGCGGCAAAGAACAAAAAGATGAAACAATAGAGTACCGCTGGTTCTCCCTGATTGAGCGAGGGGAAAAGAAAGTTGCCCTGCGGCGCATGCCCGATGAAGTAGGCAAAGGCCATCTCACCCGAGAGCACGAAGGCAACCAGTCGTGTAAACAGCCCCAAGATGAGCAGCGGGGCGCCAACGAGTTCGATGATTCCGGCGAAGCCGACCAGTGAGATCAGGTGCAGGTTGTCGAAGTAGGACACGTGGGGGAAGCCGAAGAGCTTAGCAGTCGCGTGCTGAAGAAAAAGGAATCCTGTGACGATCCGCAACAGCCCTTGTGCCCACGGTGTCCAGTTGGAACTCGGCGCATTGAATCCCACGTTCATCCTCCCCAGGTGTCGACAGTCGATAAGGTGTCAGAGTCCTCGGGGTACACCAGAGACTCCTAACGGTGAAGTTGAGGGGCCGCCCAGAAACGCCGCTCAAGCGCCGCGGGCGCATACTGTCTTCCAGCGCCCGCGGCGCGTAACCACCAGCTGTTCACGGACCCCTCCAACGATTGTTAGACGGCGGGCAACTTAGGAGCGTCAGAGAGGACAGCGCGCGGAACATACCGGTGCCACCTAACCGTGAAGTTGACGGGCCGCCCAGAGGCGCCCGATTGGAGCCGCGGGCGCACAATATGTTCCCGCACCCGCGGCGACACTATCGAACATCACGGTCCCCTCCAACGATTGTTAGGCGGCGCGATAGCCCAAGGCGCGGAATATGAGATCCACGACGATTGAGTACCCAATAACAAAACCGATGTATGACCCCGTGATTTTAAGAGCCTGTAACTTAGTTACTTTAATCAAAAATATCAGCCCCACAAGTGAAACAGCCGCCGCCGCAAGGCAGGCAATTGCTAATGAGAGCAACGACTGTGTAGCGCCAAGGCCGTACAACAGCCCGGTTGCAACAAGCGACACCGCAAAGATCTTCCACCGAGCCTTGGACTCGACGCCATCTGAAAATATCGAAACGAAAACGTAGAAGGATGCCAACGAGAAAACTAACCCGAACACGGTGCCCCCAGTGCGCCGACGTTAGGCCAACGCGCCGTCTAACGGTGAAGTTGAGGGGCCGGCCGACCACGCCAGACGGGCGCCGCGGGCCCACAATTTCTCCCGGGACCCGCGGCGCCAATCAGACCACGCATCACGGCCCCCTCCAACGATTGTTAGGCGGCTGCACCGGCCTGCTCATTCCATCGATGCGCGTTTACGCCCGCGGCAAGCAGCCACACAGTAAGCGCCGCCTCGCCCAGAATGCCCGGCGCCATGTTGTACGGCGATAGATAGTTGGAGAGCGTCGGGGATATGAAGGTCAGCCAACCCAGTCCACCCAATGCCATCAAGGCACCCAGGATTCGAGGCAAAAATGTCGACCGAAGAATGAGATAACCGATAGCGAGACAATAACATCCGAAGAACACAAGTGGATTCGCCCGGGATGGGTCGAGATGAAACAGGCCGAGGATCGACAACGCACATCCCACGAGACTGAAGGCCGATGCGAGAGCTGAGATGTTGCGACTCACCGCCCGAAACAGCCCAAAGAAGAGAACCGTGACGACGATATAGCACACCGTCGAACCGAGGAGCATTGCCGAACGTAGCCACCCGGCACCGAAAAGAGCGGAGGCACCGGTCAATATCGTTAGCAAGTAGAAGACGCCAGCCATCCTAGCCTTCGTCCGTGGGGACTGTCCGCCAGTTGGTTCGATCATGGCACGACCTCCGGCTGAGAGCGCGAAAACGATTCGCCTGGGATTGAGATTTCGCCGAAAGTGACGTTGTCGCCGCGCAAGCAGCCGCCTAACGGTGAAGTTGAGCGGCCGCCCAGAAGCGCCTACATGGCGACGCGGGCGCACAATGTCTCCAGGCGCCCGCGGCGCCCAACCACCCACGGATCACGGCCCGCTCCAGCGATTGTTAGGCGCCAGCATCAAACTCATGAGCTACCTCGCTTCGAATGAAATGACTTGCTGGATTACCAAAAGCGAGTACATACCGAAGTGACCGAAGCCTCTCCACTCATTGTTCGCAAATGCACCAGGCTTTCCAGCGAAGTATGTACCTATAAGCGTAGCGTTTAGCGACGCTGCAGGTGGCTGGTGAAGCGAGGCGTCGAAAGTCTCGAATGTCGAATCCTTTACCAGCGTCGTTGTAATTCCATCAATGACCAAGGGTTGCTTGCGCGTACGCGTCCGCCCTTGCGGTATCGCGTCAGACTTCACAGTGCCACCATATTCGAGCCAAATCGGACCCGTGCGACCCTGGCAATGTTCGGCATTCAGCGTGAACTCCTCGAATGCGAACGAGATCTGTCCCGTGATTCTCACAAGCTTGTGGTTGTACGCAGGCGGGTCTGCGAGCAACTGACAGACAGTGACATCCACGGCCCCTCCACTCCGACTAGCAGAGGGGAAGGCCAACGCAAGCGCTAGCAACGAAGTAAAGGACGTGATGCGCATGACGGCGTGTCCCCGCTGGCGCCTAACGGTGAAGTTGAGGGGCCCCACGGGGGCGCCCAATCAGAGCCGCGGGTGCACACTGTCTTCCCGCATCCGCGGCGACACTACCGGCTGTCACGGCCCCCTCCAACGATTGTTAGGAGCCCAGCCCAAACCGTTCCGCCGACTTGCCGCAAGAGGCTGCACTTGGTCTAGTGAGGAAGCTTACTCGCGGCGTACCCGGTAACCATCATAAGCGCGACCAAGGAGAGTACTACCGCGAAGGTGATAATCGAGCCGACGAGTCGGGCCCTTGGGGAATAGCTTTCGAACTCCTTTTTGTAGTGGAGCCATGCCAGGTGTTTCCCGTAACCAAAGAAGCGCTGGTTCGCCAGCACTATCATGAAAGAGAGCACGGTGAGCCAGACCCGGGGGTACGGGAGCTCGACGTGGCGACTAAGTATCAAGGAGACCGAGAAGAGCACTGTCAGAAGACTGAAAATTTGGAGGCAGTCGAGGACCAAACCGGCCTTCCAATCGGACAAGCCATCATCCGAAACAATGAGGAAGAGCTGACGTAGTCGCCAGAATGCGAATGCGAGTGCCTTGCGGAGGTTGACAGTCATAGATGCGCAAGAACAGTCGACTCGACTAATGGCGTCAAGTAGGACCCCTGGGCTCCTAACGGTGAAGTTGAGGGGCCGCCCAGAAGCGCCCGATTGGAACCGCGGGTGCACACTCTCTTCCCGCACCCGCGGCGACACTAGCGACTCTCACGGACCCCTCCAACGATTGTTAGACAACACGTTAGCTCCCGCGCCCAGCATCGTATTTCGTAACCAGCGTCTTCGGAGCCACTAAGCGCCACGCACGCTCTATGAGGCCTGGCAACTCACGTGCCTCAACAGTAGAGAAACGTACTAGCACCCAAGGATAGTCTCGGTAGTGATCCGTTATGAAGAACACGCCGGGTGCGGACTGCATCATAATCTGACGATCGAGAAAGTCCGCGCGAAGGACAAAGCAATCAATGCTTTGATGCAGCCGGGCAAGCAGCTTGCCGCGGACTTTGAGGGCCGGGGTTCCGTAGGAAGAGCCGTCCTCGACTCCAGGTAAGGTAAGAGCAATCGTGCGGACGTGTTCGAAAGTTACCGCCGCTGATGCTGGCCGATGGCGCTGCAGCGTGCGCTTCTGTGACGGAGCCGGCTGCTTGCGCTGACGTTTCACGCGTTGTCTAACGGTGAAGTTGAGGGGGCGGGCACCCCCGCCGGCGAGGCGACGCGGGCGCACAATCTCTTCTAGCGCCCGCGGCGACACTACCGACGTTCACGGCCCCCTCCAACGATCGTTAGAAGGCATCACGCTACCACTCATGGATTGGTTTTAGCGGTCCAAAATGGACTATCGCCAGAAAGCCGAGCACTAGGACAACGAGAATAAGCACCGGTGGCATGATGGCTCGAAGCATACGGCGGCTGTAGTGCGCCGCCGTTTCAATAACCGATGCGCCAGATGGGTCGACAGCCCGTTGCCGGCGAGTCGCACGCAGGATGCGAACCGTCCCAAAGAACAGGTCTATGGCTACAAGGACTCCGACTATTGTGCCGACGATGTGCATAGCACGGCGGGTCAGTGATGCCTTCTAACGGTGAAGTTGAGGGGCCGGGCACCCACGCCGGCGAGGCAACGCGGGCGCACACTGTCCCCAGGCGCCCGCGGCGCCAAACAGATCACGCCTCACGGCCCCCTCCAACTATTGTTAGAGGACGGTTACCCACCAGCCTTCTTCCCCAGATCCAGCGCCTTCTGAAACTCCGCCTGCTGCAGCGGATACTCGAAGTGCGCGGGAAACTGTGCCCGGTATGCCCGTACTTCGGCAAGCGTGCGGTAAACGTAAGGGTCTCGCTGCGTCGGCGGGACAACCGTCTCGTACGCCGCCAGTTGGATCGTGTGGCTATTGAGATGCAGTTCGAGGTCATTCAGGACCTTTTGAGTGTCGCCGGCTCGTAGCCTGGACAGCGCGTGAACGTCCCACTGCGCTTGAACGGCGTGCCCGTAGAAGCTTGAGGCGAACTCGTTCTTCAGGTACCGATTGAATCCAACGAAGGCGAGAGCGCCGACGATCAAGGCGCCGGCCAGAAAGGAACTGACTGCCGTGGCAAGGAGCTTGAGTTGGGGTGTCATAAACCGTCCTCTAACGGTGAAGTTGAGGGGCCGCGAGCAGGCGTTCGATTGAAGCCGCGGGCGCATACTTTCTCCCCGCGCCCGCGGCGACACTACCGCGCATCACGGACCCCTCCAACGATTGTTAGAGGTCGGCAGAATGATCAACCCGAACGTGGTTCCGGCAATTACTCCCGTGAGGATGCTCAAGAGAGGGAACAGTGGCGGGAGAAAGAAAACCATCAGTACTGCTGCGAGGCACGAGACGAAAGCGCCAGCGAGTGCGTATCCTAAAACCGATGTGGGCAACCGCGGCCAAATAAGAAACCATGGGACCCCAACGACCAGGGTAACGCTATACGCGACCACTAGCGTTGAGACGAAGAAGCCGAAGTAGATCGACCACACAGCCGCTGCCACAAGCGAGGCTGCAAGGGCGCCAATCGCTGGGGCTACGACAAAGGCAACCGTGGTGCGCACCCACATGCCGACCTCTAACGGTGAAGCTGAGCGGCCGCGCGCGAGCGCCCGATTGGAGCCGCGGGCGCATACTTTCTTCTCGCGCCCGCGGCGACACTATTGAGCTTCACGAACCGCTCCAGCGATTGTTAGACGTCAGAACCACGACGTAACGAGTCCCCGACCAAACCCGGCACTGAGGATACGCTGTGCGCCGTACACGAGCAGGAAGGCGAACAAACCGACGCTAATCGCGAGTGACGTGGCAAGGAAGCGTCTAACGCCAGGGCTGAGCGGGCTACCTCCGAGCCAAACGAAGGCGCGGAAGACTAGATAAACGTATCCCGCGAGCGGAAGAGGCAGAGCGGATTCCACCAGAGCGGCTAGCGCCGATGTGGGAACCAACGGATAGAGCAATGCAAACCAGCAGATCTCCAAGCCAAGAACCACGACGATCGACAAGCGCCAGCCACGAAGCGAAGAGCGGACAAACGAAGCTACGGCCATGACCCGACGTCTAACGGTGAAGTTGAGGGGCCGCGCGCAGGCGGCGGATCGGAGCCGCGGGCGCACACTGTCCCCAAGCGCCCGCGGCAACACTACCGCGAATCACGGCCCCCTCCAACGATTGTTAGGTGCCGGCCCCACCTTTGGTAAGCCCCTCTTTAAGGAATCTGGCAAAAAGTTCGACGTTCTGAACCGCCTTGCCGTAGTCGACCGTGGTCGTGCTTAGTCGCGGCTGGCTGCGAACGCTAACCCTTGTAGTATCACCGCGCCCAGCAAGCCTAACAGTCACCCGCTCCCCGAAGCTCCAAAATGTCGCTCCGACCTTAGCGTCAATCTCGTGAGTGAGCGGATCCTCTCGAACTACCTTGAGCTTCGGAATTCTCTGGAGCGCACGAACGCTCGCATCAAAGGCCGGTGCTACTGGACAGTCAATGTCGACCTCACGCACCTGAACGGGGTCCATGTTCGTGGCGACAATGCCCTCCCGGTTAAGCCTGGCCTCGCCACGGCTGTTTAGCCAGGCGAGAAGCCCACCCGCTATGGCGCCGCCAACAATGGCCGATGCTGCGGCAAGGGCATACTGTCCCTTGATTAGCCCTGGCACAGCCATTGCGGTGCCAAACGCTACCGCCGCACGCCAAAACACCCGGCGATGGTCGAACGAAGGCATGCTCGCCGGCACCTAACGGTGAAGTTGAGGGGCCGGCCGGGCACCCACGCCCGATGGCGCCGAGGGCGCACAATTTCTCAGCGCCCGAGGCGCCAAGCAACAAACGCATCACGGACCCCTCCAACGATTGTTAGACGGACGACGTTACAGGTTAATGCAGGCGTAGCGATCATAGTGGCATAGGATCATTTCGTTCAGGACGGCGCCAACTACGAGAGTCAGCAGAGCGCCGAGGATGGCGACGGCGAGCAGTAGCGCGATCGGCGTCGTACTGCGCCCGAAGGTAAGCACGACTATCGCAATGTAGACGGTGAGTACGGCACCGATTGGCGCAAATGCTGCCAGGGGATAATGCACAGCGATATGAGTTGACCAGACGAACCATGCAACTGCGCAGCCGATTAGGACGCCTAGTGCGCCGGCGGACGTTATTGCTGCGCTGACGCCACTTTTGGCAATGAGTGTCAGTTTCACGTTGTCCGTCTAACGGTGAAGTTGAGGGGCCGCGCGCAGGCGCCCGATTAGAGCCGCGGGCGCACACTGTCTTCCTGCGCCCGCGGCGACACTACCGACTGTCACGGACCCCTCCAACGATTGTTAGGCGCATTCATAGCAATCCAGAACTGAACCGACCATTGAGTTTGCGGCTTAATAGATCGCGGGTCTGGCGGTACTTCAGCTGACCTGCCAGCGCATTCGCCTTGGGTGGTGCACCAAAGATGAGGACAACGCTTGGCGCAAGGCCGGGCGCGTCGAGACGAAAGTACCGAAGTAGGTGACTTTGATATCCAGAGTTTACCTTTGACCAAGAGAGCGACTTCGGCGGGGAATTCATGACGCTGATTTCGATGCCTACGTCGCTTAGTACGTATCTTGTGACAAAAGCGTATCTGTCTCTACGGAGGTGCAGGCCGTTCAGAAACATCCACGTTCCGATGGGAATGAGAATGACCCCTGACAGGTAATTGCCTGAGTTATGGGGAAGCAAGAACGTGGAGAGTCCAAGAAGCAACATGAAGAGGCCAATTCCTAGTACGACACATCTCGAAAACGTTGCGGTACGGGAACCGGAAGCGCCGTAGTCGTAAACAACTGAGGTCTTCGTATCCATGCGCCTAACGGTGAAGTTGAGGGGCCGCACGCAGGCGCCCGACTGGAGCCGCGGGCGCACAATCTCTCCGAGCGCCCGCGGCGACACTACCGACTTTCACGGCCCCCTCCAACGATTGTTAGGTGTCATTTGCGTCCACGTAGCAGCTTCACCGCACCCAGAAGGATGAAAGTTGCGGCGAATAGTGCGACCCCGACCCACCAAGCAGTGTCCGGTGGATTGAAAATCCACAACAAGGCTGCTCCGGAAAAGGCCGCAGTGCCCAACAGCGTCGCAAGGAATCTCTCCGCCGCACTGAGCGGCGGACCGCGACGTGCGTTCGCTCCTGTCTCAATTTCAAAGACCGAAGTGATCGCGTTGCTGCCACATTGACGGCAAGTGTCGGTACCAGCGGCGTTCGCGGCGCCGCATGCGGTACACGTCCAGTTGTAGCCGATCGCCATGACACCTAACGGTGAAGCTGAGGGGCCGCGCGCGGACGCCGGATCAGCGTCGCCGGCGCATACTGTCTTCCCGCGCCGGCGGCGGGCAACCACAGGCGTATCACGGCCCCCTCCAGCGATTGTTAGACGCCAATGCTGCAGCGGTGAAGCAAAAGTACCCACTACGTGGGTCCGTGGCTACCACCGAGGCATCCAGCTTGAGGCCTGCGTCGCTAGGTCGCACGGAAAGACAATACCTACCCTGCGAGTCGCGCGGCGAGAGTGACACAAGATAATACTTGGCGCCCGAGGACTCTTGCAGCGCTGAATTCTGAATCGGACTGAGCACAAAGAGCTCCACCGACTTGACGAATTCTGCTGTTGCGTCCGTGTGCTGCGTAGCAATGGCGCGCACTCGCCCGGTAATTTGCGGACCCGCCACAGTGCGATCGACATCCAGAACCCAAACGTAGTTCGCATCCAAGCACGCCGTGTGCTCCGTGCAGGGCAGCTTCCAGAGGAAGGCGTTACTTACGCCGTGACCAAGAACTACCGAGTCTTCCGCAGCAGCGGCGGACGCGAACAAGAGGGCGCCCAGGATTACCGCAGGCCTAACCATTGGCGTCTAACGGTGAAGTTGAGCGGCCGGCTGCAGGAGCCTCAGAGGCGACGCCGGCGCACAATCTCCCCGCGCCGGCGCCGCCCAACCACAGATGCGTCCCGGCCCGCTCCAACGATTGTTAGACGTCACGGCCACGCATTTCTAATCACCGACGTATATCCGAGTATCTGTGCGGGCCGCGTCCGCTTGAATCTCGGACACTGCGACAATTGGCAAAACTACCAAACATACGGGACGAGACGATATTTCACCCGCGCCATGTAGTCAGCATAGCCCGGCAGGGCAGCTTGCAATGTGCGTTCCTCCAATACTGCTCGTCTCGCCAGCAATATCATGAAAGCCAGCCCCAAGAGCACTCCGTACCACGACCCGAGGAACAGTGGCGTTCCGATCATGAAGAGCAGAAAGCCCGCATACATCGGGTGCCGCACATACCGATAGGGACCCGTCGAGATAACGGAATGCCCACGTTCTGTCTGTACCCGCACGACCGTGGATAAATATGAATTTTCGCGAAATGTCAGGAAAAAGAGATTGAACGAGCACAATAGAACGACAGCGCCAACGCCTTGGAGCCAGTCAGGCTCAGGCGACCAGTGAAAGCGAACAGCGTCCATCGATATAAACACCAACCATGCAAAGGGCAACACCAGAAGTAATGGGAACAATGCTTTATCCCAGCCTTTCTGATCGGCTCGGCTGAGGCTCAAACGCTCCTGGAGCAATCCGGGGTTGTGCCGGTAGAGCCAAGCATTGACACCCAGGAAGAAGCCAAAGAACAGCGCTAGGTATAGCCAGCCGACAACCCAAGTTAGCGTGCCCGCTGGAGCAAATAAGGCGAGAGCGAGGACCAGAAACAGTCCGATGCTCTGGGCTACGACCAGTTGTGCATTGACTCGCATACACCAGCTCTTCCGCTCTGCACCTAACCACCTGCGCCTCAAGGCGTAAACGGAGGCAAGTACTCGCCGCTACCGGTACGGCCGACAACGACGCGTCGGTCTACCGAGAATGTCACCACGTCACCGACACGGACGTCTTGGCCATCGGGATAGTGCGAAGGTGCTGCATGTAGGTCTGCGCCTGGTTTGGCTGAGCCAAACCGCGCCACTACCTCGCAATCACGTTGACCTCCAGCCTGGCACGGCCTCCCGTGACGTCTAACGGTGAAGTTGAGGGGCCGCCCAGAAGCGCCAATCAAGCGCCGCGGGCGCATACTGCCTTCCAGCGCCCGAGGCGCGGAACCACTGACCGTTCACGGACCCCTCCAACGATTGTTAGGGGACAACGCGCCCACTCCTGGTCCCCCGGAAGTGTTGAGCGAGGGGTGACCAGAAGCTGACAGTGACCAGCCAGGTCCCCGATAGACCTAGGGCGCTGCTTATGAACCCCTCATAGGGAGAGTAGACAGTCAAACCAAAGAACGGTCGCACGGCGAGAGACCCCACCAACGCAATTGCCAAGCACCAGCGCGAGACAGGCCAGAAGTTGATCATTCCCACCAAACCGATGAGAAATAGCGCTAACACCGCAAGGGGGTATACGAAGAGCACCCAGTACGGGGCCGTCGCTTCAAAGTACCTCCACATGCGAGCGTTGGTAACCCCCTCGCTAAAGTGAGTCAATCCCAGTACTGGCAACTGCGTCAGTGCAAGAAGCAGGAGAGCAACTGCGCAGATAATGCGAAAGTGGCGAACGGAGACACTGAACATCTAGTTGTCCCCTAACGGTGAAGTTGAGGGGCCGGACGATGCCGCAGGCCGCGCTCAGGTCGAACGAAGCTCTCTAGTCCCAGCGCGCGCGGCCGATCAAGCGCCGCGGGCGCACACTGTCTCCCAGCGCCTGCGGCGCGGACACACATGCCGTTCACGGACCCCTCCAACGATTGTTAGCTGACATACGAAGCAACGAGTTCAGCAATCTGAGGGAGCACGAACAGAAAAACCATGCCTCCAAATATCAGAACCCCGCGGGCCCGCCTCGTAGAAAACAAATAGTAAGGTGCGTACAGAACGAACAGAAAGAGTGCGAAACCGCCCTGGTCGAATGTTGGCCGATCGCGATGCCGTTCCTGTGCGTCTGTCACGAGCCACGTTGCCAAAAGCGCCGCAAGTACGAACCGGTATGCGCTGAAAAGATGCTCGTCTGGGGCGAGGTGCCGGGAGGTCAGCCAGCCGTCATAGGTGGTGAATACCACCGACGCGCCGACCGCGCCGAGGACGCTTAAACGCTTGATGCCGTCGAAGGCCATGTCAGCTAACGGTGAAGTTGAGGGGCCGGGCACCCACGCCAGCCAAGCGCCGCGGGCGCATACTGTCTTCCAGCGCCCGCGAAGCGCAACCACAAGCGCCTCACGGCCCCCTCCAACGATTGTTAGGCGACGCCCGATTTTTGTTTGAACCAATCACGACCTGGTTTAGTAAAGAGGAGGTAAATAGCTATCAATTGCAACAAAGTCTGGACGAGATTGAGTGCTCCTGCCATGGGAGAAGACTGAAAGAACCTGATGAGGATCGGACCATAGAAGACTAAACCCAGGGCGAACAGCACCGTAAACGTGATGCGTGCCCAATTGTGGCCAGCCCATATCAAATAGGTAAGCAAAGCCAGAACGCCAAATGTGAACACTTGAATGAAAAGCGCGTGGGCACCGCTAGGAAGGTGTCCCCGCAATAGAGCAGACGTCACGAGCCCCAAGAGCAGAGATCCCCACATAAGCCCCGCCGCTGTGGATACTTGCGAAGGCCTCCCTCTTGGCTCCACAGCGCTCGTGGTCGAGACAACGTTTGGATCTGGCATCGTAGTCGCCTAACGGTGAAGTTGAGGGGCCGGCGCACTGAGCCGACCACGCGCCGCAGGCGCACAATATCTTCCCGCGCCTGCGGCGCCTAACCGCAAGCGGTACGCCGGCCCCCTCCAACGATTGTTAGGCGTCGCCATAATCACGGGGCGAAGCCTCGGATCTTAAAGAAGACGACCAAGAGCAGAAGCTTCAGGAGCCACCACTGACCGATTAGCAGACCGAGAACAACCAGCGCTACCGCGGCGCGCCGGAAGTGAGTGAGCCGCAAGACCCAAACGCCCGAAGCGACGCTCAGAGCTGCCGTCAGAATGAGCCAGAGAAACCATACCTGGAGCATCCATGCGAAGTGATTCGTCAGCCAAGCAGCAACAACCGAAGCCCAGAAGGACAACCAAGCGACAGCGGTTGTGGTAACGCCAACGTTCACGGGATAAGACGCCTAACGGTGAAGTTGAGGGGCCGCACGCCGGGGCCCGATCAGAGCCGCGGGTGCACACTGTCTTCCCGCACTCGCGGCGACACTGCCGCGCATCACGGCCCCCTCCAACGATTGTTAGACCGCGCGTGCACGTGAACGACGATAACTGAGCCACCCGAACAGAACGACCATACAGAGACCCGACGCGATCATCCACAACGCCCAAGGAAGATACTGACCATCAGCTTTCACAACCAGCAGCAGCGGCACCGGAAGTGGGCCAGCATGGCCATAGACAGTCCAGGAAGTAATCGCGCCTGAAAAGAAAACCGCCAACGCGCCCCAGGGAGATAGGGACCTCTTGTTTAGGCCAAAAATACTCCAGACGAGGTAGCTACATAGTGTCGGAGCCCCGAGGCTAATGAGGGCGACAAAAAGGATGGCAGAGAGCATGAGCGCTAGCGCGGTCTAACGGTGAAGTTGAGGGGCCGGGCACCGACGCTTGATGGCGCCGAGGGCGCACAATTTCTTAGCGCCCGAGGCGCCAAGCCGCAGACGCATCACGGACCCCTCCAACGATTGTTAGACGGCCGCATTTGCCTCCCTTACGCGCGCCTCGGCAAATTCTGTTGCGCCTTCGGGTGTCGCCTTGACCGGGATAACAATGGCCCCCGATCGCGCAAAGCAAAGCAACAGGTTTTCTGCGTCTCGGCGAGTCGACTTGAAATTCTTCCAAGGTAGAACATGCGACCCGTCCTCCGAGGTGAGGGAGAACGACGTGGCCGAGAATTGAATCTGAACTGACTTACCCGTCATGGCGCGACCGAGGCGTCGAGCTGTAGCCCAGCGCGTGTAGAATCCCAACAGAATATGAAGAGCTAAAAAGCCCGCGGGTACCCAAAACATCCACCAAAAGTGGAGGTACCAACCGATGCCTCCAAGGGTCAGAAAACAGAATGCGAGCGACCCCAACGAAAACCAGAGCATTCGGCGTTGCCGCATCCAGAAGAGAGTGTCCGCAGCGGTCCCGACAGAGTCTCTGTCGTACGTTATCGCGAAGCTAAACGTTGGCGCTGAATTCACGGCCGTCTAACGCCGCGCTTGAGCGGCCGCCCAGAAGCGCGTCCAGTGCGACGCGAGCGCATACTTTCTTCTTGCGCTCGCGGCGCACCACCACAGGCGCATCACGGCCCGCTCCAAGCAGTGGTTAGAGGGACTGCTGCCGTGCCCCGAAGGCGCCCGGGTCACTTGGCACTGACTCACCGCGCGCATGCGCGCAACTCCCACTTCGAACGAAGCCAAGCGTTCAATGAAGCTATCGGCGCAGAATGCTCCCGCGGAGGCAGCGGCGCAACGCATGCGTTCGGCGCCGATAGTGCCACGCTCATTCCAGAGTGCCGAGGGAGGCACTGAGAATCCTGCGCCGAAGCCACGGACCCAAACAGCCGCGGCAACGAAGGGAGTTCCCTGCAGTGCTAAACCGTGCGGCGCCGTCGTGTTTTGCCACTCAAGCATTTCTCCCGAACCAGTCCCTCTAACGGTGAAGTTGAGGGGCCGC
>Ga0210393_10002632_pt1 | contig 14631 bp, 13 predicted proteins | sample IncBWC27OmetaG_FD_160068 | JGI IMG/M metagenome (GOLD analysis project Ga0210393, IMG submission 160068) | Forest soil microbial communities from Barre Woods Harvard Forest LTER site, Petersham, Massachusetts, United States - Inc-BW-C-27-O ... | reverse complement strand
GTGTTTGAGCGGCGGAATCTCGCGATTTTGCTTGGGTGATAAGCCGCCGAGAATGGCGACGCGCGCGTGCACGATCAGCGCATCGATTCCCGCGGCGCGCACGCTATCCACGAAAGCGCGGAAAAACTCGTAGTCGTCGCGCTGGTCAATGCCGATTCGGCACTTGACCGTCACGGGCAAATGCGTCGCATCCCGCATGCTTCGTACGCAGTCCGCGACCAGTGCGGGCTTGAGCATGAGGCAGGCGCCGAAGGAGCCGTTTTGCACCCGATCGCTCGGGCAGCCGACATTCAAGTTGATTTCTGCATAGCCGGCCGAGGTGCCGATGCGTGCCGCCTTCGCCAGTTCCGCAGGATTGCAGCCGCCGAGTTGCAAGGCGACCGGGTGCTCGCCCGCATCATGGTCGAGCAATTGACGCACGTCGCCGCGAACGATGGCGGCGGCAACGATCATCTCGGTGTAAAGCAGCGCATGCGGCGCATAAAGCCGGTGCAGGAACCGGCAGTGGCGGTCGGTCCAATCCATCATCGGCGCCACACACACTCGCCGGTCGAGCGGCGGAGCCGATTCACGCGTTGAGCGCTGCTGTTCAGGGTCGCGCATTGTTGGTCAAAAGAGCCACATTCTAGGGTGCAGATCCCACATAGTCGCCGCAAAACGTTCGCAACTCAAGCGGCAGCCACGTACTATTGATTCCACACAAGCGAGGTAGCCGATGAATCGACGTCAATTTGTTTATGTCATGTCGGCGGCCGCCCTAGCGGCATCGGGCCATGCCGCGGCCAAGGATAAATCGCGCCGGCCGCTGCGCATCCTGGTCCTCGGCGGCACCAAATTTTTGGGCGTGCATATCGTTGAACTTGCCCTTCAGCACGGACATTCGGTCACGCTGTTCAACCGTGGCAAAACCAACGCCGATTTGTTTCCGCAGCTCGTGCACCTCAAGGGCGATCGCGACGCCCAGCTCGAGTCCCTCAAAGGAAAGCACTGGGATGCCGTCATCGATGATTCCGGCTATGTGCCGCGTCACGTCAAACTATCCGCCGAGTTGCTCGCACCCAATGTGCAGCGCTACATCTTCATTTCCACCATCTCGGTTTATGCGAGTTTCGCGCAACCGAACACCGAGGACTCGCCGGTCGGCAAGCTGGCGGACGAAACCACCGAGAAGGTCGACGGCGGCGCTTACGGCCCTCTGAAAGCGCTGTGCGAAAAAGCGGCTGAAGCGGCCATGCCGGGGCGCGTTGCGGTGGTGCGTCCCGGCCTGATCGTGGGGCCCCGAGACCCCACGGACCGGTTCACCTACTGGCCCGCACGCGCGGCGCGCGGCGGCGAAATGGTGACGCCGAACCAGCCCAGCGACCGCATCCAATACATCGATGCCCGGGATCTTGCGGCATTCGTTCTGCGCCTGGTTGAGCGCCGGACCGTCGGCACCTTTAACGCCACCTCGCCTCCCGGCATGTTCACGATCGGCGATCTGGTCGCGGCGAGCATCACTGCGGCCAACGCGACGGCGAAGCCGAGCCCAAGCCCAAGTCCGGTGTGGGTGCCGGCGGACTTCCTCGAGAAACAAAAAGTGCAGCCGTGGTCGGATATGCCCGTTTGGATTCCTGCATCCGGCGAGTACGCCGGCTTTGCCGACGCCAGCGTCGTACGAGCGTTGCGCGAGGGCCTCTCGATCCGGCCGGTTCAGCCGACCGTCAATGACACCCTCGCGTGGCATCTGCAACGGCCGCAAGCCGAACAGGCGAAATTGGCCGCCGGCCTCACACCCGAGCGTGAAAAGGCCGTGCTGGAGGCGTGGCGGGCGGCATCGGGCAACGCACATTGAGGCGCGATTCTCGGATCGCAGTCCTGGTTCACCGTCTCGTGGTGGTGCAGCCGGAAGAACTACCGGCGCTGCTGGCCGCGTTTGCAACCCTGTTTTGCATGTTCTTCAGCTATACGATCTTGCGGCCCATCCGCGACACCATGGGCATCACCTCAGGTGTCGAAAATCTGCCGTACCTGTTCTGGGGCACCTTTGTGGGCATGCTGGCGGTGCAGCCTGTCTACGGCTGGTTGACCTCGCGTTTTCGCAGGCCGGTCTTTCTGCCCTGGGTGTACGCATTTTTCACCGCCAACCTGTTGATCTTTTATCTCTGGTTCAACCTGCAGCAGGATCACACCTGGATCGCGCGCACCTACTACGTCTGGGTGAGCGTATTCAATTTCTTCATCGTTGCGGTGTTCTGGAGCTTGATGGCGGATGTGTTCACGCGCGAGCAGGCGGGACGCATGTTCGGATTCATCGCGGCCGGCGCCAGCACCGGGGGACTACTGGGCCCGCTGGTCGCGGGCCGGCTTGCGGTACCGCTCGGCACCATTAACCTGCTGCTCATCTCCGCAACCCTGCTGGCGAGTTCGCTCTTTTTCATGAGGCGCGTCATCCGCTGGCACGAGCATTTCGGCTCCGGCGCGCGCGGCGCCGAAGTGAACAAGCCGCTCGGCGGCCACATGCTGGCGGCTTTTCATCAAGTGATTCGCTCGCCCTATCTTCTGGGTATCGCGGTGTTCGTCATCCTGCTCTCCTGGGTATCGACGTTTTTATATCTTGAACAACAGGCCTTCGTCGCCAAAGTGTTCGCGACCCGCGATGAGCGCACGCGTTTCTTCTCCAACGTGGACTTCTGGGTGCAGTGCTTCTCCCTGCTCACCCAGCTATTTCTCTTCAGCCGGCTGTTCAAATGGATCGGCCTGCGAGCGCTGTTGGTCTCGGTGCCGCTGATCATGACGGCCGGTTATGCGATATTCGCCCTGGTGCCGACCTTTGCCGTCTTGGTCGGGGTATTCGCGGTGCGCCGGGTCGGCGAATACGCCATCACCCGCCCTTCCCGGGATTCGCTCTACACCGTTTGTACGCGTGAGGAGAAGTACAAGGCCAAGAGCCTGATCGATACCTTCATCTACCGGGGCGGCGATGCCACCAGCGCGTCGATGTTTCAGTTCCTGACCAGCGGCTTAGGGCTGGGGCCCTCAGGGGTCGGCTGGGCCGGTGCATTGATTTCGGCCGTCTGGCTGGGTATCGCACTGGCGCTCGGGAAATCGCACGAACGTGCTGCCCCGGTGACGGTCATCGCGAAAGCGACTTAGCCGCGCCGGCTCAAATGCTCATCTTGGTCTTGAACAGGCGCGCCTGCCGGCGAGAAATCTCCACCTCGGGACCGTCGCGCAGCTGAGCGTGCAGACGCCCATTGACGCCGAGTTCCACCGTTTCGATGAAATCCAGATTGATAATTTGGCGTCGATTGGCGCGGAAGAAGCGACTCGGATCGAGACGTTGCTCGAGCGCCGCCAATGCGCGCCCCAGAAGCGGCTGCGACTTTCCCCACGACAGCCGAACGTAGTTGCCCTCTGAGGTCAGCAGTCGCACTTCGCGCAGCGGCACAAACCAGCAGCGGCTACCGTCCCGGACAAAGATTTGTTCCAACACCGCATCGGGCTTGGGTGTGCGCGCAGCTTGGGCACTTTTGACTCTACTCAACGCTTCCGCAAGCCGTGCCGGCTCGATGGGTTTGAGCAGGTAGTCGAGTGCGTCGACCTTGAATGCCCGCACTGCATGCTCATCGTATGCAGTGGTAAAAATGACCTGCGGCACATCCTCCAGGCGGGTCAACAGATCGAAGCCGGACCCTCCCGGCATTTGAATATCCAGGAACAGCAACTCCGGGTTCAGTGTCCCGATCAATTCCGCCGCCTGAGCGATGTTGCCTGCCTCGCCGACAATTTCCACCCACGGGAAACCGGTTAATAGGCGCCGCAATTCACGGCGCGCCGGTGGCTCATCATCGATGACCATTGCCTTCATGGATTGACGGGAATGCGCAACCGTGCGGTTGCCACGTCCGGCCTCGAAAGATCCAACTCGAGACTCGCGCGCTCGCCGAACAGCAGCCTCAATCGATCCCGCGCGTTGTGCAGACCGACGCCTTCGTGTGCCGATGCTCGTGTCGGCGCCGGCGGCCGCGGATTTTCAACCTCTAGAATGAGCGTTACATTTCGCACGACGGCGGAGATGCGCAGCAGCCCTCCCGAAGGCAATTCGGCGATGCCGTGCTTGATCGCATTCTCTACGAGAGTCTGCAGCAGCATGACCGGAATTTGCACTCCTGCCGCGTAGTCGGGAACATGATGCTCGACGCGCAGCCTATCCTCGAAACGCATCGACTCCAACTCGAGGTAATCCGCGACAATCTCCAATTCCTGGGACAGCGTGACCAGCTCATCTTGCGGAGACGTTAAAGTATAGCGCAGCGTCCTTGCGAGCCGCGTCACGGCATCTTGCGCGCGCGCGGGATTGTCGGCGATGAGCGAGCGCACGGTATTGAGCGCGTTGAACAGAAAATGCGGATTGAGCTGAGATTTCAACAGACGAAGCTCGGCCAACTGCAGCGCACGCGCCAGCTCGGACTGTTTCAATTGCGCCGAACGGTGCTCGCGCAGCGCGATGGCGGCGAAGTAAATCGTGAGCCACGCGATGAAAACAGCGGCCCAATTGACAATTTCCAAGGCGATCGCGAACGGCAACGCCAACTGGAATTGCAATGCCGGAGCGTACTGCCTCAGAAAGGACTCGGGATCCACCAATGCCGATAAGTAGGTGAACTGCGTCACGATGCCGAGGGGAGCGCCGCACACGAACGAAGCGACCAGGATCCGCCAGGCTAGCTTGCGAATCGGCAGCGCACGCCATCGATTACGCCGCACGAAATCGCGCAGCCAATGGGAAATCACCAGCCCCACGGTGTTGATCAGCAGCAATTCCAGCAGGAGACGCGGCCAAGCGAGATCCAGCACGGTGATTCCGCCGGCGAAGCGACCGAAGGTAATTACTCCCCAGCCAGTCAGCTGGAAAATCCAATAGACCAGCTGCGACTTCGGCTGTGTGATCGGTCGTTCGGCGTCGTTCATCCCTATCCTGTGCCGCTTCCGCGGCCTATGTTCCACGCAAGGCAGCGGCCAAGGGCGCGCGCGCAGCACGGATGGCGGGAAAAGCCGCTCCGACCATCCCAATGATGCAGGCCCAAAGCACGCCAAATCCAATCAGGCTCGAGTCGACGGCGAGAGGTACGGACAATTGCGTCAGCCCGCCGCCGTTGGTGCTGACGGCATGCCCGTTGAACAGCAGCCATGCGACGCACCCGCCTGCCGCGCCGCCCAGAATTGCCAGCAATAAGCCTTCCGCGAACACCGACACGATGACGGCCGACGCGCCAAATCCCAACACGCGCAGCGTTGCGATCTCGACCGTGCGGGTGCTGACTGCAGAATACATGGCATTCAGCGCACCGAAAACCGCCCCGACCGCCATGATGCCGCCGATCACATAGGCCAAAATGGACAACAGCCGCGAGAATGCCTGCGATTGCTGGAGATAGTAGTCTGCCTCGCGCATGACATCTACGCTGAGCGCCGGGCTGCCGGTCAATGCCGACTTGAACAGTGCAAAAGAATCCACCGAAGCCAGCAGCACGGTGACCGACTGAAAGGTATTTCTCGAGAATGCCGACTGCAACGTTTCCGCGCCGGTGAGCATTTCCGCCTCGTGTTGGTCGGCGTGACTCTCGAACACTCCGACCACCGTCCATTCGGTGCCTCGCAGTAGGATCTGCTTGCCGAGCTCGAGGTCGCGAAACTGTCGTTGCAGCGTTCGACCGACGATGACTTCGCGCACGGCGGACCCGAACAGGCGGCCCTCAACCAGGTGAATTTCCGGCCGAACGGCCAGTCCGGCCGCACCCATGCCGCGAAGCGATACATTGCCGCTATTGCCGCTCCGTTTCAGCGGCAACCTGACGATTGCCAGCGCCTCAGCCGACGCCAGCGGCTTGCCGTCGATCCCAAGCTTGATTCCAGGTCCGTCCAAAATGGTTTGGGTCGCTTCGCGAGTGATATTGCTCAAAGTCTCGAAGCTGGCGCCCGCACTCACGACGATGGCGCGATCCGCGCGCCCGGTGCTGGTCATCATCTGCGATAGACCACCGACCATGGCCAGAATGCTCACCAGAACGCCGACCACGCCGGCAATGCCGATGACGATTACCGATGAGGCGCCAAGGCGTTGCGGCACGCTCTTGATGTTCATCAGAGTGACCGCGGCAATCTGCTTCAGCACGTTCATCTCGCTTGTCCCTCAGCGGCCGGCCAGGGCTTCGACGATCACCAGGCGCTGGGCGCGCCACGCCGGAGGCAGGCCGCTCGCGAGCGCCAGAACCAGCGCCATCGCCAACCCGAAGGCGACGACTTTGAGCGGCAGCCCGGAGCCCCCCATCCCGAGTGCAGCGGTAACCGGAAAAACGGCCGCGGCGGCGGCCAGTCCCAACGAGGCGGCCAACACACAGAGCAGTACCGACTCGATCAGCACCAAGATCGTCACGGAGCGGTCCGAGAAGCCGACGGTCTTCAAAATGGCCAGTTCCGGCGTACGCTCGCGCACCGATTGCATCATGGTATTGCCGGTGAGGAATAGCAGCGTAAAAAGCACGGCGGCCACAATGGCGTTGGCCATCAAGCTCACGTCGCCCAACTGCCGCAGCTGTCCTTGCACATAGGCCTTCTCGTCCTGTGTCACGGTCTCGGAGGCTGAGTTGACGAACAGCGCATCCACCGCAGCGCAGATTTGCGCAGATCGGGTTGGGTCGTCGACCGCCACCACAAAAGCCCACGCTGTGCCGCGCTCCAGGAGACGAGCTTCATCGAAGTAGGCGTAATTGACGAGGATGCGGTTCGCCTCCGCCGGCGTGGTCGGAACATCGTAACTTCCGACAATTTCGAAATCCCAGTCGGCGCTGCCGTCCCGCTTCATCACGGAGGTGCGCAGCGGCAGGCGATCGCCGATTTTCCAGCCAAACGCCCGCATGAGCGGCGCCGCCACAATGGCGCCCGCGCGCGTGTGGCTCATCGCCGCAAGCTGCTCGGGGGCAATCCGCCATTCCGGATACAAATCAAAAAATGTCTTCACGTCGGTGGCGAAAGCCACCAGCGTGTTGCGCTTTTCCTGATAAAAGCCGGTAAAGCCCGCGATGTACGTTGACTGCCGAATCCCGGGCACCGCCAGGATTTGACCCAAGTACGCGCTGGGTATCGGTTGAAGCTCGCTCACGCGACTCGCGACATACAATCGATTGGCATTGGATGCCGTGCCAAACGTGCTCATCCAGGTATTGATTCCCTGCAGCAGACCGAACAGCAGGAAGGCGATCACGATGGACAGCAACGTGAAAATTGTGCGCGCCTTCTTGCGCCACAAGTTGCTCCAAACCAACGGGAAAAACCTCATGCCGCCAAACTCGAACCAGGCAGACGACCCTTGTCGAGGTGCAGCTGGCGCGTCGCGCGCTCCGCCGCCTTGGGATCGTGTGTGACCATGATGATGGTTTTGCGCTGTTCGCGATTCACGATTTGCAGCAAATCCAGGATTTGCTCGGCCATTTCCCGATCCAGATCGCCCGTGGGCTCATCGCATACGAGCAGAGTGGGATCGGCCACCAGCGCCCGCGCAATAGCGACACGCTGCTGCTGACCACCTGAGAGCTCCGCAGGTTTATGCGAGGCCCGATCGGCGAGACCGACCAACTCCAGTGCCGCTTTGACATTGGCGCTGCGCTGCGCCTTGGTGAGATTGGTCATCAACAATGGCAGCTCGACGTTCTGCTCGGCTGTCAGCAAGGGCATCAGATTGTAGAACTGGAACACGAAGCCCACATTGCGTGCGCGCCATTGCGCCAGCTGTCGCGCGCTAAGCGCGTTGATGCGTTGGCCCGCCACCAGCAGATCGCCTTCGTCCGCACGGTCGATGCCGCCAATCAGGTTGAGCAAGGTCGTCTTGCCGGACCCCGACGGACCCATGAGCGCCAGGAACTCCCCTGCGTGGATCTCGAGGTCGATGCCGTGCAGCACCTGGACACGCTGCTTACCGCGGACATAGCGCTTGACAATTCCTTTCAGGGAAACCAGCGCGGTCGTCATGCGTTGCCTCTTGATTGCTCGTAAATTGGGGCCTGTGCTCCTGCGGGAAAAATATACGGCGCCCGCGGCGGTCGGCGGATAGTTCGTGTCGAACGGTCGATGCGCGGTGATGAACGGTCGAAACTCAGGCGCAGTGATTTTGACCGGCCGGTTAGCATTTGTCTGAGAGGCTGAGAAGGCGCGAGGTCCGAAAGCATGAGGACCTCGCGTCTTCTCAGCCTCCCTGACCAATATTAGAGCCAGTCAATATCACTGCGCCGAGGGCGGTCAAAACTCCGGGCTTGACAGCCATAACTTTGCAATACAAAGTTCGCATACGAGTCCCCGATGCAATTGCAGGAGCGAGCCGCATGCGAAAACCGTATCTGTACCTGGCCGCTGCCTTAAGCGTATTCGCCTTCGAGAGCGGCTGCGCGTCGCTTGGGGTCAAGGCCTACGATCGAGATTTGCTGTCGCGCGATGAGATGCGCCTCGATGCGAATCCCGTGGATGGCGCGATTGATGAACACCTGTACTTCAGCAAGGAAGCGTCGTCCGGAGGCCGCTCTTACGCGGGCGGCGGCTGCGGGTGCAATTGAAAAAGCAACTCTCGCCGCATACCGCGGGCCAGATGAGGCGCCAACTGATGGCGGCGAGTTGCGCGCTGCTGGGCGCCGGCGCTGCCCAGAGCCAGGAAGCCGACGGGGCTCAGAAAGAGCAGAGTCAGTTGAGTAGGATACTCGAGGGCGTGTCCTTCGATTCTGCCTTGGCGTACTACCGGGAGGATGGCCGAATTCAGGCCATCGAACCGGTCGTCAACCTCAGTAAAACCTTTGCCGGCGGCGAAATCGCCACGCTCAATATAACCTTCGACAGTCTCTCCGGTGCCAGCCCCAACGGCGCCCTTCCCAGCAACGTGCCGCAAACCTTTGCTTCGCCTTCCGGTACGAGCCTGATCACGGGCCGTCACCTATACACCATCGCGCCCGGGCGGTTGCCGGCGGATCCCAACTACCAAGACGACCGAATCGCGGTGGCGGGCGAATGGGAACTACCCCTATCCCGGCTCACGCACCTCAGCCTCGGCGGGAAGCTATCGGGCGAGGATGACTTCATATCGGCGACGCTGAGCGCCTCGATCGCGCAGGACTTCAACGAGAAGAACACCACAGTGCTGCTGGGTATCAACAATGAATTCGATTCTCTGCGGCCGATCGGCGGTGCACCGGTGCCGGATAGCGACTACGCCGCTTTTGATAAGGATGGCACAAAGAGCAAGGATGGCTTGGGCGTGCTCCTCGGGCTTACGCAGGTAATGACCCGTCGCTGGCTCAGCGAACTGAATCTCTCCTGGGATCGCTTTCATGGCTACTTGAATGATCCTTATAAGATCACCTCGGTGCTGGACGCCTCCGGCAATACCCTCGGCTATGTGTATGAGAACCGGCCGGATGAGCGGACGCGTCGGAGTGTGTACCTGGAAAATCGCGTCGCCTGGAGCAATGTGTCGGCGGGATTGTCGCTGCGCTACATGCAAGACGACTGGCAAATCCATTCTGAGACGGCGCAGGCGCATGTGCACTTCTCGTTCGCCAATCGCCAGCAATACCTCGAGCCCTCGATGCGCTGGTACCGGCAGACCGCCGCGGATTTTTACACGCCTTGGTTGACCGAGGAGAAGCCCGTGACCGGCTTCCAAGCCTCGGACTCCAGACTCGGCGCATTCCATGCGTTCACTTACGGTGTAAAATATGCGTATAAGCTATCGAGCGATGCCGGGTTGGCGGGCTCGGAGTTCAGCGTGCGGCTCGAGTACTATCAGCAGATTCAAGATCATCGGCTGGCAGCCCCGGTGCTGCTGCAGAATCTCGACCTCTACCCAGGCCTGAAAGCGATTCTGGTGCAATTCGGATGGCGCTTCTAGGCCCCATCGGGGTCGAACCTCGAGGCACCGATCTCGTTGCGGTCTGCTTCAACGCCATGGCCAGTCCCTGCGAGGTGTTGCTGCGTGCCTCGCACCTGTCTGTGGCGCGTGAATTAGGCGAATGCGCCGCCGCAGAAGCGTGGCGCATCGAAGAGAAATACAGCCGCTATCGGGCCGACAGCGTCATCTCGCATTTGCACGCACATCGCGGCGTGCCGATCGAGGTCGATGAGGAAACGGCCTCTTTGCTTGACTTTGCGCAGCGCTGCCATCGCATCAGCGATGGGATGTTCGACATCACTTCGGGTGTCTTGCGCCGCGCGTGGACGTTCGACGGCTCTGACCAACTGCCGAAACCGGACGCGGTCGCGGCACTCCTGCCCTATATCGGATTTGAGAAACTCAGGTGGCAATCGCCAACCATCGAGCTGCCCGCCGGCATGGAACTGGATTTGGGCGGCATCGGCAAAGAGTACGCGGTGGATCGCGCGTACGAATTGCTTAGCAAGAAAGCGCCGGGCCCCTTTTTAGTCAACTTTGGCGGCGACTTGCGCGCCAGCGGACCACCACCGAATGGATTCTGGCAGGTCGGCATCGAAAAACCCGGCCACGAGCGCGATGCGTGCATGATCCTGCACCTCGAGCATGGCGCACTGGCGACCAGCGGCGATTCGCGCCGCTTCCTGCTTCGCGACGGGGTGCGTTACGGACATGTGCTCAATCCCAAGACGGGATGGCCGGTGCTGCACGCGCCCAGGTCGGTGACCGTAGCCGCCAGCAGCTGTACGGAGGCGGGCATGCTCTCAACGCTGGCGATACTGCAGGGCGCCAAAGCGCGCGAGTTTCTCAATGAGCAGGCAGTGAGACACTGGGTACTCGAGTGAATACTCACGATAGTGTCCCCGGTCTCCAGCGGCAAATTGTTAGCCGCTGTCGTTTTTGCCGCCGCTGAGGTGCCACGCGCGCAGCGTGTCAATTTCCTTCTGCGGATCCAAGCCTGCACGCAGCTTCGACTGGCGATCGGCCGGCAATGAGTGAAACCACTCGAGCGTATCGTGCACGGTTTCCTGCATCGGGCGCGTCTTTAGTCCGGCCTTTTGGGCGCGCGCCGTCGAGGTGAGCGAGGCGCCCGCGGTATCGCCGCTCATGGGCGACCACGGCGGCAGATCGAGTTCCTCCGGCTTCCAGCGCCTCGCCAGGAAGTCTTCCGACACCCAGGTCGCTTTGGTATCCGCGCTGGGGCTGGCATGTTGGCTCGCCGCGATGAGATCACCCATGGTGAATGCACGGGGCGGCGAGATCGCGTTGAAATAACCCGTGGTGCGTGCTTGGGCGAGTTTCATCATCCACGCTGCCAAGTCGCGCACGTCGATGATTTGAATCGGATCGTGCGGTGTGCCCGGCGCCAGCATTTCGCCGCCCTTGGAAGCGCGCACCGGCCAATAGGTAAAACGGTCGGAGCCGTCGAGCGGACCGACGATGTAGCCGGGGCGAACGATGCTGGCGCGCCCTTTGAAGGCTTGCGCCGAATACTGCTCGCACAACGCCTTCATGGGGCCGTAGGTTTCGTCGGTGGTTTTATCGATATTGGGATCCGTGAGCTTGCCCGTGGGCGAGTCCTCGTCATTGGGCTTGGCAAAACTCGCGTATGCGGAAATGCTCGAAATGTACAGGCAATAGCCGACGTTGGGTGCCAGCAAGTCAGCCGACATCTTGACGTATTTTGGAATCTGGCCCGTGTCATCGATGACGGCATCCCACTTGCGTCCGCGCAGCGCATCGATTTGGCCGTTGCGGTCGCCGATCAGCGTCTCGACATCTGCAACGCCCCCGGGACTGCGCTTACCGCGATTGAAATGCGTTACACGCCAGCCGAGACGCAGAGCCTCCTGCGTCAAATGCGGTCCAATGAACCCGGTGCCGCCCAGAATCAACAGCGTCTTCGGCTGAGAGGCGGCGGCCAGCGCCTTGGGCAACAGATGATTGGCAGCGAGACAGGCACCCAATTGCAGCACGTGACGGCGGGTTGTCATGGAGGTCTTCCGGTATGTTAAAAGCGGCCGGCACAGAGTATAGCCAAGACGCTGCGGGATGATGCGGATGCCGTTCAATGGACTATCATTCGCGTCATGAGGCAGGAAACCCGCGCCGAGCTCGAGGCGGCCAAAGAACAAAAATTCCGGGCGCTGATTCGCCATGCCGGCACGCACGCCCCCTACTACGCCAATATCATCCGCGAGCGCGGTCTCGATGTGAACTCGTGCCAGGTCGGCGATTTTCCGCTGCTCACCAAAGCCATTCTCATGGCCAACTTCAACGACATCGTCACCGATCGTCGCGTCACGAAGGAGATCATCGCGAATTTTTTGACTCGGTCGACCGATCCAAGGGAACGGCTGTTCAACAGCCTCACGGTAATGCATACCTCTGGGACATCAGGCGAGGTCGGTTACTTTCTCTATGCGCGGCCCGACTATGGGCGGTTGCGTGCGGCGGCCATGCGTAATCGCGAGGTCTATCGCGGCCTGCTGCCGGGATTCGGACGGCGCCTGCGGCGGCTGCGTTTGGCCTTTTACGGGGCGACCGGCGGACATTTTGCCGGGGCCACCGGCATGGCGTCGATGCAGACCGGCATCCAGCGGCTGTTCGTCGATGCCCGTTCGTTCGAAGTGAATACCCCGCTTCCGGCGGTCGTTGCCGGACTCAATCAATTCAAACCGGACGCGCTGTGGGGCTACACCACCGCGCTCAAAATGCTCGGCGACGAACAGCGTGCCGGAAGACTGCAGATCCAACCCGCTGCCATTGCGGCCAGCGGCGAAATGGTGACCAAGGCGGACATGCAGTTTTTGTCCTCAGCTTTTGGCGGCGCGACGGCGCTGAGCCTGTATGCGTGCACAGAACATTTAATGCTCGGCATTTCCAACGCCGACGGCGAGAGCATGATGCTCATGGACGATAACTTGATATTCGAGTTCTACGAAGATCACTCAGTCATCACCAATCTGTTCAACTACACCCTGCCTCTGATCCGCTATCGCATGTCCGATATTCTGCGTCCTATCAGCGCACCCGGGGCACGGCGCATCCTCATACAAAACCTCGTGGGGCGCACGGAGCAGATGCCCGTTTTCGTCAATGGCGCGGGCGCGAAGGACTTCATCAGCCCCCACATCATCAATGAGATCTTCGTCAAAGGCGTCACGCGATTTCAAATGCAGCTTACCGGCCCCAGCTCGTTTCGCTTTCCGATCTGCGTGGACGAGGGACTCAACGAAGCCGAGCGGGCGGCCGCGGCGGCGGGCGTTAGGACGCGGTTGGCGGAAATACTGGCGCAAAAAGGCCTGGCCAATGTGACGTTCGAGGTCGAGATCGTTACGGATATTCCGCTCAATGAGCGCACCCGTAAATTTCAACTGATTGTGAACGCCCGTCAGGTAGAGCAATCACTCGACCCTCGCCCTCCGACCCTGTGAAATTGAGCGCCCAGCGTGAAAGGCCTACTGGGATGGGAGGCTTCACTGTCCTGCGTCTTCGGACCGTGAAGCCTCCCATCCCCGTAGCCCATCCGGGGCGGCCCGCTCAAATTCACAGTGCCGCTAGAAGAGACTGAGCTGCGGCGTAGCCTTGACCGGCGGCCGGAACAAGCTGGTGTCGAGTTCGTAGCGCTCTTCGGCACCGGCAAATCCCAGCTTGCGCTTCGCCAGATCAAATCGGGTGCGCAGCAATTCAGCGTACGGACCGGTGCCGCGCATGCGCGTGCCGAACTGCGAATCGTAGTCCTTCCCGCCGCGCGACTGATTGATCAGCGACATCACATGCTTGGCGCGATCCGGATAGTGCTCCGCAAGCCACTCGCGAAAAATAACTTTGAGTTCGTGCGGCAGGCGCAACAGCACATAGCCGGCGCGGGACGCACCCGCCTCTTTGGCTGCGCTCATGATGTCTTCGATCTCATGATCGGTGATGGCCGGAATCACCGGCGCCACCAGTACGCCGACCGGAACGCCCGCCTCACTCAGCTGCTGAATCACCCGTAGGCGGGCTTGCGGCGAGGCCGTGCGCGGTTCCAAGGTTCGCTTGATGTCGTTGGTCAGTGAGGTAACGCTCACCATGACCGACACGAGCTTGTCCTTGGCCAGATCGGTCAGCAAATCGAGATCGCGAACGATCAATGCGCTTTTGGTGACGATGGTGACCGGGTGGCGGCAGCGCGCCAGCACCGCGAGGATGCCACGCGTCACTTGCAGGCGCTTTTCCAGCGGCTGATAGCCGTCGGTATTGATCCCCAGTGCGATGGTCTTGCAGACATAGTTCGTCTTGGCCAGCTCCGCTTCCAGGATATTGACGGCGTCGGCCTTGTAGAACAGCTTGGTTTCAAAGTCCAGTCCCGGTGAGAGCCCGAGATAGGAGTGCGTCGGCCGCGCGAAGCAATAGACGCAACCATGGGCGCAACCTCGGTACGGATTGATCGACACGTCGAACCCGACATCCGGTGAATTGTTCGACGTGATCACGCTGCGCGCGCGATCCGGCAGCACCGTTTCGCTCAGGTTCTCGACGATCTCGTCCTGGTACCAGCCGTCGTCGGTTTTCTCCAGCGTCAAGGAATCGAAGCGTCCCGCCACATTGGACGAAGACCCTCTGCCTTTGAAGGTTTGGTGACCGATAAAGCTGCGCGGCATGCGCAAACTTTACGCGTCGTGGCGGCGCTCGTA
>Ga0210393_10002630_pt1 | contig 14634 bp, 8 predicted proteins | sample IncBWC27OmetaG_FD_160068 | JGI IMG/M metagenome (GOLD analysis project Ga0210393, IMG submission 160068) | Forest soil microbial communities from Barre Woods Harvard Forest LTER site, Petersham, Massachusetts, United States - Inc-BW-C-27-O ... | reverse complement strand
CGCATCGACATGAATCGTCACCGGCTGACCCGGACGCATCCTGGCGAGCTGGGTCTCCTTGAAATTTGCGGTCACCCAGAACTGGTGCTGGGTCAGCGCCATGAGGCTCTGGCCGGGCTGTACGCGTTGACCGAGCTGGGCGCTTCGATTGCCGATGATTCCGTCAGCCGGCGCGACGATGCGCGTATAGCTGAGGTTCAGTGTCGCTTGATCGACGTTGGCCTGAGCCTGCTTCACCATGGCTTCTTTGGAAGCGATGATGCGCTCTGCGCTTCCGGCCGCAGCTTGATCGCGTTTGACCGTGGCGTCCTGGGCGCGCGCCGTCGCATCGTACTGGTCATATTCCGACTGCGAAACAATCTGTTGCTTGATCAGCTGCGAATAGCGCTGCGCATTTCGTTGCGCGAGGTAATTCTGTGCTTCGTCCTGGTGTACCGTCGCCCCCGCCGAAACATACTGCTGCCGCGCCGAATTTAGATCGGCTTCCGCTTGCGCGAGTTGCGCGCGCGCTTGCTCCAGGGCTACCTGGTAGTCGCTCGGATCGAGCTGAACGAGAAGCTGGCCCGCTTTAACCGATTGGTTGTTGTCGACGTAGACTGCGTTGATTGTCCCGTTGATCCGCGAGCTGATGGGATCGAGGTATCCATCCACCTGCGCATCATCCGTGTCCTGGTACGACTCGAGGTAATTCCAGAAGTGGTATCCAGCGACGAACAAAATGGCCGCAATAACCAATGCAAGGGCGATTCGGGCCGGCCTCCAACGACGCGGCAGCGGAGCGCCGGCGGGATTGTCCGGCTGGTCAATCTCTTCCTCTTGATCCTGATGCGCGTCGGCTAGCACCGGTGCGTTTGATTTCGGGGTGCGCTGGAACGCCTCCAAGCGCTCGAGATGAAGCCTCAGTTCTCGAATCTGCCGGCTGAAATCATTTTCTGATTCCAGGGAAGGACCGTCGGAGGTTTCGTGTGAGTCGTGGTTAAGGAGCGTCTCGCGAGTATCGTCAAATCCGTTCATGTCCATGGGTCGCCTCCGATGCGCCGCCTCGTGTCGCGTCAGCATCATCTTCGAAACTGCGAACGAGCATCGTAATCAGCTTGCAGAACTGTTTGATCTGATCCGGTCTGAGAGCTTTCGCGAAGAGTTCCTCATTGTTGCGGGCCAGCTTCGAAAACAGGTCGAAGCAGACGTCAACGCCTTTTTCAGTGAGCTGGATCATGATGCTGCGACGATCGTCGCGTGAGGGCGCGCGCTCCACCAATCTGCGGGCTTCGAGCCGGTCCAGAATTCCCGTGATGCCGCCCTTCGTGATCAAGGTTGCGTCCGCAATGTCGGAGCAGGTGAGCGGCTTGCCCTCGGCCCGCGAAATCGCGCCGAGTACGTCCACCTCTGAGAGGCTCAATCCGAATGCCCGGTAAGGCCGCTCCGGGCTCTCGGTAAAGAGAAACGCCGCCCTGATCAGCTCTCTCGTTGCAACAACAGCAGGGTTTCCATCGTTCTGCGCCATCAACGCGGCGAGCGATTGACGGCCTGTTCGCGGGGGTTTAGGCATGACGATTATCTCCAATGCGATTGCTATGCCAATAAATAGTTTAGTTGCTAACTAAAATCAATGGCTGCGCCGGCTCGCGTTTCGCGAAATTTCTCGCATTCTGCGATGCCGCTGAGTCGGCGAAGCGTTCGGTGAGCTTCCGAGTTTTGAGAAGGCACCAGCGAATTGAAAAACGCCCTGTCCGGCCTTTGGGCCGGGCAGGGCGCCGTCGCATCACACGGCGGGACGAAATCCCGCCGGCTCGGGGTCAGTTCATGAGCCCGTCCCGCTCAGGCTAACGTTGTGCGGACTGGCCGTATCGCCCGCACCGCTCACGGCGAGCGTCGCGCTCTCTGCGCCGACGATGCTCGCGGTGAACTTCAGCTGATAGGTGCATGACGTCCCGCCCGCGAGCGACTCGCCGCAGGTCCCGCCCGTCACCGCGAAGTCGCCCGGGTTGGTCCCGCCGACGTTCTCGCTCAGCGAGATTGCCGCACCACCGTCGTTGGTCACCGTGATCGTCCTCGCCGTCGAGGTATGACCGTCCGCCTCCGTGCCGAATGAACTCGACGCCGGCGTCACCTTGAGTGGAGGCAACCCGGTCCCGCTCAACGTCACCGCCGGCGGCCCGCCGTTGGGATCTTCCGCAACACCGACCGCAACCGTACCTGCTTCAGCGGTTTCCGTGCTCGGAGTAAACGTCACGGCGTAGGTGCAGGTCGACGACGCCGCCAGCGAACTTCCGCAGGTCCCGCCCGTCACTGCGAAATCGCCCGCGTTGAGGCCGCCGATGGTCGTTCCGATCAGGGTGATCGACCCGGTCGTGGCCTTGTTGGTCACAGTGAGATTCAGCGACTTGGATGCCGTCTGGTAGACGTTGCCGAAGACCAGCTTCGTCGCCGACAAGGACTCCGGCACGGTCGCCGACGCGGTGAATGAAACCGGATATGGTCCGAGCGGGTCGGAGCTGTCTGTAACCGTCATCGTCGCCGATTCGGTGCCGACCGCTGTCGGAGCGAAAGTGACTATCAGCGAACACGCCGCCTTGGCCGCCAGCGTCGAGGTGCAGGTGCCTCCGGTGACCGTGAAGTCGCCGGGGTCCGCCCCCGCGAAGCCTTCGCTCAGCGAGACGGAGCTAGTCTGATAGTTGTGCACGACGATTGCCTTGACCGACTTGGAGCCGTCCTTCACGCTGCCGAAGGCGTAGCTCGCGGGTGTCACCGTCATATCGACCGTGCCGGTCCCCGTGAGCGCGACATGCTGTTGGCTGGTCGGCGTGTTGTCTTCTATCGAAAGCGTCGCGCTGCGCGCGCCCAGCGCGTTCGGCGTGAAGCCGATCGTTATCGTGCAGCTTGCCAGCGGCGCGAGTCCGGCGGACGGACAAGTGGTGGCGGTTTCCGAAAATTCGGCCAGGTCAGACGAGGTCGCGCTCAGGAACAGCGGGTTGGTATGGCCGGTGTTCTTGATCGTCAGGCTCTTGGTGATCTTGTCGCCAACCGGAGAACTGCCCAGCGCGAGCGTCGAGGCCACTGTCATCGTGGTCGGCGCGTTAGCGATTTCGTACACGGTGCCATTGGCGCCTTCACCGAAAGATCCGCCGTCCAGAGTCGTGCCATAGAGATTGCCGATGGGATCGATGAGCAGGCTGGCCCACGGCAGGGAGGCGTCGTTGGTGGCGAGGTTGCCGAAGTTCCAGAGGATGGTCTCGCCCCAGCTGCCGCCAGCCACCGCGGGAGGACTCAGCTTGAACGCCGTGCCCCCGAGATAGGGTTCATCGCTATACAACCCGCCATATTCGGTGGTGCCGTAGAGGTTACCGTTCGGATCGATGACGACGCCGGCCATCGGGGTGAAGCCGTCGGTGCCGTTGTCCTGGAAATTCCAGATGACTTGTTCGCTCCACGAACCGCCGCCTGCGCCTGGAGGTGACAGCTCGAACACAGTCCCCTGCCCGTTATTTTCTTCCGCATAATCCGTGCTAGTCCCGCCTAAAGAACTCGTCCCATAGAGATTGCCCATCTTGTCAAATAGCAGGCCGGACATGGGGTCGCTCGCGTCGGACTCGGAGGCGCTGAAGTTCCACAGTACCGTCTCGGTCCAAGTGCCCCCGCCGGCAGGGCTCAGCTCGAAGACCGTCCCTCCAGGATTTATCCCAATGCCGTTAACGCCACCGGCCGAAGTCGTGCCGTAGAGATTGCCGCTGCCATCCCCGATAACGCCGGCGTAAGGGTAAAAGCCGTTGACGTACTGGCCATTGCCTTCCTCGAATTGCGCGATGACTTTCTCGGTCCAGGTGCCCGACATGCCAGAGGGCGGTGAGAGCTCATACACCGTTCCGCCGAATCCGATAGTAGGACTCTGGCCATAGAGAGTCGTTCCGTAGAGATTACCGTTCACATCCATGGTCAGGCCGGAGGTAGGATCAAGGCCGTCCGTTATTGCGGGATTTCCGAAGTTCCAGATAATCGTCTCGGTCCAGGCTCCTCCGGCGGTCGCGGGCGGCGACAGCTCCCACGCCGTGCCTTCGGCGTAAGTCCCTCCCGCCTGCGTCGTGCCGTATAGATTGCCCTGCGAGTCCATGACTAAGCCGGGTCCCCAAGTCCACGGTTGGTCGCCGTCGTGGCTGGCGCCGCTGTTATCAAAGTTCCAGAGAATCGTCTCGGTCCATTGTCCGCCGCTGGTCGCGGGAGGTGATAACTCGAAGACAGTCCCTTGATCAGCAGAGCCGCCGTTCGTGGTCGTACCGTAAAGATTGCCGTGCGCATCCTCGATCAGGGTGGAATGCGGGAAACTGCCGGTGGCTTCGGTGCCGCCGGCGTTGAAATTGAAGAGCACGCTCTCGATGCCGCTGGCGAACGCCTGGCTGTGAGCGGTCCCCATCGCGAGCGTCAGAACAAGGCTGAAAACGAACGGTATGAATCGCCGTTTCGGCAATCGCATGCTAATCCCCCTTTGCGCCACGTGAACTACTGTTGATTTGCGTACCATTGCAGCTTCTCCCCTGAACGCCGCTTTCCCTACTAAAAGTTACTCTTGCGGCATTTGGGCTATCGCTACGGCATTTGACCCAAGTCGCTCAATACGGAAATGTACGTACCCGCCATGATCGAGCAGCAATACGAGACGCTGGTTCGACTCCTTCCGGAGTTGTATTCGGCGCGAACGCTGGAGACCTTTCCAGCGCATCTGATTGCTCTGGTCCCGCGAGTAATTCGCGTGGATTCTTGCGGCTACAACGAAACCAACCTCGCTCGCCGCCGGTTCGAGATTGAGGCGCCGGCGTTGAAACGACGCGTTCCCGATGCAGCCGAAAACCTCGCCCGCCTGATGCATCAGCATCCGATGGTCGTGCACAATCGTCACAGTGACCAGCGCGCGCTGAAGATGTCCGACTTTCTGTCGCAACGGCAGTTCCATCGGCTCGAGTTGTACGACACGGTGTATCGGCCGGGACGGGTCGAATTCCTGATGACCGGCGGATTCAACCTGGCCCGCGCCGGCGATATCGTGACGCTCGCCATGGGACGCGAGTCGAAGGACTTCAGCGAAGACGATCGCGACATGCTGAATCTGGTGCGCCCGCACCTGCAGCAGGCCTATGCGAATGCGGACGCGATGACGACCTTCCAGAGCCAGCTCGAGCGCCGCGAACAATCGCTCGAAGAGGCGGTGGATGCTGCGGTCGTCCTCGTTCGCGACACGTCGATCAAGGAAGCGAGCCGACTCGCGATCCGATGGCTGTCGAGCTTCTTCGATGCGCCGTCGAATGATCAGCTGCCCGATCGGATCCGGCGATGGCTACGGTTTTGCCAGGACTTTGTCGAAGGCAAACAATCCGAGCCGAAACCCTGCGCCCCCTTGATGGTGGAATCAGGCGAGGGACGTCTGAACATCAGGATGTTGGAGACCAGGCCCGACGGCGACGTGGTGCTACTGCTGAGCCGCGAGGGCTGCGACTATCCGGAAGGGCTGCGACGGCTGGGACTGGCGCGGCGGGAATCGGAAGTCTTGTTCTGGATCTCGAAAGGAAAGACCAGCCGCGAGATTGCGACGATTTTATCCATCACTCGCAAGACCGTCGACAAACACGTCGAACGCATCCATCGCAAACTCGGCACCGAAACTCGCACCGCCGCCGCCGCGATCGCATGGTCTGCAATGCACGACTCCCGGAAGTGACGGATTTAAACCGATCACTCAAGCCGTCGCCGTAGCAGAGTTCCATGATGCCGGGACTCGTTTGCGCGGAGCTTCGAATTGTGAGTGTACTTGGCCGCGTCAAAACTGACTCCGGCGCGGCGAGATGCAATGGGAAAGAGCATCATTCCAAGCGAGACAAATCTGAAAAGGCCGGTTGAAGAATCCAAGCCGGTAGTAGCTGCGGCCTCCGCCGAAAGCGCTCGCCTGCGGGAATGCCACGACTCCCAGGTACCGTGGAAAAAGTGGGGGCCCTACCTGAGCGAGCGGCAATGGGGCACCGTCCGCGAAGACTATAGCGAGGACGGCAATGCCTGGGACTATTTCTCTCATGACCAGGCGCGCTCGCGCGCATACCGATGGGGCGAGGACGGCCTGGCGGGAATTTCCGACATTCATGGTGTGCTGTGCTTCGCGATTGCGCTATGGAACGGCAAGGATCCTATCCTTAAGGAGCGGCTTTTCGGCCTGACCAACAGCGAAGGCAATCATGGCGAGGACGTAAAGGAGTACTACTTTTACCTCGCTAGCACTCCCACCCACTCGTACATGAAGTACCTCTACAAGTACCCGCACCGCGCCTATCCGTACGCCGACCTCGTCAATACCAACCGCCAGCGCTCGCGCAACGAACAGGAATACGAGTTGCTGGACACCGGCATTTTTGACGACGACCGCTACTTCGACGTATTTGTTGAATACGCAAAGGCGGCGCCCGACGACCTGTTGATCAAAATCAGCATATGCAATCGAGGCACCGAGCCCGCGGCCCTGCATGTCCTACCCACGCTATGGTTTCGCAATACCTGGTCGTGGCCCGACGGCGGCGCCAAGCCGCTGATGCGCGCGATCGATGACGACGGCCGCGCTGTTATCTGTGCGCATCACACCGACCCGCTCTTCCAGGAATCCCTTGCGGACTACTACCTGTACTGTGAAGGACCCGTTCCGCTGCTCTTCACGGAAAACGAGAGTAACAACGCAAGACTTTTTGGAAAGGCCAACCAATCGCCATACGTCAAGGATGCGTTCGACGAGTACGTCGTTCACGGCAAGAGTGACGCCGTAAATCCGGGCCGTGTCGGCACCAAGGCCGCTGCACACTTTGAATTGAATGTTCCTGCGGAGCAGACCCAGGTGATAAGGCTGCGCCTGACCCGGCGCGCGTGCAAGGACCTTCCGGATGCCTTCGAGGATTTCGACAAAGTTCTAGGAGCCCGTCTCAAAGAAGCTGACGAGTTCTACGACCAAGTCGTCCCACCCACCGTCAATGCCGACCCGGACCGTGCAAAGGTTGTGCGGCAGGCGCTCGCTGGGATGCTGTGGAGCAAGCAGTATTACTACTTCGATGGCTATCGATGGCTGACAGGCCATCACACTGATCCTCTACGCGCGCCCAGCCATGAGTACCGCAACCGCGACTGGTTCCACATGATCAACGACGACATCCTCTCGATGCCCGACAAGTGGGAGTACCCCTGGTACGCCGCATGGGACCTGGCCTTTCACACACTAGCCCTATCGGCCGTCGACCTGGATTTCGCCAAAGAACAAATCAAGCTGGTGCTGAGCGGGCGATATCTCCATCCCAACGGCCAAGTCCCTGCCTACGAATGGAACTTCAGCGACGTCAATCCGCCAGTCCACGCTTGGGCGACGCTTTTTCTTTATCGCATGGAGCAGGGAGTGCGCGGTGCTGGCGATCTGGATTTTTTGAAGTCGGCCTTCTCCAAGCTCTTGGTCAACTTCACCTGGTGGGTGAACCGCAAAGACCGTTTCGGAAAAAACGTTTTCGAGGGCGGCTTCCTGGGGTTGGATAACATCAGCATATTCGATCGCAGCGCCCCTCTCCCCACTGGCGGCACTCTGGAGCAGGCGGATGGCACAGCGTGGATGGCACTATTCTGCCAGAACATGGCTGAGATAGCCGGCGAACTGGCTGCTTCCGACCCCGCTTATGTTGACGTCGCCGCAACGTTTGCCGATCACTTCCTCTGGATCGCAATTGCTATGAACAAGCCCGGCGAAGATGGGATGTGGGATGAGGAGGATGGTTTTTACTATGATTTGTTGCGCCGCCCGGATGGCAGCTCGACTCGACTCAAGGTGCGTTCCATGGTCGGTTTGCTCCCACTTTGCGCCACTACAATTATTGAACCTTGGCAGCGCGAACTAGGGCAGCGCCGAGGAGGGCACACTGTGGCTTTCTTCCGGGAGCGTCTCAAGCAAATGCCCGAACTCCTGGCATCGATTCATCCTACTGGTCCGGAGCACTACGGAGTGGGCGAGCGCGGAATCCTCGCACTCCTCAATCCGGATCGGCTGCGTCGAATTTTGACTAAAATGCTGGATGAGAACGAGTTCCTGAGTCCCTATGGGATTCGCTCTTTGTCGAAGTATCACAAGGATCATCCCTACATATTTGACGTGGGCAATCACGAGTACCGGGTGGACTATTTGCCTGCTGAGTCCACCTCCGGGCTCTTTGGCGGCAATTCAAATTGGCGCGGACCGGTATGGGTACCGGTCAACGCTCTTATAGTTCGATCGCTTTTGAGCTTTTACGAATACTACGGCGACAATTTCAAGATTGAGTGCCCCACAGGCTCTGGAAATATGATGAACCTGTTCGAGGTAGGCAAAGAAATTGTCGAGCGGCTGGCCAAACTCTTCATACGCGACGAGCAAGGCCATAGGCCAGTCTACGGAGGCTCGGAAAAGTTTCAATCCGACCGCTATTGGCGGGATAACATTTTATTTTTTGAATATTTCCATGGCGACAATGGCGCCGGAATCGGCGCTAGTCATCAGACCGGCTGGACCGGCCTGGTCGGCGTGCTGATCGATCTGTTTGGACGGCTGGACCCGGTTCGTTTGCTCAAAGAAGGCAGGTCCAGTGCGTTCGCGCACGACATCCAAAGAAAAGCGTAACCCATCATAGTCGCTATTGATCCTCGGTTTGTTAGCGGAGTAAAAATCACCTGCTCCGAGGGACAACTGGGTAATCCCGTTTATGGAAGGCGGAAATAAATCAACCGCAGCCGTGACGCGAAGGCAATTTCTGCTAGCCGGAGGAGCAATCGCTGCCGGGGCTTTCCTGGGCGGGCGAGCCGAAACGGCCGCGGCTGCGGCGGAAGAGGGAGTTGCAGAATACACCCTCAAGGTTGGCTACTCGGAAAGACAGCTAGGTTCATTCAAGCTGCGCACTCGGACCTATAACTCCAGTCTTCCCGGTCCGCTGATGGTGACACGCCCGGGCGGGACGCTTCGGGTGGAGCTGATCAATAATCTACCGCCGGATCCTCCTGCGACGGCGCCGCCGGGAATCGACGCGCTTAACAATCCGCACGCATTCAACACGACCAATCTGCATGTGCACGGACTGCAGGTTGTTCCACATCTGTTCCAGCCAGTGGGGACCGTCAATCCTTCGGCACCTCTTATAACAGTGGGCTCGCGGCAGAGTTACCATTACGAATTCAAACTACCCGACGATCACCCATCAGGTCTCTATTGGTACCATCCCCACTATCACGGTTCGGCGGGTACGCAGGTCGTAAACGGTATGGCCGGATTGATCCTGGTCAAAGGTCCTATAGATGAGGTTCCCGAGATAGCCGCGGCGCGCGATGAGCTACTGGCTATTCAGAATCTGAAGATTAATCCGCTCAATAGTGCTTCGAGCCTATGGGGCTTCGAACCGCTCGCATATAGGCCAGCTAATGTTGGTGGCTATTCGCCTGAGACCAGGATCGAGCTGATAACCGCGAACGGCAATCCGGTTATGGTTATCGATCGGAGCGGCGCAAAGCCAGTGACTAGCCCGCAACCGCTGCCAGTCTACAAGATGCAGCCCGGCGAGGTGATGCGGCTGCGGATCCTCAATGGAACGGACGGAATATTTCTGCCGCTCGCGCTGCCTGGATTTGAGGTCTACGTAGTCGGGCAGGACGGAATCAATCTGCTGAAGCCGGAACGCGCCGGCGACGATCTGAAATCGGCAATCCGCATGGCGCCCGGCAATCGCAACGAGGTCTTGATTCGCGCGCCGATGAATCGCACCACGGGTGTCCTGCAGGCGCTCACTCAGATGCCGACGTCGCCGAACCTGCTGAGCGAAAAGATGGGCGAGATGATGTCGACACCGCAGATTGAGATCGCCAGGTTTGAGATATCCGGAGCGCCCAAGCAGATGGCTATTCCTGATAAGCTGCCGGTTCCCAGTCGCGAGTATCCCCTGATACGCGACTCCGAAATTGTGGCACGGCACACCGTTACGTTTACGATGACAACCGGTAGCACGCGAATTATCGACGGCTTCGAGTATCTCGTCGATGGCGAGCTATACCGGGAAGATACGGTCGACCCTAAGGTGAAAGTAGGCACGGTCGAAGAATGGAAAATCGTGAACAACTCCGACGGGATTCATCCCTTTCACATCCATGTGAACTCGTTCGAGGTAATGGGAATGCCGTCCGATCCGAATTATCACCGTCTGCATGACACGGTTTGGTTGCCGCCGTTTTCGACGCTCACGATGCGAACCCGTTTCAAAACCTGGAAAGGAAAGAGCGTCTACCATTGCCACGTTCTGCCGCATGAAGATTCGGCGATGATCAAGAATTTCCTGATTTCGTAAATCCGCGACCGATGCGATGAATGCGGCACGTATCGCCACGTTCTGCGTGATCGCTATTGTCGTGACGATCGGCGTATCGCGCGCACAGGACGAGGGCCCCTGGTGGGACTGGTCGACTATCGATGGCAACTGGGGTGGGTTTCGTCAGACTCTTACCGATCGCGGACTCGTTTTCTCCGGAACGACCGTCGTCGACTTGCAGGGTAACGTCTCGGGCGGAGAGCGGCGAGCGTTTGCCCCGGCAGACGCGTCGTTAGTGGCGGCTGACGCTGATCTGCAGAAGCTAGCGGGACTCAATGGGCTGCTCCTTCACTCCGAGTTTGTAGCCAATGCAGGCGAGGATCTTTCTACCAAGAGCATCGGCAATATTTTACAGGTTGCTACCGCTCTCGCGCAGCCGGGATACTATCTAGGTCAGATGTACGTCCAGCAGAAACTATTCGCCGATGTATTGACGCTGCAGCTCGGCCGCATGACCACAGCGAACAATTTCGCGAGTATGCCGGTCTTCAACGACTATGTCTCGTATGCCATCAACCCCATTCCGATAAGTCTTACGAACGATACGCTCTACTTCACCAGTCTGCCCTCGGTTGAGTGGGCCGCAGTAGGAACGGTCGCGCCTACAGAATCGATCACGATTGCCGCGGGAGTCTACGGCTCAAATCTGTCTTCCGGGTTACCTCGTGCCTCGCAACATGGAATCGACTTCTCCTTCTCTGGAAGTGGAGGCCCGATGGAAGTCGGTCAGGTGAGCTACAACTACAACCGGGAAGGAGACGACGCCAGCCTGCCGGGCACATAGGGGGAGCAGCAGTAGCAGGAACGCGGCAGTGCTAGGCGCACAATTTCAACTGCGCTTCTAGCACCCTTTGACCATGACCTACCTAAAAAGCGGCATTTATTCGATCGTGCTCAACGCATTCTTCGTGATAGTCGCTCTTATTTTTTCTCCGTACGGATCACGCGGCCTCGCGTCTGCACAGGAGTCGCAAAGCGCGATGCCCAGCGGCATGGGCCGTCTCTACGTGTTTCGTGAGATCGGTTCCTTTGGTGCTGATATTGATGACGATGTAACGTAATGGGGTACTCGTGCAAAGACTCCGCCCGGGAGCGGGTTTTTATTGTGACGTCAGACCGGGCAGCTATGTAGTGGGCGTCCTGTGCCACAAAGCCGACTCTCTCAACTTGTCGGTCGCGAGCGGTCAAAGCCAATATATATGTGTAATGCTGCATGAGCTTGGCGGAGTGTCGCCGCGAGGCGGGGCGCTTACATCCGATCAATCATTCGAGGTTCATAAGCTTGAGCCCGGTTATGGCGCACAACGGATACAGGAATATCGTCTAACCTATGCAACCTGTCGAATGCCTTGAGCATAGCTAGTGCGCTTTGACATCGAGAGCGAGTTGCTGATCCGATGCTGCACGGCGTCCGCGACGAGTAGCGCCGCGATTGCCGAGTTGGCCGCGCAACCCGTCGAGTGGAACCGATTTCTCGCGCTGGCCAATCGCAACAGCGTCACGCCCCTGGTCGCCGCGCGACTCGGCGCCGAAGCCGCCGCATATTTGCCTCAGGATCTCGCGCGCGCGTTCGAGCTGAGCTACCAGGTCAACGCGCTGCGAAGTAACCACCTTGCACGGTGCGCCGCGGAAATTGCCGAAGCGTTTGCGGCGAGCGACGTGCCGGCAATCGCAATCAAGGGTCCGACGCTCGCAATTGCCGCGTACGGCGACGTCGCGCTGCGAGTATTTGGAGACCTCGACTTCGTGGTGCGGCTCGCGGACCTGCCGCGCGCTGCCGAAGTGCTGATGCGAATCGGCTACTCGTCACCAACATATTTCGCTGAGGCAGTCGAAAGCGGGTTTTTCGCAGACGTTTCACTCGACTACTCACGCGAAGACAGTGTCGTAGACCTCCATTGGCAGTTGGCACCGAGTTATTTTCCTTTTGCACCCGAGGGCGAGCAGGTTTGGAATCGAACCTCCGAGATCGATTTGCTCGGCAGGCGCGTCCGCGTGCTGGGTCCAGCCGACTCGATACTCTTTCAGGCCTGTCACGGCTCGAAGCATGGCTGGAGGACGCTCGCGCAGATATGCGATTTCGCACGACTGCTCGCGACCGCCACGCCGGTCAACTGGACGAGCCTCCTCGATGAAGCGCGTCGGACGCGGAGCCTCAGAATGCTGTTGCTTGGTGCGGAGCTGGCGCATTCGCTCGAGCTGTGCGAAGTGCCAGCCGAATTGCTCGACGCCAGCCGCCGCGATTCGCACGTCGCGTCGCTCAGCCGGCGCGTAATCGGAGGTATCTTCGATCTGAACCGCGCAGTCGATGTTGAGGAATGGTCGATCGGCCTCGGCAGTATCGAGAACGCGCGCGATCGTATTCGCTACATCCTCGAACGCGTGGTCGCACCTAAATTGAGCGACCGCGTGCTGATGCCGCTCCCGCGAGCGCTCTATCCCTTATATTACCCGGCCCGACCCATCCTGCTGGCGATCAAACATCGCGGCCGGCTGTTCGGCAAAGGCAGTCTCAATTGAGCTTTGAACAGCTGGGCTGCGCCATGAAATGCATGAATTCTTAGACGGGCCCCGTTTTCACTTGCGCAAATAGCAGCCTTCGAGTACCCTCTCGTGCTAACATGACCAAACGTAGCCAAACCGACGCGTCGAAGCGGGAAGCAGCTGCGCCCAAAAAGCCCTACGTAAAACCATCATTCGAGCGCGAGCGCGTTTTCGAAACGATGGCATTAAGTTGCGGCAAGATGGGCACGACTGGCTCCTGCCATCAGAATCGCAAAAACTCCTGATCAGGGGGCCTGATCGGGTGGTAACAGCAGGGGGAGATCCTTCCATGCTTGCAATCAATTTTCGCGAGATGAGCAGAAATTGCATGAAAATGTCCCTCAAAATTACGGCGAGCGTTGTCCTGCTCGGATTGTTGGCGATGCCGGCCCGAGGCCAGGAACGAGCGGCTACCGACATGACGTCCCTGGTCAACGGTTACGAGAGAGCGGCGCACAGTTCGTTCGTGGGCGTTCCGACAGATTGGAGCACCGGGCATGTCGTCTTCTCTCCGCCTGCGCCCGGCTCCGACGCAGAAGACAAAGTTCAGCAGGATCCGCGCTACTGGCTGCAGCAGATTCGGCACGCTCAGCTTCAATCAGATGGTTCGTTCGCGACCGACGATGGAGTCGGCGCAGTTCCAGATAAGAAAAAGAAGAAGAAAACCAAGCTAGTCAAAATCAAGAAAGTCAAAGTAGAAAAGGACTGGAGCCAATCGCTGGGCGGCACGGGAGCGTCGGTCGGGCCCAACTTTTTCCCGGCAAAGTTTAGCTACGGAACGACCGCGGCCAGCTGCACCGATTACGCCGCGTTCAATACGAGTTTGGCCGGATCGGCAACGCAGGCGAGCATCATCTCTTTCACCAACATCTATACCGGCTGTGGTGGCACTGTTCCCACGATTGCGTGGGCTTTCAATACGGGAGGAACGGCCTCTACTTCGATAACGCCCTCTTTCGACGGCACCCAGGAGGCCTTCGTTGAGTCGGTCGGTACCACGGCGACTCTGGTTCTTCTGAAATGGAACGCCGGGCCGGCCGCCAATCATGCCGTGACGCTCACCCTGACCACCGGCAGCACCGCGGTTGTCGCGACGGCAGGAACCTTCAGCGCCGCCGATGTCGGCGCACAAATCACCGCGACCGGGATACCAGCCGGCGATACCATCGCGGCTTTCACCAACAGCACTCACGCCACATTGGCGACCGCTGCGACCGCGAGTGGGAGTCACGCCGCGACCGTTCACGCCGAAACTGCAGTACTCCCCGGAGTAGCGCCTACCGTGGCCAACGGCAGCTACCGCGCATGCACGGCGCCATGCATGACAACTATCGCCTTCAACGGCACTCCCAACGATACGAACTCATCGCCTTACTATGTTTTCAGCGGACCCGACGCGGACGCCATCTTTGTCGGCGACAGCACCGGCAAACTTCACAAGTTCACGGGCGTTTTTAACGGAACTCCGGCCGAAGTGACGACCGGTGGATTCCCGATAACGACGGCCATTGAGGCTCTCAGCGGTGCGATTTACAACCAAGTCTCAGGCACGGTGGTAGTTGATGCGTCCTATGACGGTACCAACAACGGTGCCCGACTCCATGAAATAACAGTCGACGCGGCAACTCCCGCCGTTACCGACTCAACGATCCTGGGACCCACGACGGCCGGCGGCACCAACTGCGCAGGTACTACACTCGGTGCT
>Ga0210393_10002629_pt1 | contig 14636 bp, 12 predicted proteins | sample IncBWC27OmetaG_FD_160068 | JGI IMG/M metagenome (GOLD analysis project Ga0210393, IMG submission 160068) | Forest soil microbial communities from Barre Woods Harvard Forest LTER site, Petersham, Massachusetts, United States - Inc-BW-C-27-O ... | reverse complement strand
GGATTCACCGCCGGCCTGTTGGCGGAAATCGGCCGCCTGGCTCTGGCCAGCATTCATACCGAGCAGTACGCAGACATTCTCGCCAAATGGAACAATGGTCGGCCGGAGGCTCTGATCCGGCTGGAGCAAGCGGCGTTCATCACCGACCACAACGAGTTGAGCGCCGTGATGCTCGCCGATTGGGGCCTGCCCCGGGCGGTGTGTGACGCGGCCCAGTACCAAGAAAATCCGGCGGCGAGCGGTCTCGAAGAACGCACGTCTGGTCGCGACCTCGCGCGGATCGTGCATGCCGCGTCACAGATCGCCGACGTGTGCGTGGCGCCCAACGATCGCCAGGCAGCCGCCAGTGCGTCGGAGTTGGTTGTCGGCTGCGAGGCAGTGGGCATCGACGCGCAAGCCTTGGCGGCCCTGTTCGAGCGAGTCTTCACTCAATGGGCGGACTGGGGTCGCCTGCTCGAAATTCCGACGCAGAAGCTGCCGAACCTGCTCGATTTGATCGAGGCGGGTCGGTCGTATCAGCCCGAACCCGCCGAACCGTTGCCCGAGCCGACTCCGCCCAAACCAATCGAATTGTCCGATTCGTTTTCGTTTGATGCCGAAGAGTTGAAAGAATCGGCTCCCGTCGTCGAGCCGGCAACGATCGCACCGCCTCGCGAGAGCACCGATGGGCTCGTAGTGCTGCTGGCGGACCACGACGCCGCATCACTGGCCTTTTTGGAACGGTTTTTGGTCCTGTCGGGCCATCGCGTGTTGTGTGCCTCCAATGGACGGCAAGCCCTGCAGATCTTTCTCGAGTCGGCTCCGCCGCTGATCATCGTCGATTCGGCGCTGCCCGACTTTGGAGGACTGGAACTGTGCAGGCGGCTGCGGCAAACCTCGGCCGGCCGACAGGCCTACGTGATCATGCTGACGCCGCCAGACGACGAAGAGACGTTGGTGCGGCTGTTCGAGGCGGGCGTTGACGACTTCGTCACGAAGCCGTTTGCCGCTCGGCCACTCTTCGCTCGCATGCGCGCCAGCCTGCGCGTCGTTTCGCTGCAGCACAAAGTGACTGCCGACCGGGATGAGATCCATCGTGTTCACGCCGAGCTGGCAGTGGCTCACCGTCGTCTTGAGCAGGACGCGCTGACCGACGTGTTGACCGGGTTACCCAACCGCCGTTATCTGATCGATCGGCTGGCACACGACTGGGCCGCCGCACGGCGCGGTGGAACTCCGCTGGCTTGCATGGTGATTGATATCGATCACTTCAAGACGGTGAACGACACCTACGGCCATGACGTCGGCGATGAAGTGCTGCGGGTGGTGGCGAGCGTCTTGCAACGCCACGTGCGCGGCACCGATGTCGTCTGCCGTTTTGGCGGCGAAGAATTTGTGGTCATCAGTGCGACCGATTTCGATTCGGCCGTGCAGTTTGCCGAACGCCTCCGCAGCGCGATTGAGCATGAACTACCAGGCGTTTGTCCCATCAGCCAACCCGTGACGGTGAGCATCGGCGTCGACGTGCGAAGCCCGAACACCCGCAGCCCCGAAGCACTCTTGAAGGCCGCCGACGAAGGGCTGTTCCTGGCCAAACGCAGCGGCCGCAACTGTGTCGCCAGCACGAATTCCAAAGCGCGTCCTGCGGAGCCCGCGGGCGAGAGCGTGAACGTGCCGGGAAAGGCCTTGGACGCAACGCGTTAACGGGCTCTGTTTGCCCCATGGAAATGCGGCCAGGAATCGCAGATAATATCGAGATGGAATGAACTGACGGTCGACCTCTCGTCCGTCGTTCAACGCCCGCGCTGGTGCCGCCGGTTGCGCGAGCTGAATTCCTCTGACCGCTGTCGATGAAGTTGTAGGGCCAGATCTGCCGATGCGTCCCTCCAAAGTTTTCCAATCCGAGCGACAGGAAGACACGCTGATCGTCATTCCGAATGGCGATTCACTGCAAGTGTTGGAGGCTGACCTCCGCCGCGAGGTCGACGCCCTGCACAGGATGATGGACGCTCCGGGGCTCATCAACGTTGTCGTGGACGTCGGAAACGCGCCGCACTATGGGTCGCTCGTGATCGGCGCGATCATGGCACTTTGCAAAAAGGCCAACAATCGCGGCGGGCTGGCCGCCTTCTGCAACGCGTCGGATGGAATGCTCGACATGCTGCAGATTATGAAGATCGACTCCGTGATGCCGTATTATCCGACGCGACGCGAAGCGATCGACGCCGTGCGGCGTCCGCGCAATCGCAGTTGAAGCGACAACTTCGCGCACTCGCCCGTCGACCAGTGCGGGCCCGCACCCGCCGTCATCCGCCCGACTTGGGATCCGCCGGCTGTTAAGGCGTGACCGGAGAAGACGCGGGTTGACCCAGATCGATTGAAACGGGCCCGCCCGTTCCCGGGGCCGGACTCGAGCTGGGCCGCGCTCGCCGCGGAACAGGCACCAGAGGCGCAGGGCCAGGCGTCCGCGAAGGAACGAGGACCGGTTCCGTCCGCGGTTGGGGCGGCTGCTCGGCTATGACCATCCGACGGGCCACTTCGTTCGAAGGATCGAGAGCGAGTGCTCGCTCGAAATGCCGGCTCGCCGCGTCGCGGTGTCCCAACACCAGGTTGTGGTAACCCAACAGGAGCCTCAAGTCGATCGCATTGGGATTGGCGATCACGCGATCTTCGAGACTGCGATAAAGGGTCGTATATTCGTCCGCGGAATGATAGAGCGAGCGCAGCGTCGACCAGTCCCAAACGTCGTCCTGCGCCAGAACCAGCGCGGCGTCGGAGTAGGCCGCTTTGAAATCGCCCATTACCAACTGGGTCAACGATCGAAGTTGCAGCAGATCGTGGTCACCCGGGTCGCGAGCCAGCGCGCGATCGAGTCGTCGGAGCGTGGCCGGATAGTTCCGTGCGTGGAAGAGTCTCGACGCGTGGGCGAACTCGCGGGAACCACGGGTCGGCCGGCCGGTGTCCGGCGCACTCGCTTCGCCAGGAACCCGGCGGTCGCTTTCGGACGACGGTCCCGAGACGCTCGCCTGCGGCGCGGGTGCCGGCGTTCCCGGTTGTCCAAACAGCGGCGCGTCGGTTGTCGCCTGGGGAGTGGGCGATTCATCGCGGCGCGACCTGCGGTGACGCCGCGGAACGTTAAACTCCATCGGACCGGTCGGTGTATTGATCTGCACTCCGACGCTGTCAGCGCCGGGGCGAATGAATCCGACGCCGCCCGGGAGCGCGATTCCATTGGGCGTCATCAAATTGCCCAAACCGGGAATCGCGGGAACCGCCGATTGTGGAGAATTGGGATCGCCGAGAGCCGGCTGCTCCTGCCCCGGCAGCGCCGGACCACTATTTGATAGATTGGGATTTGCTGGATTGGGATTTAACGGGGCGGGGGTCGGGGCGGCCGGCACCGTCGCGGCCCGTTTGGTCGGCTTCGATCCAGCAGCCGGCGGCGGTGCGGGCTGTCCCAAGTTGGTCTCGGGCAATGGCGGGCTCGAAGCCTGATAGGCCAGCGCCGGAAGCGAACAACCGATGATCGCGAACATGCTCGCCAGTGCGCGGCAGCTCGGAGCGGTCCATCGGAACATGATTGAACTCCTTTTGAAAGCGGAACGCAGGAGACCGCAAAACGGCCGCCTCTATCCCTTTACGTGTTGAAGCGCCTCGGTCCGAGTGGGGTAAATCGGCCAGAGCTTGGTGAGTCTCATGCTCTCCAACACTTCCAGCATGCGAGGCGAGGGAGCACAAAAAGCCGAGCGCCCCCCAATGTTTGTGACCGCGCGTGCTAACCGAATCATAACGCCGATCAGTTCCGTGCCAAAATAGTGGAGACTCGCCAAATCCATGACGAGGTTGTCGAAAGCCCGCGTTTCGAACTTGCGCTGCAAATTGTTGGCCTCAATGTGCAGTTGTTGGTAACGGAAGCCCCCTCCGTCCGCGATTGGAATCACGACAAGGGTCTTGGCAACCGGCTCAATTTTGAAAATGGAGCCCAGCCAATCGCCCGCCCCGGTCTTGTCCGCGGGACTCGCCACCGCCGTTTCAGGGACAGGAGGATCTCGCAAAAAGGGAGATTCAATGTCTCCCAACGAAGTTTCGGCCTCGGCCGCATTGTCGGTCAACCGATCGGGCGCCGCCATGTCGGGCGGCTCCTCGTAATAAACGGCAATCTGGAAGTCGGCGAAGCTGACTTCGTTGCCGCTTTCCAACGGCTGCGCGCGAATTTGTTCGCCGTCGACCCGAGTGCCGCCGCGACCTCTCAGATCGATGGCCCATAGAGCGTGCCGGGTGAGGAGCAACCCGCAGTGGACGCCGGAAACTTTCGGGGTGTCGAATCGCAGTTTGCAAACCGGGCTGCGTCCGATCAGGGTCAACAGGCGATTTACCGCCCAGGTCGGCTGGCCCGACGTTTCGTAGCGGAATTCGAGATCGACGGCCGGCATCGAACCCGCCTGTCCCCGGTAGCGCTCGAGCGGATTGAGGTCGGCCAACGACTCGGCCAATGAGCGGTCCCGCGCTTCGTCACCGAACACGCGGAGTATGTAAGGGCCGATCTGAATCGGCTCATTCGGAGTGACCCAGCCGAATTTCCGGGGGCCGTCGGGCCAGAACACTCCGTTGCGGCTGGCCAAGTCGACACAGAAGACACGCCCTTCGATGACCTGCAGGTAAGCGTGGCGAAAGCTGACTCTCGGATTTTGCAGCAGGATATCGCACCCTTCGCCGCGACCGACGACCACGAAGGGGTAGCTGAATTCGTGTTGGACGGGTGCGACGCTGTCCTCGCTCATCACGGTGATTTGAAACCGTTCCGCGGCACCAGTCGCGGCTCGCAGCCGTTGTGCCAGCTCGTCGGACATGCCATCCCCCCAAGCCCGAAAAATTACATTATGAAAGAAACGCGACACGCGTGCACTTCCAACCGGCCCAAACAGCAACTGTTGACTTTTTGACAGATAAACGTGATCTTATTGGTTCAAGAGTGGTGCAATTATCTCCGGCGTTGCAAAGGGTGATCTGCCATGCAGAAGCTTTCATTGAGTGCTGCTGTCGTCGCGTGTCTTTGTTTCTGTCTCTCGGCCAATGCAGCCGATGAGGCCAAGCTCACCTGCCCGGTCTCCGGCAAGGCGGCGACCAAAGACCACGCCGCGAAGTACAAAGAAGGCCAGGTTTACTTCTGCTGCGATAATTGCCCCAAAGCGTTTGAAGCCAACACCAAGAAGTACGCCACCAAGGCGAATGTTCAGCTCGTCTCCACCGGACAATACAAGCAGACGAAGTGCCCGCTGTCCGGCGAAGCTTTGAACCCGTCGACCGCAGTCAAGGTCGGCGACCTCAGCGTTTCCTTCTGCTGCGACAAGTGCAAAGGCAAGTACGAGGCGGCCAAGGACAAGAAGCAAATGCAAATGGTCTTCGGCGACAAAGCGTTCGCCAAAGCCTTCGAGAAGAGCAAAGACGCCGCGAAGTAAATCGGCGATCACCGACAACATAAGACGGCGTCCCGACGAATCGGGACGCCGTCTTTCTTTTTCGAAGTAGACCGCTGCCTACGGGGTGGCACTGGCGGCTTGTCCGCCAGTGGGCTTCGAGACGCGCGACCAAGACACTGGCGGACAAGCCGCCAGTGCCACCCACCGTTGGACTGGTTCCTCTAGAAGTTGATAGAGGGCTCTCAATCGCTCCTTTCTAGCCGGACGCAAGCGCGTCAGTTAAGTTGCGTCCTTGCGCGAGACGTGGAGGCCAGCAGGCAGGCGCCCGGCATGAGCGAGTCGAACTCTGTGGAAAGCGAAGCTCCCCGCCGCCCCGCGCCCAGGCAGGGTTGGCGCGAGATCGGGCGGTCGCTGGCCCATCGCAATTTTCGCTTGTTCTTCGGCGGCCAGACCATTTCGCTGCTGGGCACCTGGATGCAGTCGACGGCCATGACCTGGCTCGTCTATCGACTGTCGAAGGAACAACATCGCGACTCAGCCTTTTTGCTGGGCATCACGAGCTTTGCCGGGCAAATCCCCGTGCTGTTTCTAGGGCTGGTCGCCGGCGTATTGAGCGACCGCTGGGACCGCCGGCGGATCATCATCGCCACGCAGGCTCTGGCGATGCTCCAGGCGTTCCTGCTCGGCTTTTTGACCGTGACCAATTTGATCAGCATCGGGCAGCTGATTGTGCTTTGCTTTTGTCTCGGCTGCATCAACGCCTTTGACCTGCCGACGCGCCAGGCGTTTATCAACGAGATTGTGGACACTGCCGGCGATCTGCCGAACGCCATCGCGCTCAATTCATCAATGGTGAACGGAGCCCGCCTGTTCGGCCCGTCGATCGCCGGGATCGTGATCGACCTCGTGGGCGAAGCCATTTGCTTTCTCTTGAACGGCGTCAGCTTTGTGTTCGTGATTGTCGCGCTCTTGGCAATGAAGATCGTTCCGCGGCCCCGCAAGTCGTCGCACGGATCGGTGGCCGGGGGCTTGCGCGAAGGATTTGTTTACGCGTTCGGGTTCGCCCCGGTCCGCGCCATTCTGCTGTTGGTGGCGATGACTGGCCTGGTCGGGATGCCTTACATCGTCTTGCTGCCGATTTTCGCCGGCGACATCCTGCAGGGCGACGCGCGGACGTTTGGGTTTCTCGCCGGCGCCTCGGGCGTCGGTGCGCTCTCCGGAAGTTTGTATTTGGCGTCGCGGAGTTCGGTCGTCGGACTGGGACGATGGATCGCGGGATCGGCGGGATCCTTTGGGCTGTCGCTGATCGCCTTTTCGTTCTCGCGACACCTCTACCTGTCGATGGCCATTCTGTGCGTGGCCGGATTTTCGATCATCGTCCAGCTCGCCTCGTGCAATACGATCCTTCAAACCATCGTCGACGATCAGAAGCGGGGCCGCGTGATGAGCCTTTATACCGTGGCCTTTCTGGGCCTCTCGCCGCTGGGCAGCCTGATGGCCGGCAGCCTGGCGTCTCGAATTGGGACGCCGAATACGGTGTGTTTGGGAGGCATCTGCTGCCTCATCGGAGCAGTCTTATTTGCTCGTCAGCTGCCCAAGATCCGACAGATCGTGCGGCCCATTTACACGCAAATGGGCATCCTCCCGGCCGCGGCCGCCGGCATCCAAACGGTCACCGAGGAAATGGTGCCGCCCGAGCGCCCGTAGCCGGTCTCCCGAGCCGCAACGTCTCCCCAATTAGAATGCTGCAAACCGGGACGTTGCCCACTTCAGCGAGGCTTGGTACGGATGTCGTGATGGATCGGTGTGGCGCCGTCGACGAGACGAACATTCCAGCGTCGCTCGGACCCATCTACCTTCATCACCACAATTGCATCACAAGGTGGCAACTCAATCTTGTCGACTGGAACCACATGACCCCTGCCGATTTTGGCCAGTGGCCAAGTGCGCCCCTCAGCCTCTAATTCGAGGCGAACGACGGCGGAATAATCAGACCGGATGTCCTTATCGGCGATCACGATGTACTCCGAAGCGGTTCAGAGAGCCAGAGAGTATGCGAGCCGACGGAACTTGTCCATCGAAAGACAACTCGGTGGAGGCATTCAGGGTGTCGTGTTGTCGACGCACCATGGCACGGCCCTGAAAGCGTTGATTCGGCCCGAATTCTACACCCAGGAGCGTGACGTTTACCTGAGACTTCACCAGCTCGGGATCGAAAGCGTTGCGGGCTTTAATGTGCCGCGTCTGTTCGCTTTCCATGATGAACTGCTGGTGATCGAAATGCAAATCGTTACACCTCCCTACGTCGTGGATTTCGCGAGCGCCTATCTCGATTCTCCGCCTCCCTATGTGAATGATCCCGAGATCATGGGGCCTTGGGAAGACGCCAAACGCGAGCAATTCGAGAAACGATGGCCGACGGTGAAGCGCGTAATGTCCGCCTTCCAGTTGCACGGCATTTACCTATCGGACATAAAGCCGGGCAACATCGAGTTCGCAACCTAAAATTGCGCCCACTGCTTATGTTACCGGTACAATCGCGGCATGAGGGCACTCAAACGGCGCTCGGTCCGAATCGCCACCTGCGCGGCGATTTTGGCCGCATACGTCAGCGGCTACTTTGCCCTGCCACACTACGGCGAGATCGTCCCGTTTGGCGTTTGCTATCGCAGATTTCCCGTGGATGGCCTGAACAGGCCTTACGCGCCACTGGGATGGCTAGAGCGCAAGATTCGCGGCCGCACTGTCTCCTTGGGTGGGCCTACTCCTGGCGATGGCATTGAGTTCGATCCGGGCGAGCTTTGGTGATTTCGCGTTCCAGCCCGCACGACTTTCTAGGCAAACCTAGATCTTTCTGGGCCAACCCGATTTCTAGGCAAAGCCCCCCAGGCACTCATTCCACTTTGCCCAGAGCCAAAGCCGTCGCCATGACCGCCGCGATCACAGCCATGAGGAGCAAGGCGAACAGGCCGAGCCCGGCGAAGAGGCTCGTGCCACCCCTTGAGGCGACCGCGTCGAGGTACCTTTCCGCCGGCAAGCCCTGAGCACGCACCTCGCGAATCTTCGAAGTGGCATGATGGAAATACCAACGATTCGCAAAGCTGCAGCAGATGCCTGCCACGACTACGGCAAGAAGGCGTGACAGCTGCCGCGGAAAGTCGATGACTTCCTCGATGACCGAGTCGGCGAGGATGGCCGCGAAAAAGATCAAGGTGACCCGGTACATCCTTCGGTACGGAAACCAAATACCGGAGAGAAAGAACGCCGCCCAATTGGCCCCCATGCTGTCGCGACGGATCCACTGCTCGACGTAGTAGTCGGCTTTCCGGCCGACGAAGGCGCGAATCTCCTCTTCGGTGAGCGGTTGGTCGAGGGCGACCGACGGATCAAGGGGTTCAGCACTCATGCCGCCATTCTAAAACGACAGAGGAGAATTGATAGATTCTCGAACTCCTCGGGCAGACGGGGAGCCGATTCCAAATTGGGAGGCGGGCTCAGACGCGGCCCCAAACACTCCAATTGCTTAGTTACCGGCCTGAGCCGTTTTAAGAATGGCACGGCCCACAGCCTCCCCGGCTAAACTTCTCGCATATACCCGATCCGGCAGTCTGAGATATAGTTCGGGTACGCAATTTGGGCAGGATTGGAGCGTCTCATGCCGTTCAAGACGGAACCGATGGAGGAGCCGTACATCAATCTGACGCCCCTCGTCGATATCGTCTTCAATCTGCTGCTCTTCATGATGCTGGCAACTCGGTTTGCCGCCGATGAAGAGTCCGAGCAGAAATTCGACGTGCAGCTGGCGACGGCTGCCAACGCGCGTCCGCTCACCGCGCTGCCCGACGAGCTGGTGATTCACGTCGCCGCGAATGGCAAGGTCCTGCTGAACGGCAAGGTGCGCACTCTGCGCGAACTCGAAGCCGACCTGGCCAAGGCCAAGAAGAACTATGCCGACCAGTCGGTGATGATTCGCGGCGAGGGACAGGGCCCCTATCAGAACGTGGTCGACGTGTTGGCCGTGTGCGACCGGGCGAAGATCAACGTCGTGTCCTTGCCGGTGCGGCTGAAAACCGAGGCGCACCCATGAGGCACGCCATCGGCGACTTGGTGCGGCACCTGCTGCAAGGGAGCAAGGTCGATCCGCGCTCGTTGTTGTGGGGCATTCTGATCGGCGCCTGCGTGCTGTCGGCGCTGCATCTCATCACGATGTTCGCCACGCGGTGGGGCAATCGGCGAGTGACGGGCAAGGCCCTGCTCTTTTCGCTGATGCTGCATTTCGGATTTCTAGTCGGCGTCGTGACTGTCGCGCCCCCTCCGATTCTGCCGCCGGGGGATCCGGACGGCGGCGACCGCACGCAGCGCGTTGTGATTCACAGCGTGTCGGCCGAAGGTGACCGAGAGACCGGCGCAGGCGGCGGCTCGCGCAAGACGGCCGCGTGGGATCGCATCGCGTCACCGAAAGAAGTCAAACCGCTGGGGCCGCAGCCCACGTTGCCGACCGCGGTGGCCGCACCAAATGTAGATCGCATTGCCCAGTCGCTCAAAGCGCCGGAGTTGCCACCCCCGGATTTGGCGGGAATGCCCGACGAGCAGCCGCCGCCGACCGCGGCCCCCGTGCAAGCCAATACATCGACGCCGAAGAAGACAGCGCAAACGCCCGAGATCGAGACGCCGAAGTCGGCACCGCTCGCCGCTCAGTCTCCTGCCACGGTGCCTCAGCCGGCTGAGCGCTCAACCGCGCCAACCACGACGGCGAGCGTCGATCGCCGAGTCACCAAGCCCGCCGATCAGCCCTTGGTTTCGAGCAACACGGGTCGTTCCGAGCCGGTCGCAATTCCCGATTCCGCGACACCCGCTCCCAAAGCGACCGTCGCCAGCATTCCTCCCGCGGATTCCCTCCGCAATGCCGCAGTTCCTGCGCCGGTCGCAGCACTGCCGACAGACGCCAACGCGGGGGTTGGACCAGCGACGGCGGGACAAGCGCCGTCCCGAAGTCCGAGTGCGGCATCTTCGATGACGGACCGAAGGGCGATCGTTTCCTCGCAGTCGGGCGGACTCGCGGGAGTCGTCGGCCGAGTGCCGAGCAAGGAATTACCCAGCACGACCACGTCGCAGTCCGAGCCGGCCCGCGTGGAAGATTATCAATCTGTCGACGATCGCCCCGCGCCGGCCGTCCAGGGAACAGGAACAGGCAGCGAGCCGCTCCTCGTGAAGCGGAACGCGGGCGTCGCGCCGACTTATCGCCTGCGAAAGCTCTCGAATCGGAAGGACAACGCCCGCCAATTCGGAGGGACTGAGACCTCCGAGCGTTCGGTCGAGGCCAGCCTGCGATGGTTGGCTCGCATGCAGAGCCCGAAGGGGAATTGGGACGCCAAAGCGTTCGGTGCCGGCCAGGTGAAGATCGATGAAAACGGCGTCGACCGCGACTATGCCGGACGCGATGCCGACAGCGGTGTGACGGCGCTCGCGGTGCTCGCCTTCCTCGGCGCCGGCTACACGCACGAAGAGGGCAAGTACGCCGACAACGTCGATCGCGCACTGCGTTGGCTCATCTCCCAACAGAAATCAGACGGAAACCTGGGAGGCGACGCCGGCCACTTCGCCATGAACTATTGCCACGGAATTGCCACGTACGCACTCGCCGAGGCTTACGGAATGCAGAACGACCCGACCTCGAACACAATGCTTCGCGAGCCCCTCCTGCGCGGCGTGCGTTACGTGCTGCAAAACCAGAATCCAGACGGTGGCTGGCGCTATCTGAAGGGACAAAAGAGCGACATCAGCATGTCGGGCTGGCACTTGATGGCGCTCAAGAGCGCCGAGATCGCCGGCGTGAATATCCCCCGCTCCGCAAAGGCCGAGGTCGTCGCCTTCCTCAAGGCGCGCAGCCTCGGCACGTACGGTGGACTGGCCGGTTACCGCGAGGACCTGCCTCCCTCCGCCTCAATGACGGCCGAGGCCATGTTCTGCAAGCAGATGTTAGGCATGCGGCGGGACAACGCCGCCTCGCGCGAAGCGGCCGATTATTTGCTCGCTCGTCTCCCCAGGCGCGAAAGCTTCAACGAGTACTACTGGTACTACGGCACTCTCGCGATGTACCAGTTCGGCGGCGACGGTTGGAATTCCTGGAACGCGGCCATTCGCGACCTACTGATCGCCGAACAGCGAACCGACGGCGACTACGCGGGCAGCTGGGATCCCCTCGGCCCGTGGGCCCAATACGGCGGACGGATCTACTCGACCGCGTTGAGCACGCTTTGCCTGGAAGTGTATTATCGCTTCCTTCCGCTTTATCAGCTGGGGAACGCGCCGCGGAATGAGGCGCGCGAGTGACGAAGCACGGTCGCCCAAAGAATGAACCGAATGAACTAAGAATCAGAAGACCCTCGCTCACGCGTCGGGTTGGTAACCCCCACTAACCCGACGCGTAAGCGAGGGGATTGCCTAAGCGATGTGATTCGCGGTCATTCGTGCTTGAGCCATTCCTTCGTCATTCGGATTTCGTGCTTCAACTGACGTCCGGCCTTGCCGGCCAAGGAAATGAGATGAACCTGGTCTGGCAGGCGATCGACCTGTTCCTGCACCTCGACAAGCATCTCGACTCGGTCGCGACGAGCTTGGGTCCGTGGCTGTACGTATTGATGTTCGTCGTGATTTTTTGCGAAACGGGCTTGGTCGTCACGCCCATTCTGCCGGGTGACTCGCTGCTGTTCGCCTTCGGCATGCTGGCAGCCCGTGAGGGGTCGCATCTGAACATCTGGCTTTCGGTCGGCCTGCTGATTGTCGCCGCGATCGCCGGCGATGCGATCAATTATTGGGTCGGTTATTTGCTCGGACCGAAAGTCTTCCATTACGAAGATTCGTGGCTGCTTAACAAAAAGCATCTGAAGCACACGCACGAGTTCTACGAACGGCACGGCGGCAAGACCATCGTGGTCGCGCGGTTCATCCCCATCGTCCGCACCTTCGCCCCGTTTGTCGCCGGCATCGCGCGGATGAGTTACGTCCGCTTCTGGCAGTTCAACTGCGTCGGCGGAGCCGCTTGGGTCACCCTGTTTTTGCTGGGCGGCTACTACTTCGGCAACATCCCCGTCATTAAGAACAATTTCCACTTCGTGATGGTGGCGATCGTGCTGGTCTCCGTCGCCCCGATGGGAATCGAGTGGCTGAATGCACGACGGCGGGCGCGGCTGGCGGCCGCCGGCGCGCCCGTGGCCCTGACGAGCGAAAAAACCTCGGCACTCGAGTCGCCCGGCCCGTGAAATTGGCCGCGCCGAGCGAAGTAGGGTGGGACAAGTCCGCGTAAGCGAACGCAGGCCCACCATCTTGTTCAACACGCGCGGCTGACAATGCGACGTCCTGCGGAGCGGTGGGCCTTTGGCCCGAAGCGGGCCTTGTCCCACCCTACGGCTTCTGCCCGGATCGCTGTTAGGTCCTCGCGCGACGCAGAATCATCGAGCGTGTTGACAGGACAGCAACCGGTCGGACTGATTATGCTTAAGCCGGGCAATAGACCGGCACCGGGGATGAGCGATGGCTGCGACACAAGCGACCTACGACGAACTGCTGGATTCTTGGCGGAAGGCCACGCTGCTCGGCTCGGTGCAAAACCAGTTGGGTTGGGATGAGCAGACCTACCTGCCGCCAGGCGGAGCGGCCCATCGGGCTGATCAGATGAGTCTGCTGGCGGGGATGGTCCATCAACAGTTGACGGCGCCTCGGCTGGGCGAGCTGATTAGTGCGCTCGAAACGGGCGACAAGCCGGCGGGCTCCAACGGCGTCTTCGAGGCGAACGTCCGCGAGGCTCGTCGCCGCTACGATCGGCTCACCAAACTTCCCACGCGGCTGGTTGAAGAACTGACCCGCGTCACGTCGCTCGCGCAGCAGAATTGGGTGGAAGCGAGGAAGAAATCAAACTTCGCGATGTTCCAGCCCTGGCTGGAAAAAATCGTTGCCCTCAAACGCGAGGAAGCGGCCGCACTGGGCGGGAGTAAGGGCAACGGCGTCCCCTACGACGTTCTGCTGGACGAGTATGAACCCGGCGGGAAGACGGCCGACGTTGCCAAGATCTTCGCCGCACTGCGCGAAGCACTTGTCCCCTTGGTCCGCGCGATCGCCAACGCGAAGAAGCGGCCGGACTCTTCGATCCTCACGCGACGCTATCCCAAAGCGGCCCAAGCCGAATTCGCGACTGCGGCGGCGGCAGCGATCGGTTTCAGTTTTCAGGACGGCCGGCTCGACGTCTCTCCCCATCCGTTCTGCAGCGGCAACGGACCGGGCGACTGCCGGCTGACAACCCGCTACGACGAACATCACTTCCCGTGCGCGTTCTTCGGCGTGTTGCACGAAGCGGGGCACGGTCTCTACGAACAGGGTCTCGACCGCAAGGCCTTCGGTACGCCCATCGGTGATGCGGCTTCGCTCGGCATTCACGAGTCGCAATCGCGAATGTGGGAGAACTTCGTCGGTCGCAGCGCGGCCTTTTGGAAACACTTCTACGCCCAGGCGCAGAAGACATTTCCGGAAGCCCTCGGCCCAGTGTCGCGGGACGAGTTCTACGGATCCGTCAACAGCGTTGAGCCCAGCTTCATCCGCGTCGAAGCGGACGAGGTCACGTACAACTTGCACATCATGATTCGCTTCGAGCTGGAGCAGCAGCTCATTTCCGGCAAGCTGCAGCCGGCCGATGTTCCCGCCGCTTGGAACGACCAATACACGCAGTCGCTGGGAATCACGCCCGCCAACGATGCCGAGGGCTGCCTGCAAGACATCCACTGGAGCGGCGGCGGACTGGGGTACTTCCCCACATACGCGCTCGGCAATATGTACGCGGCCCAATTGTTCGTGACGGCCCGCAAAGACCTCGGCGATCTCGACGCGCAGTTTGCCAAGGGAGAGTTCATGCCGCTACGTGATTGGCTCCGAGAGCACGTGCATCGGCTGGGCCGCCAATACTTGCCCGGGCGGCTGATCGAGAAGATTACCGGGAAACCTTTGTCGCACGAGCCGCTGGTCGCCCATCTCAAGGCGAAATTTGAGCCCCTGTATGGATTGTGATCGGCAGGCTCCGAGCCACCGACTCTGAGGGCTAGTTGATAGTTGACGGATTGTGATTTCGGGCGGGGCCAAACGGACCGCGCCGCGCAAGGGAGAGGACACGTCGAATGTCGCAGGCCGCCGGCCCATCTTCGTCAGGACGCAAACTTGTCGGGTTCTTGTTGATTGTGATTGCCATCG
>Ga0210393_10002628_pt1 | contig 14638 bp, 12 predicted proteins | sample IncBWC27OmetaG_FD_160068 | JGI IMG/M metagenome (GOLD analysis project Ga0210393, IMG submission 160068) | Forest soil microbial communities from Barre Woods Harvard Forest LTER site, Petersham, Massachusetts, United States - Inc-BW-C-27-O ... | reverse complement strand
CCTTGGTCGGGCCGCTGCAACCCACGATGAAGTTGTCGTTGGTGGTGACCTGATTTCTCCAGCGCACCTTGCCGGTCTTCATTTCCACCGCGACGATGGCATCATCGCCATCCGTGGTTGCATCGGTGTAGCTGTCACCCGTGACAACATAGACCAAGCCGCGCTTTGCGTCGGCCGTCGGTGAGGCCCAGACCGGCGCGCCCGCGGGCCCTTGCATTTGAACGCCGTTGGCATTTTTGCGTGTCGGCTGCAGCGGATCGGTGATCATATAAGTCTGCCACTGCTTCTGACCCGTCTTGAGGTCGAGTGCAGCGAGGCTGCCGCGAAACGTACAGCAGGAATAGTTGGGCTGCATGGCATAGACCTCTTCGCCCGAGGAGAGCGGCACGAAGAGTTGATCGCCGGAGACCACCGGCGTGCCGGTGATGCTCGAGGCGATGTGATTTTCCAGCGATTCGCTGTGCCATATTTCCTTGCCGGTCTGCGCGTCGAATGCCCGCACCACGCGCTTACCGACTCCGATGAAGGTTGCCCAGCCGCTGGGCGAGATCGACGAACGGATCACCATCGGTGTAGTGCGCGACGCGGCGTCCTCGACGGCCCAATGCACGCATCCGGTCTTCGCGTCCAATGCATAGAATTTGCCGTTGCGGTTGGTGATGAAGAGCCAGTCACCCACGACGACGGGTTGGCCGCCGCCGGGCATGGAAAAGGCCCATTTCACTTTAAGTTTTGCGACGTCGGCCGCGCCAATCCCAGGATTCGGCTGAAATCGGCTGGAATTTTCATCCGGTCCGAGTGCGGGCCAATCGGAGGCGCTCGCCTTGATCGGGCCATTGGTTGCGCACATTTGGTCGGCACCGGCGGATCCCAACTGCTGGCCGGGTGCGAGGAAGAGCGCAACCGCTTCGATTTCGGGCCTCGACAATCCCTTGGCCATGGGGGCCATTACCCCGGTCGTCAGTGCAGTCACGATGTCCGCGGGGGAGCGAAATGCCAACTCCGCGCGGGTGGGCGCCCGTTCGACGGCCGGATCATGACAGCTCTTGCAGCGCGCGTTGAACACGGTCTCGCCGCCCGGCCGTTGCGTAGCGTCTTGAGCCAATCCCAATGCGCTTAAGGCCAAAGCGAACGTCGTGACGCCCGCGCTGATCCAGTTCCGATGTTTGCTCATGGACTAAAACTCCCCAGCCCTGAATCTAATTATGAGAATCCGATCCACCGACCGGCCATGGCAACCAGGAGCCATGCCGCCATCGTCAGTACCGTGACGCTGCGCAATCCCAGCCCTGAGGCGCCACGCCTGACGAGAGGATTGAACACGAAATAAGTCACCAACAGCGCAATCGCGAGTGAAATCATTTTTACCCAGAATGCCTGGCGTCCGTACAGCTTCACCGGCTCGGAAATCCCCAATAGCACGCCGGTGATGAGCAGCACGATGACGGCCGCGTTCAAATAGCGATGCGCGCTCCTATAGAGGTCCGCCACCGGCGTTTTCAATCCCCAACCCAATATCGAAAAAGACATGATGAGGATGGAGCCGCCGAGCAAGGCCAACGCCAGCAGGTGGGTCGACTCGATCGCCGGGAACAGCCAGGTTGATTCGCGAATGGTCTGGCCGAGCGCCGAGGCCTCGATGTTTTGCGCGGTGTGGTACAGGGACACGAGTTAGCCAGGATCCAGCGGGCAGCCGGTGAGTTCAGCCATGGTGGGCGAGGTGATGCTGTCGCAGTCAAACCAGTTATAGGCGATCAGGCGGCCAAAGACGATGACGCAGGCCCACGCACTCAAGGAAATGACCGCGCAAATTTTTGATTTTCCCGGCACCGGGCCCAAATCCCAAGCCGCCTTGTCGCGCTCAACCCGGAAAGTGAAAACGGCGATGTTGATTGCGGCGATGACAATCATCAGACATTTTAATCTGAACCAAATGCTGTGGTAGGTGCGAATCGGAATGGCGAGAAACAACATCGAACCGGTGATCACGAGCAATGCAAAACCGGCGATCGTCCAGGGCAAAATCTTCGAGAGCATCTGCGAGACCGGCACCTTAGTATAGGAAACCCCTAACAGCCGTAAGTCCACCATCGCAATGGTGCCGACAAACAACATGATGGACATAACGTGCGTGGACTCGGTAATCGCATACATATACAGCGATTCGTGCAGTGCGATGCTCCAGGGCGTGTCGGCCAGTTTGGTGACGAGACCTTCGAGCATCGATTCCCCGCTTGTTGTATATCAGCCATGCTAACCCTTAAAAAGTCCGGAAATCCAAGGGCGCAAAGGAAATTGTATTGCAATAACAGCTATCTAAAGCGATTATAAGCAGTGATTATACGGGCCCTTTTCGCGCCGTCCAGCAATGAGCGACGTCGAAAGCAAGATTAGACACGGGGAGATCTCGAATGAAAGTACGCACCGACAAAGCCGCGCGAATTGCAGCCGCCTTGATCGCCGCGGCCGCCATCGGCGCGCCGGCCTTGGCGCATCACGCATTCCAGGCCGAGTTCGACGGCAATCAGCCCATCATGCTTCAAGGCAAAGTGACCAAGGTCGAGTGGATCAATCCGCATACCTGGGTGCACATGATCGTCGTGACCGACGGCACGCCGCAAGAATGGATGGTCGAGGCAGGTACGCCGAATACGCTGCTGCGCGAGGGCCTGACGCGCGATTCGCTGAAAGCGGGTGAGCAGATCATTGTTCGCGGTTACCGGGCCAAGGACGCGCGCTGCCGTCCGGCCTGCAAGGCCAACGGGCGCGATGTGACATTTACCGATGGCCGCAAGGTATTCATGGGATCGAGCGGCACGGGCGCGCCGAAAGACGGTGCGGATCCGAACGAAAAATAGAGAATCAACGAACGACTGAATGGCGTAGCAAAATGAGGGGGCGTTCTGAATAAGAAGATGAAGCTATGGGCTCTGGTGACATTAACCGGCTCAGTGGCAGCACTGAGCCAGAGCTACGCGGCGCCGAGCGCTGCCGCACACAAAACACCCGCCAGCGGCGCAATCGAGCGCATCGGCGGACACCCCAACTTCAGCGGAGTCTGGTCGGTCATGAACACGGCCAACTGGAACGTTGAGCCGCATCTCGCGAGTGCGGCGTTGGAGCTGCGTCCCGGGCCGGTGGTGCCGGTGCCCGCCAAAGCGGTCGTGGCCTTAGGCGCCGTAGGTTCCGTACCGGCAGGCATGGGTGTGGTCGTGGGCGGGAGCATTCCCTACACGCCCGAGGCGCTCACTCAGAGGCAGGAGAATCAAAAGCACTATCTGGAGCGGGATCCGGAAGTGAAATGCGACCTGCCCGGCGTACCGCGCGCCAATTACATGCCCTTCCCGTTCCAGATCGTGCAGTCCGCGAAGACCCTGCTCATTTCGTACGAGTATGACGGTGCGGTGCGCGACATTCTGTTCAACGATCCGGGTCCGGCACCGATCGACAGCTGGATGGGTCAATCGGTCGGCAAGTGGGACGGCGACACCTTGGTGGTCACCGTCACGGGGCAAAACGACAGCACTTGGTTCGACCGCGCGGGAAACTTTCATTCCGGCGACATGAAGGTGGTCGAGCGCTGGACCCTGATGAATGAGAACACCATTCGCTATGAAGCCGAGATCACGGACCCCGCGACTTTCACGCGGCCTTGGAAAATGAGCATGCTCATGTATCGGCGTCTTGGCGAGGATGCGCGGCTGCAGCAATTCAAATGTGTCGAGTTCGTTGAAGAACTAATGTATGGCGACTTGCGTAAGGAGCCCCTGAAATGAGCACGAAGAAATTGACTGCTTTGGTGCTGGGCGCGACGATTTCGGCATCGGCGATGGCGGCGGCAAGCGCCGCGCCGGCAGATGCTGCGTATAAGGCCCCGCTCAATGCGTACGGCCAGCCCGATCTCGAAGGTACCTGGACCAATGCGACCCTGACCACGCTCGAACGGCCGAAGGAATACGGCACCCGCAAAGTCATGACGCCGGAAGAGGTCAAAAAGGTCGAGGGCGATGATGCAAAATTGGTGGCTGACGGCAACAAGCCCACTGATCCGAAGGTAAAGACCACGGATCTGCCGCACGAATGCGGCAGAGGCTTCAGCGGTGCAGGTTGCGGCTACAACTCGGCGTGGATCGACCCGGGTTCGACAGTGATGCGAGTCAGTGGGGAGCCGCGATCCTCGTTCATCACCGACCCGGCCGATGGACGGCTACCGCCCTACAAGGCGGGGGTCACCGTTCCCAACATGTATATGCGCCCGCACTACGGCGAGAATCCCGAGAATCAGACGCTGGCTGAACGCTGTCTGACTTCCTTTGGCTACAGCGCGGGTCCAGTGATGCTGCCGCTGCTTTACAACAATAATTATGAAATCGCGCAGAGCAAGGACACCGTCGCCATCGTGGTTGAGATGGTCCATGACGTGCGCATGATTCACATCGGCGGCAAGCATCGCACCGACGGTGAGCGGCCGTGGATGGGTGATTCCGTCGGCTGGTATGAGGGCCCGACCCTGGTGGTCGAAACCACCAATTTCCCCGAGGCGACCGCGCTGCGCGGAGCATGGAAGGAACTGAAGGTCACGGAGCGCTTCACGCGTGTCGGACCGAATCGCATTCTCTATCAGTTCAAGGCCGAGGATCCGACCGTGTGGGACCGGCCGTGGAGCGGCGAATACGAATTTACGCCCTCGAAGGGTCGAATCTTCGAGTACGCATGCCACGAAGGCAACTATGCGCTGGAGGGAATCCTCTCCGGTGCCCGCGCCGACGAGGCGGCTGCCGCGGAGAAAGCCAAAGCTGCGCCGGCCAACAAGACTGCCGCGGCGACGCCGGCGCCGAGCGGCACGAAAAAACAGTAATCAACGGAAAGTTTGGATTCGAAAAGTGCCGCGCCTCGAGTGCGGCATTTTTTTAGCTCTGATGGCGCGTGCTGACGATGGGATGCGAGCTGGACAATCCGCCATCCACTGCAATTGCTTGACCGTTGACATAGGAGGCCGCATCGGAGGCGAGAAACAAGGCAGTCTGCGCAATTTCCTGCGGCACGCCATAACGCTGCAAGGGATTGAGTTGCCCGATCTTGCGCTCGGTGCCGCGCTCGCGCGCGCGTTCGAACATCGGCCGCGTCATGCCGGTTTCAATCAGGCCGGGGCAGATGGCATTGATGCGCACGCCCGTGCCCGTCAGTTGGTAGGCAACCGTCTGCACCAGACTAATCACGCCGGCTTTGCTGGCGCTGTAGGGGACACCGCCGGCGCCGGAGCGCAGACCGGCGACGGACGCGGTGCAAATGATCGAACCGCGCTTCTGCTTGACCATCTCCTTCGCCGCATACTTCGCCAGCAAAAACGTGCCGATCAGATTGATCTTGAGCACTTCCATCCAGTGATCCACCGTTTCTTCGAAGAAGGGCACCAGGCCGCCGCTGATGCCGGCATTGGCATAGCAGGCATCAAGGCTGCCGAATTCCGACAGCGCCGTGGCCACCGCGCCGGCCACATCGGCCTCGGCGGAGGAATCCTTGACCAAGGCAATGGCGCGTCCACCCGCGGCGCGAATCGCCGCCGCGGTCGCCTCCACTTCGGCGGCGCGGTCCAGCGCGACGACCGCCGCTCCTTCCGCGGCGAACAGCATTGCGCTCGCGCGCCCGATACCGCTTGCGGCGCCGGTGACGATGGCCGTTTTGCCTTTGAGTGTGTCCATGCATTCTCCCGATTATCGCAGCGCTGCTCCCTTGGGCAGTATCGCCGTATGTTCCACCGCAGGCAACCAAAGTGAAAACCACCGCACCGACGCGACCGGTCTATCGGCACGCCGAGCTGAATCGCGTTCTCAACCCGGCGCAGGTTTGCATCGTCGGTGCCTCGCCCAAGAGCGGTTCCTTCGGCGAGCGGGTGCTGACGAATCTTGCCGGTTTCGGCGGCAACATCTACTTGGTGAACGCCAAGTACGACAGGATCGGCGAGCGGCGCTGCTACCCGTCGATGGCGTCGCTGCCGGAGAAGCCGGACTGCGTCGCGGTGGTCGCACCGCGCGATGCCGTCGAGGATGTCGTGCGCGAAGCGGCGCAGCTGCGCGTCGGCGGCGTTATTTTGTACGCCTCCGGCTACGCCGAAACGCAATTGCCGGAGCGGATCGAGCTTCAGAGCCGCCTCAAAGCCATCGGGCTCGACTCCGGACTGAAGATTTTGGGTCCCAATTGCTTGGGGATCGCCAACTATCTGCGCCGCGCGCGCATCTCCTTTTCCGATTATCCGGCGCCGCGCGACCTGCGCGGCAAGTCCATCGGCATTGCCAGTCAATCCGGCGCGCTGTCACAATCCCTGGCCCAAGCCCTCGAATGCGGCGTGTCGATCAGTCATGCCTTCTCCGCGGGCAACCAAGCCGATGTGGATATCGCGGATCTGGTCGCTTACCTGGCGGATGAGCCGTCCTGTCATGCCATCGTTTGCGTGTTCGAGGGAATGGCACATCCGCAGCGCCTGCTCGAGGCCGCGCAGATCGCGTGGCATCGTGGGAAACCACTGTTGATTCATAAGACGGCGACGGGAACTCTCGGCGCCGAAGCGGCGATTTCCCATACCGGCAGCCTCGCTGGATCGGACACCGCGTATCGAGCCGCCTTCGAGCGCGGCGGCGCCATCGTGGTCGAAGAATTCGAGGGCTTGATGGAGGCCGCTCAGTTTTTTGCCAAAGCACCTCATCCCAAGGCGCGGGGCATCGCCGTGCTCGCCGCGTCCGGCGGCGCGGCCATCATGGCCGCCGATAAGGCAGAAGCCTACGGCATTTCGCTGCCGCAACCCGGGCCGCAGGTGCAGCGCATTCTCGAAGAGAACATTCCGGATTTCGGTTCGGCGCGCAACCCCTGCGATGTCACGGGACAGGTGGTGAACAACCCGCTGTCGATGCCGGCGTGCAGCGACGCGTTGCTGTCGGACGCTGCGTACGGCGCGCTCGTCGTGCCGCAGACATTGGCGTTCGAGATGTACAAGTCGCGCTTGGAATCATTGGGGACTCAGTCCGAGCACTACGGCAAACTCACCTGCAGCGTATTGATCTCCAACTGGCTGCAGGGCCCGGGTACCCTGGAGGCGGAAAGAAATGCGCACGTGGCGCTATTTCGTTCCATGGATCGATGTTTCCGTGCCATCGCCGCGTGGCATCACCGGGCGGACCTGGCGCATCGAGGCGAGCGCATCGTAACGCGCGTCTCGGATCCCGGTGTGGCGCGCCGGGCGGCGCAATTGATCGCCGCCGCGCCGAACGATCGGCTGACGGAGCGGGAATCGAAGTCCGTCCTCGAGTTGTATGGAATCCCGATGGTGCGCGAGCTCGCCGCCGACTCCTTGGACACGCTGCTGTGCGCGGCGGCGGAACTGGGCTTTCCGCTGGCGCTGAAAATCGAGTCGCACGACATTTCTCATAAGAGCGAGGCAGGCGGCGTGGCACTGAACCTTCAATCCGAGGATGAACTGCGTGCGGCCTATGAGCGCGTCGTTGCCAACGCTCGGCGCTTTTCGCCCGAGGCGAAGATTTCCGGCGTGTTGCTTCAGCCCATGGTGCCCGCCGGCGTGGAAGTGGTCGCAGGTGCGCGCATGGATCCGTTGTTCGGTCCGCTCGTTGTGGCCGGATTCGGCGGGGTGTTGGTGGAACTGTTGCGCGATTCGGCGGTGGAACTCGCACCGATCAATGCCGGCGAGGCCGCGCGCATGCTGCGCCGCTTAAAAGGCGCCGCGCTATTCGACGGCTTTCGCGGTGCTCCTGCCGTTGACCTGGCGCGCCTCGCCGACATCCTCGTCCGAGTTTCCGAGTTCGCCGCAGACCAGCGCGACTTGATTGCGGAACTCGATATCAACCCCATCATCTGTTCGGGTTCGACCATGATCGCCGTGGACGCGCTGATCGTGCGGGCGCGCCCCCAAGAACACTAGCTCGTGACCGCTGCGCGGCGTTTGCCTCACGTTTCAAGCGCCCGGCGTTCGGCCTATACTTCAGGCCCCCATTTCCAATCATTTTTTTGCTCTCGAGGATATCGACATGACCGACGACTCCAACAAGATTTCTCGCCGTGAATTCACTGCGCTTTCATTGGCAGCCGGCGTCACGGCCGCGGCCGGATCGTCCGCCGCTGCCGCCGACATGGTGGACAGCGACGTCGAAGTGAAGACCGCCGACGGCACCTGCGATGCGGCGCTGATCCACCCGAATGGCAAGGGGCCGTGGCCGGGCGTCATCCTGTTCGTCGACATATTTGGATTGCGTCCGACGATGCGCGACATGGCCAAGCGCCTGGCCGCCAATGGCTACACCGTGCTCGTGCCGAACCCGTACTATCGCACGACCAAGGCACCGGGCTTGCCGGGCACGCTGGATTTCACCAGCGCGGATGATCGCGCAAAAATCGCCAAGGTGCGCGAGCCCATGACCGACGCCGCGGTGATGTCCGACAGCACTGCCTACGTGAAATTCTTGGAGGCGCAGGCGATGGTCAACAAAAAAGCCAAAATGGGCGTATTCGGTTATTGCATGGGCGGACCGATGACCATGCAAGCGGCCGCCGCGAATCCGACGCGAGTGGGAGCCGGCGCCTCCTTTCACGGCGGCGGATTGGTGACCGACAAGCCCGACAGTCCGCATCTGAAAGTGCCGCAGATGAAGGCGCAGTTCTATTTCGCGATTGCGGCGAATGATGATCAGCGGCAACCTGACGCGAAGACCAAGCTGGCGGAAGCCTATAAGGCGGCCAACCTTCCGGAGAAGCAGGAGGTTTACGATGGCTGCAATCACGGTTGGTGTGTAAAGGACATGCCCAACGGACCTGACGGCAAGCCGCTCTACAACGAGGCCGGGGCCGAAAAAGCCTGGGGCGAATTGATCGTCCTGTACAAGCGCACGGTCGTCTAAGCCATTGATTGAGGCGGCCGGGCTTAAGGTCCTGCCCGGCCGCCATCTCACGACCCGCTCTGCGAGCGGCCATCAACCTGCCCGCCCGTAAAGCCTTGCCTTTAGCTTCTCAAACAGCACGCCGCGCTGTTACATTAGTCGGCCAAAACGACGGAACCCAGTTCTGCAGAGTGGAATAAAGAATGAGCACGAATAAGGCTGGCTTTGAGATCAAAGACGGCATTGCGGTCCTGAAATTCGACAATCCGCCGGTCAACAGCCTTGGGCTGGAATTGCGCCAGGCGATCGTCGAGGGCATCGAGCGGGCGAATGCCGATCCTAAGATTCAGGCCATCGTTTTAATCGGCGCCGGCGCAGGGTTTTCCGGCGGCGCGGATATTCGCGAATTCGGTACCCCGCGCGCTTCAACACAACCACACCTCATGACGGTCATCGCCACGGTCGAGGGCAGCGCCAAGCCGGTTATCGCCGCCATCGGCGGCGTGTGCATGGGCGGTGGGCTCGAGCTGGCGCTCGGTTGTCACTATCGCGTGGCCGCAGCCGGGGCAAAAATTGCGCTGCCGGAAGTGAAATTGGGCCTTCTGCCGGGCGCCGGCGGCACGCAACGCCTGCCCCGCGTGATCGGTGCGGAAGCCGCCCTCAACATGATTGTCTCGGGTGCGACCGTGCCTTCCGAAAAGCTCCGCGGCACGCCCTTGTTCGACGCATTCGCGGAGGGCGACTTGCTCGACGCAGCTCTTGGCTTCGCACGCAAAGTCGTGACGGAGAAATTGGGCGTGCGGCGCGTGCGCGATTTGAAAGTCAACATGCCGAATCACGAGGCCTTTTTCCAATTCGCGCGCAATACCGCCAAGGCGGTCGCCGGCCGCTATCCTGCGCCGGTGGCTTGCGTGGAAGCGGTCGCCGCGGCTTTCGACCGGCCTTTCGATGCCGGCATCAAGCGGGAACGCGAATTGTTCACGACGCTGATGTTATCGCCGGAGTCCGCGGCGCTGCGTCATGTGTTCCAGGCGGAGCGCGCGGCCTCGCACATTCTCGACGTGCCGAACGACACGCCGACCCGCCCGATCCGCAAAGTTGGCATCATCGGTGCGGGCACGATGGGCGGCGGCATCAGCATGAGTCTCATCAATGCGGGCATTCCGGTCGTGCTGTTGGAAATGAAGCAAGAGGCCCTCGACAAGGGCCTCGCCACCATGCGGCGCAATTACGGCGGCGCGTTGAAGAAAGGCACTTTGACGGAAGCCGCGCTCGATCAACGCATGGCGCTCGTCACGCCGACCCTCGACTACGCGCAGCTGAAGGACGTCGATCTGGTCATCGAAGCGGTGTTCGAAAGCATGGACGTCAAGAAGGAGGTTTTCGAAAAGCTCGATCAGGTCGTTCAGCAAGGCGCCATTCTTGCCTCCAACACTTCCGCATTGAATCTGGACCAGATCGCGCAGTTCACCAAGCGCCCGCAAGATGTCATCGGTTTGCATTTTTTCAGTCCCGCGAACGTCATGCGCTTGCTGGAGATCGTGCGCGGCGCGAAGACGGCGAAGGACGTGCTGGCAACCGCGATGCAATTGGCGAAGAAGATCGGCAAGGTCGCGGTTATTTCCGGCGTTTGCGACGGCTTCATCGGCAATCGCATGGTCGCCCGCTACGGCGCGGCCGCTCACGATCTCATCATGGCCGGCGCGCTGCCCAACCAGGTTGACAAAGCGCTGGAAGATTTTGGCATGGCGATGGGGCCGTTTCGCATGAGCGATCTGGCCGGACTCGATATCGGCTGGGCCGCGCGCAAGCGCCGCCGCGCCGAATCTCCGGATCGCGACTTGTCGAATGTCGCCGACGAGCTGTGCGAGGCGGGCAGGTTCGGGCAGAAAACCGGGGCGGGGTTCTACCGCTACGAAGCCGGTTCACGCAACGCCATCCCCGATCCGACCGTGACCGCGATCATCGAAAAGTACCGGCAGCAAAAGGGCATCACGCCGCGCAAAGTATCGAACGAGGAGATCGTGGAGCGCTGTATCTATGCGCTGATCAACGAAGGCGCGCGCATCGTCGAGGACGGCATAGCGCAGCGCAGTTCCGACATCGACATCGTGTATCTCAATGGCTATGGCTTTCCCCCTTGGCGCGGCGGACCCATGTTCTACGCCGATCAAGTGGGCTTGAGCGAAGTGGCGCGCTCGCTCAGAGCCATCGCCGAGCAGCCGCGCGCCGACAAGGCATTCTGGACACCGGCGCCGCTGCTCGCGCGCCTTGCCCAGGAAGGTAAAACATTCAGCGCCTACAAAGGATCAGACAAGTGACAGAAGCTGCCATCGTATCCACGGCCCGTACCGGGCTCGGCAAGAGCTGGAAGGGCGCATTCAATATGACCTACGGCGCCACGCTCGGTGCGCATTCGGTGCAGCATGCGGTCGCGCGTGCCGGCATCGACCCGGCGGAAGTCGAGGATGTCATCATGGGATCGACCTTCGGCGAAGGAACCACCGGCGGCAACATCGCGCGCCAGATCGCGCTGCGTGCGGGTCTGCCGATCACCACCGCGGGCTTGAGCATCAATCGATTCTGCAGTTCCGGACTGCAGTCGATTGCCTTGGCGGCCCAACGCGTCATGACGGAGGGCGCCGAAGTCATCGTTGCCGGCGGTCTTGAAAGCATCTCCTGCGTGCAGAATGAAACCAATATGCACATGCGCCGCGATCCTTGGATCGACGAGCACAAGCCGACGCTGTTCTGGAGCATGCTGCAGACCGCGGAAACCGTGGCCAAGCGCTACAACATTTCCAAGGAAGCGCAGGATGAGTACGGCGTGCGCAGCCAACTTCGCGCGGCCGCCGGCCAGGCTGCCGGCAAGTTCAAAGATGAAATTGCGCCCATGACCACCACCATGGGCGTGGTCGATAAGAACACCGGCGCGATCGGCACCCGCCAGGTCACCATTTCGAGCGACGAGGGCATCCGCCCGGATACGACGCTGGAGGGCGTGTCCAAGATTCGCTCGGCGATGCCGGGTGGGGTGATCACGGCGGGCAACGCCAGTCAGTTCTCCGACGGCAGCAGCGCGTGCGTCGTCATGGACTTAAAACTCGCCGAGAAGCGCGGTATCAAGCCCTTGGGTATTTTTCGCGGCTTCGCGGTCGCCGGATGCGAGCCCGACGAAATGGGTATCGGACCGGTGTTTGCCGTGCCGCGCCTGCTGAAACGCGCGGGACTCAAGGTTAGCGACATCGATCTATGGGAGCTGAACGAAGCGTTTGCCTGTCAGGTGATTTATTGCCGCGACAAGCTCGGAATTCCAGACGAGCGCTTGAACGTCAACGGCGGCGCGATCGCCGTGGGTCATCCGTACGGTGTCAGCGGTGCGCGTCTCACGGGTCACGCGCTGATCGAGGGTAAGCGCCGCGGCGCCAAATTGGTGGTCGTCACCATGTGCATCGGCGGCGGTCAGGGAGCGGCGGGTCTGTTCGAGGTGGCCTGATGGGTTTGCGGGATCTGTTCGAACTCAAGGGCCGGGTGGCGCTGATCACCGGCGGTTCGCGCGGTCTCGGCCTGCAGATCGCCAAGGGCTTGGGCGAGATGGGCGCCAAGATCGCCATCAGCGCGCGCAAGGCCGGCGAACTGGAGGAGGCCAAAGCCGATCTCAAAAAACACGGCATTGACGCGCTGACCGTGACCAATGATCTATCGAAGCAGGAGCAAATTCCGGCGCTGGTCGATGCGGTGGTCAAGCACCACGGCGGCATCCATATCTTGGTCAACAACGCCGGTGCCAGTTGGGGCGCTAAAGCCGAGGAGCACCCGCTCGAAGCGTGGAATAAGGTCATGACCTTGAATGCGTCGAGCGTGTTCGCGCTGAGCCAGGCGGTCGCGAATCGCTGCTTCATTCCGCAACGCTCCGGGAACATCATCGTCATTGCCTCAACCGCGGCACTGCGCGCGGGGATGCAGATGAAGGCGGTGGCCTACTATTCCTCCAAGGCGGCGGCGCTGCACCTGACGCGCGCCCTGGCGGGCGAATGGGGTCAATACAACATTCGCGTCAACGCGATTTGCCCGGGATTCTTCCCCTCGAAAATGGCGAGCGGCGTGCTCGATACGATGCTGGCGGATGTCATCGCACGCACGCCGTTGGGCCGGATCGGCGGTGACACCGACTTACAAGGTGCGGCCGTTTATTTGGCCTCGGACGCATCGCGTCACGTCACGGGGCAATACATCGCCGTGGATGGCGGCGCTTCGAGCACATGACGATGAACATCCCCGCGGCGGGACTGCGGCAAACCCCGGCGCAGCACAGCTTCGATACGCAGCGGTTGGCTGCGTGGATGCAAATCCATATCGCGGGATTCTCGGGCCCGATCGAAGTACAGCAATTTGCCGGCGGCCAGTCCAATCCCACTTTTCTGGTGCAATCGCCCGCGCACCGCTACGTGCTGAGACGCAAGCCACCCGGCAAGCTGCTGCCGTCCGCGCACGCCGTCGATCGCGAGTTTCGCGTACTCGCGGCGCTTGAAGGCACCGGCGTACCGGTGGCGCACGTTCACGCTCTCTGCGAAGACCCCGAGGTGATCGGCAGCGCTTTTTATGTGATGGACTACGTCGAAGGCCGGATCTTTTGGGACGCACTGCTGCCCGAGGTGGCGGCGCCCGAGCGCCGCGCCGTCTACAGCGAGATGGTGCGGGTGCTGGCCGCATTGCATTCCGTGGACTATGCCGCGGTGGGTCTTGGCGACTTTGGCAAGCCGGGCCACTATGTTGAGCGGCAGGTGTCCCGCTGGACCCAGCAGTATCGAGCGTCGGAAACCGAAAAGCTCGAATCGATGGAACGGCTGATCGAATGGCTTCCCAAACACATCCCCGCCGACGAACAGACCTCCATCGTGCATGGCGACTTTCGTCTCGATAACACCATATTTCATCCCGCACAGCCGCGCATCCTGGCGGTGCTGGACTGGGAGCTATCCACGCTCGGCCATCCGCTGGTCGATTTCGCTTATTACTGCCTGCGCTTTCACCTTCCCGTCGCGGAATTTCGCGGCCTCGGCGGCGTTGATACGCAGAGCCACTCGCTTCCCACAGAGGATGAATCGGTGGCGGAGTACTGCCGCTTGCGCGGCATACCGCCGGTGCCGCCGAAGGACTGGGCTTATTACCAAGCTTTTTGCATGTTCCGTTTAGCCGGCATTCTGCAGGGAGTTCTGGCGCGCGCCCTGCAGGGAAATGCCTCGAGCGCCACGGCGCTGCAAGCCGGCCGCCGGGCGCGCCCGCTCGCCGAGCTGGGCTGGAAACGAGTACAACAATCGTTCGACGTCTGAACTAATTCAAAGGATTCCCATGGATTTTTCGCACAGTGAGAAAGTTCGCGATCTGCAGGAGCGCATCACCCAATTCATGGAAAACCATGTCTATCCAGCGGAACCCTTGTATCACAAGGAGCTGGAGGAAAATCGGCGCGCGGGCAATCCCTGGCAGGTGACCAAGGTCCTGGAGGAGCTGAAAAAGAAAGCCAAGGCCGCGGATCTTTGGAATCTGTTTCTGCCGCATTCCGAGCACGGCGCGGGACTGACGAATCTAGAGTACGCGCCGCTGTGCGAAATCATGGGGCGCTCGCACATTGCGCCCGAGGCATTCAATTGCTCCGCACCAGACACCGGCAACATGGAAGTGTTGGCGCGCTATGCCACGAAGGAGCAGCAGCAGCGCTGGCTCGTGCCCTTGCTCGACGGCAAGATCCGCTC
>Ga0210393_10002626_pt1 | contig 14648 bp, 22 predicted proteins | sample IncBWC27OmetaG_FD_160068 | JGI IMG/M metagenome (GOLD analysis project Ga0210393, IMG submission 160068) | Forest soil microbial communities from Barre Woods Harvard Forest LTER site, Petersham, Massachusetts, United States - Inc-BW-C-27-O ... | reverse complement strand
TGAGTCATCGACTCGGAACAGGGCGGAAGGGAAGTCCACAGTATTCGATCAACAGTCTAGCCAGCTTGATGCCGCCAACCTCAGCAATTCAAGTTGATGTAACGGACCTGGAGGAAATCTGGGTCGCTACTCCACTCACTGCAGTGACTGTCACCGCAAAATCGAGCACATAACCGGACTTCCTGCGAGTAGCATGAGCTTTGCAGCATTTGTGGTGTCTTTGCATTCCCCGATCATGATGATTTCAGCTCCTTGTTTTCATTCCTTTTTATCGCGAGTGACATTTCAATCGACAGTGAACATAGGCAACAAACATTGTAACAGTGGTCTCAAGAATAAAAAAGAGATCAGAAGACGACGTAAAAGTACGATCCTACTAGTTAACAAATTGCTTGAAGGCTTCGTAACAAGAAAGTGTTATCCTTCTGTTATCTAAGGGCTTCATACCTTCGATCCAACGACGTGAAGGGCGTGGGATAGCAGGAAAGATGGGCAGCGATGACCGTCTCCTTTTCAGGATACTCCCCCCTCTGTACAGCGGTGACAAGGTTGGTGGAGACTGGAATTTTGAAAAAGATGGGCGAGGTAATTCAGGGCATAAGTTTGGGTTGGTGGGGCGATAAGCCCAGTGTCCACTCCCGCATTTGGTTGTTTTCGGAGAACGCTGCGATTGCTTGGGCAATAAGTTGGGGCTCAGGATCGGAGTTAATCATGTGGCGTTTATCTTCTTGAACGAGTAAAAAATACAGACATCAGTCTTGACGTGTTTATTTTCGCTGCCGATGAGGAAGGGTATGTCCATTCTCGTTCAAGTAACTCTTCCCCTCCTTGCGTAGCCGCAAGCGCGAAAGAGAGCCATTACGAAGTCATCGACAGCTGACCGGTGACCCCTCATTCGGCGAGATAGACACTACCAGATCGAGGGTGCGAAGCAAAGCATAACCATCTTTCGTCGTTGTCTGATTAGGTTCAGTAACTACGAGCACCTCTTCAGGTGTTAAGACTGGATCCGGAAGGCGAGGTGTTCCAAAGAAAGTTGTCACATCCTGTAATTTGGCTCTGATGTTGTACGCGGCTAACTCAATGGCAGTCCAGTCGCTCCCCGATTTCGCGCTGCGAATGGTATTTGCCATTCTGAAACCATCGAAAACAGATGATGTGGAACGAAGTCACAAACATTCAACATACCAAGAGTACTAGTTCCTGACCTCACTAAACAAAAACAGATGAAATGTGGGAGATGAATCAAAAATAAACGTAAACGTGAGATGGCATGGGCATGGGGGCTGTAAATTCGGCCGATTCCGCACGATTAAGTGACATGTCCACGTGACATCGGAGTTGCGTGCTTGAACCGCTTCTAGCCGGACGGGTTTTTTTCACACTGGCTTGGTTGTACCCACACCGCATATTTTGAGCGTCTTTCTGAAAAAACCCAGGATCCCGGATAAAGCACTAGCGCTTTTTCCCACCAACTTAATGCTGTCGAGTCAGGATATCGGGAATCGAACCATCTGTATTGGCAGATCAAAGTACGAAGAGATTAACAGTAAAATAATGTGTCCTAAAACGTGGAGCTGACGACGATCGCTGTGCTCATTGGATGCAAATGCAAGCTCGTGGGAGGACGGGAGACAGTGGAATCCACTCTCCCGGCGTACCAATCAGGCTGCAGGTAGCCCGTGATGGAAGATTCGCCGCTATTGTTTACCCTTGCTCAGATTCAGCAAATAACTTTCAGGGATGGTTGGATGGTCCAATTGAAATCACATGCCTTGGCTACAACCTGACGCTGTTGGGCGGTGGTATGCCAGTTGCGGCCCGTTAGTTTTCGTGCTGTAGGTCTGTAATACTGTAGTGCGGGAATTAGCAAAAGGTCAACCAAATTGGTTCTTCCGATTCGCCGCCAAATAGCGTCTTCGATCCCGCTCGCGGTTCTAGGACTCTGCTGACAGCGGACAAGTGAGCGGGAAGAGCCCCAAATTGTATCTACCGAGTAGGCTTCCGCATCATCCTAGATGGTCGTTTCACGAGAGATGATCGTACTAGCCTCTTTGTCTCATAACTACGCCCATTCTTTTTCAAAGCAGACTTCATCCACATTCTTTTGTCGGAGCAACGTCCCTTCTTGTGGACACGTTGCCCTACTCTAGGTTCTTACAGGCCGATCCTTCCATTCCAACTCTGCTAACATTGAATAGAACTGACGAATTTGGAAATCAGAATGAGTGCTCCCGACAGCCTCAGACAAGATAAGGCCCCATTTTGTCTTCCTTAGGGTTGCAATGGTCCATCACTTTCGCCACCAACCGCTCAAGGGGCTATACCTCTCTTTTGAACTCATAACGACGCTATGTTATCGTCTACCATTGTGGATACTCGGCAATGCTCTCAGGAATCTTCGCCCACGACAATCCTGGTCACTGAAAAAGTCGGTTCTTATAAAAGCCTTAGACAGGCTCAAAGTCGTGCTAGGAAGGTGGGATATATATATATGCCCTTTTCTGACTGTGGAAAATAAACGTTACTGTACAGGACGGACTCATTGCAGTTCTTCGGTGATCACTTGACCGTGATAGTGGGTCCCGATGTGAGACATGTTTGGGTGGAGCCGACACCGCAGCTATTAAACGCAGAAATACGTAGTTGGGCAACGATGGCAAATGTGATGCTCTCCGCCATTCCCGGATATTGGATGGGCAAAAAGAATACGAACGTGGACATGGGAGCGACACCAAGGGCAGGAGAGAAAATCGTCTACTCACTGCACGGAGGTGCTTACATTCGGCTGTCGGCAAGTCCCCACGACCTTTCTGCGAACATCGGACGGGGGTTGCTGGAGCACTGCGCGGATGTCCATCGCGTGTTCGCGCTCGAGTATAGGCTATCCAAACACGCCCCCGAGGAACCCGCGCACCCATTCCCGGCGGCACTGCTCGACGCACTGGCCGGCTACGTCTATCTCACTGGCACCGTTGGGGTCGCTCCAGAAAACATCATTATCGAAGGCGACTCCGCCGGAGGCAATCTTGCCCTCGCTCTGGTGCGCTATTTGGTCGAGAACGCCGGTCTCATCGTGGGGCTGCCTGCACCTCCCGCGGCGCTCTTACTGCTCTCGCCGTGGGCCGATCCGGGTGACACAGCGGTACCTCCCGGCTCGCGCGCGAACGCGAACATGGCGTCTGATTACATTGGTCCACCTGAGGGTCCGGTCGCCTTGTACGCGCGCCGCGCGTTTTTCGGTCCACTCGCGCACGTATCTGATGGCCGTTTTAACCGGTATGTGGGACCTGGGTGCGCTGATGTACGCATGCCACATGTATCGTTCGAAGGGTTCCCGCGCACGATGGTTGTAGCGGGAGGGGCGGAGATGCTGGTAGACCAGATCGACACACTGGTGGGACGGATGAAGCGCGATTTGGGGGAGAAAGTGCATTATTACGAGGTGCAGGATGCCGTTCACGACTTCATACTTTTCCCGTTCTGTGAACCTGAGCGGACGCTGGCACTGGAAGCCATTGCTGGCTGGCTCGAGTATTAATTCAGATTTCCTTTTCGGTATCATCGGAATTTCGATCCATTTTTTTCGATCCGTTAAGCACAACACGTTCTCACCCTTTCCCTTTCCGACTCATGACTGTCTGAACCCCGTATCTTCATCTCGATTCTTATTTTATCTCTCATGGAGTCAGGATCTTTGAAGAGCGACGAAGAGAAAGCGCGCTATGACAGACGTGCTCAGCTAAAGGCCTTGAACTTGCATGGCCCAGGTACGCCACACCCGAACCGTCTTTCGCCAAGGGTAACAATCCCTGTGTTCATATCCCTAAGACCTAAGCGGAGCCTTGGATTCTTCTCTCAAGCGCCATACTGCCCTGATCAAACGCATTCGCCAGTCGATTGGCCACGACAACCGCGACCAGATACTCAAAGATATCGAAACTCTCGCACTAGAGAAGTATATCGAAGAGATCGCAGGAGCGGTACCCGAAGGAATAGCTCGATGCAAACTTGAAAGGGATGTGTGGAGCGCTGCGGAGGTGCGTCGCCTGGATGACATGCAGGCAGCTACCCGCCCTTGATACGCATACATGCGCACCACAGATCATTTCTGCCCTTCATCGACGCTTTCCGACGAATTTTACACCTGCCCTCATTACTGCGCTTGCTAGCGTGCTTGTACCGTCGAACAAAGCAGCACTTGCCGCCATGGCGCCTGAGCAGCGGGAAAAGGAAGACACAGCTCGTGTCGCCCGACAGCGGCCAGTTATACGCGTCTGCGCAGAACTCGCACTTGTTGGTGTGATCCGTGATGCGCCTTCGCGTAGTGGAGGAGAGTGGATCATGAAAGCGTTGCGGGACTTAGTACGCCTTTTTCCTGATGCAACCGTGTTGTATATGGCCTGATGGTTGATAGCTGTCCAATGATCCTTCCCTGGCGTCCTTGCCCCTCCTTACTACATTCCTCAAATCATACGCACACCCTTTCCTTGGTCTCGTGCCGCCCGCCGCTTCGAAGCAGATATCGGCCACTACAGAGCCCGGCATGCTCGTCTCAGATGCGAGCGAGGCGGTTGAAATTACGTTCCCGCCACTTGGAGTGGGGGCAGAAAGGGACGAACTTGTTGAAAAAGATATCCGCGACCGATTCAAGAAAATGTGTGAGGGATATTTCGAGAATGTGGCGAAGAAGCTCGTCCTGGAACACAAGGTATATGTGCCTAAATTCCCATGCCCCAGATTATAGCAACCTAACGATCCTGCAGAGGTTGCAAGAGCAAGATCGCAGGAACCACGAAGCTTACATCCGTTCCGGGGAGATCTTCGAAGATCGCCAACAAGCGTACGAGAAGATGACGAAAAGCTACGAGAAATTACTCGCGAGTTCTCAGACGTACGTTCTGTTTGCTCACGGATTTCGCGGCCGTCCTTAGTTGCTCACCACTAGGCTATCCGAGTTGTTATATCTCCCGATGCCTACACTCCCGACTTCCTCATCGACGGGGAACTCTATCCAGATTGGCACCAATACGGGCGCTTTTTCCTCTGATGATGCCGAGGAGGCCGCATTTGCTGCCTTGGGAGGCAAATGGGAAGATGAAGAGGAACGCAGGTTTTTCGAGGACATCCAAGACTTGAGAGAAATTGTACCGAAGAGTATCCTTGGAATTGAAGACAGCAAGGACCGTGACGTTGTCAAAGAACTCGACGAGAGCGACGCTGAAGCGAAGAAGAGCGCTGAGGATGAGGAAGTGAAGAGACTGCAAGAGGAGCTCGCGGGCCTCGAAGCTCGCGGTGCTCTGCGGGTTAATGGCAAGGCAGATCTGCAGGAGGACTCTGAAGAGGCGGAAGACGATGGGTAATTCATTCTTTTTCTGGGTTTGTTACTGTTGACCTGGCCAACTAAAATCCTGTGACAGCGCCGCCACGCCTACACCCTCTACTCCGAAGGAGGATTCACGGCCAAACACACCAACGATTGCCCCACAAGGACCTTCGCAACTACTTACCGCTCTGCTTGCGCGTCTTCCGGACTGCACGAACCGCACCCTCATTGACCAAGCCGCTGTCGATTTTGCTTTCCTCAATTCAAAGGCTGCACGAAAGCGGTTAGTAAAGGTGAGCACGGCTCTTGGGTGTTTGATGGTGGATATTTTGATGCCGAATTTGGCAGTTCCTCACGCAGGTTCCGAAAACGAGGACGGACCTGCTACCGCACTATTCTCGGCTTGTGGCTACCCTGAACAAGTACATGCCCGATATAGGCGCGGAGCTTGTCGCTGCCGTAGGTCCCCATTTCACGTACGCGTGCCCTGCTCATAGTTTTATAGTTGGATGAAGAGTTCAGGTACCTGCAGAGAAAGAAGAATGTTGTGGTGGAGCTCGCGGAAGTGCGACTAAAGGTATCATGTGATCCACCTCAACGTCGTAAATCTCCCCTGCTAACAAAGTATAGAATGTCACGTTCATATCCAATCTTACCAAATTCAAAGTCGTTCCGCCACATCTTATTCTTCATATATTCAAAGTCTGCATAGACGATTTCTCTGGTTCGAACGTCGACAACCTCGCCTTACTGTTGGAAGGTTGCGGACGCTTCCTGCTGAGGCATGACGAGACGAAACAGCGATTTGGGACAATGGTAAGCTGAGAAGTAAACCCAATCGTTGCTCTGCTGAACTTATTATCCAGCTGGAGTTGATGAAGCGCAAACAAAGCCTTCTACATCTTGATCAACGTCAGACGATGCTGCTCGAGAATGCCTACTATCAGGTGTGCAGAGCGCGTGGAAACAACAGTCTCAGTACTCATCGTCGCTCGCTCAGGCGAATCCCCCTGAACGTGCACCTCGCCAAGAGAAAGCGCGCACCCACATCGAGCTCTTTATTCGGCACCTTATGTACGACGTCCTCACCAAACGCACTATTGACAAGGTCCTCAAGCTACTGCGTAAGCTTAACTGGGACGACACCCACACTCGCCAAGTCTTGCACAAGGTCTTCACTAAACCTTACAAGCTGCGCTACGGGAATATAGCCCTGCTCGCAATGCTCACGTACGATCTGCAACGGTATCACCCTGAATTCTCGATCGCCGTAGTAGACCAGGTGGTGGAGAATATCCGGCGTGGACTTGAACAGAACGTTTACAGTGCTAACCAACGAAGGGTCGCCGCAGTAAAGTACTTGGGCGAGCTATACATTTACCGCCTAATCAGTTCGGGCCTAGTTTTCGACACATTCTGGGCGTTCGTCACATTCGGGCATCGTAAGTAGTATATGTTGGATGCGCCATCACGAAACTGATGTTCGTATGTCGCTTTATCACAGCCAAGGGTCATCCTCTGCCCCAATTCCCGTGCTCGATCGATATGCCAGACGACTTCTTTCGTGTCAGGCTCGTGTGCGTATTACTGGACACGTGTGGCATGTGTTTCGACCGCGGATCGCAAAAGAGGAAGCTTGACAACTTCCTCGTCTTCTTCCAGGTATGTTCCCTCTCCATTTCTTGTCAAGCCCGTCGATGATCAAATTACCCAGTACTACCTTCTGTGCAAACAACCAATGCCAATGGACGCGGAATTCATGGTCACGGACTCGCTCGAAGCTATTCGGCCAAAGGTGGCACTGTTGAAGAACATCGAAGATGCGGCGAGCGCAATTGACGAAATGTTTGCTTCCACCGTCCAGGGTTCTGGCCGTGGGTATCCTCGTTTCAGATTTGTCAACCTGATCCTCACCCTTTCCTAGCTGGCGCTGGAGAAGGCAGCGGTGATGATAGCGGTGACGAGGGTGAACGTCCTACCAATGATGACGAGGACGACGAAGATGAGGACGATACCGGCACTGTCAATTCGCTGGTAGGTCATTCCCACTCAACTGAATGACTCTTATCATTTTCCCTTTGTAGTTCGACGAGCGCGGCCCGTCTCCAGAACCAACGTTCGTCGTCACGTCATCTCAGGAAATCCTCGGCCCCGACGAGGAGGAAGATGCGGAGTTTGCGAAGGAGCTCGCGAAACTCGTGACGGATACGTCAGCGGAATCACGCAAGGTCGACCGGCGCACTGCGCAAACATTGTGGGAGTCTGCTGTCCTTCCACCGGGAATGCGCAGGCGGTACGAGGATGGCGACGGTTTCCCGGAGAGCGGGAACCCCAGCATGATGAATTTCACGATGCTCACCAAACGGGGGAACAAGCAGCAGGTGCGGCAGCTTGCGATTCCTTCAGAGTCCGCGTTGGCCGTCCAGACGCGCTCGGCCCAAGAACAGGATAAGGTCGAACAACAACATTTGAAGCGTCTAGTACTTGATTATGAACAACGCGAAGAGGCGGAGGAGATCAAAGGTGGGTTTGTCTCTTCACCTTCTGAATACGCCAAACTGGAACACTCGGTCAGCCCTCGAAGCAAAGTCCCGACCTATCAAAATTCGCCTCGCCGGATAGCCCTCACGCTCGTCTCGTAGAGAGATGCCACCACATCGTAGCGCTCATTGCCCGTATACGCCTCGTTCTCGCTCGGTTGTCGCGCTGCGGAACACCGGCACATGCAGGCGCCTTATGACAGAGGCAGGTGCCACAGAGTGCTCACACAGACCAAGCACCTTAATGGTTCTGCCAATTCTTGCATATGCACGACTGCTTTTGATGCTGACTTTGACCAGGGCCCCAGAAAAGTTGGGGCCATGGGTCTGCAACTTACGGCTGGACATTATTGTGTGAGTGCGAGGCCCTGCGCCTGTGTAGCTAGTCGACCTATTGTCTTTCACTTCACTTTCTGCTGTCTGTAACGAAATGATACGAATGTTAGTATGTGATCAGAAAGAAGCACGTGACTCGAAAGGTTGCGGACTGACTCGCAATTGCCTCAGCCTGATTCGGAGAGCCTCAGGCTTCCATCAACATCAGTACGCGCGAGTGAGCCATGTCGTCGTCAAAGAAGAACAAGTTGGCTTTCCTTTCTATGCCAGCACCGGCTTCGTACGTTGCTGGTCTTGGCCGCGGGTAAGTGTTGTGACATTTTCGACGTGACATTGCTTTAAGACAGTACTTCGCCAGTGCCTCCGGTTTCACCACTCGGTCGGATATCGGCCCTGCACGAGAAGGCCCATCTGCAGAGGTCGTTGCGTATGTAACGTTCCATTGATAGCCGCTTCTAGTTCTAATTTGTGGACGCAGCGAGGCTCAAGCCAGGCGTGGGGAAGAACCAGACGTTGATCCTGACCAGTTCCAAGACCCCGATAACGAGTACGGCCTGTTTGCAGGCACCACGTACGAGGCTGATGATGAAGAAGCCGACAAGATCTATGAGCAAGTCGACCGAACAATGGACTCGCGCCGACGCGCGCGTCGTGAGGCGCGGGAAGAGGCTGAACTGGCAAAGCATCGCGCAGAGCGACCGAAGCTGCAGCAGCAATTCGCTGATCTGAAGCGTGGGCTTGCAGTCGTAACAGACGCAGAGTGGGAGAACATACCCGACGTCGGTAACCTTACACGAAGAAAGCGACGGAGAGAAGAGCGCTCATTTGCTGTGCCCGATAGCATCATTGTAGGCGACCGGGGTAAGGGGGAATACGAGAATTCGTTGGATGCACGACAGCAGGTGTGTTTCAATTCAGTTCATGAGCTGTGAACCTCACTGGAATCGTCATACACAGGAACATGGTGGATTCGAGACCCCCGCCGATTCCGGCACCTTAACGAACTTTGTTGAGATTGGCCAGGCGCGAGACAAAATTCTCTCTCTCAAACTCGATCAGGTAGATGATTTGTTGTAGTCATCATTGTCTCGGGCTGACTATACTATACTTCAGGTTTCAGGAACTGCTGCAGCATCTGGTTCAGCAACGTCAATCGATCCGAAAGGCTACCTCACTTCATTAGATAGCCAAGTCATCAAGACTGAGGCGGAGATTGGTGATATCAAACGCGCACGTATGCTATTTGATTCGCTTATCAAGTCCAATCCGAAACACGCCCCCGGGTGGATCGCAGCTGCCGCCCTGGAAGAGCATGCAGGACGTATGGTTGCTGCGCGCAAACTTATCAAGCAGGGCTGCGAGCTGTGTCCGAAAAGCGAGGATATCTGGCTGGAGGCCGCAAGGTTACACGTACGTGGGCTTCACACCCTTTCTGACTGAAACGAGCTCATATCTCTGTCATAGCAAAATGACGACGCAAAAGTCATTCTTGCTGATGCTGTACAGCATGTCGGACAAAGTGTAAAGATTTGGCTAGCGGCTGCTGACCTTGAGCATGACACAAAAGCAAAAAAGCGCGTATTGCGACGAGGTAAGACCTCCCATTGCGACCTTTCCTTACGGCCTCTTATTGTCACCTAGCTCTCGAACACATCCCAAACTCGGTGCGCCTCTGGAAAGAAACTGTCAATCTAGAAACATCCCCCGCGGATGCACGCGTCCTCCTCTCCCGGGCCGTTGAAGTGATCCCGCTCTCTGTCGAGCTTTGGCTCGCCCTAGCTCGACTTGAGACGCCCGAAAATGCCAAAGCAGTACTTAACAAGGCGCGCAAAGCGGTACCTACATCTCATGAAATCTGGATCGCTGCGGGTCGCCTGATCGAGCAAGAAGCATATGCCGCCGACCTCTCAGAAGAGAAGCGCACAGAGGAGCTTGAACGTGTCGATAAGACGCTTTCTACGGCTGTGCGTGCATTGCGTGCGCACGGCGTGCTGCTCACGCGCGAGCAGTGGCTGAAGGAAGCTGAACGATGTGAGGGTGAGGGTGCACCGCGTACCTGCGAAGCGATTGTGTCCGCAACCGTGGCAATGGACGTAGAGGAAGAAGACCGTTTGGCGACGTGGCTTGGCGATGCAGAGGCAGCAGAGGCGCGCGGGCGCGTTGGCACCGCGCGCTCTGTGCTCGCATATGCATTGCGCGTATTCCCCGACCGCCGTGACCTTTGGCGCCGCGCGGCCGACCTAGAGAAGGCACACGGCACTCATGAGAGCCTCGACAAACTACTTGCGCGTGCAGTCGAGTGCTGTCCCCAGGCAGAAGTGCTTTGGCTTATGTGGGCCAAGGAAAAGTGGCTGGGTGGAGATGTGCCTGCGGCGCGAGAGGTACTCGAACGCGCGTTCGTGAGGAACTCGGAGAGTGAGCAGATCTGGCTCGCGGCTGTCAAGCTCGAGGCTGAAAATGGGGAACTGCGCGTGGCGCGCGAGCTTTTGGTGCGCGCGCGGACGGTCGCAGACACTGAGAGGGTGACTATCTCCACTTCACTCGATGAATATACAGGCTCTTATTTTTTTATTATCCTCTTCCCAGATCTGGATGAAATCAGCCGTATTCGAGCGTCAGCAAGGCCGAACAGAACTCGCTCTGACAACGGTCTCCATTGCGTTATCAAAATATCCGAAGTTTGCCAAACTGTACATGATCCAAGGGCAAATTCACCAAGCCGCCAACAACTATTCTGCTGCACGCGCTGCTTATGCCGCCGGGCTCAAGGCTATCCCGAAGGATATCACCCTGTGGGTCCTCGCCAGCCGACTAGAGGAAGTGGATGGAAAGAGCATCCGCGCGCGTGCATTGCTGGAGAAAGCACGGCTGGTCAACCCGAAGAGTGACGTCCTTTGGGCGGAGGCGATCCAAGTCGAGGAACGTTCCGGCGCGGGCGCACAGGGGAAGGCGTTACTTGCGCGTGCGTTGCAAGAATGCCCAACGTCTGGCTTGCTCTGGTCGATGGCTATCTGGGCAGAGGCGCGGCCACAGCGCAAGGCGCGTAGTGTGGACGCGCTCAAGAAATGCGCGGATGACCCACTCGTGATCTGTACCGTCGCGCGGTTGTTCTGGGCAGAGCGTAAGATCGAGAAGGCACGGCAGTGGTTCGACCGTGCCGTGAGTGCGGGTCCGGACTTTGGTGATACATGGGGTTGGTGGCTCAAATTCGAGCGGCAGCAGGGGACGGCGGCGCAACAGGAGGACGTGATGCGGCGGTGTATGGCGGCGGAACCACATCACGGTGTGACATGGCAGCCGATTTCCAAGGATGACAACAACCGAGGAAAGTTAATCAAGGATATTCTTGAGCTCGTCACTGTTGCTTTGCAATGAACATCTGTGTATCCGAGTCATGTAGAAAGCGAGTGACGTAATAATGCATTGTCACGTGTCGGTGGCTTCGGAAGAAACCGAGGACTGAACGGCCCAGGCGGGTTGTGTCCTCCCTCCCCTCCTCCCTCCTGCCAGTGCCGTGTAAAAGGTGCTGATGACTGTGTCAGACGATGAATATGGTTTTGATGACCTTGTGCTTGATGACCGGACTCTCGCTGTCCTCGATGCCACCGAACGAAGTCTTACTGCCGCGATTCCCTCAACCTCTCGTCCAAGGTCTCCAGAACAGCAACCCACCAAGCGGCTGAAAACAACTGGAGGGTGGGCCGCACGTTATGGGCAGCAGTCTCGCGAGAGATCGTCGCCTCCCAAGGGTTTAACAAAGTCAAGGTTTTCCTTGGAAGATACGGATCTCCCAGAAATAACCATTAGCAATGGATTCTACAGTGGCCCAGGACGGTTCTTTGCCGGAAGCCAGCAGTCAGAACCCACTGCGAGTCCAAAGACATTACAGAACCCTCGCGAATCTGCGGTTGATTCAGATGCTGATGTCGTCTTGCGGACCACTGGGCTACAACAGGTCCATGCTCCCGGAAGAACTGTCCTTGCACCTTCTAATTATACTTCGAAAAAGTTTCCTCCCACCCAGCCCGGTGCTGCCTCGCAATCCAGCAGAGAAAGAACCATACCTACAAATGTTGTTCGCGGTCCCAGAAACCCCCCAAATCGTCACCCCAGTCCTGCCTTGGGTTCTACCAATGGCTCTCGCCCGATCCCCCTTACTCGATCTTCGTCATTCAACGACGTGATGCGCGCTGCTTTACGCAGCGCACTATCAGAGGTTGACGCTCCGGCGCTCCGGCCTTCGTCTTCGACCGCCTCATCGGGACCTCCCTCACCGCATCCTCTGCCTGCTATTCGGGACGAGCTCGAGTCCTTGAGATCTCAAGTAGAAGAGGTGCGTTCCGTACACGCATAGTTTTTTTGTGGTTTAGTTGATTTGTGTCACATAGCTTAAAAAACAGAACGCGGAACGGCAACGATCATTAGACCAAGCCATGTTCGAAAAACGCTCTAAGATAGGCGAAGTTGAGATATTGCGCGCGAATTTGAAAAAGGTGCAAGCCATTGTTTGCGATGTTGAGCCGAAGCTGATGCCATTGGTAGGCCGATGCCACGCATAAGGATGAGACTGACAAACTACGTGAGGCAAAGGAGAAGTTGGAAGCTGCTCAAGTCGCAGCGCAGAAACAGCAAGAAGCCGAGCTTGAACGCCTACGTACGCAATTGTTATTCAAGCAACATGAAATAGAGGCTTCTCGTAGGGCTGCGCCCAGAGCCCCGGTACCTACACAGCCAGCTGGTTCACCTCCAACACAACGCTCCGATGTTCCGAGGACGCCCCGTAGCCACAACGTTGCTGCCCCTCAAAGTTTATCTCCTCAGCGGCCAGTAGCGTTGCCTCCGCGTGTTTCAATGGCGCGTCCACCGCCACCAGGGTTTGTTAATGCGTTCGTTATACCGCCCCCGAAAAACAGCGAGGGAAAGGCTCCCGCTTCTGTGTTCGAGCAAGACCTCGATTCGCCACCACTATGGCCGCACAGTGGACCAGTGACGGTGCCATCACATGCACAAGCTGACGAGGCAATGGAGATTGATAGGGACGAGGTCGATGGACAGGTTGCCTATTCAGAAGTAGATTTCCACGTGGATCTGGCTGGTGAAGTAAAGACGATGGAACCAAATACTAGCTTCTCGAAGGGTGTTCAACCTTTCGATTGGGTGGGCTGGGTATGGCTCCATTTGCCTTATTTTACGTGCTCACGCCTCAAGTTCTAATAATAGATGAGACAATTGGTACTCGCACACACAACATCATCACATGCGCCGAGCACAATTCAACTCCTGCTCGCTCAGCCACCATTTGACGCAGAGCATCAAGGTATCTTCCACTCAGCCTGCGCATCCCTGATAGGCGCTGCAGTAGGCTCGGCCGAGTACGAGCCTGTTATACGCGTTGTTGCCAATTCATTAACGCAGATAGCGAGTATATTACTACTCAACGTTCGGGTCAGTTGGAGCTCATTTCCAACTCCCAATGCTGAACACGATCCTAGCTGAAGCCTTTAATTTCCACTCTTGATCTGCTGGGTCACCTCGTGATCTGCCTGCCGTTTTTTGCAATAAACCTATTGAAACTTACTGATGACCCTCCATTCCTCCAAACCATCTGTGCCATAATTGTCAACGTTTTACAACCATCAAACACTAACCGCGCGGAATCAGAGTTTTTGGATCTCGGAAGGGAGGTCTTTCACCTCCTTGATGCTGTTACTTATTCCCTCCCGACGGAGTACCAGACGCAGTTGAGCAGTACCTCACGGTTCTATTCCACTTTCTCTTACCAACTTGTAGACTTGCTGTTATCCCACAGTCCTCAGACGTGCTTACCACGATGCTCAGTAAGGACCAGCCACCGTCTTTCTTAGAAAACTCTACGCGCACCCTCTCATACCTTTCAACCCGTACGTTAGCATGGATAGGGCATGATCCAGAATGTATGCTCACGTCTTCGCAGGACCTGGCCTTTTTCGTTCGCTGCTATCATTCTCCGAGGATACGCCTGAATCCGCCAGAGATTTCACCAAACTACCGCAAGTGGACAGAATGTGCGCCTTGTTGGTGGATTCGAGTAGAACGGGTATTACGGTGCGTCTCAAGAGAGTCATTTTCCGCTCATCCGTATTCACGTTTCCTCCGTACAGGGTTACTCTGTTCGCGCCTCCGTGCTTACCACTCTCATCTCGCTCGCAATGGCGCATGAGGACGCGATGGTGATCCTTTCCGAGTCTCCTTTCTTCATTCCCTCACTAGTCAAGCTGCTTGCGGACCTTTCCACTGCATTATGGGAAGAAGACCCAGAGCTCACGGCATCGGCCGTGCTTCTCTCAGAGTCCGTATCGCCTTCTCCGTCTGTCAGATATAGTTTGACGATAAACACAGGACGGTAGCTGGGCTTGCGCGAGGCATGCTACTCCTGCATTATGTCATCTTTCGTACGCCAAAAGGTC
>Ga0210393_10002623_pt1 | contig 14657 bp, 14 predicted proteins | sample IncBWC27OmetaG_FD_160068 | JGI IMG/M metagenome (GOLD analysis project Ga0210393, IMG submission 160068) | Forest soil microbial communities from Barre Woods Harvard Forest LTER site, Petersham, Massachusetts, United States - Inc-BW-C-27-O ... | reverse complement strand
AGCAGATCATTCCGTCGGAGTTGCGCCCGTAGGTGTTGCGGGCCGTAATAGCAAACCCACCGGGCAGCGTGGCACCGGGTAATGCCACCACAACCAGATCGTCGACCATGAAGTTTGTTGCACCACAGATGATCTCACGCTGCTGGCCTTCAATGTTGGGGCCGACGTCGACCAGGCAGGCCCGGATCGGCTTCTTGAAACCGGTGAGCTCGTCGATGCCGGTGACCCGTCCCACGGTCAGCGGCCCGTCGACCGGACCGAGCGTGACAACTTCCTCGACCTCGTGGCCAATGCGCACCAGCGTCTGCTCGAGGTCGTCGGGGGCGACATCCCACCCGGGGGCGCCCTCAGTGACCACCTCGCGCAGCCAGCTATAGGGAATGCGCATCAGGCACCCACCCCGAACGGCAACGAGAACCGGACGTCCCCCTCGACCATGTCGCGCATGTCGGGAATGCCATTGCGAAACTGCAGCGTGCGTTCCAGGCCCATCCCGAAGGCAAAGCCGGAGTAGATATCGGGGTCAATTCCAGCGGACCGCAACACGTTTGGATGCACCATGCCGCAGCCGCCCCATTCCACCCAGTCGGCGCCCCCCTTCTTGTCGGCGAACCAGACGTCGAACTCGGCGGACGGTTCGGTGAACGGGAAGAAGTGCGGTCGAAACCGGGTGCGCACCGACGGACCGAACTCTGCGCGCGCGAACGAGTCCAGTGTTCCCCGCAGATGCGCCATGGTCAGGTCGCGGTCCACCGCCAACCCTTCGACCTGGTGGAAGACGGGCGTATGGGTGGCGTCGAGTTCATCGGTACGGAATGTGCGGCCAATCGAGACGATGTAGACCGGCAGCTCGCGCTCGAGCAGGGTGCGTACCTGCACCGGTGAGGTATGCGTACGCAGCAGTTGCCGCGAACCCTCCGGTGCGATATAGAAGGTGTCTTGTTCGCTGCGCGCGGGATGGTCGGGAGGGAAATTGAGGGCGTCGAAGTTGAACTGCTCACTTTCGACCTCCGGCCCCTCCACCAGCTCCCATCCCATCGCGATGAAGGTATCGGCGACGCGCTCGGCCAATATCGTGATCGGGTGCCGGGCGCCGGTTGGCTGCCGAGTCGACGGCAATGTGACGTCGATGCCTTCGGCGGCCAGCATGGCCGCGTCGCGCTCGGCACGCAGCACCGCCAGCCGGCCGTCGTAGCTGTGCTGGGCCTCGCCGCGTGCGGTGTTGACGCGCTTGCCGGCGTCGGCACGCTGGTCCCTGGGCACGCTGCCCAGCGCTTGTCGCGCCAGCGCCAGCGGCGATCGGTCACCGAGGTGCTCGGTCTTGACGAGTGCCAGCGCCTCCAGGTCGCCCGCGTGTGCGATGGCCTGCCGGGCGGCATTGACCGCATTGGTCAATGCTGCCGGCGACAGGTCGACGGGTTGATCGCCCACGCGGCGACACTCTCCTTGCTGACGAGGCTGTTCGGACTGCTCGCATCGTCGCGAGCGGATTTGCGCGCGACACGGGTCGAGTGCCGATCATAAGTGATCCGGTGCATGCCGCCCGGTGCGCGCTTCCGGTCGCGGCGAGATGGCCGAGGGGACGCTTAGCCAGCCATGACCGGCTGCGGACCGGTCAGCGAGTTCTCGTCCTGCACCACCGAAGCCCGCAGCGAACCACGCGCGCTGCCGAACTGGGCGATCTTGTACGCGACGAACGCGCCCAAGGCCCCGCACACCGGCGCGGCAGCCATCGTCCCCCAGTGATGAGCCAGGACCAGGAACCCGAACCCCGAGGACGCCGCCAGCATCAGACACAGCACCGGCGTCCAGCGAATCGGCTGACGGAACCGGGCGGACACCAGCACGCCCAGAATCACCGCGATGGTGTGCCCCGCATCGGTGAAGTCGGCACCGATGATCGCCGACGCCAGGCTCGCCGCTACCCACCAGCCAATCCAGGCCGGCCTCCAACGTTCGGGAATCGCCGCTGTCATCGCTCCGAGCACCGCGAGGGCGCCATAGCTCATCCCGACGTCACTGGCGCGGGCAATTGATGTCGGCAGCCAGCCGCACTCGACCGCGGAGGCAAGAGCAGCGGCCACCACCAAGGTCGCGCCGATATGGCCGACGAGGAACGCCACGATCAGCCGGATGGTGCGCAAATGCAGTTCTGCGAGTGCGAGCAGGCACGTCAGAAAGGGCAACCAGAAGTAGAGCGGACCAGCATCGACGACCAGCGCGCTGCCCAGCAGCGTGCCCAGATGGCCGTGCGCCAGGTTGTGCAGGTTGGTGCTGGCGCGCTGAACGAGTACTTCATGCGCATGCGGGCCAAGCGCGAGGATGGCGCAGCTGATGGCAAGCAGAATCGCCACGTACCCAACGGTGAACCGAACCCGGGCCAGCCGGGAGAAGATGCCCCCAAACATTGATATCCATTATATGGGCTAATTTGTTTCGGAAGTGTGATCAGAGGCTGTCAACTCCCTAAGAGTCTTGAGACGATATATCGCCAGGTCCGCGGGGATGCCGGCGGTTTTGGGCGCGAACACGGGTTTACGTGCACGTTTGGCGACAACGCCCAAGGCGTCCAGTTCGCTTTGTGGTATCAGGTCCAGGGTCGGGCTTGAGATCATGATGCCCCCTTTGGTGGCGCGTTCCATCACGCGAGCGGCGATGTTGACGTCGACGCCGAGCCAGTCGGCAGCCATCCGCTGTGGGTGCCCGGTGTGTATCCCGACCCGCATTCGCGGCGTGTAGCCCGCCACCTCAACCGATTTCAGCTCCTCCTTGGCAGCCAGTACGGCCCGCGCGGCGACCGTCGGGTCGCGGAACACCGCCATCAGTCCGTCGCCCATCCGTTTGACGATGTGCCCTCCCGCGTCCAGCAGCGGCGGCTCGACCGCCCGTGCCACCTGCCGCAACAGGTCGAGCGCCGCATCGTCGCCGGCGTGCAACGACCACGTCGAAAAGCCGACCAGGTCGGTGAATACCAGCGTCACTTCCGGATTCGCCGGCCGTCGGGAAACGGCCTCGGTCAACGCCTGCCACACCTGCAGCACACCCAGGCTGACCTCACGCGACGCGGCGTCCCGATCCCCCAGCAGCCGGTCGGCGGCTCGCGCCGCAGCGCGTGGCGCGCCCTCCCCCGCAGTGGACAGCGGGTCGCCGAACTCATGATCGCCGGGCAACAGCCGTCGCGCCCGCCGGACAAACGCCACCACGCCCGGGCGGTGATTTGTCGTGCGCAACCACTGCGCCGCGCTGTGCACAGAAGAACGCTGTCGTGAGTCGGGGGGCGCCACCGTGGTCACCGTTTCGGGGTCCGTTTGCAAGGGCTCGCCCGGGTCCGGATCGCGAGGCGCGAGTTCCACTTGGCCAGGGTAAGTAGTTCCGCCTGACGCAGGCAATGACAGTCGCCCGATATGTGTCACATCTCGCATCAAAGGTACTGATCACGACCTCATTACTCCGGGGCCACACCGATATCGAAACTCGGTAACACCTAGCCGCGCCGGGCGCCGAAATCGTAGACAACGTGCGTTGTCAAAGTTATCGTGAGCGCAGTTAGTAGTAGGAGGCTGTGATGACTGCCACATCGAGTCCATCCGCTGATCCGCTCGGACCAGATTCACTCACCTGGAAGTACTTTGGCGATTTGCGCACCGGGATGATGGGCATCTGGATCGGGGCCATCCAAAACATGTATCCGGAACTCGGCGCGGGTGTCGAGGAGCATTCGATCCTGCTGCGCGAGCCTTTGCAACGGGTGGCCCGGTCGGTCTACCCGATCATGGGCGTCGTGTACGACGGCGAGCGAGCGGCGCAGACCGGCGAGCAGATCAAGCGCTACCACGACACCATCAAGGGGACTGACATCACGGGCCGCCGTTATCACGCCCTGAACCCGGAAACCTTCTACTGGGCGCATGCCACGTTCTTCATGCTCGTCATCAAGGTGGCCGAGTACTTCTGCGGGGGTTTGACCGAGTCCGAGAAGCGGCAGCTGTTCGACGAGCATGTGCAGTGGTACCGGATGTACGGGATGAGCATGCGGCCGGTGCCCAAATCCTGGGAGGAATTTCAGCAGTACTGGGACCGGGTCTGCCGCGAAGAGCTGGAAATCAACCAGGCGACGCTGGACATCTTCCAGATTCGCATTCCCAAACCGAAGTTCATCCTGATGCCGACACCGATCTGGGACCAGTTGTTCAAGCCGTTGGTGGCGGGTCAGCGCTGGATCGCGGCGGGACTATTCGAGCCTGCGGTTCGCGAGAAAGCGGGAATGCGCTGGACGCCGGGCGACGAGGTGTTGTTGCGCATCTTCGGCAAGATGGTTGAGCTGGCTTTCTTGGCCGTCCCCGACGAAATCCGCTTGCACCCGCGCGCGTTGGCCGCCTACCGCCGTGCCCATGGGCGGATTCCAGGCGACGCGCCGTTGGTCGAGGCACCGGAATTCATGGCGCCGCCGCGTGACCGCCGCGGGCTGCCAATGCACTACTTCCCGCCGCGCAAGTCTTTGATGGCGCGCGCCGGGTCGCTGGTGCACACCACGCTCTCGCTGGCCGGCATGCGCCCTGCGCGGGGCCCCAAAAGGGCTGCGTAGAAAGGCGGCCTAACACTGCTTCTGCACAGTCAGAGCCTGCGCGCTCTGGTAGAGACAGATCGCCGCGGCGGCGGCCACGTTCAGGCTCTCCGCGCCACCGGACATCGGGATCCGCACGCGGTGATCTGCCTGGTCCGCGATTTCGGCTGACAAACCGTGTGATTCGGGCCCAAACAGCCAAGCCGTCGGCCTGCCGAGCAGCTCCCCGGCCTCGTCAAGGCGCGTCTCGCCGTCCACCGTGCTGGCCAGCACCTGCAGCCCGGCGGCGCGCAACGCGGTGAGGACGGCGCGGGCGTCGGGCGCGGGGACGACTGGAATCGAAAAAATGCTACCGGCGGAAGCGCGCAAGCACTTGCCGTTATACGGGTCGACGCTGTGCCCGCCCAAGATTACGGCCGCGGCACCCATCGCGTCGGCGATGCGGATAACGGTGCCCGCATTGCCCGGCTCGCTGATTTCGACGGCGACGGCAATCAGCCGAGGCGCGGCGGCGAGCACGTCCTCGAGCCCGGTCGTCGGGATTTCGCAGACAGCCACCAAACCCGCCGGAGTGACGGTGTCGGACAGGGCTTTCGCGGCACGCTCGGTCACCAGATGAACCGGAAGCTCTTGCCGCCCAACTAGGGAACTCAGCAACGACGCGTGCCGCTGCTGGGCGGGCTCGGTGACGAATACTTCCCGGACCAGCCCGCGCGCCGATGCGGCCTCGACCAGGTTAGGGCCTTCGGCGAGAAATCGTCTCGCCCGCCGCCGGCCCACGTGGCGATGCAATTTGACCGCCGCGGACACCCTGGCCGAGCGTTCGGTGAGCACCGAAACAGCCGGCCGGGAACGCGAACTCAGGCAGCCTCTCCCGAGGGGGCGTTGACGTCTTCGGGCAGTGCCGCCCGGGCAACGTCAACGAGCGCGGTAAACGCCGCGGGGTCGGTGATCGCGATATCGGCAAGGTTTTTGCGGTCCACTTCGACACCCGCAGCCTTGAGACCCTGGATCAGCCGGTTGTAGGTGATGTCGTTGACGCGTGCAGCCGCGTTGATCCGTGAGATCCACAATTTGCGGAACTCGCCCTTGCGCGCGCGACGGTCGCGGTAGGCGTAGTTCAGCGAATGCAGCTGCTGCTCTTTGGCTTTGCGGTAGAGCCGGGATCGCTGGCCGCGATAGCCTTTCGAGGCCTTCAGGACGCTGCGCCTCTTCTTGTGGGCGTTGACTGCCCGCTTCACGCGTGCCATGGATGTTCCTACTCTCGTTCAGGCAGTAAATGGTTCGTAAAATGGTCAGGTGCCGGTGCCAGTGGTCCCCGGCATAACGGTCAGCCGTTCAATAGCGCGTTGACACGCTTGGTGTCGTTGGCTGAAACCGTGGTGCGGCCATCCAGCCGCCGGGTTCGTTTGGTCGGTTTGTGCTCCAGCAGATGCCGGCGATTGGCTTTTTGGCGGACGATCTTTCCGGTCCCGGTGCGCCGGAACCGCTTCGAAGCCCCGCTGTGGGTCTTGGCTTTGGGCATGCTTCCTCTGGTTCTAGTTCTGCTGTTCTCGTTGTCAGGTCAGTTGTGTGAAGGTGTGTCTCCGGCTGCATCGGAATCGTGTGCCGGCCCGGCACCCGGTCCTTCCGGGTGGCGCGCCCTGGCGCGAGTCTTCGCGCCGCGATGCGGCGCCAGCACCATCGTCATATTGCGTCCGTCCTGCTTGGCCGACGTCTCGACGAAGCCGTAGTCGGCCACGTCCGCGCCCAGCCGCTGCAGCAATCGGTAGCCCAGCTCGGGCCGCGACTGCTCACGTCCGCGAAACATGATGGTGACCTTTACCTTCGATCCCGCTTCCAGGAAGCGGACTACGTGCCCCTTCTTGGTTTCGTAGTCGTGGTCGTCGATCTTTGGTCGAAGCTTCTGCTCTTTGACGACGGTCTGCTGCTGGTTCCGGCGGGATTCGCGCGCCTTCTGCGCCGCCTCGTATTTGTATTTGCCGTAGTCCATGATCTTGCAGACCGGAGGTCTGGCGTTCGGGGCGACTTCGACAAGGTCGAGATCGGCGTCGGCGGCGACGCGCAGTGCGTCTTCGATACGCACGATGCCTACCTGCTCCCCTCCTGGGCCAATCAATCGGACTTCAGGTACGCGGATGCGCTCGTTGATGCGGGTCTCAGTGCTGATGGGGCCTCCCTTGTTGGGCTTCTGGGTCGTCTAGTCACGACCAGTGCCTGGGCCCTTCCGGAGTCAGCGGTGGAAACACCACACCACCAGCAAAAAGGCCCTGCACAAGCAGGGCCCAATGCCGACCGATCGCGGCTTGAAACAAATCAAGCTGCCCGCGCCATGCGCGGGACAGGCATTATGTAATGCCCTTGACCGGACCGTGTCGCGCTGAAAGGGGCTTGAAACCTCTTCGCGGCTAGCGGTGGGAGTGGGACTCCACTTAACTGTCCCTGGCTTTCGCCGGGATGGTCGCGCAGGTAAGTCTAGCAGCCATGAGCCGTCTTCCAGCACTTCAGCTATCCAGGCGACGGCGCGGTCTGATGGCGGGTGCTTCGCGAGTCGGGCAACGCGCCCCGACAACTCTTTCGCATCGTCAGGCATTTCATGGGTTGAGGGCATATCCTCGCGGTCTGTGACACTTGCAACGCGCCGCTCAGGCAGCCGGTCGCGCTCCCGGTATCACTGGGTACCGATGGCGGCCGGCTGGACCGTTGGCGTCATCGCCACCCTGTCACTGGTGGGCAGCGTGTCGCCCCTGATCCGCTGGCTGATCAAGGTCCCGCGGGAATTCATCAACAACTATCTGTTCAACTTCCCTGACACCAGCATCGCGTGGTCGTTCGTGCTGGCATTGCTGGCCGCGGCCCTGACCGCCCGCAAACGCATTGCCTGGGTGCTGCTGCTCGGCCAGATGATCCTTGCCGCATTCTGGAATGCCGCCGATATCGCTGCGGGCGACAACACCGAGGCCGAGACCTTCGGCGAGAACCTCGGGCTCGCCGTACACATCGTCGCGATCATCCTGCTGGTTTTGGCCTATCGGGAGTTCTGGGCCAAGGTCCGCAAAGCCGCGCTACTCAAAGCGGCCGTGGTACTGGTTGCCGGCGATGTGATTGGAATTCTGCTGTCCTGGGGTCTCGTCGAGCTGTTCCCCGGATCGCTGGCGCGGCAAGACCGCCTGCCCTACGTGGTCAACCGAGTGGTCGGATTCGCCCTCGCCGATCCCGACCTGTTCACCGGCAGGCCGCACGTCTTGCTCAACGCGATCTTCGGGTTGTTCGGCGCGCTCGCCTTGATCGCCGCGACGATCGTGCTGTTCCAGTCCCAGCGCGCCGACAACGCGCTGACCGGTGAAGACGAGTCGGCGATCCGCGGGCTGCTCGAGCTGTGGGGCAAGAATGACTCGCTGGGCTACTTCGCCACCCGTCGTGACAAGTCGGTGGTGTTCGCCCAGAGCGGCCGCGCCGCCATCACGTATCGGGTCGAAATCGGCGTCTGCCTGGCCAGCGGCGACCCGGTGGGCGACCCACGAGCATGGCCGCAGGCCGTGGATGCATGGTTAGGTCTGTGCCAGACCTACGGCTGGGCTCCCGGTGTCATGGGCGCCAGTTCAGAGGGCGCGCAGGTGTTTCGGGAGGCCGGCCTCAACGCCCTCGAGCTGGGCGACGAGGCAATTCTGCGGACCGCCGATTTCAAACTGTCCGGCTCGGACATGCGCGGGGTGCGCCAGGCCGTGACGCGGGCCCGCAGGGCCGGGCTGACGGTGCGCATCCGGCGGCACCGCGATATCTCCACCGAGGAGATGACCGACACCATCTCACGCGCCGACTCCTGGCGCGACACCCAAACCGAGCGCGGCTTTTCCATGGCACTGGGCCGACTGGGTGATCCGGCCGACGGGGACTGCCTGCTGGTCGAAGCAATAGACCGCGACGGCCACGTGGTTGCGATGCTGTCGCTGGTCCCCTGGGGAACCACCGGCGCCTCCCTGGATCTGATGCGCCGTGCCCCGCAGTCCCCCAACGGCACCATCGAACTCATGGTCAGCGATCTGGCCCTCAACGCTGAAACCCTTGGTATCAACCGTATTTCGCTGAACTTTGCAATGTTTCGGTCCGCGTTCGAGCAAGGTGCCCAACTGGGCGCCGGTCCGATTGCCCGGTTGTGGCGAGGGCTGTTGCTGTTCTTCTCGCGGTGGTGGCAACTCGAGACGCTGTACCGCTCGAACATGAAATACCAACCCGAATGGGTTCCCCGCTATGCCTGTTACGAAGACGCCCGGTTGATTCCCCGGGTGGGCGTCGCGTCGGTGATCGCCGAGGGTTTCCTCGTCTTGCCGTTCAGCCGGCGGGACAAGGTGCATACCGGGCACCACCCTGCAGTGCCGGCCAGGCTGGCGGAATCCGGGCTACTGCATCACGACGGGTCCGCTCCGGACGTCAGCGGGTTGAGACGCGGAGAGGGCCTCGACGAGGATGAGTTCAGATCCCGTCTGCCAGAGCAGGTGCGGGTGCGCCTGACCAAGCTGAGGACACTGCGCCGCAACGGCATTGACGCCTACCCCGTCGGCTCTCCGCCCAGTCACACAGTCGCCCAGGCGCTCGACGCCGGCGACCAGGACAGCGTCTCGGTGTCCGGCCGGATATTGCGGATACGCGACTTCGGCGGCGTGCTGTTCGCCCAGCTGCGCGACTGGTCGGGCGAAATGCAAGTGCTGCTGGACAATTCACGTCTGGAGTGCGGCCGCATCGCCGATTTCACCGCGGCCATCGATCTGGGTGACCTGGTCGAGATGACCGGGCACATGGGTTTCAGCAAGAACGGAACCCGCTCGCTGATCGTGCGCGACTGGCGGATGATCGGTAAGTGCCTGCGGCCGTTGCCGAATAAGTGGAAAGGGCTGACCGACCCGGAGACGCGGGTGCGGACCCGCTACGTCGACCTGGCCGTCAATACCGAGTCCCGCGGCCTGATCACGGCCCGGAGCAGCGTGTTGCGCTCGGTCAGGGAGACGCTGTTCGCCAAGGGGTTCATCGAAGTCGAGACCCCGATCCTGCAGCAGATCCACGGCGGAGCCACCGCCCGGCCGTTCGTCACGCACATCAACACCTATGACATGGACCTGTTCTTGCGCATCGCGCCGGAGCTCTACCTGAAGCGGTTGTGTGTCGGCGGCGTGGAGCGCGTGTTCGAACTGGGTCGGGCTTTCCGCAATGAGGGTGTGGACTTCAGCCACAATCCGGAGTTCACCCTGCTGGAGGCCTACCAGGCGCATGCCGACTACAAGGTGTGGATCGACGGCTGCCGTGAGCTCATCCAGAACGCCGCCCAAGCGGCAAACGGTGAGCAGACCGTGTTGCGGCCCCGCACCGAGGGCGCATCCAACGCCGACGCCCGCTTGGAACCGGTCGACATCTCCGGTGTCTGGCCGGTGAAGACCGTGCATGACGCGGTATCCGAAGCGCTCGGAGAACACATCGACCCCGACACGTCGCTGGCCACGCTGCGCAAGTTGGCCGACGCGGCGCACATTCCCTATCGGGCACACTGGGATGCCGGCGCGGTCGTGCTGGAGCTCTATGAGCACCTGGTGGAGGACCGGACCGAGCAGCCGACGTTCTACATCGACTTTCCGACTTCCGTGTCGCCGTTGACTCGTCCGCACCGCACTCAACGCGGCGTCGCCGAACGGTGGGACCTGGTGGCGTGGGGTGTCGAGCTGGGCACCGCCTACAGCGAACTCACCGACCCGGTGGAACAGCGGCGCCGCCTGCATGAGCAGTCGCTGTTGGCCGCCGGCGGCGACCCCGAGGCGATGGAGCTCGACGAAGATTTCCTGCAAGCCATGGAATACGCGATGCCGCCCACCGGCGGGCTCGGCATGGGCATCGATCGCCTCGTGATGCTCATAACTGGCCGCAGCATCCGCGAGACGCTGCCATTTCCGCTGGCCAAGCCCCGCTAACAGGGGTCATGGGGTTCCAGCTAGTCCACAGCGAACATTCGGTGAATATGTTCCGGGAAGGTTAACAATCCCTCACAATGGAGCCCGTGACAGCGTCGACGCCCCACGCCATGGCGCAGTTGCTGGCGACCAGTCACACCTCGCTGATGCACGGCTGGGTGCCCATCACAGTCCAGGTCATTGCCGGGATCGTGCTCGCGTTGGCCGTCGGCTGGCGCTCGCGGCGCTGGCGAACGGTGTGGCTGCCGGCGGCTGCGACGGTCGGCGGTATTACCGCCTACGCGACGCACTGGTACATCGTCGACCGGGGTCTTTCCGATGAACCCGCGCCCTCGGGGCTGTGGCTCTGGATCGCGTTGACAGGTACGGCCGCGACGGTGCTGATTTTGGGCTGGCACAGCGCGCGCCGCTGGCGGCGTGGCGCGGCGTTTGCGGCCGTGCCGCTGTGCTTGCTCAGCGCGGCGCTGGTGCTCAACCTGTGGGTCGGCTACTTCCCCACCGTGCAGTCCGCTTGGAACCAGCTCACCTCTGGTCCGCTGCCCGACCAGACCGACAAGGCCACCGTCACTGCGATGGCCACCAAAGGAACCCGCCCCGCGCACGGCAGCGTGGTGCCGGTGGTGATCCCAGCGGACGCCTCACATTTCAAGCATCGCGGGGAATTGGTGTACCTGCCGCCCGAGTGGTTCGCCAGCAACCCACCGCCGCGGCTGCCGACGGTGATGATGATCGGCGGGCAGTTCAATACCCCCGCGGACTGGACGCGTGCGGGCAACGCGATCAAGACGATCGACGACTTCGCAACCACCCATCACGGCAACGCTCCCGTCCTGGTGTTCGTGGACTCCGGAGGAGCCTTCAACAACGACACCGAATGCGTCAACGGGATTCGCGGTAACGCGGCCGATCATCTGACCAAAGACGTTGTTCCCTATATGGTTTCGAACTTCGGCGTCAGCCCCACCAGGTCCAACTGGGGCGTTGTGGGCTGGTCCATGGGCGGGACCTGCGCCGTGGATCTGACCGTCATGCACCCCGAGATGTTCAGCGCGTTTGTTGATGTCGCCGGTGACTTCTTCCCGAATGCAGGGAATAAGCCGCAAACCATCGCCAGGCTGTTCGGCGGAAACGCGGACGCGTGGGCGGCATTCGACCCCACCACCGTGATCAACCGGCACGGCCATTACAACGACGTAGCCGGGTGGTTCGCGGTCTCTTCGGACGCCCCACCGGCACCACGCCACAACTTCGCGATCGCAGATGCCGGCTCAATACGCCTTGCCAGCCGCGACGCCGCCGCCAACCCGAGCAATCAGACCGCGGCCGCTTATTCGCTGTGCGCGCTCGGCCGTGCCAACGGCATCGACTGCGCGGTCCTTCCCCAGCCGGGCAAGCATGACTGGCCATTCGCGGACAGAGTCTTCGCGGCCGCACTGCCATGGCTGGCCGGCCAGTTGGGCACTCCGGGCGTTCCACGGGTTGCGCTGCCCGGCGTGGCGCCTCCTTCCGTCCTTACTGGCCCGGCGGTCCCCGCTGAGCGTCCCGCTAGCGCTATGAAGTAGCCGTTCTAGTGCTACCTGTTGCGCGCGCTCGACGTGCGCTGTTTGCGCGGCACTGCAATCCGTGGAGTGCGTGGACACGTTGGGCGAGCACACCATTGACGTTGGTGCCGCCGTGGACGCGGCGATGGAGCCATGGGGTGCTGCTGGCGATGTGGCTGGCGATCAATCCATTCATCTTCGGCAAGCCGGCGCATGAGGGTGCCTGGTCAACTCGGGCAATGCTGGGCGAGGAGCTGTGGATCAGCCGTCGACCCCGAGATGCAGCCATGTTCGTCAGCGCACTGACATCCGCGGCCTCGCTGAGCGCTGTCATCTCCGCCCGCCGGCATCGACCCGTGCCGGCGGCGATCGCAACCGTGGTCCAGATGGCACTCACATTGGTGTATTGGGAGCAGATGGTGCGCTATTTCGAGCGCGAGACGCAGGCGCGAGGCACTGTGCCGCAGTAGCGTGGCGACATGCCCGACGAACCAGGAACTTCCGACGCCGCCCCGCCCGACCCCGATTATGACAGCGCGGGTGTACCGACCTTCGAATCTGTCCGGGAGAAGATCGAAACCCGGTACGGGACCTCACTAGGCGCCGCGGAACTTGCGGCGGAAACCCCCGAAGGCCGCGGGGTCGAGGAGCAATACGAAGAGCGTCAGCGCGCGGCGGCCGAGCGCTTGGCGCAGATCCGTGAGTCGATGCACCCCGAAAAGGGTTGAGCGACAGCGAAACTTAAAGTACGGCGACCCCACCCGGCGTGTCTTCGCCATGGTTTAAGTGTCGCGATATCAGTTCAGGCGCTCGATGAGCAGCGATGAGAAGAGCGACAAACGATCCTGCGCATCAACGATTGGTTCATTCCCGACCGTGGCAGCACTCGCGACCGGTGGGTCCCCGGTTCTGGATCTGCCGGACTCATTGCAGGGGACGCGCCATCCCGGCCCGGCAACGCGCTGCACGGCTGGCGAATCCGGGACGACAGGCGCATTATCGCGCTATGAGACGAGAAGTGGGCGCAGAGATCGAAGTCGAAATCACCGCGGCCACGACACTCGAGTTTCAGATTGCCGTTGCACCGCATCCACGCGCTGAGGTCTTTGAGTCGCTGCGCTTCGTCTTGAACGGACGGCCAATCCGGCCCTTGGAAGTCAGCGGTGTGCACGGCAACCGCATCCATAAGTTCGACGCACCCGTGGGCACACTGAAGGTCGACTACGCGGCGACGATCGTGGGTCAGACCGCCCCGGCTCCGGTAACCGAATACGACCAGTCGATGTATCTGCGGCCCAGCCGCTACGCAGAGGCCGATAAGTTCTATGGTTTTGCCGCGACCGAATTCGGCAACGACGGCGATTCGGCGAACCTGCTGGAGCACGTGAGCTCGTGGGTGGGTACCAGGCTGAACTATGTGCCCGGCTCTAGCGATCCGATCGACGGGGCGGTGGAGACGATGCTCGCCGGCGAAGGTGTGTGCCGCGACTACGCGCATCTGGTGGTGGCGCTGCTGCGTGCGGTCAACGTCCCGGCCCGCTTGGTGTCCGTGTACGCGCCAGGCGTGTATCCGATGGACTTCCACGCGGTGGCCGAGGCTTACGTCGAGGGGCAATGGCGGGTGGTCGATGCGACGCTGCTAGCGCCGCGGCAGACCTTGGTGCGCATAGCCACCGGTCGCGACGCCTCCGATACGGCGTTCCTCGATAATCACAAAGGCGCGATCACGCTGAACCAGCTGATGGTGACCGCCATCGTTGACGGCGACTTGCCACAGGATTCGATCGACGAACTGGTTTCCATCCGCTGAGGACGTCCGTCCGGCGGATCACGATAACCAGACGGCGGTCGAAGATACTTGAAAGTAGCTGTGCCACAACGCGATTACCCTGAGATCGAGGGTTACCGGGAAACCCACAGCCCGAAAATGCGGCTCTAGCTTGTCGCTGCCGTTGTGCTGGACAACCCGAGTAGAGTAGGAACTACCGGCGATACCTCGTATGTGTCTATTCAAAGCCATGTCGTCGCCGATTCGGATGATCTGGCCGGTTTCGCGGTCAAGACGGGAGCGTCGCTATGACGCTACAAACGAGCAACACGAACGTCGCGCGACGCCATACCCCGCCGGTACACACACCGCGCTTGCGGCTAAAGCCCAAGGCGCCCCTAAGCGGGTATGTCGATGGGGCATGGTGGCCGCACAGTGACGACCTCGCCGCAGAACTGCCAGATGTGCTGGCGGTGCTGTCAGTTCGTCTCGGGCCGATTGCCCGCGTGATCTATAGCCTCAACGAATGGGCGAAGGCGCCCAAGAAATTGGCAACCGACAGCGGAACGGTACGACTCGACGGATATCGCCTCCAGCCCGTTAACACCGTCGAAATCCTCGGACTCGACTGCCAGAAAATCGTTCTCCTCGTAGTGTCCCCGCAGGCCGGCCCAGACCAAGCCCACGCCATCATGATGACCGCAGCTGGCCCGAACAATGCCTTGACCGTCAACAGCCTCCTGGCGACCAACGCAGAAGAATCGGAAGACCCCGCATAGGCCCGTATAGGCAGCGATCGCTCAAGACCGCTGGAAATCAACGAACGC
>Ga0210393_10002620_pt1 | contig 14666 bp, 12 predicted proteins | sample IncBWC27OmetaG_FD_160068 | JGI IMG/M metagenome (GOLD analysis project Ga0210393, IMG submission 160068) | Forest soil microbial communities from Barre Woods Harvard Forest LTER site, Petersham, Massachusetts, United States - Inc-BW-C-27-O ... | reverse complement strand
GGCAACACGCCGAAAAACCATCCGTCTGTCAGATAGCGCCACAAATTCGGCGGTGCATGTGGATCGGTCATCGCCTCGAACGGATCGTGGCCAAACGCCTGCTCTTTCGACTCGCCGTAAAATGCCGCAGCCGGGGCAATTCCTGAAGCAGGATCGACCGGCATCGACGAATTGATGTGATGCGCAACCGTACCGTGAAACCAATCCGCGAGCGGTGGATTCGCCGCCCAGGGGTGTTTCGGCCCGACGTGGTTCGGCACGATGTCGAACAAAACTTTCATCTTCTGCGTGTGCGCAGCGTTGATCAGTTCCTGATAGTCGCGCAGCGTGCCGAGATGCGGATCGACCGCATACAAATCCACGGCGCCGTAACCGTGGTAATCCTCGGTCGCGCCATTTTTCACGACCGGCGTGAGCCAGAGTGTCGTGACGCCCAAACTTTTCAAATAGTCCAGATGTTCGCGAATCCCACGCAGATCGCCGCCGTGATACGCGCGCGCCTTCGAGCGATCGTGAGAACCCAGCGCACCATCGGGCTCATCGTTGGTCGGATCGCCGTTCGCAAACCGGTCCGGCATGATCAGGTAGATCACGTCGTCCGGCGTGATTCCCTGAAATCGATGAATCGTCTCGATGCGCGAGGAAATCGGCAACTCGAAGGATGCAACTCCGCCTTCAGCATTCGTGACGCGGCAAACCAGCGTCCCCGATTTCAAATCTGCGCCAAACTTCAACCACACAAAAAGATAATTCCCGCCGGCCGCCGCCTGCGTCCGCTCGACAATCACACTCGAAAGATTGCACTCCACCTTGTTCGCATCGAGCCCGCGCCCGCTCAGCAGCACCATCACTTCCGGCGTGAGTCCAACCCACCAATTCGGCGGCTCCACTTTCGTCACCACCGGCGATTTTTCTGCCTTAGCCGCATTTTGAGTCTGTGCGGCAAACGTCGGACCCATGGCGCAGAAAGCAAAAACTACAAGCGTCGTGAAGCGCAGCATCCAAACATGTAGGGGCGCAGCACGCTGCGCCCCAACTTGCCCGGACTTAAGAATTCTCGGTTCTTTCACCAGTCACCAGTCACAAATCACCAGTCACTTTTTTCCGCCATCGGCAAATACCAGCTTCCCAAAAACTTCCGGCACATGAAATTGCGGCACTGGCGTCTTCGTCGGCTGCCAAGAAGCGTAAAACCTCGGCTCGCTCGGTCCTTCGACGCGAAAGAAATTGACGCGCCACACTTTCGACGGATCAAAGGTTCCGGCGACGAGGCTTTTCATCGGCAACGCCAGCACCGCGCGCCAGGTTTTGGCTGCGTCGTCGATGCTCGCCCGCCGTTTTAATCCACTAGTCAAATCGCGCTTCCCGTGGTGCTCGCCACCATCGAGATTGATATCGAGATCGATCCAATTCCCATTCGGCGCAACTTCATACTCCTGATACTTCCGTGGCCGCGAAGGATCGCTCTGCACAAATAGTTCGCAAACATCTCTATCCCACAGCTTGTCGCGCCATCCGCGCGAGTCCGCGTCGTCATAAACGGTGATGCTGCGATACTTTACGCGAAATTCGACGAAGAGCGTTTCGGCAGTCCAAAGCAGCCGCACTTGCGTCTCGCGCGTCGGATCGTCATTCGCGCCCTGCCAGTCCCAGTCGAACTCCACTCCGGGCACAGTTTCCCACGCCGCATCGGGCGGGAATCCTTCGGCATCCATTGAGCCCGTCCAGCGAGTGGCAGTGACTGTGTCTGTTTTTGGCGGCATGCCCGCGTCGCCGGTCATCATTGGGGAGTCTCCCAGTAGCCCCATGATCTTGCCACGGATTGCGTCTGCCAGAGGATATCCCTGAGCGAGCCTGCAAGCAGCTCGTTGCGGCAGAGCGCGCGATTCGCAACGTGCAGCAACGCTTTGCGCACACGCGCCACCACTGCACGAAGGGGCGCTCCGGTCGCGTGCTAGCATCGATTTCGGTTCAATTTCAGCGCCCAGCCGCTCCGCGCGGCGACTCGTTTCGGAGGTCTCATGGTTCAACGCGGCAACACCACGACCGCCGTCTTCACTGCCAGTGCACAGACTACGCGCCGCGATCCATCGGAATTTCAATACGTCAAATTCGCGATCGACAAGAACGTCGCGCACATCACACTCGCGCGACCCGAGCACAATTTGCTCAACGAGGGAATGCTGCGCGAAATCAGCGACGCGATTTTGACCGCGGGCGAGAGCGAAGCGGCGAAGCTCATCGTGCTGGATTCGGCGTGCAAGGTTTTTTCAGGCGGGATCGACATTGGCGAATACACATCGCAGCGCGTCTTTCAGATGCTGGATGCGTTTCACGGTGCGTTCGGAGCCATGCTTGACGTGGGCAAACCGGTGGTGTGCGTGATCAATGGTCCGGCGATTGGCGGGGGGACAGAGCTGGCGTTGTTCGGGGATCTTGTCGTTGCGACGCCGAAGGCAAGATTTGCGCAGCCCGAAATTACTATCGGAGTTTTTCCGCCGTTGGCATCGACGATTCTTCCCTATCTTGTTGGTCCGAAGGTCGCGCTGGAAATTATTTTGACCGGCGAGCCGATCACCGCGGAGCGTGCGCTGGAATTGGGGCTGATCAATCGATTGGTGCCGGAAGCCGATCTCGAGAAGACCGTCACGGATTTGGTTGGACGCATCACGGCACATTCGGGTCCGGTGCTGAGCATGGCGAAGAAGGCGATTCTTGGCGGAATGGGAATGTCGCTACGTGACGGGCTCATGCAGTCGATGGATATTTTCCTCAACCAGCTCTACAAGCTTGAAGATTCGCAGGAAGGGTTGCGCGCGCTGGTCGAGAAGCGCAAGCCTAACTGGAAGAATCGTTGATGGCGCTTGGCGCTGCAGGCTCTGCGAAGCGAGTGCGGCGCGCGTTGACACTCTGCGCGGGCGAACCCTACACTTTGATTTCACCTTGTCGTTGGACAGAACGCGCCGCAAGTTTGCCGTCGCACCGTCGATTTTTCTTTGCTTGAGCGCAACAAAGATCAAGGGAATCAGAGGATATTCGTGCAGCGAAGCTCTTTCGCCCAAAACCTTCGCGTAGCTGGTCGTTTCGCAGTTGCGCTCTTTCTTCTCGCCACTTTCTGCCGGCAATTGCGCGCTCAAGACGCACCGGCTGCTGCCACGAATCCGGCTGCGTCGGCTGCGAATGTCCCGATGCGCGACGTGACCGATGAACTTGGCCGCAAAATTCAAATTCCGCAGAACATTCATCGCGTGGTTTCGCTCGCGCCGAGCATCACGGAAACGCTCTACGCGCTCGGAGTGCAGGATCGGCTCGTTGGCGACAGCGACTACTGCGACTATCCGCCGGAGGCGAAGCAGAAGCAGCACGTCGGCGGAACGATCAGCCCGAGCATCGAAACGATCGCGGCGCTGCATCCTGACGTCGTGCTTGTGAACAAAGGGATCAATCGCCTCGACACAGTGAATTCCCTCGCGTCGCTTGGAATTCCTTCGTATGCATTCGATCCACACTCGGTGGCTGAGATTCTTACGTCGACGCAACGTCTCGCGGAATTGATGGGCGCCGCGCAGGCCGGCGACTCGCTGGCAACCGAGTTGCGGCGGCAACTCGCGGCGACACAACAGCGTGTGGCGCCGTATCCGGCGCGCCGCGTTTTATATGTGGTCTGGCCGCAACCGCTGATTTCGATCGGGCAGGATACGTTCATGGCCGATGCGCTGCGCTATTCGGGCGCGATATCGATCATCAATGAGCCGCAATCGTGGCCGCAGATCAGTTTGGAAGAAGTGGCGCGGCAGCAGCCCGAGTTTCTCGTTTTTTCGGGATCGCACATGGCGTCGGCATCGGTGAATATCGACACGCTGGCGGAATCGCCGGGATGGCGCATTCTGAAAGCCGTGCAGGAGCGTCGCTACGCGAACACGTCGGATGCGATCGAGCGCACGTCTCCGCGCATCGTTTCGGCAATCGCCGATCTCGCAAAGCAATTTCACCCCGAGGCGTTCAATGCTCCGGTAACGCTCGGCGCCCCCGCGGACGGGCCGCCGCCAATTCCCACGCAAGACGCGCCTCTTCCCACAGAAGTGAAGCCAACGCCGAAGCCGCCTCAGGCGCAGCTTGAATCCATCGGAACTGCGGAGTGTGCATGCGCCCGCTGACGTTTACGCGACTCATCGTCAATTGCCTTTATCTGGCGGCGATTTTGTTTGTGGTGATGGTGGTCGCACTGAAGCTTGGCGCGGTGCCGGTTTCGCTCTACGGGCTCGCGGCCGACCTACTGCAGGTTTTGTTTCATCGCACGAGCGCGCTTTCGAGCAACTACGATTTGATCGTCATCGACATCCGGTTGCCGCGGATTTTGCTGGGAATTGTTGTGGGCGCATCACTGTCGGTGGCGGGCACGGCGTTTCAGGCGTTGCTGCGGAATCCGCTGGCCGATCCGTACATTCTCGGCGCATCAAGCGGCGCGTCGCTCGGCGCGATTCTGACGTTGATTGTGCAACCATTCATCGCGCTGCCGCTGGCGATTTCAGTTGTGTTTACTCCGGTCGGCGCTTTTTTTGGCGCAGCGGCCACGATTGCGGCGGTTTATTTTCTCGGGCGGCGCGACGGCACGATCGACAGCAACACGCTGCTGCTTTCGGGCATCGTATCGGGATCGTTTTTGTCGGCGATTATTATGTTTTTGATGTCGACGCTGGCGGGGCGCGGCGATTTGCGCGGAATTCTATTCTGGTTGATGGGCGACCTTTCGACGGCGCTCCAGCCATCTCTGCGCTGGGTGCTCGGCGTCGGATTCTTGATTGCGAGCGGTGTGATTTATTCGACGGCTTCGGATTTGAACTTGATGCTGAACGGCGAAAAAGAAGCGATGCATCTCGGCGTCGATGTGCCGCGCGTACGAATTGTGGTTTATCTTGCGGCGTCGATCCTGACGGGGCTCGCAGTATCGGTGAGCGGTGCGATCGGCTACGTGGGACTGCTTGTGCCGCATGTGATGCGGCTGATTTTTGGTTCCGATCACCGCATCTTGATTCCGACGTCGGCGTTTGGCGGAGCGATCGCGGTGGTGCTTGCGGACACGCTGGCGCGAACGGTTGTGGCTCCTAGCGAATTGCCGGTCGGCGCGATGACGGCGCTGGCGGGCGCGCCACTCTTCATTTATTTATTGCGGCGGAAGTTTGCATGAACCCCCGCGTGAGCGCCCGGTACTCTTGATGCCTTCCCCATCCATCCAGCCCGCCAACGCAAGTACAAAAGAAGTTCGGCTGAGCGTCGAGCAGGTGAGCTACGCGTATTCGCCAAATCCGAACCAGGCGCCGATTTTTACGCTGGAAGCGAGTAGCTTTCAGGCGCGCGCCAGTGAAATTGTTGCGATCCTTGGGCCGAACGCGAGCGGAAAATCGACGCTGCTGAAATTGATTGCTGGGACGCAGCCGCCGCTCTCGGGTCGCGTGCTGCTGAACGGCGAGACGACGCATTCGCTGACGCCGCGCGTGCGCGCCCAACGGATTGCGATGGTGCAGCAGGAAAGTCCGCTGCTGTTTCCGACGCGAGCTTGGGAGTTTGTGTTACAAGGGCGGCATGCGTACGGCGGGTCGCTGCAATTCGAGAGCGCGAACGATATGACGATCGCGCGGAATGCGTTGACGCAAGTTACGGCGGCGCATCTGGCGGATCGCTGGATGGATCAGGTTTCGGGCGGCGAGAAGCAGCGCATCGTGTTGGCGCGGGCGCTGGCGCAGCAGCCGGTGTTGCTACTGCTCGATGAGCCGACGCTGCATCTCGATGTTGGCGCGCAAGTCGGGCTGCTCGACACGCTGCGCAAGCTGGCGAACGAGAATCGGTATACGGTCGTGATCGTAACGCATGAGCTGAATCTGGCGGCGCAGTATGCGGATCAGATTGTGCTGCTCCACAAGGGCAAGAGTTTGCGCGTTGGGCCGCCGGCGGCGGTGTATCAGCGCGAGTTGCTGGAGCAAGTGTTTCAGACGCCGCTGGCGGTGGAGATGGAGTCGTCCGGGCGGCCGCGGGTTACGGTTCTTCCTACCAGTTAAGTCGATTCCCCTTTTCAAATTCTCTCGAGCGTGCTGCGGTTGGCTTTTTTGAGCCCAGTTCCATTTTAGGATTTTCCCGTTTTGGAATTTTCGGGCTTGGACACCCCACACCCCGTTGTTTTTCAAAGAGTGTGGAAGTGGTTGATTTATCTACAGTTGCAAGAGGCCAAAAATTAAGAGTGCACAAGTCGTTCAAAGCACGAGGGTTAGAAGGACTACTCGTTCGAAGATGTGCCGGTGGAATTGCCGCTTGAAAGAGACGTGGTGACTTTGAAGAGACGCAGTTGTCTACGCCGGAAGTATATCACACGTGTTTTTGTGACTTACTTGGAGGCGGCGGAGAGGGTTTCGGCGGCGTGGTTTTTGACGCGGACGGAGTCCCAGATTTGGGCGATGCGGCCGTCTTTGTCGATGAGGAAGGTGCTGCGGACGATGCCCTTGAAGCTGCGGCCCATAAATTTTTTCATGCGCCATTGGCCGTAGGACTCGATCATTTTGTGATCGGGGTCGCTGAGGAGCGGGAAGTTTAGTTTTTGTTTCGTTTTGAAATTGACGAGGGCTTTGACCGGGTCGGCGCTGACGCCGAGGACGACGACGTCTTGCTTGGCGAATTTGGGGCGGAGGTCGCGGAAGTCACAGGCTTCGATGGTGCAGCCGGGTGTGCTGGCTTTTGGATAGAAGTAGAGGACGACTTGTTGGCCCTTGAAGTCGGAGAGGGAGACGGGTTTGCCTTCGTCGGAGGTCAGGGTGAAGTCGGGAGCTTTGTCGCCAACCTTCAGCATTTCAGTTCGACTCCGTTAATAGTTTGCGAACTACGTCGTTTACGGCTTGGGGGTTGCCTTGGCCTTTGGTGGCCTTCATGACTTGGCCGACGAAGAATTTGAAGACGCCTTCGTTGCCGGAGCGGAACTTGGCTAGGTTGTCGGGATTTTTGGCGATGACTTCGCGGGCGGCGGCTTCGATGGCGCCGGTGTCGCTGATTTGCGCGAGGCCTTCGGTGGCGACGATTTCGGAGGCACTGCGGCCGGAGTCGAACATGGTGGCGAAGACTTTTTTGCCGATGGAGCCGCTGATCTGGCCGGATTCGACGAGTTTTAGTAATTCGGCGAGAGCGGCGGGGGCGACGGGGCTGTCTTCGATTTCTTTACCTGAGTCGTTCAGGCGTCGAAGAAGTTCGGTTTGCATCCAGTTAGCGGCGTTCTTGCCGGTGGCGCCGGCTTTTGCCATTGCTTCGAAATAATCGGCGCGGGCTTGCGTTGTAGCGAGGACTTCGGCGTCGTACGGCGTGATCCCGAAGGCGCTGACGAAGCGATTGCGTTTCGCTTCTGGAAGTTCGGGAATGCTGCGGCGGATTTCTTCGCGCCAGGCTGAGCTGACGTGAACAGGTAGCAAATCCGGCTCGGGAAAATACCGGTAGTCGTGGGCTTTTTCTTTGGAGCGCATTGAGACGGTGTGGGACTCGCGCTCGTTCCAGAGGCGCGTCTCTTGCGGCACGCGGGCGCCGCTTTCGATCACACCGATCTGGCGCTCGATTTCGAATTCGATCGCCTTTTGCACGAAGCGGAAGGAATTCAGATTTTTGATTTCGACTTTGGTGCCGAATTGCTCGGCGCCGCGCAGGCGAACGCTGACATTCGCGTCACATCGGAGCGAGCCTTCTTCCATGTTGCAGTCGCTGACGCCGGTGTAGAGGAGGGTCTGGCGGAGCGTTGTGAGATAGGCGTAGGCCTCTTCGGGCGTGCGCATGTCGGGCTCACTGACGATTTCGGCGAGAGGGGAGCCGCAGCGGTTGTAGTCGATGTAGGCCTTGGTGGCGGACTGCGAAAAGCCTTCGTGGAGATTTTTGGCTGCGTCTTCTTCGACGTGGAGGCGCGTGATGCCGATGCGTTTTTTGGCGCCGGCGATTTCGATTTCGACGTAGCCGATGGTGGCTAGCGGGAGTTCGAACTGGGAGATCTGGTAGCCCTTGGGGAGGTCGGGGTAGAAATAATTTTTGCGGGCGAAGCGGGAGTGTTCGTGGACGGTGCAGTTGAGGGCGAGCGAGGCGCGGGAGGCCATTTCGATGACCCGCTTATTCAGAACCGGAAGAGTGCCGGGGAGGCCGAGGCAGACGGGGCAGGTGTTGGAGTTGGGGGCGTCGCCGAAGCGGGTGGAGCAGGGGCAGAAGATTTTTGTTTTGGTGAGGAGTTGGGCGTGGACTTCGAGGCCGATGACGGGCTCGTATTTGGCGAGAATTTCGGGAGGGATCACGGTGTCTGTGGCGGATTTGGGCATGGCGAATGAGGAGGAATTATAGCATTCGCGGGGAATGCGTTGGCAGGGTGAAGGAGCGCGTAGTCGTCGTTGAGATTTGGGCGAGGTTGAATTTAAAGCCCGCGATCTGGGAAGCGATCGCGGGTACAGGGTGGCGATTTATCGGATGAGATCGTCGGTTTGAATTGGGTGGGGGTGAATCTAAACCCGCACCCTCTGAAAGCTGAGGGTGCGGCACCCAACTGCCGACTAGAGGTGGAAGTCGAAAACGTCCGGATTAGCTGAGGAGGGCTCGAGGTAGAGGTTGTCGATGAGGCGGGTTTTGCCGATGTGGACGGCGAGGAGGATGTAACACGGGCGACTGACGCGGGTTACTGGCTCGAAGGTGTCGGCGTCGACGAGTTCGGCGTAGTCGAGGGTGGCTAGGGGTTCGGCGGCGAAAGTTTTTTGGATGGTGGATTGGATGGAGAGGGCGTCGCGGGTGCCGGAGGCAAGTTCGTCGCGTGCGGCGGTGAGGGCGCGATGGAGGACGAGGGCGGCTTTGCGTTCGTCGGGATTCAGATAGACGTTGCGGGAGGAGAGGGCGAGGCCGTCGGGTTCACGGACAATGGGGCAGATTACGATTTCGACGTTGAGATTCAGGTCGCGGGCCATTTGAGTGATGATGCGGACTTGCTGGGCGTCTTTGCGGCCGAAGTAGGCGTAGGTGGGTTGGACGATTTCGAAGAGTTTTAGGACGACGGTGGCGACGCCGCGGAAATGTCCGGGGCGGGAGCGGCCTTCGAGGCGGTCGCTGAGTCCTTCCACGTTGACGTAGGTGCGGAAGTTGGGTGGGTAGATGTCGGCGGGTTGGGGGGCGAAGATGGCGTCGACGCCGGCGGACTCGAGTTTTGTTGCGTCGGATTCGAAGGTGCGGGGGTATTTGGCGAGGTCTTCTTTGGGGCCGAATTGGGTGGGGTTGACGAAGATTGATGTGACGACTTGAGTGCAGTCGCGCTTCGCGCGTTCGACTAACGCCATGTGGCCGGCGTGGAGGGCGCCCATTGTGGGGACGAGGCCGACGATTTTATTTTCGGCGCGAGAGAGGCGGGCGGATTCTTTCATCCAGGCTACGGTTCGGATTGTTTCCATTGGGGGAGAGTTTACCGGAAATTTTGTTTAGCGACGGGCAGCGGACCGAGCAAAAAAAGAAACGAGGTCGCTTCGAGATTGGTCGGTGAGGTTGAGTCTAAACCCCGCGATCTGGGAAGCGATCGCGGGTACAGGGTGGTGACGGATCGCGAGCGAAGAGTCAACCACAGAGTGCGCAGAGTTCACCGAGACGAACACATTGATCTTGCCGAGATGGGGCGCAGCGTGCTGCGCCCCTAAATGATCGTGGCAAGCGCGATGATTTGAAATTCGCGGCATCAGGCGGAGGCTGCAATGGCGCGTTCGCGGTAGAAGTGCATGAGGTCGGTGGCGAGCGGCTGAGCGCCGAGTTGGCGGAGCATTGTGGTGATCTGGCCGCGATGATAGGTGCCGTGATTGACGACGTGCTGGAGCGATTGCCAAAGCGGATTGGAATAGACGCCGAATTTCATTGTTTTGTATTCGACGACGCGGTCGATGTCTTCTTGCGTGAGGCCGTTGACGTAGTTGAGGAGATCGGCGGCTTGAGGAGTCCATTTTGATTCGAGTGAGGCGAGGTCGGTGAACTGCGACGGGTCAGGGAAGCCCGATGGGGAAAAACCCTTGAAGCGCTGGAGCCAGACATTTTCGGCTCCATACATGTGGACGAGCGTGTCTCGCACGGAGGAGAAGCTGTTGCCGAGAGGCTTGGCGAACTGTTCGGGAGTGAGCGTTGCGGCGCCCTTCAGGGCGCGCTTGTTGGCCCAGTCGTTATAGGTGAAGAGGAGTTGCATTTCGTGCGGAGTCATTTCGTGCCTCGCGTGAGAATTTTTGTTTGAAGTTTACGCCGGGCAGGGCGAGCCCGCCCCTGCAAAGACGATTTACAGCTGACATATTGCGGACATGCGGCGCAGCGTGCTACGCCCCTACAAAATTGTGGTTGGGAGTTCGTTTGGGGTGACGGACGCATCGTGACGACTAGGGCGCACGACTAGCAGGCGATGTGGATTGGTTTGCGGCGCTTGATGGATTCGCCGGAGTGGTAGGACTCGGCGTCGGATGGGAAGGTGCCGGCGCGAACGTCGTCGCAGTAGGAGCGGACGGCGCCGGAGATGACTTCGCCCAAGTTGGCATATTGGCGCGCGAATTTTGGCGGCGCGTTGAAGGTGAGGCCGAGGAGATCGTGGGAGACGAGGATCTGGCCGTCACAGTCGGGACCGGCACCGATGCCGATTGTGGGGATTTGCAGCTCGCGGGTGATTTGAGCGGCGAGTTCGCGGGGGACGGCTTCGAGGACGACAGCGAAGGCGCCAGCCGCTTCGACGGCGTGTGCGTCGCGGAGGAGCTGTTCGGCGGCGTCGGCGGTTTTGCCTTGGACGCGGTAACCGCCGAGGGCGTTGACGGACTGGGGAGTGAGGCCGACGTGTCCCATAACGGGAATTTCGCATTCGGTGAGGCGGGCGATGAGTTCGAGACGGCGCTCGCCGCCTTCGACTTTGACGGCTTCGGCGCCGCCTTCCTTGATGATGCGGATGGCGTTGCGGAGGGCTTCGGGGACGTCGGCGTGATAGGTGCCGAAAGGCATGTCTGCTACTACGAGGGCGTGACGGGTGCCGCGAACGACGGCGCGGGTGTGGTGGATCATTTCGTCGAGGGTGACGGGGAGGGTGTTGTCGTAGCCGAGGACGACCATGCCGAGGGAGTCGCCGACGAGGAGGACGTCGACGCCAGCCTGGTCGGCGAGGCGCGAAGTCGGGTAGTCGTAGGCGGTGAGGCAGACGATTTTGTTTGATGCGGGATCGGACTTGCGTTGCAGGAGAGCGGGCGCGGTGATCTTGCTCTCGCCCTGGGTGGGGTGAACGCTCATTGCGGCCTCCGGTGCCATTCCCTTTTTACAGCGGGATATAGCCCTAAACCAGCAAGACCATTATACCACGGGTGGGCAAATTGGATGGGGTGAGATGGTCAGGTCTGGAGGGCGGTTTTGTGTTTGGGCTGGTAGAGGCCGATTTCGGCGCCGCTGGGAAGGCGGAGTTTGGTGATGGAGCCCCAGCGGGCTTCTTCGACGGCGGAGAAGGTGACGCCTTTTTTGGTGAGGGCGGAGATTTCGGACTTCAGGTCGTCGCACATTAAGTAGAGCTCGTGCTTGGGTGTGTCGGCGGGGTGGATGGCGACTTCGGCGGGCGGCAGGGCAAAGATGAGCCAGCCGTGGCCGGCGTCGACGTGATGGAAGTCGAGAGTGTCGCGGAGGAAGGCGCGGTCGGCGTCGGCGTTGGTGCTGTAGAGGACGAGGTGGGTGCCGGAGATCATGGGGGCTCCTTTGGAGGGGCGAGTTGCGCGGGATTGTACTAGGCAGGAAGAAATGCCGAGGATCATTTCGTCGCGGTGAATGGCGCGGTGGTGGTAATGGGTTGCTGGTCAAAAGCGGCGCGGGAGGAGCGCCGCACTCCAAAAAAATTTTGAGCGAGTGAGCTACTTGGGTGCTTGGGAGCGGCCTTTCCATTGGGCGCCGCGGTTGGTCCAGTAGCGCGTGGCGGAGAGGAATGTGGCGGCGGCGTAGAAGGTGGCGGCCAAGGGGAGTGCGGCTGCCCAGTGGGTGGAGATGCGGTAGAAGCGGATGGTCGGCAGGAATAGCAGCGACATGATGAGCCAGGTGGCGAGCGCGATGAGGCGTGTGGGGGTGTCGTGTGCGAAGAGGAGGGCGATGGGGGCGAGGTAGGTGATGGCCAGGCCGAAGAGAGTGCCGAGGAGGAGGAATGAGGAGTAGCGGAGTTGGGTGAAGGCGGTGCGGGCGATCATGTCGCGGATTTCGGCGAAGGTGGAGTAGGCGCGGAGGCTGCGGCTTTTGCGGGTTAGGCCCATCCAGATTTTTACGCCGGAGCTGGAGCGTTTGACGGCGCGGGCGAGGGCGCAGTCGTCGATGATTTCGCTGCGGATGGCGGCGAGGCTGCCGATGCGGTCGAGCGCGGTGCGGCGAAGGAGGATGCAGCCGCCGGCGGCTCCGGCGGTTTTTGATTTTGGGTTCGCGATTTTCTTGGCTGGGTAGAGCATGAGGAAGAAGAAGAGGAATGGTGGGATGAGGAGGCGCTCGGGGATGGTTTGGGCGCGGAGGAGGACCATCAGCGAAGTGAGATCGAGTTTGTTTTGTTCGGCGCGGGAGACGAGGCGCGTGAGCGTGTCGGGGGCGTGGATGATGTCGGCGTCGGTGAACCAGAGGTAGGTAGGCGCGGAGGCCGCAGGGGCTAAAGCCCCGTTCGACGCGGCGGATTGCGGCACGGCTGAAGCCCCGCCCTCCCGAGTGGCGTTGGGTTGCGGCGCGGCGTGGAGAACGCCGGCGTTCAGGGCGGAGAGTTTGCCGGTCCAACCTGAGTGGAGTGGTGGGGCGGTGAGGATTGTTACGTCGATCAGTGTGTTTGGATTTGTGCGATTTTTTTGTACGGCTTGTTGCGCGAGTTTTACGGTGTTGTCTTCGCTGTGGTCGTCGACGACCATGATTGAAAATTTGCCGGAATAGTTTTGTTGCGCGAGCGAGGTGATCGTCTGGGCGATTGTTTCGGCTTCGTTGCGGGCGGGGATGATTGCGGTGACGGTGGGCCAGGTTGGCGGAGCGGGATGAGTTGTTTCGTCATCGTCGAATGGAAGGAGATTCCAGAAATTTCCCTGTGCGAGGAAGAGATAGAGCCAGATCGCGAATGAAATTACGGCGATGACGAGGGTGGGATTGGGCACACGTCATTTTGCAATATCCGCAGCGATTGGGCGAAATATCGCGGCCGAGGACTTCAGGGGCTGAAGCCGCTACGCTTTGATCGGTTGATGTCGCGCCTGAAGGCGCGACCCACAACCAAAATCGCTGCGTTCTGGGTGACGGCGCTGGTAGTATGCCGCTCCATCGGTCGGCTGGGCTCGTGCTGCGTGAAGTCGATCAACGGATTTGAGGAGAAATGAATATGCGGATGGCGCGGTCATGTTGGCTGCAGGTATGTGGAGTTGGCGCGTTGTGTTTGGTGATGCTGGCCGGGCAGAACACAGCGGCGCAGACGCAGAGTGGCGGCGAGGCTGAGCAGGCGGGGCCGTATGGATCGCTCGTGATACGCGATGTGACGGTGATTGATGGGTCGGGGGCGCCGGCGTTTGGGCCGGCGGATGTGTTTGTGAAGGGCAATCGGATTGTGCGGGTGGTGCCGTCGGATGCGATTGCGCGCGAGGAGTCGAAGGCGGAGGCGGCGCACGAACCGAAGCAGGCGGCGCCGGATCGCGTGATCGATGGGAAAGGAATGTTTTTAACGCCGGGGTTGATCGATGCGCATGCGCATATCAATGAGACGAAGGATGTGCCGGCGGAATATATCTACAAACTTTATTTGGGGCATGGCGTGACGACGGTGCGGACGTTCAACGTGGGGAACGATTCGCCGAAGGAAATGGTGGAAGTGAAGAAGAAAATCGCGGCGAATCAGATTGTGGCGCCGCGGATGTATGTGTATCCGTTCTGGCGCGAGGCCGATCCAAGGTCGAGCACGGTGGAAGGTGCGAATCAGATTGTGGATGAGTGGCACAGCCTGGGAGTGGACGGCATCAAGATTTTGGGGAAGCCGGGATTGTGGCCGGACATTTTTCAGACGATCACGACGCGCGCGCGGAAATACAACATGGGTGTGGCGGTGCACATCGGGCAGGACGGCGTGTATCCGATGAATGCGGTGCGCGTGGCGGCGGATGGGGCTTCGACGATCGAACATCACTATGGATACGCGGAGTCGTCGTTTGAATCGCACAACATTCAGATTCTGCCGCCGGGATACAACTATTCGAACGAGCCGGATCGATTTCTGGAGACGGGGCGCGTGTGGCTGCAAGCGGATGAAGCGAAATTGCACGGCGAAGTGATCGACTCGCTGCTCGATTCGATGCACAAGACGGGATTCATCATGGTGCCGACGTTTGGAATTTATGAAGCGAATCGCGACGTGGAGCGCGCGATGACTTTGCCGTGGCACGCGACGTACACGCTGCCGGCGGTGATGGATTCCTTTTTTCCGAATCCGGCGCATCACGCTTCGTATTTTTATGAGTGGACGTCGAACAAGGAAGCGGACTGGGCGCAGGCGTATCGGATCTGGATGGATTTTGTGAACGACTACAAGAATCGCGGCGGAGTGGTGGCGGTTGGGTCGGACACGGGATTTTTGTTTGAGATTTGGGGATTTGGGACGATTCGCGAACTGGAGTTGCTGGAGGAGGCGG
>Ga0210393_10002616_pt1 | contig 14686 bp, 8 predicted proteins | sample IncBWC27OmetaG_FD_160068 | JGI IMG/M metagenome (GOLD analysis project Ga0210393, IMG submission 160068) | Forest soil microbial communities from Barre Woods Harvard Forest LTER site, Petersham, Massachusetts, United States - Inc-BW-C-27-O ... | reverse complement strand
GGTGGGTGATGACCGATGACATCCTCGATAAGTACGTAAAACGACGAAATGGGAAGGAACAGTCTTCGGCCGATGAAGACGATACGATCGAGGTGCCGGGCTTCGGCTGGTTGAGGGGCATCCGCGATGTAGCCAACATGCTCGAAATCCGCCATCGCGACGGCCACATCACCGCATTCAGCTACAACATGCTGGACCAGGCCGATTTTGATCCGTCCGATGGGATTACGCTCCAATTCGCGAAGGCGACGGTGCACATCATCGGCCGCAATCTCAACGTCGAAGCCCGGCCGCACCTGCGGCTCTTCGAGGGGATCACGCGGCGGCGGGTGACGTGGATTCAAGTCGCGGATGAACCGACGGCGATGGAGGCGCCGAAGGGAGCGACGGTCATCGAAGAGGTTGAGGTCAAATGAGCGACACCCTTCGTCGCTCGAGCGATGGTTTCGGCGATGTCCACGATAGGTCAGGCTGCCTAGGGTCATCAACGCGGCATCGCGTGCAGTAGATTCGGGAGTGAGAGCGGCGCTGATCGAAGCTGTGATAGCGGCGGTTCTCTGGAACAAATGGTGGTCAGATCGCCGCCTGCCGAACCGAAATAAGACACTTACGCAAAGGCGCGATCGACGAGGCGGAGTTCGCTGGACTTCATAGTCTCTGCAATTGCTTGACTGTGGCTGGCAGCGGCGATAGCGTGGCGATCACCATCTCACCGGTCCGCCGAACTGGTATGAACCCTCTTCATTACCGACCTGTTAACAAACGCTAAACGATCTCAACGTTCATGCGGCGCCGCGCTTTGGCGAAGTGCCGGCAGCCGGCGGCATCGCGTGCCGGTCGACATTCGTCGTCGGCTAGTGAGGGCCGAAGAATGGAATATGAACTTACCGGCATTCGCTACGACGATTTCCTACGACTCCTGCAGGATCTGCTAGGCCGGCTGAAGAGTGAACGGTCCGCCCGCTCGACTGCGGAGCGGCGTGGTCTAGATTTGGCCGCGTTTGACGAAGCCGTTCGTGTCTCCGACTCAAAAAGCTTGGTCGAGTCGTCGGTGGCCGCATCCGGGTTCGGCAACGCCGTAATTCGGATTGATTTTTCGTCGGTCGCGCCGTTTGTCGGCCAGAGCGTGTGGGATTCGGTGCTGCTACCGGCAGTTAGGGACAACTATGGCCATAATGCGCTCGTTGAGGTGCCTTCGCAGCCGACAAAAGCCGTGGACAGCGCGGGTGGAGGCGGACCGCGAAAGTACACGGTCTTTTTTGGCACGAATCGCAAGCCGCTCGTATCCGGAAATGATGAGACCAACTTTGGAGCGGACCGGGAGTCGCGGGGCACAGTGCACTTCGGCAGCTGTGACGTCGTCATCCCTCGATCGCATCATTTCGGGCAGGTCAACGCTCCCTTTTGGCGGCGTTGGTTACCCTGGGGGAAGGACCGGCTCGATGTCGTCGGACGTCGCCGAGTTGGACAGGAAGAATTGTTTACGACGATCTCGCACGAACTTACAGAGTCTGAGTTGGGCAAGGACGTTCTTTTATTTTTGCACGGCTACAACGTGAGCTTCGACGAAGCGGCGATTCGGGCCGCGCAAATCGGCGTTGACCTAAAAGTGCCCGGAGTGACAGCGTTCTTCAGCTGGCCGTCTCGGGGACGGACGAAGGATTATGTTCGCGATGAGGCGGCGATTGCGGCCAGCGAGGCCGCGATCAAGGACTTCATCGTGTGCTTGAAGACGCAGACAGGCGCAAAGCGAGTCCACATTATTGCACACAGCATGGGGAATCGGGGATTTTTGCGCGCTGTGCAGCGGTTGGCCGCTGACACTCAAAATGCCTTCACTGGTGGGTTCGGGCAATTTGTGCTTGCGGCAGTCGACGAGGATGCTGACGTGTTTGAAGACCTAGCTGGACACATTAGCAAATTCTGCGAGCGGGCAACGCTTTATTGCTCATCGGCTGATTTGGCCCTGAACACATCGAGTTGGTTGCACGGACATCAGCGAGTGGGGTTTTGTCCGCCAGTTTGTGTGCTCGAAGGCTTGGACACCGTCCAAGTGCCAGCATTCAATCTGCTTAGTTTGGGACACGGCTATTTTGCGAATGCAGCGGGTGTGTTACACGATATGTTTGATCTCATCCGACACAATGACCCTCCGAGCGCGCGCCAGCGCTTGGTTTCATCAACAAATGAACATGGGAAGGCGTTCTGGCGAGTCGTTGCGTAGACCGGCGACCAACGCGGTTGTTCGGAAATGTCATGATCGGCAACAAGGCGGTTGAGATGAACAGAACTCCCCACCACCTCCCACTGCACGCTAGAAAATCGCTGTGTGGGCGCACCCTGGTCTTAGAGCATCAGATGGCGCACCTGGCGATCGGCGTCGAGGGAGCGGCTGGCGAGGAACTGGCCCCGATTTACGACGACTTGCTTCAAGCGGCCCGAAAAGGATGTTCGAACAAGGCCCACGGCTCCCTGGGTTGCAATACAGTTCGGCTGGACGCGTTCCTACAAACGTTGGCTAAATGGACCGAAGGGCATCGCTCAGTCCAAGCGTCGCGGAATCCTGAATTGCTGCCGATCTTGGACTCTTTGAGTAAGCAACTCACTGAGATCGATTGCGCGAAATGTGGCAATCACGTGTGTGATGGATCAGACGCTGACCATCACACGGTCGAAACCGCGGGCGAATGCATCAAGCCGTTCAGGACAATGTACGAAAACGTGTTGAAGCGAACGCTGGCACTTTATCGAAGCTACGTCCCGGACTTCGATGCGATTCCGCCACCAGTGGTACATTTTAATACGGAATCAGCGACCCGGCCCCACCATTTCGGCGAGTGCGCTTTTGTCGGAGGCACGACGCGGTATGACGACTCAACAAGAAGGTCGGTCTCGATCGTCACTTTGATGGTTGCGCCAGAAGATTTCGATTTGGCGAGCCGGCAAGCGGTGGGCTATGTGCTGTTTCACGAATGTTTTTGTCATGCTTTCCAGGGGCTCCGCGGCGCGGGAAGACGGGAGTCAACTCCTCCGGAAGACCCATTCGCTGAAGGCTGGATGGATTGGATCGCGAAAACGCTTCTGGGTGAGTTAGCGAGTGAGTGCGACTGGCCGACAGTTTTTGTGGACACCGGAGTCCTGCTCCATCGGGCTCGGCGAAATGTACGGGCAGCTCAATCGGCCACGGACAAACGCCAACGCACCGTAATTGAGCACGGCGCGGGAGCAGCGGAAAAACTCCATAGATTCATCAGGAAAATCCGAACCTTCGATGATCCTCCGACCGACAGTGACCGCGACTTTCTGCGAATCTCGCTGGCATTAAACCTCGAAGGCGGAATCGCTGCTCGCAGGAGAAGGTTTGTACAGTTTATAAATGATTCGCTCCCCGACATCGGACATTTTCCTGACGAACGAGCCAGGGGCAAGGTTGCCAGCATTGTCCACAAGTTCTTGGTAAATAAAAACTTAAATGAATTATTGAATTTTTGACCTGCAGTAGCCGATTATTATTTGACAAGTGTCACGAAAATGGTAGTTTGGTGCTGATGGTACACGCCATGCTTCGAATTGCCTAGGTGACCGCGAGTTTGCCTGTCACGTTCTCAGGCCCCGGTCCTGATTTTTGGGCCTGTGAGGCGTCCAAATGACTCGACTCGCTCGTTCCAAAGGAACCCGACTCGCTTTTTATAAAGTGCTGGGCGCGGCGAACACGCTCGGGCAATTCACGGTGGCCGATCTGATTCGGTATGCGGACGTGACCAAGGAAGCCGTTTCCCAGGTGATCAGCCGCAATAAGGATCTATTCACTGAGATCGGTCAAATCAATCAGATCGACCGCAAGCGCGGGCGCCCTGTTAAACGCCTGAAACTCTCCGATCAGCACCGCGACGAAGTGAACCGCATTTTGGGTGAGCTCTACGAAGATCTGCGCAAGTTGATTCCAGTTGAGCCGCCTCCTGAGGAGGAAGATCGCGACCAGCTTGAACTGCTGTTGGCGGAAGAGATCCTTTTGGACAGATTGCCCGCTGTGGTGGACATCGATGAGCGCTCCGAGTTGCTGAAAATCGCAAAACGCCACTTCGAGACAGACGCCGAGAGGATTCGCCGAAGTCCGGAGCATGATCATCATCGGCGACTTGTGGACGCCCTTCTGGAGTTCACCATGCTGGACTTGCAGGTGCGCCAAGGTGTCTCTGTGTATTGCCTGATGCCGTCGCTGGCAATGGCGCTGCAGCGGATTCGCTCCGTGTGCAGACAATTATCCGTCGATCTTCAAGAAAACGTCGCATTTTGGCTGCGCCAAAACCCACTCTTAGCGCGACTTCCTTGGAAAGTGGAACAGCCGGTCCCCGCGCGCGCCCAGAGTGCTGGTGGGCGAACGACGATCCCTGTCGGGAAGAACTTTCCGCTGCTTCCCCAAATGGTTGCGGGGCCCCTTGGAATGCCATTGTCCGCGTACGAATTTGATTGGTCTCCTCTTTTGGGGGTCAATCTGATTCGAATGGACGAAACGGACGATGATGAGGCGTTTCTCGTCGAGCATGTGTGCAAGGAAATGAGAGTGCTGCAACCGGTGACTGCAGACAGTGTCCTAAAAGTCGGCGAGCCGCAAAGCGGCGGACTGTCGCTCATCGCAATCAATTCCGGGGGGCGTGCGTCGGTTGATCCGGCCTTGAAATTGGTACACGTCCTACGGAAAAAGACGCACGACGTGTGCGTCCTTGATGTGGCCGAGCAAGGAAAATTTCGTGAGCAGCTCTATCTGGACGGGGCGCAGTATGTTGGAAACGCAGTTCAAATCAGCCGCGATGAATTGCTGACTGCCGTCGCGCCTCTGAGATACGCAGAGGGGGCGAGGAACTGGTACTATCTGCGGTGAAAAAGGTTCCCGGGTGCATGACGATTAGCGGGGAGCGATCGCACGTTTAGGTTTTTGGGGATGCCAGCGCCAGCCTCTCCGATGCTGCGATAGACGCTTGAAAGGCTCAGCTACCCAAATCGGACCGGCCTGTCTCGTTGCGGCGCTGCTCAATGCGTGTCGTGTGGGATTGCTTTGAGTAGGCCGCTTTCAGCATTTTCACGACGTCGTGACGCAGATATAGATGAGCGTCATCTAACGGCGTTCTTCCAAAGTTGCTCCGGACATTGATGTCTGCACCTCGATCCAAAAGCAATCTGGCAACCGCATACTGGCCACACTTGGCTGCACAGTGGAGCAGGGTTTGCTCGAATTGATCTTTTAGGTTGACGTTGGCGCCCGCGTCGAGAGCCTCCTCTATGATCGCGTAGTCGCCCGCTGCCGCTGCGGTAAAAAGTTTCTCGACAACCGGATCATCATCCACTGACATCATATTGCCCTCCCGATGTAACTTCATGGCTCCGCTGAATTTAGGGGAAGGCCAGCAGGAGTCAACAACATTTTGGAGTGACCCGCAAAGCTCGATTCGACCGCAGGGCGAAATGGCAACGCCCAAGGACGATCACCTGACAGGTTGCAACCAGTTGAACGGGAAGATGAAACCGCCCACCGTATGCGGCGGGCGGTCGATTTGGGCAGATCATTCGCCGACTGGCTGCGGCTGCAAGCCGTGCAGGAAATCAACGGCCTTGCTGGCGTGCGATGCAGCGGTGAGGACGGCTCGCTTGTCGTCCTTGAGGACTTGCAGCCAAATGTGGATGTAGCCCGCGTGGTCCTCGCGAATCTCCGGCGTGATCTGCAAATCGGCACAGAGAAACGCGGAGCCAAGCTCGGCGACCAACTCCTCGAACGCGTAGCCTTCGTCTCCCCACCGTTTTCGGCCAAGGTCGCGATTGAGCCGTGACGGGTGCCGCGTCCAGTGAGTCAGCTCATGGGCGACCGTTGCCGCGTGCGATTCCGAATCGCGGAACGTCTCAAACGGCGGCATGCGAATCGAGTCGGTCGCGATGGCGTAAAACGCCCGGTTCCCGCCGTATTCGATTTTCGCTGCGGTGCCCGCGAAGAACCGCTCGGCGTGCTCGATGCGTTCGATCTTCTCCTTGGGCGGTTCGGCCAATGCGTAGAAATGCAGCGGCAGTCCCTCGCATTGCTCGACGTTAAACACCGTGAATTCCTTGAGAAACGGAATCTCCTCCTCGGTCTCCTGGCCGTCTTCGGTCTTATCGGTTTTCTTAAACGTGCTGGCGTGGACGACGGGCGAGCCGTGCTCACCCTTCTTCACGTGGCCGCCGAGTTCCTTTGCCTGCTGGAAGGTAAGCCAAATCGGGCAAGCGTAACCGGCGATTTCAGCGGAGGCCCAAAGCTGGAGGATGTTGATTCCCTTGTAGGGCTGGCCGTTGTGTCGCAATGGCCGTGTGATCCTGCCGGCGGCGTGCTCAGCGTTCCAAGGCTGCATCCAGGGTCGAATGCCTTGCTCAAGCTGCTCGACGATGCGATTGGTCACGCGGGAATAGATGTCAACGCGGGGAGCTGTGGAAGTGGACGCGGTAGCCATTGAGAAAAACCCTCCGTTTCTGAAATGAAAAAACTCTCGTTGCGACAAAAAGCCGCACGCTTTTTTGGGAGCAACGGGGATGAAAGCCCCAAAAAACGGGGGGGGTGCAGTCAAGAACTGCCGGCGCGGAGGGCACCGGTCTGCACGAAGCGAAGCGGAGGAAGAGCGGGAGGAGGCCGCAGAGGTAGCGTGGACCCGATCCTTGACGGCCAGGGGGCAGAGCCCCCCTGAAACTCAGGAAGGTTCGCGGCAGCCGCGCCGTTCACTCCCACAGCCCAAATCAATTTCTGCGAAGAACGTTCGCACCTGCGGAAATGTCTCCTACAATTCTGAACGGCTCACAAAATCAAGGAAAGATTCGCAGCGATGGCGACCTTAGACGGCATGCAACTTCTTGATCCTGCAGGTCAGCCAACGTCTGGAGCAGCGTTCCTTTTGAACACGCCGTCAAAGGTGAATCTCTCGAGTGCCGATAACGACGGCTGGAACGTGGAAATAAAGGCGGGAGGAAGGTACGTCGTCGCCTCAAAGCAAACGGCTCTACCTGGCCCGCAGGATTGCTGGGAGTCTGGTTTCACTGCGGTTCAGCGCGGCCTCGACTTATTCTCCATCTCGCGATCTGCCGACCTCGGAGTGAAAGAATCTGACACGGAGCACATGGTTTGGTGGCCGGAGCAAGGCGAAGCCGTTCTACGCACAACACACGTGGTGACAATCAATTTGGCGTTGAACGCTCAGATTACGGCTAGAGATGCGGCTGGGAACGTCCTCGGAGCTGCCCCGCCCGCGCCTACGTGGCATCAGAGCCTGCGGTATTTCCGCTTAGCGCAAGTCACCGATGACCTCTTTGATGCCTACCGCAATCTTTATCTTGGATTGGAGGCGATCCTCGACCGGATTGAGCCCCAGAAGTTAAGCGGCAAGGGAAAACCGGAAGCCGAAGGAGCGTGGTTTCGACGCGCGCTTACTGTCGCAGATGCGCGGATATCGCTGGCGCCCTATGCTCCTAAGGGATCTGTTGACCCGGTGGGCGACTTGTACGATGAACTCTACGTTCGGACGCGGACCGCACTCTTCCATGCGAAGAACAGCCGCCCGAGCTTCTTGCCGCGTGCGGCAGGAAACGACCAGGAGTTGGTGAGGGCTGCATCGTCCAATCTCGCCCGGCTTCTCATGGCTCTGGCAGAGAACGAGTTGGGGACGCGATCAATCACGGTCGCGGTTTACGCGTCGGGTTTCGATCTGTTCATGACTCCTCTCAAAACGAAGTGTCGACTGCAGGTCACGGATGATAGGGCTGCGGTGGACATCAATACTGACACGCTGAATCTTAGTGGCGGCGTTGTCGTCGACCTTGCGACGCGTTATGCGACCGAGCTTGAGAAGCCGTTCATCTGTCCATTTCTTGGGACGACAGACGCCAAGGACTTCGGCAAATTGGCGCGCCTGGCCATCATCGCTGCTACTTACGAGGGAAACCCAGCCGCTTGTGGTGTCGTCGATGGCGAGCTGCTGCTCGATGGCTTCGATCGCTTGGAATGCCAGCTATCCATTCGCCAGCGAAACGCGAAGTTGCCAAAGCTACATTTTGCGACGTGACGTTTGGCGCTGCCCACGTTAACTTTGCGTCTCGGTTGATCTGAGGATCGGCGGCATCAATTGGTGAAGTATCGTCGCGACTTTCAGGCCGCCCTTTTTCAGCTGAAAGCAAAGAAGGAGGGCTTCTACGAGGCAAAAGGTTGAATAAGGAAACGGATTCGGGCATCGCGAAGCTAAGGCCATCGGCGACTATGTGTGAGAAAACAGAATTCTGTGACGATGTAGGACCACTCGCCGCTGCCTTCAGAAGGAGATTCCAATGGCTGACGAAGAATTCACGATCACAGTTACCGAGCAAGAGTTGGAATTGCTCAAACGGGCTCTGAGCGAACATGAGGCGAAACGCAGCAGCATGGGCTTGAGCACTGATGAAGCAGAGGCTCTGCAAAAGAAACTCAATGCTGCGAAATGATTACCGGCACACGTCCCGTGCCGTGCATTGGCGCCTTCTTGATGCGTGAGCCGGCTGCAACCTTAACCGCCGACCGCAAGTTGCGGCCTCGAAGGTTGAAGGTGTCTTCCTGGCCGGCCAGCACACCTTCACGCTTGCTTCGTCGTCGAAATTCGGGCCACGACAAGCGGTGTGGTCGGAGGCGGCGTTATGATTAGGACCGTTTGCAGTCCGAAACTGTCAAGACTTCGGACGCAGCTGGCCCCACCAACCTAGGTACGTCGACTCGCTGACTTCCAGCGTCTTCCGGACCGCCGCCACGTCCTTCCCGGCATTCCGCATCCGCATCACGCACTTCTTCCCGATCTGCTCCAGCCCATGCGCCTTCGTCGCTTCCCAGTCATCAAAGGTCTCCTTGCCAGTTGGGTTCAGAAACCTTGATAACCCTTAGATCAGTTTTTCAACAGCAGACCGGTCACCACTCGTCGAAGAAATCACTTGTTCTGGGCCTTTAACAATTCACGGTCAAACGGACGCGAGTCAAAGGCCTCATTGTCGTCAAACGTCCCGCGCACTGCTTTCCATACGCGCAGAGCCCTCGCGGCCGTCTCGTCTAACGACGATCTGGAAAGGTAGCGAATCGTGACCGTCTTTTCCTTCTGCGATGTTTTGATCGTCAGTCTCCGCGTATTCCCGTCTGGAACATAGGTCCCGATTTCTGAGGGTAGATCGAAAAACCTTTGGTCGTTGACCTCCTTTGCAACTGCCAGCAGGCGACCTTTGGCCGAAAGCTGTCGCAGCACCTCTTTGCCAGCCTGTCGCGTAGTTAGCATGGCTCGCCCCTCGCGGTCAACTTTCAATTCCCAAGCACAGCCCTTGGCAAACCTACCTCTGTGTTCGCATGCAATTGACACTATTTGTTGCAACTCTACCTGGTCGACATCGTAGATATTAACAAGTCCGATTACAGCCAGCGCCATTGTCGATGCAACGCCAAGCATATGCACACCTTTTCATAACCGCTTGAGAGCGGCCTCTGATTGGACGAACTGAAACACTCAGGAAGCAACGTCTAAGGCCAATCATCGCGCGATCGGATGACTCTATTTTTGGGGAAAGAGATTCGGATAAGTACTCTCCTTGAAATTACAGCCGTAATCCGCGTTAGCATTCGGAAGAAGAGCCTTAGCTCGGTTCCTGACTGCGGCGACGCACTTTGGATCCTTATTGCATTTTGCAATTTCGCGATTCAAACAAGCAAATTCGACCGTATACGCAGCGCATTCCGCTTTCTTCGTGTCTACTCCTAGCTTCCAGTCTGGCCTTTTTTGCGCAAACCCCGGTGCGGCCGGACATGGCTCTGTATCCTTGTGATGCGTGTTTTCATGCTCAATTATGCACCCGTCTGTGATTTTGTCTCCTTGCGGGCTCCCCGACCGACCCTCCCAAGCGCAACTGATCTTGCGACCATTAAAACAAATGACGCCACCTCCATCTTGATCGTCTAGTCCTAGTTGTGCCGCTTGAATGCACAATTGTTGATCAGTCGGGGGCTTGTTAGCCGGTGGTGGCGGAAGATTGTCCGTGGTACAAGCGAGCCCGTATGGATCCATGCGGTGGGGCGCAAAATATCCACAATACAAGTGCATTCCGTCAATATAGCCGATCGGATCGCGCGCAAGGAACGTACCGACACCGGGATGGAAGTAGCGAGCGCGAAAGAGAATTAGACCACTATCCAAATCATACTGCTGGCCGGTATATGTGATGGAGTTGCCAATTTGGCTTGTCTGCGCAATGATCGCGTTGAAGGCACCATCCAAAAACATTGTGCTACCATACGGTGAATAGAAGTAACGTTCAGCGGGAACACCGGCCACACTGATAACGGCTGTGACGTTGTATTGTGCATCGAAGGCATAATAGTAGCGTGTCGAAGACCCGGACAGCGTTGAGTCATAGTCTCGGAGGACCGGAGCGTCGATGTAGAACGGATGCCACACGTATTGCTCCAGGGGGTTGCTGTTGATCGTGCCGCCCAGCTCTTTGCGAACCTCGAATATCTGCCATTTCTCATTGAAATAAGAGTGCTCGTTGTGGTCCAAAGTCCCAGTTAAGTAGATGCCTTTGACGATCCGCCGATTCAGACCATCGTAAGCGTACGTTGCCACGGTCGTGCCACCTGTTGCCAGAGATACCAACCGATTCCAGGCATCGTATGCGGCCGAATACGCGGACGCGAGGTTGGTCGACGTAGGGATGCTGGTCATGTTGCCAGCCAAGTCATAAGCGGGCGTAGCCCAAGTCGTGCCGACAGACGCAGAGATTGCCGAGATTTCATTGGCCGCACTGGCCGTGCGGTTTTGACTCAAGGACACTGTCCCGCTGGTTTTCTGGATGTAGCCGGGCCAGTTGCCGAGACCGTCGAGCGACCAGTCCTCCTCACTGACCGGTGTTCCAGAAATCGTGGTACCAGACAACGTTCCTACCTGCGAGGCCTGAAGGCGATGCAGACCGTCGTAAGTGTAGGCCTGATCCATATTCTCTGTAGGATAAATCGCCGGATCAATCTGACGATAAGTCCGGCTGCCAGCGTAATCGTAGGCGTAGTGTATGCGGTCGACGTCGGCTGTGCTTCCCGATCCTTTCCAATACTGGTCAATGATCCGACCGAATCGATCGAGACCGGCGTACGTGCCCGACATCCCTTCAAAGTGATCGAGCTTGAACGAGGGTTGCGGGTAGGAGGCCATGGCCAAACGGCTTCCAGCGCCGTTATAGTCGTAGAGGCCCAGGCCAGTCCCGGAAGGGCTGCCATCCCAGATCTCGCGAATAGTGGATGTGGCATTGTACGCGGCGGTCGACCCCGAAGAGGAACCGTAGTCGTAATAAATCGATCGGCCGTTGGGATGAACGTCGGTTTGCAGCCGGAGTTGATTGCTGTAAATCGATCCCGTCGTCGTGGTGTCGTACGTGTACTGCACGTTCAGACTGGTTGACGTGTTGACCGCGCCGCTGTGGGACTGGTACGCCGTCAGGACCTTGTTTGTTCCATTGTAATACGCGAACTGGATGTCGTTGACGACCGTCCCAGTCCCGCCGGTGCTCGCGTAGCTTGTGATGTTCTGAAGTCGATTTAAGCTGTCGTAGGTCCAGCCAATCGACTGGACTGCGCCGTCAACGCCGCTAGGAAGTGTCGTTACGGATTGCAGCGACGGCAGACGATTGTTTGCGTAGCCGTAGGCAATCACGACACCGCGTTGATCGGTCTTTTGGGCCACGCTGCCATTGACGTTGTAGGTGAGCTTGATCTGGTTCGTGCCGGACGACGTCGTGTCAGAGGAATCAGGATAAATCTGGCTCGTATTGCGGTTGGCGTCAACCGCGTCCTCGAACAAGTAGGTCGTCACTTGGTTGTTGGTCAGCGTGCCGTTGCCGTTGGGGTCCATGGCGACGAGTTGCTGAATCCGGGACGGTCCGTCGTAGACGTAACTCGTCACCCGATCCTTTGAATGATCCGTGGAGTCGCCGGTTCCCGTACTTGGCGGCGTGAAGTCGTTCCAGTTCTCAGCCACGTAAGTCTTGCGGCCCAGGTTGTCATAGAAGGTCTTGGTGACAGTACCGATCGGGTCGGTGGTCGTCTGCAAGAGGCCCGAATCGCTGGTGTAGTTATAGAGCGTTACAAGGGCCGTGCTGCTAGAAGCAGTCGGAGCCGAGGAAGGCCGCGATGGGATCGTCACGTATTTCCATTGGCCTGCGCCGGTGGCCGTGTCGCCTGAGCCGTAATCGGCTGTAGTCGTGACGCGATTCGCGGCGTCGTACCAGTTGAAGGCCGTTCGTCGGACATAGTCATTGTTGCTGCTGAGGTTGATCCCCGGGTTCGAGCCGGTCACGTCGTCGTGATTGTCCTCGAACGTGTCGGTCTCAAGCATGTTGCCGTTGGCATCGAAGGTCTGGTGCGTCATTTCGAGCACACCCGCGTCGCCTCCGGACATCGAGCTGAGCGTCGGCACGGGGGTCGGTGCGCAGAACTGGTAGGCGCCGGATGCATACGGCGTCGATTGCAGCGCGATGACGGTGCGCGTCTCGTACTGTCGGCCGGCGCCGTCGTAAGCAGTTTCGGTCCCGGCGGCGTAAGGCGCACCGCTGGCGACGACCCGATCATTGCGGTCGTAGAACGAGTTCTGGCAGAGGTAATTGGAGCCCGTGCCGCTCGTCGGCGAGATGTCGTACTGCTGGGTCTGGTAAACGCGGCCCAGATCATCGTAGAGCGTCGCGTTCAGGGTGAGCCGGTTGGTGCTGGTGCTCGACGCATAGGGAGTATAGCCGTCGCCGGTTAGGACAGCCGACCAAGTCGGATCGGCACTGTATTGGGCCGTGGTTGTCGCGCGGCCCGTCCAATCCACATCGTTCACCGCATACGGACCCATCGGCGTTTCGGTCGAGCCGCTCATGTAAAACGGCTCCAGGCCGCGGACGTGACCGCGATACGTGAATTGGTAATTCACGCCCGTGTAGGCGTTCGTACCGGCGCCGAAGAAGTTCTTGGCTTTGGTCACGTTGCCGTCGCCAACACCGCCATTGTCGTAAACCGTCTGCGAGATCGTGTAGAGTGTGGGGTAGCTCGTGTAGTTGGTGCCCATGTCTTGGCTGTTGGCCGCGCTGTCGCCGCTAACCGCCTTGTTGACTTGGATCATGCGGTCACGGACGTCATACACGTATTGAGTGACCTGCTCGACGCGGTTGCTCGACGTCGAGCCGCGAATCACCTGAATGTGGTACTGCTTGCGGCCCAACGTGTCGTACTGCGTGACAGTCCGGTAAAAGTCTGTGCTCAAGGTGCCGAAGCCGCTGGATGGCGAGTCGATGTACTTGTCGATGTAGGTCAACCACCCCGTGTTCCCGTCTTGGGTGTAGTGAGTCCAGGTGACGTAGTCGGACTGCGAGGGAGCCGTGGAGAAACCGGTCGGTGCGCCGCTCGAGTTTGAAATGGCCGTGTAGCTCGCGCGCACGCCGATCTGGTCGCTGACCTGAGCGCCGTTATTCAGATTAGTAACTTGAATGGGGACAAGCGACTGGCTGGTGCTACTGTTCCAGTAGGGAAACCGGATCGTCTGCAGGTTGGCAAAAACGGTGTAATGATTGGCTCCGCCCCTGTCAGTGAGCTGCGTCTGTCGCCCCAATGCGTCGTAATAGGACTTGGTGGCCAGGGCCAGTGGCGTGGGCAACGAGCCACGAGTCGGCTTGTCGGAGTTTGCGCCGTCGACGGTCCACGCTTCCCAATTGCCGCTCGAGCCGCTGCTGATGTCTGTGCTTACGCTAGCCGGATCGACGTCGACCGCTTGGTAGGCGAGCGTGCCCATTGCCGGGTGGTAGCCGAAGTACTTGATGTAGCCCTCGCCGTCCTGTGTCCAGCTTAGGCGACCTAGGTTGTCGTAGTACTCGCCCTTCGTCGTCGCGACGCCTGAGCCGTTTTGCCCGCTGGAAATCGTCGGTAGCGTTGTGGTCTTGGTTTTGATCTGTTGATGCGTGCTCGAATCGTAGAACGTGTAACTGTAATTGGTCTGTTTGCCGTTGGTGCGTGTGGTCGTTTGGGTCGGGTAGTCGTAAGTGGCCGTCGGTATCGTGGGGTTAACGCTGTCGCCGTAGTCGGTGGCGGCGACGTAGTAGGGCGTGCCGGACTCTCCGTTCTTGACGAACTCGTCGGTCATCAAGCCGATCGAGTTGTAGGAATAGGTCTCGATGAGTCCGGAAGAGGAATTGACGGTGCTTGTATCGTTGCTCCAACTCGTGCCATTATAGGGATTGAGAAAGTTTGTGAGGGCCGTAGTCGTCGTTACGCCGGTGTGGGCGCTCGGATGCCGGTGCTCGGCGAAGCGGTACGGAAGGGCGGTTGAGCCGGTGGAAGTCGCAAAAGTCCACGAGTCGCACCAGTACACGGGGGAAGTGGTCGGGTTTTGGATGAACGCCTTGCGGAGTTGGCGCCCGCTGCCCTCAAATCCAGATACAGTGCGGTAGACGGCACTTCCCGCGGAATCTTGAGTGTCCTCAACGACCAGCGTCACGACCTGGTTTTGGTCGGTCGTCGAGTTCGGCAGGCTCATGTAAAAGTAAGTCTTGGTGACTGAGTTCGCCGTCCCACAGCCTCCGCAGCCGCCAACGGTCTCGGTCTTGACATAACCTGTCTCATTGATGTTGCTGCCGCCATATTCACTTTGAA
>Ga0210393_10002613_pt1 | contig 14693 bp, 12 predicted proteins | sample IncBWC27OmetaG_FD_160068 | JGI IMG/M metagenome (GOLD analysis project Ga0210393, IMG submission 160068) | Forest soil microbial communities from Barre Woods Harvard Forest LTER site, Petersham, Massachusetts, United States - Inc-BW-C-27-O ... | reverse complement strand
CCCGGCGTCCCGAGCGGAATCGTGACAACGCGTCTGCTTCGTGCATCGACGCGGCTCAACGTGCCGTCGCCTTGATTGAGAGTCCAAATCGCGCCGCCGCCCGCGACGAGAAAACGTGGGTTAGGCTCCGTTGCGATCGTTGCGGCGGATCTCCCCGTGGCGGCATCGCTGGCCGTCAATTCCGAAGCCTCCGCATGCGTCACCCACACCATGGTGCCGCTGAATGCGGGATTGAAGGACCCAGGTGGTACATGGAAGATATTGAGAATCGCGCCATTCGCCGGATTGATTCGCGCCAGGTCTCCAGATTTGCTGGTGATCAGCCACACGCTGCCGGCGCCGTATGTCACACCACCTTCGGGTGCAGCCGGCCCCACCATGAAGATCGCGTCCAATCGATTGGTTTTGAGATTTACCTTGGCGAGAGACGGGGGAGCCGTGCACAGGGGTACCCAGAGACTGCCGGAACCGGTGGCCAAGCCTGCGCACGGCTCGCCGGGAAGCGCCACGCTCGCAACGCGTGTATTGGTCTTAGGATCGATGCGGTGTACGGCAAAGGGGCCGGTGCTTGCAACCCATACAGCGTCGGCCGTTATCGCGACCCAATCGGCCGTCTTTCCCAGACTGAACGTTGCCAGCGGCGTGAGCTCAGTGATCGACCGGGGTGCGGCGCCGATGCCGGTACTCGCGAAACATAGCGCGAACGCCGCAGCGAAAAATCTCAAGCTCGAACGATTCATCGTCGAAGTATGCGCCTCGTTCTCTGGTGTATGCTCTTTACATCATTCCGATGGGCCGGACGAGGGGAAGCAGCGTGCGATTCATTGCGTTGAGTTTGGTTTTCTTTTCGGTGCAATTTGCGCACGCGCAAGCACCCGCGGCGGACGCCGAACCGGTCCAACACGAATTCATCATCAAGAATTTCAAGACGGAAAGCGGCACTGTTCTCCCGGAAGCGCGCATCGTCTATGGCACCTACGGTAAGCTGAACGCGAAAGGCGATAACGCCATTCTGCTGCCCTCGCACTACATGGCGGAGATGCACGGCTACGGCTGGCTCATCGGGCCCGGCAAGGCACTGGATCCAAAAAAATTGTTTCTCGTTACGAGCGAGCTATTCGGCAACGGCCGATCATCCTCGCCCAGCAATACGCCGGAACCGTTTCACGGACCGCGATTCCCCATCACGAGCATCCGTGACAACGTCGAGGCCGTGCACCGAATGTTGACTGAACAACTGCACGTGCAGCACCTGCGCGCCGTCATCGGCTTCTCCATGGGCGCGCAGCAGGCGTTCCAATGGGCGGTGAGCTATCCGGACTATATGGATGGCATCGTGGCGACCTCGGGAACGGCCAAGACCTATGGTCACGGCATCGTCAGGCTCGAGGGCCAAATTGCCGCCCTGACCGCGGACCCGGTGTTCAACGGCGGCGACTACAGCACCCAGCCGACCAAGGGCATCCAGGCATTCTCCATGGTGTGGACCGGTTGGCTGTTCTCGCAGGAGTGGTGGCGGCAGGAGCTGTGGCGCAGCAATGACTCCTTCGGCAAGAACTTCGATGAAGTAGTGGAGCGCTTTCGCACGAATTTCATTCCGGGGGCCGACGCCAACAATTTGATCCTGCACATGCGCACCTGGGAATACCACGACGTCGGCAAGACTCCGCCCTTCAAGGATGTCGAGGCGGCGCTGCGCTCCATCAAAGTTCCGGTGTTGTACATGCCCTCGGCTACGGACCTGTACTTCCCCGTGACCGATGCGCGCTATGAAGCCGCGTTCATCCCCCATTGCACCTTGGAGATCATCCCCTCTCTCTGGGGGCATCCAGCCGGCGCCGGCGCATCGCCGGCGGACGGAAAATTTTTGAACGAGCACGTAGCCGGCTTTCTCGCGGGGATAGCCAAGAACTAGGACGGGTCGCGGCCATTCCAATACTCAGACAGGCTCCTCGGTCTCGCGAGCCACAAAATTGATCAGCAGTTCGCTGACGGCGGCGGGCTGTTCCTGCTGAACCCAGTGTCCCGCGCCCTCGATCAGGTGCGCGCCGCGAAACTGGCTACAGGCGGACGATTCCATTGCCTGCAATGCGCCCGGACTTTGATACGTGCCCCAATCGCTTTTTCCGGCGATGAAACAGCACGGCACATCAATGCGCCGGCCGGCGTACGCCTGCAATTTCACAGCGCCCTCCGCGTCGATTGCATTGCGATACCACTTGAGGCCGCCGCGAAACGAGGTCCGGGCGAATTCCTCGCTATAAACGCGAAGCTCATCGTCGCGCAGCCAAGCGCACCGCGCTGCCTCGGCCTCGCTCGGCGCGTGCTCGGCGACGGTCTCGGCCATGTTTTTGGCCATATCCATGATGTAGTACCGGGGCATTTTGGCCAACTCATCGGCGGCCCAGGACTTCAGTGGATGGGGCATGTTCGGCCGCCAGTCGGCGCTCTTGATGTGAAAATAAGCGCGCAAAAAGGCGTGAATGCCTTGCGGGCATTCGCGCATCTCGGCGTCGGCCGCGCGCGTCGAAAAATACGCTTGATAGTGCTTGCGGGGCGGATGCAGCGCCGCGAGCGACTCCGCAACGGCGCTCATCGTAGATCGCACGCCGGGCGCCGGCCGCGGCGGTCCGCCGAAAGGAGCGCTCAGCAACGCCGCGGAGCGGAACACTTCTGGATGCAGTAGTGCGCACCATGCGGCCACGGGCGAGCCGAAGTCATGCCCGATGACCGCGGCGACACTGTTCAGCTGAAGCGCGTGCACCAGGCCCAGCGTGTCTTTCACCAAGTTGAGCATATGAAATGACGCGAGATCGCCGTCATAGCGATCATCCCAGCCCGTGGTGCGTCCATAGCCCCGCTGGTCGGGCGCGACGGCATGAAAACCAGCCGCGGCGAGTAGCGGCAGCACGTGACGCCAGCTGTATGCGATCTCAGGGAAACCATGCAGCAACAAAACGCAAGGTCGATTCTCGGTTTCGAAGCCCGCCTCGAGCACATGCATGGTGAGTCCGTTGCCGTTCTCGAGCAGGCGCGATCTGACCGGCGGCTCCGGCTTGCCATCACGAGAACGAGGGTAGATCATTGCGGCCCTATGAAAATTCGAAAGACGCGAGCGGCTATTCTCGCCTTTCTCAGCGGCTTCATCATCTCGGGCGTTGTACAGGCGGCGGAACACGCAACAGCGCCAGGCGAACCACTGCCAGGCGAACCACCGCCGGCGGCCGATGTTTACCACCACGTGACGGTCACCGATCCCTATCGCTGGCTGGAGAACGGCGCGGATCCGAAGGTCCGCGAATGGAGCGCGGCAGAGGATGAGCGCGCCAGAAAGTACCTGGATTCCTTGCCGCTGCGCGCGCCGATCTTCAAACAATTGTTCAGCCAGTTGTCCGCAACCTCCAGCTCTTACGCCGGTCTGCATGCCGTCGGGGATACGCTGTTTGCCTTTTATTCGCAGCCGCCCAAGCAGCAACCGATGATTGCGCTGTTGACCAATGCCGCGGATCCCGCGCTCGCTCGCGTCATCGTGGATCCGAATCTCATCAATGCCCAAGGCACGACGGCCATCGATTGGTTCGAGCCGTCGCCCGACGGCAAAATGCTCGCTGTGTCCATGTCGGAGAACGGCAGCGAGGATGGCACGCTGCACCTGTTTGACGTGGCTTCCGGCAAACAAATCGGGCCCCCGATTCCGCGCGTCCAATATCCCACCGGGGGCGGAAGCTTGGCGTGGCGCGCCGATGCCAAGGGGTTTTGGTACACGCGTTACCCGGGCGCGGATCGCCCGGCGGCTGAGCGGCATTTTTTCCAACAGATTTACTTTCACCGGATCGGAGACGATCCGGCCAGTGACAGCTACGTGCTCGGCAAGGATTTTCCCAAGGTGGCCGAGATCAAGCTCGATGCGCGCTTCAATCCGCAGCTCGTCATCGCATCGGTCGCCAATGGCGATGGCGGCGAATTTGCGCACTACGTGATCGATGCACGCGGCGCGGCGCAACGGATCACCCGCTTCGAAGACAAAGTCGTTGCGGCGGCCGCGGGCGCCGATGGCACGCTGTACTTGGTTTCCCGACAGGGCGCGCCGCACGGCAAACTGCTCAAGCTCGCGCCCGGCGTGACGGACCTCCGCCGCGCCGTCATCCTCGTTCCCGAAAGCGATGCCGTCATGTTGAGCAGCGGCGAATTCGGCGGAGAACCGCTGATCGTCACCGCGAACGCGCTGTACCTGCGTGAACTGGTCGGCGGACCCTCGCGCGTGTCCATTTATGATCACGCCGGCAAGACCGCGGGAAACCTGCCGCTGCCCGATGTCGCAGCGGTCGATGAAGTCGAGCCCCTGAGTGACGGCACGCTGCTCTATTCAGTGGAGACCTACCTTCGTCCGCCCTACTTCCGCCGCTACGACCCGAAGGCCGCACAAGCCGCCGACACGCGGCTGGCGCAATCCAGCCCGGTGCAATTCTTGGATACGGAAGTGGTGCGCGAGTACGTGAAGTCCAAAGACGGGACGGCGATTCCCATCAATATCGTGCGCCGCAAGGGCACGCCATTGAACGGTGCGAATCCGCTGTTGTTGACCGGCTATGGCGGCTACGGCATCAGCGAAACACCGGGATTTCTCGGCGCCCGCATCCGCCTATGGCTCGACGGCGGCGGCGTCTATGTCGACGCCAATCTGCGCGGCGGCGGCGAATACGGCGAGGACTGGCACCAACAGGGCGCGTTGACCCATAAGCAAAATGTATTCGACGATTTTCTCGCGGTCGCCGAGCATTTGATCGCTGAAAAATACACCGACAGCGCGCATCTGGCCATCATCGGCGGCAGCAACGGCGGCCTGTTGATGGGCGCAGTCATGACGCAGCGTCCGGATCTGTTTCGTGCGGTCGTGTCGCTGGTCGGCATTTACGACATGCTGCGGGTGGAATTGGATCCCAATGGCTCTTTCAATACGACCGAATTTGGATCGGTGCAAAATCCCGAGCAGTTCAAAGCCCTGTATGCCTACTCTCCCTATCATCACGTGAAGCCCGCCACGGCGTATCCGGCCGTTTTCATGGCGACCGGCGAAACCGACGGACGCGTCAATCCCGCGCACTCTCGAAAAATGATCGCGCGCCTGCAGGCCGCCAGCAGCTCCGGAAGGCCCATTTTGCTGAGTATCAATGCGCACGCAGGCCACGGCATCGGTAGCGCCCTGTTGATTCGCGTGAATCAGCAGGCCGATTACTATGCCTTTCTTTTCGATCAGCTCGGCATGCAGCTGCCGAAAAATGCAGGCGACGCAAAAGTGAGCGCGACGCGCTAGATGACCTTTAAGACTTGGCTGTTGTTTTTGGTGATGGAAACCGCGCTGTCGCTGTCGCCGGGTCCCGCCGTCTTCTATACGGTATCGCAAGGCGTACGCGGCGCGCTACGGCGCACGTTGCCGGCGGCAGCCGGCATTCTTACCGCCAATGGCATTTACTTCGCGTTGTCCGCCACGAGCTTGGGCGCCATCATCGCCGCCAGTGCGCGCTTTTTTACCATCGCCAAATGGGTCGGCGCGGCTTACTTGATCTACCTGGGTGTAAAGGCACTGGTCTCAGCCAATTCGATGCATTCGGTTGCGCTCGATGGGAACCTTGAGGGGAAGGAGCAAGAGCTGCGCGGCGTGTACCTCGGCGGCCTAACTCTGCAGCTCGCCAATCCGAAAGCGCTGTTGTTTTTTTTGGCGCTGCTGCCGCAATTCATCGACCCTGCAATTCCGGTGGTGCCGCAAATGTTGATTCTTGCGGCGACATCGATGCTGCCCGAGTTCTGTATTTTGACAGGATACGGCTGGCTCGCGCATCGCGCGCTGCATGCGACCGCAAGATTCGGCGTGACCGGAAACATGAACCGGCTGCTGGCTCGGATCGAGGGCGTCGGTCTGTTGGGTTGTGCGACGCTGGTGCTGAAATTCAATCGCGGCGCGTAGCCGCATCAATGGCAAAGGGGAAAGACATGAGGTTGGTAGCTGCAATCGGGGTGCTGTGCATCGGCTTGGGAGCGGGGTGCGCCGCGCAGGCCGCGCCGGATCGCTTGGTACATCGCTACCTCGACGTCGAGATTTCGCCGAACGGCGAACTGATCGCCTCGGTTGAAGGCGACTCTTCAAAGAGCGGCGGGGCGCCGACGGTGCGCGATCTGGTGATCAGGCATGTAGCCGGCGGCGCGGCCATCACCGTCCCGATGCCCTGCGGCCGTGTGCCGGAATGTTGGCCGGATTCGCCGACGTGGAGTCCCGACGGCAAGCACCTGGCCATTGCATTGCGTACGCCCGGCAGTCACGCGCGTTCGCTGTATGCGGTCGGCGCCGACGGTACCGGATTGGCCAAGCTGTTGGATTTCAGCGGCACCATCGGGCACCTGCGCTATCTGCCGGATGGCCGTCTGGCCATGCTCGCGATTCAAAACGCCACCAAAGAAGTCGGCGCGACTCAAGCGGGTGCGGCGATCGCCGGCGATTTGGACGCTGCGCCGCCGGAGCAGCGAATTGCGGTTTTGGATCAGGGTGCTCTGCACTGGGTCTCGCCGCCCGATCTGTTCGTCTACGAGTATGACTGGCGCACGGGCGGCAAGGGGTTCATCGGTACTGCCGCCCCCGGCGATGGCGACAACAATTGGTGGACCGCGAAGTTGTATGCGTTCCCGGAAAGCGGGACCGGCGCTCGCGTCATTTACACGCCGGCCGATGCCCGCCAACAACTCGCGATGCCGAAGGTGTCGCGCGACGGCTCCTTGGTCGCTTTTATCGCAGGCATCATGAGCGACTTCGGTTCAACGGGCGGCGATGTCTATGTGCTTAAAATCGAGGGCGGCGCGGCGACGAATTTGACGCCCGACATGCATGCTTCGGCCACGGCAATTTCCTGGCGCTGCGACGGGCATCTACAGGCCGAGCTGCTCGCCGGCGACAAGACTCAATTTGCGGATTTGGGATTGGGCCTGATCCCAACGCCTGCGCGAATTTTGTGGAGCGGCGAAGAATCATTCGGCGATCGCGCCGGCGGAATATCGACCGCGTGTCCGTCAGGGTTGACCGCCGACGCCCACGAGTCGTTCACGATGGCGCCGGAGATCGAAGTCGGCATGATCGGCCGCTGGCGCAATTTGACGAACCTCAATGCGGGCTTGAGTTTGCCGGCGCGCGTGCAGAGCGTTTGGTGGAAGAACGACGGATTCGATATTCAGGGCTGGTTGCTGCTGCCCCTGCATGCGGACGGTAAAATTCCCATGATCACCCAGGTTCACGGCGGTCCTGCGGCGGCGGTGACGCCGGGTTTCCCCGGTCCCGGGATTGCCACTACGTTGCTGGAACATGGCTACGCGTTGTTTCGACCGAACCCGCGCGGCAGCTATGGCCAGGGTGAGCGCTTTACGCAGGCGAATGTGCGCGATTTCGGCCATGGTGATTTGCGCGACATTTTGGCCGGCATCGACGCGGCCGCCAAGGTTGCGCCCATCGACACGGCGCGCCTAGGGCTAACTGGTGGAAGCTATGGCGGCTTCATGAGCATGTGGGCCGTCACGCAAACCGATCGATTCAAAGCCGCGGTCGCGGCCGCCGGTATCAGCGACTGGCTGTCGTACTACGGCGAGAATGGCATCGATGCCTGGATGATTCCCTACTTCGGCAAGTCAGCTTACGACGATCCGGCGGCGTATGGCGCTTCGTCGGCCATCAATTACATGCACAATGTAAAAACCCCCACGTTCGCCTACGTCGGCGAACACGACATCGAATGCCCGGCGCCGCAAACCCAGGAATTCTGGCACGCGATGAAGGCGATGAATGTGCCGACCTCCATCATGATTTACCCGGGCGAAGGCCATGGCCTGCGGGATCCGGCGCATCTTGCCGACGCAGAGCAGCGCACCCTCGCGTGGTTTGATAAGTACTTGAAATAGGCGCTTCACCCCCGGAAGGCATGCCCAGACATGGCTGCTGGGGGTTGGCACGTGGCTTGCAAATTCCGGCGGTATGAATGCAGCTCCGCCGGTATTTCAAGCACAGCCCGTCAGCGACGCCGTCCAGCCCGACACGCCGGCCGCGGCCGCATCGGCCGCCACGCGCCCCGGCAGCCAGGATTTCGCCGCGGCCTTGAACGACGCCGGCGGCAAGCCGGTGCGCAAGAGCGCGTCCAATAAGCAGCCGGACCCTGCTTCAAGCGGCAGCCCATTGCCGGCGTCCGGCAATCAGCCGCCGCTCGCGTTTACACCCCCGCCGCCGGCCAAAACCGACGTCGCGGCGACCCCGGCTGCAGACGCCGCGGCCATCGCCAAGGCCGCAGCGGGCAGCTTGCAGGGACCTGCGCCCGGCGGCATCGCTGCCGCATCGACGGCATCGACCGGGCCGGCCAGTGCAGGCGGCCTGGCAACGGCGGCGGACAGTCTTGATCCCGCGGCTCCGTTAGCCGACCCAGCGGCGCTAGCCCCCGCGGGGCTAGCGCCCACGGCTGCGCCGGCTTCCGCCGCGGCGACAGCAACGGTTGCACCGGACCTCGCGGCTCAGCCGGCGGCTTCGGCGGCAGGCCTCAATGCAACGACTCCGTCCTCTGCAGCTGGTCCGGCCGGACCGGGTTCCGGCATGACCATGCCGCATGCCGCCAGTATGCGGACGCTGGCGGCGCCCGGACCCTCGGCCACCGTTCCGTCGGCCAAGTCGGGCGACACCGCCACGAACCACGAGACGAATGCATCGGGCAATTCAGCGCCGTCGTCCGCCGATGCCAACGGGCTGAACGATTCGCCCTCGAGCAGCAACCCGGCTGCGGCGGGCACCGATGCCGTGACGCAAGCCGCCATGGCGGCCGCGATGGCGCAGGGCACAGCCGCGCCGCCGCCGGATTCGTCTTCATCCGATGAGGGAGCAATCCCCGCTACCGGCGTCGCGCAAGGCGCGGCGACTTCCAGCGATCCTGCGGCTGACGCGCCGGCGGCAGCATTCGCGCGTGCATCGGCCGCTTCCATGGTGGCGGCGGCGGCGACTGCTGCCACGGCCGCCACCGTTGCGCAGGCAGTCTCGGAAGCCGCCGGTGCCGGTGCAGTCGACAAGCGCTCGCACGGCAACAGTCCCGATTCATTGGTGTCGGCCGCATCGAATGACGGCAGTGTCGGGGCCACGCAGCTCCTGACCTCCAATACATCCACCGATAGCGGCGTACCGATGCCCACCTTCAAAGTCGCCGCCGGCGTGGATACGGCGCAATTCGGGCAAGGAGTCGCCGATCGGGTATCGCTGATGATGGACGGCAATCTGACCAGCGCCAAACTGCAGGTCAATCCACCGGCGCTCGGCCCCATTGAAGTTCGCATCGCCCTGCAAGGCGGCCATGCGCAAGTTTCGTTTTCGAGCCATAGCGCGGTAACGCGCGATGCATTGGAGTCGAGTTCGGAGAAACTGCGAGAAATGTTGGGCTCGCAAGGATTCTCATCGGTGAGCGTCGATATCTCGCAGCGCTCATTTCAAGAGCGCTCGCCCCCATCGCAGGCCTACGAAAGTTCGCCCGCGGCCAGCGCCGATGCGCCCATCTCGGCCCACGCAGCCCGGTCGGTGCCGCGCAGCGCGAGCGGTCTGCTCGATGCCTATGCTTAAGGGCACTGTGAGTTTGACCGGACCCGATAGCTTGCGAGGATGGGAAGCTTCAAGGTCCCGAAGACGCAGGACCTCGAAGCTTCTCACCGTGCCTGACGAACGCTGGACCACCCGCTCAATATCACTGCACCGACTAAATCATTCCGCCGTTGATCGAAATGATTTGCCCGGTGATGTAGCCGGCTTCGCGCGAAGCGAGATATCCCACCAAGCTTGCGACCTCGTCGGCTGATCCGGCGCGCTTCATCGGCACCAGGCTGTCGATGGCGGTCTCATCGAACGCCGCTTTGCCCATGCCCGCGGCGATGATGCCGGGTGCAACGGCGTTGACCGTGATGCCGCGGCTCGCGACTTCGAGACTCAGCGCCTTGGTGGCGGCATGCACCGCGCCTTTCGCCGCGGCGTAATTCACCTGGCCTCGATTGCCGAGAAGGGCAGCGACGGAGGTAACGCTGATCACCCGTCCCCAACGCGTGCGGATCATGGGCAGCATCAATGGTTGAGTCACGTTATAAAATCCATTCACCGTCAGGTCGATGACGCGATGCCATTGCTGCGGGCTCATGCCGGGAAAAACCGCATCGTCATGCACGCCGGCGTTGTTGACCAGCACTTGGATCGGTCCTTCCTCGAGAATCTGATCGATTGCGGCGCGAGCCGCGGCGGAATCGGTGAGATCGAATTGCAGCGCGCGAGCCTGGCCGCCCGCGCTGACGATCCCCGCGGCGACCGATTCGGCGGCGGCGATGCCGCGGTGAGCGTGCACGTAGACGAAGTGGCCGTGCGCGCCCAAGGTCCGGCAAATGGCCGCGCCGAGAGCACCGCTGCCGCCGGTGACCAAGGCACGAGTCGTGATTTCATTCATAGCTTTAACCGTCCGGCGGCATCCAGCACCACTGAGGCGCGGCCAACGAGCAGGGTTTTATCCTTATGGCGCAGAGCGAATTCATACAATGCGGTGAAATCATCTCCGGCCAGGTGGGTGACCTCGCACAGTAGATCAGCTTCGATGTCGTCCAACCTCAGCACGTGCAGCCGCACGTCGCGCACACTGGCAAGAAGACCCACCTGCGACGCAGCGCGCGTGTTAGCGCCCAACGCCGCACTCGTCAGCGCGCCTTGCAACGCGCCGTGCAGCGCCATCGCTTGCGCGGCATATTCTATACCGCTCGCGATTCCCAGCCGATCATGCGAGCGCAGCGGATTGTCGGGCGCGCGGTGTGTCCCGGTGCTGCAGCGGATATGGTGAGCGTCCCAGGCGAGCACTTCGTCGAGCAGGCACATTCGGCCCTGATGGGGTATACGCGCCTCGATCCACGCCCGGTTCATACGCATGGTTGCACTTGCACGGCCGCGCGCGACACGTCCAGATAGTCGAGTACCACCCTTCCGGCGATGTCCCCGGCGAGCAACCGCATCAACGGCAAGGAACGCGCGGCGGGGATTGCGGCCCGCAATGCCTCGAGTTCCGGATCCGCCATGGTATCGGCGCGCTCTTCGGTCAATGCAACTTCAATCGCGGCCAGCGAGCTCGCGGTTCGCTCGGGTGTCAGCACCATGGCAATTCCGAGCGCGTCGGGAATCGGGCGCTTGGCGTGCAAGGGCGGCGGATATTCCGTGTCGTAGGCGACGAATAGCACCGTTTGCCGATCCACCGCAATCTGCGTCATCGCATCCAACAATCCGGCCACAAAGCTGGCGTCAAAGGCGCACAGTACATTCGACTCCGTCATCGATCCGGTGGCGATGCTCCAGTAGCCGGCCGCGACGTTGTGCACTGAATTCGAGAAGCGTGTCGGCGAGACTTCGCGCGCCGCGAGCGCCAGCGCCTGACAGATTTCGTGGCAGATGTGACCGTCGCCTCCGGAGGAAGAAAACACGCTCGGCATGTGTGCGGGGTTCGCACCGGCTCTCGAGGTCGCTTCCAACGCCACGGCCAAGGCCACCTTCACGACTCTCCCGGTGCGCCGGCGTTCCGCGGGCGGCAACATTGCAGGAATCGGCAACACCGTGGCCGCGGCCACATAAGGCTGCTGACCCGTCAGCACGCCGGCAGCCTGCGGCCAATCCGTCAAACCGGGACCCAACACGCCGATCCCGCTGATATAGCCGGATAACTTCATCCGGCGCGGCCGAGAATCAAACTGCAATTGGTTCCGCCGAAGCCGAAGGAATTACTGAGTACGCGTCGCACCGATGCGCGCCGATTCTCTTTAATGTAGTGCGCGGTGAGAGTCGGGTCGATTCGGGTGGTCTGGATCCCGCCCGGCATCAATCCGTTGCGGAGGGCGAGGGCGCTGATGACCGCCTCGAGCGCGCCCGCGGCGCCCAAGGTGTGGCCGGTCGCACCTTTGGTCGAGCTGCAAGGCGTCGTCGGTCCGAAAATGCTGGTTACCGCCTGGCTTTCCGAGCGATCGTTGCTCGGCGTGCCGGTGCCGTGCAAATTGATGTAATCGATATCTGAAGGATCCAGCGCCGCGGCATTCAGCGCCGCTTGCATGGCGCGTTTGGCTCCCAACCCTTCCGGGTGCGGCGCCGACATATGGTAGGCATCGCTCGATTCGCCCACGCCGTGCAGCAGAATGGAATCGCCGTCGACCTGCCCGGATCCCCGCTCGAGAAGCGCAAAGGCGGCGGCCTCACCGATGGAAATGCCGTCGCGTGCGACATCAAAAGGCCGGCAGGGTGCGGGGGAGGACAGCTGCAGCGAATGGAATCCGTACAGGGTAGTGAGGCACAGCGAATCGGTTCCCCCGACCAATGCCGCGTCAATGAGACCCGCTTCGATCATGCGTCTCGCGGCGCCGAACACCTTGGCGCTCGATGCGCACGCGGAGGAAACGGCCGTCGCCGGGCCCTCGAGGCGACATCGCCGGCGAACGTAATCCGCCACCGAGAATGAGTTGTGGGTGGTACCGTATTCGAAAGCCGCCGGCAGCGCGCCGCTGACGGGGTCGCGCGCGCGGTACGCCAATTCGGTTTGCATGATGCCCGCGGTGCTCGTGCCGATAAACACACCGATGCGTCGCCGGCCCCAGCGCGCCGCCGCGGCCTCCACGGCATCGAAGAAGCCATCTTGCCGCAGGGCAAGCTCAGCCAGGCGATTATTGCGGCAGTCGAATATCCGCAGCGTCGCAGGCAGTTGCTGCGCATCGACGCCCGGCACCTCGCCGATATGGGTATCGATTTTGACGGTTTCGAAGTCGCAGCGCCGCAGGCCGCTGCGCTGCTCGACCAGGCTGGCCAGCGTGGGCGCCACACCCGTGCCAATGCAACTGGTGGCCGTGAACTGCGCGAGCAGCAGGGGTTGCATGGGCCTCATGGCAGCGCGGAGCGTAACGTGACGGACTTCAGTCCCCGCGCTTTCAGCGCCTCGAGCAGGCGCGGCAGCACGTCCAGTATCACCGCCTGCCCGCGGCCGGTGCGCGCGGCGTGTCCGTCATGCAGCAACAATATATCACCCGCTTGCAGCGGGTTGGCCAACCGCCGGAACACCGCATCGGTATTGCCACTCACGGTATCGAAGCCGCGGCGCGTCCAACTGGCGAGGCGCAGCTTCAGGCGAGCCAGCACCGGATCGAGAAAGGGATTGCGCAGGCCCGCGGGTGCGCGAAAAAATTGCGGGCGGCTTCCCGTCACGCGATAGATGCTCTCTTGCGCCTGCGACACTTCGGAACTCATCGCGCCGGGACCCAGCAGTGAAAAATTGTGCCGGTGGCGCTGACTGTGATTCTCAATAACGTGTCCGCGGCGCACGATTTCTTGCGCAAGTTCAGGGTAGCGCAGCACGCGTTCGCCGATGCAAAAGAAAGTGGCGCTGGCTGCGTAACCCTCGAGCAGCTCGAGCACCCGCGGTGTGATCTCCGGATCGGGTCCATCATCGATGGTGATCGCGACGCCGCACGGCACCGCACCGCCCCGTTGCGGCAAGCGGGTCCAATTCGGCCCCAAGAGTTGGCTGCGCGGCCAAAGTCCGGCCGCGGCCAGTACCACGTGATTGGCGAGCAGCGCACTCAAGCTCCACGGCCACGCACGCGGCCGCGCAATCAACGCCGCCAGCGCGCCCAGGTGCACTGCCGCTGAGGCGACCAACAAGGGCGAGGGCCGCCAAGGGCCGTTCTCCGGTTGGTTCATCGGAAATTCGAATCCAGAAAATTCTCCCAAAGCTTGAGCCAGGTGCCCCACTCGTGACCGCCGGCGACGACATCGACCCGGTCCGCCGGCAGCGCCGCGGCCAGCATCTCATGCGCCGCGGAAAATCGATCATCCTTCCCGTAGCCTAGGAACAACTTCGCTGAGTCCCTGCGCGTTTTGATATAGCGCCATATTCGACGTTCCGCGTCCGACTCCGCAAGTTCGCCCGGTTCCCAGCCGGCGAGGCCGCCGGCGGCGATTTCCTTCATCAGCATGCGGTTTCCGAGGTAGGGCGCGAACAGGCAGAGTCCGTTGAGCTCGCCTAAATGCGTGCAGGCGTAGTCGAGCGCAACCAACCCGCCGAGCGAAATGCCCGACAGCCAGACTGCGGCGCCAGAATCGCGCGCCGGCAGGACAATCTCGGATCGCAGCCGCTGAAAGGCATCCCGGTCGTCTAGATGCCGCATTTCCAGATCGACAAAGCGCAGATCGAGGGGAGCAGAGCGCCGCGCAGCAGCGCGGACAAAGCCTTCATTCAGGAAGTCCTGCGCAGAGTGGTAGGCACCGGGCAGCCATATCATCTGCGTCGGCGCTCGCGCGCCCGCGGTCGCGGCGCAGAAAATACTACGCATGCGCGCTGCGGGCGGCGGATGCGCCGATTGCCGCGAACAGCAGCGCGAGAAACGTGCCGGGCGCCACGGTCGTGCCCAGTGCGACCAGCACCGGAACCTGAGAGAACGATAGCAGCCCGAAGCCGATGACGGTGCTGGCATTGGCGATCACCAATGCCGCCAGCGTGAGGGACTCGTCGCCGGCTTCCTCCGAGTTCGCTTGCCGGTCAAAGAACAGCGCGTAGTTCGACCCGACGGCGACGATCAGCAGCATTCCGACCAGATGCAGAATGCTCAAGTGCATCCCCGCCAGGGCAAGCCCC
>Ga0210393_10002612_pt1 | contig 14695 bp, 8 predicted proteins | sample IncBWC27OmetaG_FD_160068 | JGI IMG/M metagenome (GOLD analysis project Ga0210393, IMG submission 160068) | Forest soil microbial communities from Barre Woods Harvard Forest LTER site, Petersham, Massachusetts, United States - Inc-BW-C-27-O ... | reverse complement strand
CAGTAAGAGGGTTTCGAGCTCGAGCACGGCCGCGACGTGCATCGCGGTGGGAAAAGTGTCGTTTGAGGATTGTCCCAAGTTTACGTCATCGTTCGGATGTACCGGGGACTTGCTGCCGATGGCTCCGCCGAGAAGCTGGATCGCGCGATTTGACAGTACTTCATTGATGTTCATGTTGGACTGCGTGCCTGAGCCCGTCTGCCAGACGTAAAGCGGAAAGTGACTGTCGAGCTTGCCAGCAATGGCCTCGTCGGCCGCGCGCACGATCGCCTCGGCTTTCCACGCCGGCAGCCGGCCTGCTGCCGCATTGACAAGCGCAGCGGCTTTTTTCACGTAGCCGTAGGCGTGATAGACCGACTTTGGCATACGGTCGTTGCCGATCGAGAAGTGGATCAGGCTGCGCTGAGTTTGCGCGCCCCAATAGCGGTCGGCAGGCACGTCGACGGCACCCATGGAATCTGTTTCGCGCCGCTGGCCTTTGGCATCGATGCCGATCGGAATGTCGCGCAGCACGGGGGTCGATTGGATATTCATGATATGGTGCTCCCTTGGTTGAGTGAGCTGTCGCGAAGCTCGCGCCGCGACAGCTCGTTGCTCTCGGCAGGCCCCGCTTTCAGTAGCTGGGAACGTAGAGTTGGCCTTCGATCCAGGCGCGAATGTCGGCGGGTCGCTTCGCTTGAGCCAGCCCGTGGTCAAACATGAACTCCGCGACACGCGTTGCCGTCGTAACTTCCATCTCAAGAATGTTGGCCTGGCCCGGGAACAGCATGCCCTTGGCGCGCAGCTCGGGGCCTACCTGATCGGCGCTGGCCTCGGCTGCGGCAACAAAGCAAGCATCCGTGATTCGTCGTGGACGGGCGACGTAGGTGGCAAGCGCGACGGCGGGGTAGATATAGAAATTATTAGCCTGACCGGGACGGAAAACTTGGCCATCCAGGTTTACGTCGGGGAACTGAACGCCCGCGGCGTACAAGGCCCTTCCTTTCGACCATGTGTACGCCTGTTCCGCCGAGCATTCCGCTTTGTCGGTCGGGTTTGACAGCGCGAAGATAATCGGTCGTTCATTGAGGTGGCTCATTGCCTCCACCACCTCTTTGGTGAAGGCGCCACCCTTGGTGCTCACGCCGATCAAAATCGTGGGCTTAAAAGCCTCGATCGTCGCCACCAAGTCCTTTGATGGCTGCGCCGGGTGCGCGTAAACCTTCTGCGCAGATGAGAGATCCCTGCGGCTTGCCTCCAGTAGACCGTCGACGTCGAACAACGATATGCGGGCGCGTGCTTCGTCAAGTGTGAGCCCTTTGCCCCGGAGGGCTTCGGTAATCATGTTCGCGATGCCGATTCCGGCAGAGCCGGCGCCAAGGAATAGAAACCGCTGGGTCGCCAGTGTTTCTCCTTTGATTTGAAGTGCCGTAGTGAGACCTGCAATGGTCACACTGGCCGTGCCTTGAATGTCGTCGTTGTAGCAGAGAACTTTGTCGCGGTAGCGTTCGAAGATACGAATCGCGTCTGTGCCCTTCCAGTCCTCGAAGTGGATGCAGCAGCCGGGAAACACGTCTTGCACCGCCTGCACAAACTCTTCGGTGAGTTCGTCAAGTTCCTTCTCGGAGGGGGGCGGGGAGCGCGATCCGAGATACAGCGGGTCGGCGCGCAGGGCCTCATTTGCGGTCCCGATATCAAACATCACAGGCAGAAGGCCGTCGGGCGGGATTGCCGCGCAAGCGGTATAGAGCTCCAGCTTTCCGATCGGGATGCCCATGCCGTTCGCGCCGATATCTCCGATGCCGAGAATGCGGCCGCCAGTTGAAACGCAAATGAACCGGACGTCGCGGCGGGGCCAATTGCGCAGTACTTCGGCCATGCGTCCCTTCATGCCGCGATCGATATACATACCCTTGGCGCGACGGTAGATGTGTCCGAACGCCAGGCAAGCGTCTGCGACAGTCGGATCGTAGACAATCGGCAGAAAACGCGCGGGATCAGACATCAGAGTGCGGTAGAACAGCGTCTCGTTGCGGTCGGCAAGAGAGACCAGGTATATGTAACGCTCCAGATCGGTGGACTTTGCATCGAGGTGGCCTATGACGCGTTCCAGCTGGCGATCGAGGGTTTCCACGGCCTGAGGCAAGAGGCCTTCGAGGCCGTACTTGCGACGCTCCTCCTTCGTGAAGGCAGTGCCCTTATTGTGGATGGGATCATTGAAAAGTGCTGTGCCCGACGGGGCATCGTGCGTGGGGGCGCCATTTCGTTCCAGCAGCGTTGCAATCATAGTTGTCTCCTTTTGTTGTGACTGCCCAATAGTGGTCGCGTGGGGCGGTTCCGGCTTGTAGAAATCTGACCTCTGCAAAGAGATTGGTGGGGTCTCTCAATCTGCCGTTGCGAAAACGGCGCTACACCGAACCCGAAAGCCTGTCCGAAAAGTCACGGCAAAGTTCGCGTTCTGTTGACGGAAAGCCGAGCCGGCACGACGGCTCGCTCAGGGACGCGCCAGATCAGCGAGGCGGTTTCAGAATCGAATCTTAACTGCGGTTGATGTTTGGCGCGCCATTTTGGCCCCGGGCCGCGCATGTAGTGGAGTTCAGGCCGGTAGCTGTCGCGTACGTCCTTGATGAGGTTGCGAACGACGATCGAAAAATCGGAGGCTGACTCCATCGCCTTGCGAGCAAAACGTGACAGCGCGGCCATCGTGATCTCCGTTGGTTGAATTCTCGGTCAAGGCAAGTGCCCTTCACGATCGACCAACGGATATGCTGTGGAACGGGCGGGAGCTTGTAGAAATTGTGCCCGAATTTTACAAAAGAGGCAGAGAGAACTTCGCGCTCCGAAAAGCTGGAGTTTTGAGGTCCCAGTACACGGCTGCGAAGCTCGTTCGTAATAATTTACGCCGCGCATTCATTCAAAGGCGACGTGTTCGAGGGTACCGCAGGGGAGGGCAGCTGAATAGAACCCTCAACGGTGATCAATACCGGAGAAGGGAAGCACAAGAGCCGGCAAGCGATGCTGCCACTATTGCGCGCGGCGCGTGGGCAAATCAAAACTGAAACCGGCCCCGCCGAGGGCGGTGTCGTTGCTCGCACGAATACGGCCGCCATGGGCTTCGACAATGGACTGACAGATGGCCAAGCCCATGCCCATGCCGGTATCTTTGGTCGTGAAGAAGCTATCGAAAAGAAGAGGGAGGTGTTCCGGATCGATACCCGGGCCGCTGTCCTCAATGCTGCAGCACACCGTCTCAGGGTCTGAGAGTATGGTCCGGACAGAAATGCTGCGATCCCCCAGCGTAAGCTGCGTCATCGCTTGAACCGCATTGACGGTCAGATTGACGATGACCTGCTGCAGTTGAGTACGGTCCCCGACAATTTGGGGGAGCTCGCGTGTCAGGTCGAGAGACACGACGATGCCCTTCTCCTGCAGCTCATTGCGGAGGAAGCTCAGCGACTCATTGATGACATCATCGATCGACAGCAGCTTCTGTTCGGGTGCTCGTTGGCTCGCCATGTCACGAATGCGCCCTATGATCTCGGACGCCCGCCGCGCGTCTGCGACCACGCGTTTGGTGAGCATCCGGACCTTTTCGATGTTCGGCTGGGCCAGCGTCAACCAATGCAGGCTAGACTCGCCGTTCGTGGCGATCGCAGTAAGTGGCTGGTTAACTTCGTGTGCGATCGAAGCCGTCAAAACGCCGAGGCTCGTGACCCTGGCAACGTGCGCGAGTTCGGATCGAGTCTTGGCGAGTGTTTCCTCGGAGAGTTGCCGCGCCGTTATATCCTGAATCGCACCGATGTACTCCAGTTGACCTCCCTTCGTGCGGCTCGCATGAGCGACCAAGTGCAAGTGCCTGATCGAGCTGTCGGGTATTTGTAATCTGAATTCGTAGTCCAAGTCGTTACCGGAGCCTCTGCCCAGTTCGACCATTTCCTCCAGTACTGACCTATCTTCCGGGTGGAAAAGTGAGCCGACTAGCTCGAGAGACACAGGGGTTGCCGGGTTGACTCCAAAAATACGATAGGTTTCCGCTGACCAAATTATTTCATCTGTTGCCACTCGCCATAGAAAACTGCCGGTTGAACTGAGACGTTGAGCTTCCGACAACAGCGCTTCATTCCAGCGCTGTTCCGAATAGAGGCGTGCGTTCTCCATCGAGATCGCCGCCTGAGTAGCAAGAATCTCGAGAACGGCCACTCTCCCCGATGTAAAGCAATGTGCGGCCAGAGTGTTTTCGAGGTAGAGGGCGCCGATGACCCTCGTGTTTGTGAGTATCGGCATGCACAGAACAGATTTAGGCCTCCTCTCGCGGACATATGGATCATCCGAATGGGAAGTCCCGGCAGACACGTCATCGAAAACGAGGCGTTCGCGTGTTCGCAGTACGTATTGCAGGACTGATTGCGGAAGCTCGGATGGTATAGCGCGGATCTGCCGAACTGCGACGTCAACTGTTCCACTGGCGGTTGTCGCTTCGGCTTCGATGCGCGGGCCGTCGCTGTAAGTAAGGATTAGCAGGCCTCGTTCCGCGCCGGCATTCTCGACAACCAGGCGCATGAGCTTTTCGATGAGTCGAGGCAAGTCTATCTCGCTCGATAGCGACTGGGATGCTTTGATCACGGTCTCAGCATCTAGTTGTGCGACGGGCGTAAAGACCGTGGCTCCGCGCACGGGCGAGATTGAGGGCATTTGTAAATGCGGGTGGCTGGAGTCGAGTTGATTTACCTTTCCCTGCGCGCCCCATTGCACATAGCAGGCTCGGGCATTTCGTAGATAGGCATCGGCAGTTGTCGCGAAGCCGCGTGTCTTATAGAAATTCGCCGCGAGTTCGTGGGCGAGGGCCTCAACGTGGACAAAACCGTTCGTGCGAGCCGAACGGATAGCATCTTCGTAGAGCTGTTCGGCTTCGAGGGTTCGGGCCTCAATCCGCGCGATTTCCGCATGAGCGAGCGCGACGCGGCTTTCGAAGTTTGCGGGGCAGTGCTCGGCCCACACTTCGAGTTGCCTGGAGTGGTCCGTCAATGCGTCGAAATGCCATTTCTTTTGGTCGGAAGATGCGGAATCCCACGCTGCGGCGCGGGTAAGCGCACCAAAAAAGCGGCAATCCGCTGTTTCAAGTTGTGCCGTCGCGGTCCAAAGCAGTTGCTGCGACTTTATCGAGGCGTCGACGGCGGATACAAGATCTCCGGCGAAGAACCGTCCTTGCAGTTTGCGCGTCCAATAGAAAAACTCGGCGCATGATAAAACGGGGTTGCTGGCGTAGTGTTGCTCGGCTTGAAGCTCGTTGTAATCTACGGCGTCAAAGCATCCGAATTTCGGAGTCACCCCACGGAGGGTCCGCACAAGACCAAGCTGTGCCCCGCAAATGTCGACCACAAGACCGAACCGCGCGTTCTTGGCAAACTCGAGACCGTTCTCGGCTTCTGTTTGAACCTCGGCGAGGGGGTCTCCTACTATCAAACAGTTTGTGACTAACTGTTCTCCCCAGTAAGCGGCAAATGTAAGATCCCCTGCCTGGTAGGCGATGTCGAATGCGCGACGCAGAATCTCCCGTCCGCTTGCAGCATGGATTGCCCAAGGCATCACACCGTTACCGTAGTTGATATAGGTTCGGGCCTGATAACGCGTCAATCCCCGCTTTTCGACCAGATCATAACCGAGCTGACCGAACCGATATCCTTCCTTATAGTTGTTAAAACGAGGCCCGGCGAACATGGCAAACCACTCGTAGCCGAAACATGAGCCGTCGCAGTTGCCATACTCAAGGCTGAGACTCACCATGCGACAAACGACGAGTGACGATAAATTCTCATCGTAAAACAGAGCGGGCGTTACAATTTCGGTCAAAACGTCCAGGGTATCGAGGATGTCCGGGTTTGTCATCAGCGGCAGGTCGACCAACTCTTCAATTTGGCGACTTCCGAGTAGGGACCAGATTCGATCATATTCACGTAAGACGTCGTCGCGGGTCGGATGCTGCGACCAGACGGTGCCGCCACGTCGGAGGAATTCGAGAAGAACGTCCACGCCGAGGTCGCTCTGATCCAAGGTTGTGTAGAGGGTCAGCCGTAGTCGCGTCACAAGGGCGAAATCGTGGTTATTCTTGCAACGCTGTGCCAGCATTGACAGTCGCTCTTCGGCCGCGACCATTTCTGCTGTCAACAATTCGCACTCTGCCATCAGGTATTCAATGGAGAAGATAAGCTCGTAGTTATGTTCCCATGTCGTCTCCGCTAATAGCGCCCTTGATGCCCTTAGGTATTTCAGCGCCGACTCATATGCAGTCGAAATCTTCGCACGTCGTCCCGCAATCAAATTCAGGTCTGCCGCCCGCTCACGCTCCTCGATGGAAGTGATGAGGTGAGCACCGCGGTTTAATTGATTGACGATTTCGAATATAGCTTCCTTCAGATCCGCCGGAGGGGTGTACTCTGCGAGAAGGTTGCCTATCCTGAGATGCGCCTCAGCACGCAGTTCTGTCGGGATCAAGGAATAGGCCGCTTCCTGGACTCGGTCGTGAAGGAATCTGTACGAATTGTCCGAACGAAAGATGAGACCCGTTCGGACCGCTTCCCAGAGATGCTCGTGCATCTCGTCATTCGAGTCCTGATAAACCAACCGCAGCATTTCGAACTCCGCGCTGTTGCCCATGCAGGCAAACTGCTGGAGTGCTTTTTGGGTTTCGAGCGGCAGGCGGCTCAATTTTCCGACCATTAAGTCCACCACATTGTCGGTGAACCCCTTGGCGCGGATGCGATTTAGCTCCCAAGACCATCGCGCCTCACCATAATCGAACGTGAGTAAAGCCTCATCGGCGAGCGCTGAAATGAATTGAATAGCGAAAAATGGGTTTCCGGTAGTCTTATCGTGAATCAATTGAGCCAGTGGGACTGCTCGTTCCGGCTCGCAGTGAAGAGAATCTGTAAGCAGATGTTCCAGATCCTGACAGCCAAGTGGCGTGAGTACGATATCCCGTAACGTCGCTCCCGCCTGGCGCATCGCATCAAGCTTTCGCGCCAAGGGGTGTGTAGAGCTGACTTCATTGTCTCTATAGGCCCCAATCAACAGCAGGTGCTGCAGATCTCCACGGGTTAAGAGGTCTTCGAGCAAATCGAGCGTTGCTGCGTCAAGCCACTGCAGATCGTCAAGAAACAGAGCAAGCGGATGCTCGGGCCGCGCGAAAACGCTAATAAAACGTCGAAATACCAATTGAAAACGGCCCTGCGCATCCTGCAGCGGAAGTTCCGGCACCGGTGGTTGTTCTCCTATGATGTGTTGCAACTCCGGGACAAGATCGGCGATGAGCTGTCCGTTCGGATCCAGCGCCTCGCGAAGAGCATTGCGCCATTTGTGTAGTTCCTCCTCGCTCTTGCTAAGAAGTGGGCGGAGAAGGCTCTGAAAGGCCTGCGCCAGCGTGGCATAGGGAATGTCTCGCTTGTATTGATCGAATTTTCCCGATGCAAATAGGCCGCGGGGTGGAACCAGCGGCTTATGAAGCTCATTGACAACGGCAGATTTGCCAATGCCCGAGTATCCGGAGACGAGCACTAACTCCGGGCTGCCTCCAGCAACAATGCGGTCAAAAGCAGAGAGAAGAATCTCGACCTCACGGTCTCGCCCGTACAATTTTTCGGGAATCATGAGCCGGTCCGGCTGGTCGTGTTCGCCGGGTGCGAACTCTTCAATCCGTCCCTGGCTTTCCCATTCAGATAGGCAACGCCGAAGGTCGCTTTCTGCGCCGGCCGCCGTCTGATAACGTTCCTCAGCTGTCTTGGCGAGCAGCTTCATTATAATTGCAGAGACGGAGGCTGGGACATCCGTCAGCCGCTCGCTTGGTGATACAGGCTGTCTTGCAATGTGGCAGTGCACCCATTCCATTGAATCAGAAGCTTTGAACGGAGGACTGCCCGTGAGCATCTCGTAAAGCGTAACCCCAAGTGAGTAGAGGTCGCTCCTGGAATCAATCGAGCGGTTCATTCGTCCGGTTTGCTCGGGAGCCATATAAGCAAGCGTTCCGGCGATGAACTCGACAGAATTTGGCAATTGACGCTCACGCGGCAGACGCGACGCGATGCCAAAGCCGGTGAGCAAGACCTGGCCTGTCGAGGAATTTACGAGGATGTTGTTCGGTTTGAGGTCCTTATGGATAAGGCCGCGCTCGTGTACCCGGCCAACCGCGGCCGATAAGGCGACCGCGAGCCGCAGGAATCTTTCGATCTCCATTGCCGGGCCGATCAGGCGATTAAGCGGCTTGGTCTCGTGATACTTGAGCACCAGCATGGGTCGCCCACGCGCTTGCGCTAGTTCCAGCGGTTGCAGTGCCCACGCATCGTCAAGGTGGTCTCTCAGTCCGTATTCGTGGGTGAGACGATTGATGCTATCAGGCGACGGGTGCTCGTCGGCGGGTAGGACGGCCAAGAATTCTTGCCGCGCGCCATCGCCATGGCGCCACGTTTTGCAATAGATACGTTCGCCGTCTTCCCACAACACCTCAAGAGGGACACTTTCCCCGCCAGTACCGAAAGAGGAAGATACGCTCATCTGACACCTCGCATTAATCGAAGCGCCCGAAACAAGGAGAGCGCCACGACCTCATGGCCGAAATCTCACTGTGGGTTGTGAAGCGGTCTGCGGAGACTTAAGCTGCGGCGATGAACGTTAAGCACCGCGGCGGGTAGGTACGGATAACGACGTTCCAATGAGTGAACAGCATTAAAGTGTTTCAGTCGAGCACATTACGGCTCGGGCAACTCCACTAGGTACTCACTGCAAAGCAAATGCTCACCCTAAGTCTTGAAAGACGACATAGGAAAATAATATGCTCAGAAATATTTGGAAATAATCGGCCTGCAACCCTCCATCGAGGCCTATTCACTTAGACGCCGAATGAAATCAGAATGCGATTATTCGCCCCGGCGATCGTCGAAACCCATGACGAGCATATCCACCAATCTAGTTAGCCCAACGGACAGTGATATCCTATGACCGATGAAAAAGCTGTAGTCGCGGTCATCGACGACGATCAGTCGATCCGCGACGCGTTGCACGAATTGTTCGAAACGGTTGCCCTCAAAACAGAACTCTATGGTTCAATTGACGAGTATTTGCGAGCGGACAGGTCGGTCCCAGCCAGTTGCATCGTATTGGACGTACGGTTGCCCGGTGCCAGCGGTCTTGACTTTCAAACGCAGCTTGCGAAGGCGAATAGCCGAACGCCCATTGTGTTCCTCACGGCCCATGCCGACATTCCAATGTCGGTCCGCGCTATGAAGGGCGGCGCTGTAGAATTTCTGACCAAGCCTTTTCGGGACCAGGAGCTGCTCGATGCTGTCCGAAACGGCATCGAGCGCGATCGATTGAATCGCGCCGAAGCACAGGAGCTGGCCGCACTTCGGGCTCGGTTCGAGTCGCTTACATCCCGGGAACGAGAGATTATGGCGTTGCTAGCCGAAGGGCAAATAGTCAAGCAAATCGCCGGCCAAATTGGTATCACCGCCATGACGGTTCGCATTCATCGGACTCAGGTCATAACAAAGATGGGTGCGAGAACAGCCGCCGATTTGGTTCGAATGGCCGATAAGCTGAACCTCCAATCATCGAAAGAGCGATCTAACTAATCGAATCGATAGTTCGGCCCTTTATTTGATTAATTGCGGCAGCATAACCTTGATTGAGTGATGGCCTGAGGCTTGCCATATCAGAGGGCTAGAAGGAGGGCATTGTGGCCCCAGTTCCCCTGATATCAATTGTAGACGACGACGATAATGTTCGCCTGGCAACAGGTGGCTTGGTGGAAACGTTCGGATATGACGTCGAGACCTTTAAGTCCGGTGAAGCATTTCTGAGCTCCAAGTCGCTGGAGAAGACGAAATGTCTGATCGCTGACGTGCGAATGCGCGGGATGAGCGGCCCACAGCTCCAGGAACATCTCTTAAGAATGGGTACTAAAATACCAGTAATCTTCATCACGTCGTTTCCTCTCGGAAGCGTCCGCGATCAGGTGATGGAGCGAGGGGCCGTGGCCTACCTTACCAAGCCGTTCGATCGGGACACGCTGGAAAAACGCCTCCAATTGGCGCTCGAACGCGAGTGAGACATTTCTCGATCCGATGAGCCGTCAGGTGTGCGAGTGGGCGATACAGTCACCTGAGAGGGATATCTGACGATTTGCCACCGGCACCGTCGAGCATCGATCGCCCTCCACGCCTGCTGCATCTAATTTTGACAGGTTCGGCTGCTTTTTCGGAAGGGACGTTGGCCGCCGCGTTCATAGCTGCGTGAACTTTCTCTAAATCACCAAAATGGTGATGGTCCTTCCCAGATCTCATGAGTCCGATCTCGCCGTTACGACGCACACGACGGCTGTGGTGCTGCGTCGGTTGGTCCGAACGGATCCAGATCCTGCTTTAGAACAACGCTCCGTCCATCTATCGCCGTAAGGACTTCTGGAATCTGGGTGGTCCGTCGTTTCGCTCGAAACAATCGCTCCATGATGGGTGGGCTGAACGATCAGTAATCGGAACAGACGCTCATCTAAACGAAGCGCAAGGCAAGCTGTCCTTTAATTTAATGGCAGTAGCAAAAGCGCGATAGAATTGCGCTGCGATTTCCCTTGTAACGGTCGCCGTAAAACTACGGTCGGCGGGTGTGCCGTCCATAAAACCAAAGTGGATGAGGGGACTGTTCAGATGAAAGACGATGTCATCTTCTTCGGATGTTTTAGATTGTCTGTCGCCGAGAGGCTTCTCGAGCAGAGTGGCAGTCCAGTCAAGTTGAGTGGTCGTGCTCTTGATATCCTTGTTGCCCTCGTAGAGCACGCAGGTGAAATCGTCGACAAAAGAGATTTGATCGCGCAAGTCTGGCCGGGTGTCACGGTCGAAGAAAATAGCCTGCGCTTTCATATTGCAGCCCTACGCAAAGCGCTCGGGGACGGAGAGGCAGGCGCGCGATACCTGGCCACTTTCCCTGGCCGAGGCTATTGCTTCGTCGCGCCAATCTCCCGCTCGAATATTTCACGACAGGGGGCAACAGAAATCCCGGTCCGCGAGCGATCTGGAAAACTTCCGGCGCGGCTGACGCGGATGATAGGGCGAGCAGATACCATACAAGAAATATCAAAACAGCTAAACGCTGATCGCTTCGTGACCATCGTCGGTCCCGGCGGCATCGGTAAGACGACGGTCGCCGTATCGCTGGCCCATTCGTTGGCGGAGGAATTCGAAGACGGTACTTACTTTTTTGACCTCGGGGCTATCAACGACCCTCGCGTGGTGCCTGGCGCGGTCGCTTCGACGCTTGGAATCATGGTTCGGTCCGACGACCCAACGCCAAGTATCATCACGTTCCTGCAACAGAAGCGAATGTTAATGGTTTTCGACAGTTGCGAGCACGTTGTCGCGACGGTCGCGACTTTGGCAGAACGCATATTTCAGGAAGCTTCACAGGTTTATGTCCTCGCGACGAGTAGAGAGACACTACGCGTCGAGGGCGAGCACATCCATCTACTCTCGCCGCTAGAAAGCCCTCCCGACGAACCAGATTTAACGCCCGAGCAGATCCTCGGCTTTCCGGCGGCTCAGCTTTTCGTCGAACGGGTCGCCGCAAGCGGTTGTTGCCTTGAACTGAATGATGCCAACGCCGCACTTGTCGGCGAAATTTGCCGAAGGCTCGACGGAATAGCGCTTGCTATTGAACTCGCGGCTGGCCGCGTCAATGCCCACGGAATTCGGGAAACAGCGACGCTCCTCAATCATCGGCTTAGGCTGCTTTGGGATGGTCGACGTACAGCGCTCCTCCGCCATCAAACACTTAGCGCGACGCTTGATTGGAGTTATCACCTCTTGTCCGAACGAGAGCGGGTCATTCTGCGCAGGCTCGCAATATTCGTCGGCATCTTCACGCTGGAAGGCGTGCGATCAGTCGCATCTTGGCACGACATTGATGAAAATGAAATCGTCACCGTGGTCGCAAGTCTGGTTTCAAAATCGCTATTAGCAGTGGATACCAGCGATACGACCGTGCGATTTCGGTTGCTTGACACGACGCGCGCGTATGCCGTTGAGAAGCTGGCAAACTGCGGCGAGGCGGATCAAATGGCAGGGCGTCACGCCATTTACTATCTTCAAGTTCTAGAGCGCGGTAACGCAATTGCGGCTGCGCCGTTAGAGGTTAAGGGGTCTTACGCCACCGCGATGCATCTGGGCAACATTCGCTCTGCTTTGGAATGGGCTTTTTCGGAGTCTGGCGATACTGCAGTGGGTATCGCACTCGCAGCCGCTTCGATCGGTCTGTTCTTGGAAATGTCTCTGTTGACCGAATGTCATCGCTGGACTGAGCAGGCGATAACGATGCTGGACGAGTCGACCAGGGGATCGCGGCGCGAGGTGGAACTGCAATCAGCCCTGGGCTTGTCGCTTATGTTTACGAGAGGGAATACCGAGCAAGTCCGTGGCGCACTGGCGAGGGGCCTTAAGGTTGCGGAGGAACTCGGTGATCTTCACAGTCAGCTTCAATTGCTGGGAAGGCTCCACATCTTCCATGAAAGGATAGGAGACTACCGCAGCGCCTTGATGTTCGCGAAACGAGGTAAAGCTGTTGCTGTAAACTTAGCCGATCCGGTCGGTCTCGCGGAGGCTCATTCGGCGCTCGGCATTTCATACCATCTGGAAGGAAGCAATGTAGGGGCCCACGCGCACCTAACGGCCGCTTCGGCAGATTTTCCGTTCTCAAAGCGGATCAATACGTTCCATTTCGGGTTTGATTATCGGAATCGCGCCCGGATCGCCTTGGCGCGCACTCTTTGGCTTCAGGGCTATCCCGATAAAGCCGTCATCATTGCGAACGAGACCATCCGGGAGGCCGACGCCTTCAATCATCCCGTAACTCTTTGCATTGCCCTCATCTGGGCTGTCTCGGTATTTGTCTGGATCGGGGATTTAGATAATGCAGAGAGACATATAGAGAAGTTTCGTACTCTGGCTGACAGACACTCCTTGGGGCCGTATCAGGCTGGTGCTCTTGGAGTAAGGGGCGAACTGTTGATAAAGCATGGTAATGCTGAAGCCGGAATCGCATTATTGCGCAACTCGCTCGAAACGCTGCATTCGCTCCGGTATGAGCTATTGACTACTACCCTTAGCAGCGCCCTGGCCGAAGGTCTCGAAATCACAGGAGAACTTCAATCGTCTCTGCAAGTCATCGACGAAACCATTGCCTCGGTCGAACACAATGGCGACTCGTTCTATATGCCGGAGCTTCTGCGCATCAAGGGATGCGTACTAGCCGCGTCCAACGCCGCTGGCGTTGAAGAGTATTTCCTCCGATCGCTTGAAATGGCCGCCCGGCAGTCCGCTCTCGCCTGGGAGTTGCGAACCGCAACCAGCCTTGCAAGGTTCTGGGCCGGGCAAGACCGCCGCAGCGAGGCGAGGGCGTTGCTCGCATCGGTGCATGAAAGGTTTACGGAAGGCTTCGAGACCGCGGATTATCAAGCAGCAGAGAATCTGCTGATGGAGCTTGGTCATACGGGGATGCACCGGGAAGCAGTCCGCTGGTTGCCTAGCTCTGATGTGTTCCGGAATGGAAAAGCGATCCGATCCGGACTGATCGCTGAACCGGTGGCCTACGCGGAAGACGATCATCAGCGATCGCAAATAATTCCGACAGCGGACGCCGCCATAGGTCGGCGAGCCCGCAGGTAAGAAAGCGACCGAATGGCCGCTTTCAACAAAGCCCGACAGATTTCTGTAAGCCCCGTACCAGCGTTCGAGTGAGCATCGGTGCTGCGGATAACGCCGTCGCCGCACCACGCTGACGCGGATATCGAGCGTCTGGTGCAGGCGCTGGCGGAGATCTGGGAAGAGGTTGGTTTGGTCAGGGCGGCGCAATCTGGATCCGGCGAATCGCAACGCTACACGAGGCGACGTAGCGCCGGTTTGAGTGAGAATCGTACAATTCATTCTCCGCTCCCAGTCCTAACCATGAGCCAGCTGGTGACGTCAGTGCTGTCGGCGATCTTGCGCAATCAGAAGGCTGGTCCATGAAAAGAAAGTTTATACCGATCCTGGCGGTTGCGGTTGCTACGGCAACCAGTTTCATCGCTTCCCGGCCTTTCGCTGCCGCGGGTGCTGAAGGCGAGGGGTCGCCTATCTATGACGTTACAATTCCGATCGGATATCGGCAGTGGGAAGTGATTGCCCCGTCCCAGGAAGTTGGCCTCGATGAGTTGCGGGTCATTCTGGGCAACGCCATTTCGATGAAGGCCTATCGAGAAGGAACGCTTCCATTTCCAGACGGAGCAATGTTGGCCAAGGTTGCCTGGAAGCGCGTGCCATCTCCTGGAGACGATGCAGCCTTGGGGGCCTCGACGGCCTTCGTTCCCGGCGCCGCGACGACGGTTCAAATCATGGTCAAAGATTCAAAGAAATTCGCAGCGACTGGCGGCTGGGGCTTTGGCCGATTCATCAATGGTAGACCGGTCGACGAGGCCCAGCACGAGACATGTTTCCCTTGCCACGAGGCCAGAGCAAAAGGGCACGACATGCTCTTTACGCAATACGCACATTGAGGGCCGGCCGCCAAGGTCAGCCTTCGAGCAATCCGCGAGTCCACTCGGATAAGCCCATGTTCGACCAGAACAGGCAAAGGCAGAAGTCGACGCAAAATGCGGGCGGCTCCTTTTGAAATACGTCGCTGCGTTTGCCGTCTTCGCCGTGAT
>Ga0210393_10002611_pt1 | contig 14700 bp, 14 predicted proteins | sample IncBWC27OmetaG_FD_160068 | JGI IMG/M metagenome (GOLD analysis project Ga0210393, IMG submission 160068) | Forest soil microbial communities from Barre Woods Harvard Forest LTER site, Petersham, Massachusetts, United States - Inc-BW-C-27-O ... | reverse complement strand
AACCATCCCGCACGCCGACGTACCCAAGCTGCTATCGGCCGGCGCCGCCGCGGTATTCCCCACCGGGACACCGCTCGATACGCTGGTGCGCGAGATCCGCGCACTGACCGGCACCCCGCAACCCGCCTTGCAAACCGCCCCGGAGGAACCGTGCGCATCGGAGTAATGATCGGACCCGAGCGTGGGGATTCAGGACGCAAGGTCACCAAGATGCTGGCCGACATCGACTGGGCCGAGACCGCGGGCCTGGACAGTGCCTGGATCCCGCAGATTCCCAACGACTTCGATGCGCTGGTTGCGGTGGCCCTGCTGGGGACTCGCACCAGCCGGATCGAACTGGGCACCGCGGTCGTTCCGCTGCAGGCGCAGCATCCAATTGCATTGGCGCGCCAGGCTTTATCCGTGCACGCCGCCACCGGTGGCCGGCTGGTACTCGGCGTAGGGCCGTCGCATCACTGGATCGTGGACGACATGCTCGGGATTTCCTACGAGCGGCCGGCCGGATACACCCGCGACTACCTTCAAGTGCTGGACGCCGCCTTCGCCAACCCCGGCCCGGTCGACGTGGAGAACGACAGCTTCCGAGTGCACAACCCGCTCGACCTGGCTCCGGTGGCGCCGCTGCCGGTGCTGGTCGCGGCGCTCGGGCCGGTGATGCTGACAATTGCCGGTGAGCGCGCCGACGGCACCATTCTGTGGATGGCCGACGAGCGCGCCGTGGCCGAACACGTCGTCCCGCGCATCACCAAGGCCGCCGATAATGCCGGGCGCCCGGCGCCACGCATCGTCGCCGGCGTACCGGTTTGCCTTTGCGCGGCAGGCGAAGTCGACGCCGCGCGCGAGCGTGCCAACAGGATTCTGGGTGAGGCCGAGGTTTCGCCCAATTATCAGCGACTGCTCGGCTACGGCGACGCCAACGATGTGGGCGACATCTGCGCGGCCGGCGACGAGGATGCAATCCTGGCCCGGTTGCGCCGATTCGCCGACGCCGGCGTGACCGATCTGTCGGTGCGGCTCCTGCCGATCGGCGACAACCGGGACGAGCTCGTTGCCTCCAAACGCCGCACCCGCGAGATGATCGCCGCGCTTGCAACGGAGTTGCGGTGATGCCGGAAAACCACGGACCACTAGCGGGAATTCGGATCCTCGAAGTCGGCACCATGCTGGCCGGTCCCTATGCCACCATGCTGCTCGCCGATCTCGGCGCCGAGGTCACCAAGATCGAACCGCGCGGTGGCGAGATTTCCCGCGGCGTCGGGCCCAGCTACTTCGCCAGCCTGAACCGCAATAAATCCAGCATCTGTGTGGACCTGAATTCTGAAGCGGGACAGCAACACTTGGGCGAACTCGTGTCGCAGTCGCACGCGCTTCTGGTGAACCTGAAGCCGTCGGCCATCCGCCGGCTTGGCCTCACCTATGAGCGCTTACGGCGGCACAACGAGCGGATCGTCTGCGTGGCGATCACTGGCTTCGGCTTGCACGGCGGCGACGACCCGGCTTTCGACTATGTGGTTCAGGCGGGTGTCGGGATCGCCGCGCTGACCGGCGACCCGGACGGGCCGCCGACGCTGCCGGGGTATTCGTCGGCTGACAACTCCACCGGAATGTGTGCGGCGCTAGGGCTTCTGGCCAAGATCATCTCCGGCACCGGCGGGCAAGTGGATGTGTCGCTGCGCGACGTGATGCTGTCGCAGCTCAACTATCACGCCTCCGCCTACCTCAACAACGGAGTCGAGCCGCAGCGACACCCAAACGGAGCGCACTCGTATTACGTTCCGGCGCAGCTCTTTCCGACTGCCGACGGGCACCTGGCGCTGTTCATCACGCACGACGGGTTCTGGAAATCCTTTGCCGCTGAAGCGGGTATCGGCGGTTTCGAAGGCATGGCTGAACGGGTGGCGCGGCGTGATGAGGTGCTTGCCGTCGTCACAGCAATAGTGGCGACTGACACCGCGGCCGGGTGGGAACGGCGACTGCGGCCACTCGGAGTCCCTGCCGCAGCGGTTCGAACGCTTCCCGAGGCACTGAAGGCGACTCCGGAAGTGGTTGTGACGGCGGGCGAGTTCCGCCTCGTGGGGAGCCCGATCAACGTGTCCGGTTATGAGCCCGAGTACCGGCCGCCGCCGGAGCTGGGCGAGTGCTGAAGCCGCGGCAGAGGCGTACTAGGCCCGCTCTGGACCGGTGAGGTGAGCTTCGGCGAGTTTGCGGAACGCCGCCACCAGACGAACTGCGATCGCCGGAGCGGCTCGCCAACACAACATGGCTGGGCTCGACGCCTTCCAAGGGGACCGTGGTGATATCGGGGCGCAGGCTGTTGAGGTGGAAGCCGGCCGTGATGGCGACCGCCTGCCCGGAGGCGATGAGTTCGAACTTGTCCTCGAGTGCTTCGATGAACGGACCGTCGGGTGCCCTGCGTCCGTCGGGCCGGGGATCGATGCGCCAGAAGGCACTCCAGGCCGGATCGGAGTGTCGCACCCGCGGCATGGGTTCGTCGGCGATGTCGTCGAGGGTGACCGATTCCCTTCCCGCCAGCCGATGGTCGATCGGTATCGCCAGCACCCGAGGCTCGTCATAGAGGACCGTCACGTGCAGCTGGTCGGTCGGGAACGGCAGCCGGGTTACCACCACGTCCACCCGATGGTCGAGTAGCGCATGACGCGCTTGGTCCCAGTCCAAGTGCACGACTTGCACGTCAGCATCGGGGTTTTCGCGGCGCAGCTCGCGCACCGCCGGCGTGATGATCATGCCCGTCGTGTAGCCGATGATGATACGGCTGGGCTGAGCGGCGGCCCGCGCCTGCGCCCTGGCCTGCATCGCCGAGCGCAGCAACGCCTTGGCGCGCGGCAGGAACACTTCCCCGGCATCCGTGAGCCGGGTGCCCTGCGGCGTGCGGTCCAATAGGCGTGCGCCTAGCTGCTGCTCCAGCCGGCGAATCTGCCGGCTCAACGACGGCTGCGCGACACGCAACGCGGCGGCCGCCCGGCCGAAGTGCCGGTGCTCGGCCACCACAACGAAGTAACCCACCAGCAGCAGGTCGAGGTCTACCACCGGTGATACCGAGTCTGTCATGCGCTCAGTGTAGCTGCTGTGACCAGCGTACTGCTGTCCTATAGCAGCTATGAACTGGTGTGATGCCTGAATTGCATCGCGTGATATGAAATAGGACTTGGACACGCTTCTCGGGTCGTCATTGACTTGATGGCATCGATCAGAAGGGATTTTCCATGCACGTTTTTGTTACCGGCGCGACCGGGCACATCGGCTCTGCCGTCGTCACCGAACTCCGCGAAGCCGGGCACCGAGTCACCGGCCTGGCTCGGTCGGACAAGGGCGCGGCCGCCCTGACCTCGGCGGGCGCGACGCCGCATCGAGGCGACCTCGACGACGTCGACGGCTTGCGGGAGGCCGCCGCGACAGCCGACGGCGTCATTCACCTCGCCTACCGCGACGATTTCGACAGCGACTTCGTGGGTGCCGGCCAGACGGACCTGCGCGCGATCGAGGCAATGGGCGAGGTGCTCGCGGGCTCCGACCGACCGCTGGTCATCACCTCGGGAACGCTGTTGCTGGCGGCAGTCGTACAGGGACGGACCGCGACCGAGAACGACGCCGCCGAGAGCGGTCCGCGGATCGACTCGGAGAACGCTACCGTCGCGCTGGCCGAACGTGGCGTGCGATCGTCGGTCGTCCGGCTGTCGCCACTGGTGCACAGCACACTCGATCACCACGGCTTTGCCCACCGCTTGATCGACATTGCCCGCAACAAAGGCGTCTCCGCGTACATCGGGGACGGGTCCAACCGGTGGCCCGGCGTCCACACTTTGGACGCCGCGCACCTATACCGGCTTGCGCTCGAGGCGGCCCCCGCTGGGTCCCGGTTGCACGGTGTCGCCGACGAAGGCGTGCCGTTCCGCGACATCGCGGCCGTCATCGGACGTCACCTGGACCTGCCGGTGGTGAGCATCTCCGTCGAACAAGCCTATGAGCACTTCGGATTCCTTTCGGTCTTCGGATCTTTCGACAATCCGACGTCAAGCACCCTGACGCAGAAAGTGCTTGACTGGCATCCCGAAGGACCGGGGCTCATCGAGGACCTCGACGAAGGCCATTACTTCAGCGACTGACCCCTCGAGCATGACGCTGCAGTCACATCCGGGTCCGAGCGTGACTGCAGCGTCACGTTCGAAGCCGAGGTCTAGCCGCCGTGCTCGGTTGTCACCTCGAGTAGTCGCGGGATGGGTGCAGGATCCAATTGCAGCGCATCGGACATGTGTAGCTGACCGGCATTGGCGATCATGTTGTCCAAGATGGCCTGCAGGTCGTCGCCCTCGACCTCGTAAATGGCGACATACGGGCCGTCTCCGTCAACCGGCCGTAGCCGGCGCGCCGAGACGAACCCGTCGAGAGCCACGAGTTCGCCCAGATGAACTTCGTCGTACCAGGTGTTGTACTCCTGGTCGCGATCGGGCGAACTGGGTCGACTCTCAACGAGGATGATGCCCTTGGCCATCGTCGCCGCCTCTCCTGTGACTACTCGTAGCGCACCGTGATCGAATCCGTGTCGGGTACGCCCTGGCACGTCAGAATGTAGCCCTCGGCCACTTCGTCTTCTTCGAGAGCGTCGTTGACCCGCATGGTCGCGTGGCCCTCCTCGAGCCTGGCCATGCAGGTGCCGCAGTTGCCGGCCTCGCAGTTGAAGGGCGGCTCCAGGCCGGCCCGTCGCGCGCTTTCCAGCAGCGTCTCGCCGGGGACCAGTGGCACCGACACCTTCTTGCGGTCGAGGTAGATCGTTACCGTGCCGGCCTCGGCGCCGTTTAACGGATCTGTCACCCGCGGAGTCTCCTCGATGATCGCGGCGACCGCTGCCTGCTGGAACGCTTGGAGTTCCGCCATGGCCGCCCCCTCCCGTACTTGCATTCTTCAGTATAGAGAATACTATTCTCCTTAGGCGATAGGATCGATCCTCTCAAGATTGTGCCGATGTCGGGTCAGCCGGGCATGCCAGGGAAGGACGAGACGTGACCGAGCCGGCCGCGCTCGTGTTCGAGGAACGGCGATTCACCCTGCCTCAGCTCGATGCGCTGGCCGACGGGCTGGTCCGGGCCCTGGCCAACGTCAATGTTTCCGCAGGTGAGCGCGTTGCGCTCATGGCGTCCAATCGGCCGGAGTTCGTCGCCGCCCTGCTTGCGATTTGGCGGCTGGGTGCTGCCGCTGTGCTGATCAGCCCGGCGTGGAAGCGCCACGAGGTCGACCACGCGCTGGCGCTGACGAACCCGGCCCACGCCGTCGGGGACCACCCGGTGCTGGCCGGTTTGATGCCGATGTTGCACCTGGACGAACCGATCCCGCTCGGAGAACCAACATCCTGTCCGTTGCCGCGCCACGGCGACGCGGTGCTGGTATTCAGTTCGGGCACCACCGGTCTGCCGAAGGCTGTCCGGCACACTCACTCGTCGTTAGGCGTGGCCATGCAGCACTGGCGCGACGCGCTACAGCTGACAAGGCATGACCGCATTCAGATCGCCACGCCGCCTTCACATATCCTCGGCCTGCTCAACATCCTTACGGCGCTGCAGATTCGCGCCTGGATGCGGCTGCATCGCCGCTTTGACGTCAACCAGATCCTGCGTCACATCGAAATCGACCGCATCACAATCGAGATGGCAGTCGCCCCTATCGCGCAGGCCATCGCCTCGCACCCCGATCTGGAGTCCTACGACTTGTCTTCACTGCGCTTCATCATGTGGGGTGCGACACCAGTCAGCGCCAGCATCGCCGAGACCGTGACCCGGCGAACGGGCGTCGGTTGGATGCCCGCGTACGGCACCACGGAACTGCCCGTCATTGCTTGCAATCCGCTCGACGGGGCCCGCCTTGACGCAGTCGGGCGTCCGGTGCCAGGTGTGGACCTGCGGGTGATCTCCATGGAGACCGGCCAGCCGGTCTGCCCGGGGGAGGTCGGTGAGATCCAGGCGCGGTCGATGTCGCTGATGGCCGGCTATCTGTCGGCCGAGGCGACCGACGACGCGGTTTGCGACGGCTGGTACCGGACCGGGGATGTCGGCTGGCTCGACACCGACGGTTGGCTGCGGATCACCGATCGTCTCAAAGAAATGATCAAAGTACGCGGCTTTCAGGTCGCGCCTGCCGAAATCGAGACGGTGCTGCACGGCCATCCGGCCGTCAAAGATTGCGCGGTGTTCGGCGTTCCCGACGGGATCAACGGTGAAGCGATTGTTGCCGCCGTAGCGGTGCACGCTCCGGTTGAGGCGGCTGACCTGATTGCCAGAGTGGACGAGAAGCTGGCGTCCTACAAACACCTGAGCCGGATCGTGTTCGTGCCCGATATCCCTCGCCTGCCCTCGGGCAAGGTGCTGCGCCGAGTGCTGAAGGAGCGCTATGGATGTACGTCTGACAGCTGAACAGCAGCAACTGCGTGACGCCGCCGCCAAGCTGGCCGACGATCTAGGGCCCGGCGCGGTTAGTGACCTAGCCGACAATGAGCGAATTGCCCGTCTGGACAAGCAGGTTAAGACGACCGGTTGGCGATCGCTGCGCTCCGACGGAGCCACTGGCGTCGAGGTGGCCATCGTCGCTGAGGAATTCGGGCGCCGGCTGGTCGACGTACCGTTTCTGGGTCCAGTGCTGGCCGATGATCTGGCCCGCCACATCGATACCGATGCCCATGGAGCGACCATCGCCGTGGATGACCGAGTGATCGACGCTCGGGGCGCTCAACGAGCCCTGTTCCTCTCGGGTACCGCGGTTTTGGCGACGGACCTGGGCGACGGCCGCACTGAAGCCGATTTGACCAGGGCCGAAGCGAGCATGGTGGGATCGCCGGTGACTCTCGGTGAGGTATCCGCTGACGTTGCGGCACAGTGGCAGGCGCTCGCGCTGGTTACCACGACAGCGGACCTGGTCGGAATTGCCCGGGGCGCTCATGCCGTCGCGGTCGACTATGCGAAAATTCGCGAACAGTACGGCAAACAGATCGGCTCCTACCAAGCAATCGCCCACCTGTTGGCCGAAAGCCTTGCACTGATTGAAGGTTCGGTGAGCGTGTTGCGCCACGCCGCATGGGCGGTCGACGAACTGACGCCCGCCGAAGCCATCCGAGCCGCCCAGGTTGCGAAGATCTACTGCGCGCGCGCCACCCGGACGGTCTGTGAGACCGCTGTGCAGGTGCATGGCGGCATCGGCAATACCTGGGAGTGCCTGGTGCATGTCTACCTGCGGCGCGCACTGACATCGACCGAGTTGTGGCCGGTAACGCTAAAGGAGGTCGACCTTGGACTTTCGTGACTCATCTCAGGAGGCCGCCTTCCGGGAGCGGCTGCGATCGTGGCTTTCCGTGCACGCCAAGGAGTTTTCCGGCTCAGGAGACGAGTATTGGGCGCGCCAGATCGAGTGGCATCGAGCTCTCTACGAGGGCGGTTTCTTCGGACTGTCCTGGCCCCACGACTACGGCGGGCAAGATCTGCCGCCGGTGTACGACGTCATTGTCGACGAGGAGCTGGTGCGCGCCGGCGCTCCGCCGCGTCCCAGCGTCGGTTATCTGGTCCACGGCATCGGCAGGCACGGCAGCGACGAACTGCGCAAACGTTTCCTGCCCGGCATCATCAGTGGCACCGAGCGCTGGTGTCAAGGTTTCAGCGAGCCTGGCGCGGGCTCAGATCTGGCCTCGCTGACCACCACCGCCACCCGTGAGGGCGACCACTACGGGGTGCATGGACACAAGGTCTGGACCAGCTACTCCGATGTCGCCGACTGGTGTCTGCTGCTGGCCCGTACCGAGCCCGGGGCTAAGCGCCACCGGGGCCTTTCGGCGTTCGTGATCGCTATGAAACAGCCTGGCGTGCAACAGCGCCCGCTTCGCATGATGAACGGGGTCACCAACGAATTTGGGCAGGTGTTCTTCGACGGCGCAACGGTGCCGGCAGATCGGATGGTCGGTGCTCCCGGTGACGGCTGGGCGGTCGCGATGACCGTCGTCGGACACGAGCGCGAACCGTCCACGCTGGGTTATGCGGCCAGATACGGCAAGCTTGTCCGAGAGCTGTTGGCGCGCAACGATGGTCCGATATCCGAAGAGCTGGCATGGGCTGCCGTTCAGTCGGAGATGCTGACTCATCACGTCCGGCGGCGGCTGTCCGAACAACTGGACGGGGTTTCGCACGGGCCCGAAGGGTCGCTCGACAAGCTGCTGATGACCTGGGTCGAGCAGTCCGTAGGCCATGCCGCAGTGGCGGTCGCGGGCACCCGCGATCCCGATCTGCTCAGCGCCTATTTGTACAGCCGTGCACAGAGCGTCATGGGTGGGACATCACAGATACAGAAGAACATCATTGCCTCGCGAATCTTGGGATTGGGAGTCTGACGTGTACGACATGCCTGCCGAAATCGACGTCCGCGCCGAAGGCGCACTGCGCATCATCACCCTGAACCGGCCCGATTCTCTCAATTCGGTCAATGACGACCTGCACTCCGGACTCGCCCGGATATGGCAGCGATTAACTGACGATCCCACGGCGCGCGCCGCGGTAATCACTGGGGCCGGTAGGGCATTTTCGGCCGGCGGTGACTTCGCATATCTCGAGGAATTGGCGGGCGACGCTGATCTGCGAGCCAAGACGATCCGAGACGGACGCGAGATAGTGCTCGGCATGGCCAGGTGCCGAATTCCCGTGGTGGCGGCGGTAAATGGGCCCGCGGTGGGGCTTGGTTGCAGCCTTGTCGCGCTGAGCGACATCGTCTACATCGCCGAAGACGCCTATCTCGCCGACCCGCATGTGCAGGTGGGGCTGGTGGCCGCCGATGGCGGGCCGTTGACCTGGCCGCTGCACATCAGCCTGCTGCTGGCCAAGGAGTACGCGTTGACTGGCACGCGCATTCGCGCCGAGCGGGCCGTCGAACTCGGGTTGGCCAACCACGTGGTTGCCGACCCGGTCACAGAAGCGATCGCCTGCGCGAAACGGATCATGGAGCTGCCCCAGCAGGCGGTCGAAAGCACCAAGCGGGTGCTCAACATTCATCTGGAGCGGGCGGTTCTGGCCAGTCTGGACTATGCACTGTCGGCCGAAAATCAGTCGTTCCAAACCGAGGACTTCCGGTCGATCGTCACCAAGCTGGCGGCGGGCAAGAACTGACCGCGGGTCAACGGCATGACGGTGCGCGTGCGGGCGTATCAGGCGTCGTGATGTCGCAAGAACTCACGCATCACTTGATCGAACCGGTCTGGCTCCTCGATGAAGGGCATGTGAGAGCTCGACTCGAACAACTGGAACCGCGAGCCTGCGATACGCCGGTGCATTTCCCACATGTGCTCAGGAACGCATTCGTCATACCTGCCTGCAAGGACAAGGGTCGGTAACGCGATTTCGGCTAGGCGGTCGAACACGTCCCAGCTCCGAATGGTCCCAACGATGTGAAAGTCGCTCGGCCCGAACATCGTCTCGAAGATCCCAGTCCCCATGCGCATGAACGCATCCTGAAGCTCTTTGGGCCAGGGGAGAACACGGCAAAGATACGTCTCGTTCCAGGTACGGATTGCCGACTGGTATTCGTCCGAGTAGGTCGTCCCGCTGGCTTCGTGACGGTCGATGGCGGATTGAGTCGCGGGATCCAAGTCGGACTTCAAGCGGGCCACCATCTTTGAGAATTGCGGTATGGACGCGATGCTGTTCGAGATGGTGAGGCTGACGGCCCCGGATGCGATGTCAAGCCCGTACTGTTGCGCCAACATCCCGCCCCACGAGTTACCAAAGATATGAAAGCGGTTCAGCCCCAACGCCCGAACCACGGCGTCCATTTCGGCCACCGAGCGTTCCATTGTCCAAAGTTGGTTATCCGACGGGGATTCCGAGTTCCCGCAACCGAGCTGGTCCCAGAAAATGACTTCGCGCTCGCTAGCCAAGCGTTCCAGCGACCGCAGGTAGTTGTGCGGTAGACCAGGACCCCCGTGAATCGCGAGCAGCGGAAGGCCCGCCCCACCACCAACCCGCTTGAACCAAACATTCCCGCCCGGGACCGCGATTGTTCCCTCCATTGCCGCTATGCCTCCTGGGTTGGTGAGCAGTCCCCCGCAAGCGGGAGGTGCCCCCAGCAGAATCGCACGATTCGATGCCGGTATATGCGATCCTGCGTCAGCGCGCGAGTCGATGCCGCACGCACCTCTCCTTGCAACTCAGACTCTCAAAATGAGAGAATAGTGTTCTCATGAATGTGCGGTTGGCTTTCGAGTCGCCGTAACGCGCTCGCTGAACTGGAGAAGACCCGTGCCTGAAGCTGTCATCGTGTCCGCCCTGCGCACCCCCATCGGCACCGCCCGAAAGGGAACACTGCGCGACACCAGCGCATTCGACCTCGCGCATCACGTGGTCTCCGAGGCGGCCGCGACCGTCGACACCGCGCAGGTCGACGATGTGATCCTGGGGGAGGGCCTTTACGGTGGCGGCGTGCTAGCCCGCCACGCGGCCATCACGGCGGGCCTGCCCCAGGTGCCCGGCTTGGCCAACAACCGGCACTGCGCGGCCGGTCAGGCAGCGGTGCAGAGTGCGGCGGCAAGTGTGCGGGCCGGCATGGATCAGCTCATCATTGCCGGTGGCGTGAACTCGGCATCTACGTCGCCGCGGTCACGGATGCAAGTGGATGGCGAGTGGGTCGACTGGTTCCCGCCGACTCACCCGGACCGTCCCGACGCGCCCAACCTCGACATGTCGATCACGGTGGGGTGGAACGCCGCAGTCAAGGCGGGCGTGAGCCGCGAGGAGATGGATGCGTGGGCGCTGCGGTCACACCGCAACGCCATCGCCGCCATCGACGAAGGCCGCTTCAAAGAGGAGATCGTCCCTATCGAGACTCCGCACGGGCTGTTTTCGGTCGACGAGCATCCGCGCCGCGACACCAGCATGGAGAAGCTGGCCGCACTCAAGCCGCTGCACCCGGAAATCGAGGGCTTTTCGATTACCGCCGGCAACGCCTGCGGCGCCAACGACGGTGCCGCGGTGTTGACCATCGCGAACGACCGGCTCGGGCTGCCCGCGCTGGCTATCGTACGGTCCTGGGCGTCCGTCGGCGTCGACCCCGCGATCACCGGTCTGGCTCCGGTCGAAGCGATCCCGAAAGCACTTGGCCGCGCTGGGCTTTCGATCTCGGATGTGGACCTCTTCGAAATCAACGAAGCATTCGCGGCGATGTGCGTGGCTACCGTCAAGATCCTCGATCTCGACCCGGACAAGGTAAACGTCAGCGGCAGCGGCTGCTCGCTGGGACACCCCGTGGCGGCAACCGGAGCCAGGATGCTGGTCACCCTGGTGCACGAATTGCGCCGCCGCGGCGGCGGAATCGGGGTCGCGGCCATGTGCGCGGGCGGCGGGATGGGCTCGGCGACCGTCATCGAGGTCGCTGCGCCATAATGCGCAAATGACCATCGCCGACCTGATTACCGGTGCGCGCAACGGATCTCCGCGGGCGGCGGGTCGGCTACTCAGCCTGGTCGAGGGTTCGCAGCGCGACGAGGTGCTGGCGAGCATCGGGCCCTCGTCGGCGCGCGCCGGCCCTGTCATAGGTATCACCGGGCCGCCGGGCGCGGGCAAGTCGACGACGATCACGGCCCTGGTCGGCGCCTACCGGGAGCGCGGGTGCCGGGTGGCCGTGCTGGCCGTGGACCCGTCGTCGCCGTTCAGTGGCGGTGCGCTGCTGGGGGATCGAATTCGAATGGCCGCGCATATCAACGACTCCGATGTACTCATTCGTTCGGTGGCAACCCGTGGCCATCTCGGTGGCCTGGCCGCCGCGGTTCCGGCGGCCATCCGCCTGCTGGGGGCGATTGGGTACGACGTGGTCATGCTCGAGACGGTGGGGGTAGGGCAGTCCGAGATCGAGATTGCCGCCGTCGCTGACCCAACCATCGTCATTCTGAATCCCGGGGCAGGCGACGCGGTGCAGGCCGCCAAGGCGGGTGTGCTGGAGGTCGCCGACATCGTGGTGGTCAATAAGGCCGACCGAGACGGTGCCGAACAGACCGTGCGGGATCTGCGAGCCGAAACCAAGGCCCCGATCGTCAGTCTCGTCGCCGCTCGGGGTGAAGGGGTTGCGGATCTGGTGGCCGCTATTGACGATCACCACCGCACCGACAGCCGGGCCCGCCGGCTGGCCCGTGCCCGAGCGCAAATCCTGTCATTGGCGCAAACGCGGTTGCGCACCCGGCCGGATCTCGACAGGCTCGCCGAAGCAGTGGTCGACGGCCGCGACGACCCCTATACGGCCGCCGAACGACTGCTGTCACCGACGGCTCAACAGGAGGATTGACGGGGGCACACCCCGTGGGCTACCACTCAAGCAGTGAACCGGCCCCGCGCCTGCTACTGAAGGTCAACAGACTTCCCGGTGGCGGCTGTGTGACCGGCGCGATAGCCGAAAACCATTGCCGGGCCGATGGTTCCGCCAGCGCCGCCGTAGGCCCGACCCGTCGCACCGGCCATCGTGTTGCCCGCGGCAAACAGACCGGTTATTGGCTCTCCACTGACATGGAGCACGCGGCCGTCAGGATCGGTGCGCGGTCCGCCCTTGGTGCCCATCGCGCCGATGCACACCGGCACCGCGTAGTAAGGGGCGGTGTCGATCGGGCCGAGTGTCTTCCCGGCCAGTGTGCTGGCGCTGTCGTCGCCCCAGTAGCCGTCGTATGCGCTTGAGCCGCGCCCGAAGTCAGGGTCGGCGCCCGCGACCACATGAAGGTTCCATTCCTGGACCGTGCGGGTGAGGCCGTCGGCGTCGATGCCGGTCTTGGCGGCCAACTCGGCAAGGTCCGCCGACTCGCAGAACCAGTCCGGAACCGGTTGTCCGGGAGCGACACCCAGAAATCCGTAGCGCTGCAGGTGCACTGAATCGAAAACGATCCAACCGCGATCATTGACGTACCCGCCGCGGGGAGCGAGGTAGTGGAAAGCACCGGCCATCGAGTTGTAATCGCATGCCTCGTTGACGAACCGACGGCCGGCCGCGTTGACGATGATGCTCCTCGGCCGGGTTCGCTCCAGACGTACGCTGCGGCTGCGTGGGTTGCCTTCGATGGTGTCGCCCGGGATTTGCACAATCGGCACCCACCACGCTTCGCCCATGTTGCCCAGATCTGCACCGTGGGCCATCGCCATGCGCAGCCCGTCGCCGGTGTTGTTCGGCGGGGAGACCGCACCGTGCATCGGGCCGCGCAAAAAGGCTTGCGCCAGAACGGGATCCCATTCGAATCCGCCCGTGCCCAGGATTACACCGCGGCGAGCACGTACGCTCAGGCTCTGTCCGGGCAAGGCTATTCGTACTCCGGTGACTTCTCCGGCCTCGGCAACGAGGTGTTCGGCCCGTGCATCCACCTGCGGCGTCACTCCGACATCCAGTAACCCCTTCAGGAGTCCCGCTATCAGTGCGGTGCCGGCTACGCACAGATGGCTTGTTCGCTCATCTATCGCTGCATGCAACCGGGCTCGGGTCTCGGCATCGAAACCGACATTGGACCAATCGGCGGGAAACGACGTGATCTGGGTTGCCCACTCACCTAATTGGGCGAGGTCGAAGGGGGCCGCGCTGAGCGATCGGCCTCCTGTCGGTTGTCCTCCCGGCAGCTCCGGTTGGTAATCGGGGAAGCCGGTGGCGATCTCGAAGCGTAAGCCGCTGTGTGCTTCCACGAAGTCGAGCATCGCCGGCCCGGTTCGCACGAACGTCTCGACCAAAGCGTCGTCCATCGAGCCAAGGGACTGCGCGCGCAGGTACTGCAATGCGTCCGTCACCGTCAATTCCCCGTCGGGAGAACGGTTATGGGCCGGGATCCACACGATGCCGCCCGACACCGCGGTGGTACCGCCGACAGTCGGGGCCTTCTCGAAGACCGCAACGGACGCGCCGGCGGCGGCGGCTGACAGCGCGGCCGTGAGTCCGGCCCCGCCGCTGCCGAGCACGACGACATCGACTTCGTGGTCCCAAGACATAGATCGTTATCCCTTCAGCTCAGTAGCTCGGACAACTGCTTTGCCGCTCTGATGACCGCGTCCTTCCCGCGCATCACGACATCTTCGCGATGGGAGATGAGGTTGATACAGGTTGGTGGGGAGGGCGCTTGGCGGCGGACTGGCACGGCGAGGCCATACGTGTTCGGCTCGATCTCCCCGTACGTCGTCACCCAGCCGCGTTCGCGGGCGCGGGCGACCAGATCCCGTTCGCCCGGGCGCGGGGGCAGGCTCGCGAGTAAGGCGATGCCGGCGGCACCGCGGTCCAGTTGATATCGGCTGCCTTCGTGGAAGGAGAGTTGGTAGGCGACATGGCTCGGCACGATCACCGCGACTGCCACCTGCTGGTCGCCCTCGGCGACAAGCAACGACACCGTGGTGCCGAGATCGTCGGCCAGCGCGCGCAGCGTTGGCAGACTCAGTTGGCGCACGTTGCGGTCGAATGATGCGCCGAGCACGGCTAGGCCGGCTGCCGGCCGGTAGCGCCCGTCCTCTCCTTTGGCCACCAACCGGAACTGAGCCAACGTCGAAAGCAAGCGATACGCGATGGTCCGGTGCACCCCGACTTGGTCGGCGAGCTGCTGCACGGTCAGCCCGGTCGGGGAAGCCGCGACCATCTGCAGCGCGGTCAGTCCCCTGGCCAAGGTCTGCGAGCCGGTCCCAGAACCCGTCACAGCCTTGACAGACCTCCATGCGAGAG
>Ga0210393_10002610_pt1 | contig 14702 bp, 7 predicted proteins | sample IncBWC27OmetaG_FD_160068 | JGI IMG/M metagenome (GOLD analysis project Ga0210393, IMG submission 160068) | Forest soil microbial communities from Barre Woods Harvard Forest LTER site, Petersham, Massachusetts, United States - Inc-BW-C-27-O ... | reverse complement strand
AACCTTCGTGATGCGCTCGACGGGCACGAGGTTCTTTACCGGTTCCGTTCTTACGTCGATGAAGGTACGCAGACAGTTATTTTTACAGAAGTAGCAGCGGGTCGCTTCTTCGCGCGTCGTGCGGTACTCAATCTTGCGGACGGCCTCGAGTCCGATGAACGTTGATTGCTGTCCGTTGCGCCATAGACGCAGTGATTCCTGCGCGGCGCCGATTGCCCCGGATTCCCCGCAGTGCTCATGCACGATGATTTCCGGCTGCTTGCCGGAGGCACGGAAGCTGTTGCGGATGAAATCAACTTCGGCCTTCACCACGGCAAGATTGTTCTGCGTTCCCCCCTGCAGAACAAACCGTGTACCCAGCGCGGCAAGATTGGGGATGCTGGCGACATACAGGAAGACGTTCTTCGGAAGCACGGCCGCGAGGCCCGCCAGAATCTCCTCGGCCTGCCACCCCTGGCGCTGGAAGTTAACGATGTCGGATTGCATAAAAACAGCACAGCCGTAACCGAAGACGGGCATGGCCTGGGCGGAAAAGGCCAGGTCGGCGAACTGATGAACGTTTAGTCCGAAACCCTCAGCAGTGGATTGGAGGAAGTATCCGTTTCCCGCGGAACACTGTGTATTGAGCTTGAAGTCTTTTACACGGCCGTTGTGCAGGATAATGATTTTGATGTCCTGGCCGCCGACATCGACGATCACGTGCGGGTCTTCGTAAAACTTGAGCGCGGATTCGGTGTGTGCCACGGTTTCCACCAGGGCGACATCGGCCTTCAGAACATCTTTCAGAATGTCCTTGGCGTAGCCAGTGGTCGCGACACCCAACACTTCGAGTTTGGCATGCTGCGCTTCGACCTGGCCGCGCAGGCTTTCGAACATTTCAATCGTGTCCTGAATGGGATTCCCGTTCGACAGCTGATAGGACTTGCAAAGGATGTCGCCTTTTTCATCGAGCAGGACCGCTTTGGTTGACGTGGACCCGCCGTCAATGCCGATAAATCCCCCTACCGTGCTGCCTTTCTGAAGAGTCACTGGTATGAACTTTTTGGGGCGGTAGGATTCTCGGAAAGTGGTGAGCTCGGTGGGATCGGCGACCAGGCCTTTTCCTCCGGCCTTGGCTTTTTCCTCCTGCCGGCCGAATTCAATATAGCGAACCAGTTCTGCGTAGCCGCGATAGCAGCCGATGCCGTCATCCTCGCTGCGGCCGAACTCAATGGCACCGAGTGCGGCAAAGTACTGCGCGTTCTGTGGGACCTTGATCAGATCTTCGGGCTTCGAACCCTCGGGAACCGCGACCTTGCGCTCCTGCCACATGCGCGGGATGTTTGCCTGCCATGCCTCGCGCATCCCGCGAATGAAGCTGTTAGGGCCACCCAGGAGCAAGACGTGCGGCCGTAAGGTGTGGCCTCGAGTCAGTACGCTCAGATTCTGTAGGATGATGGCTTCGAACAGCGACGCCATCAGTTCGTCCGGAGGCGTGCCGACTTTCTGCAGGCCATTAATGTCGGTTTCCGCAAATACGCCGCACTTGCCCGCGACTTTGTGGAGCTTGATCCCTGCATATTTCAGTTCGGCCAGCTGCTGCGTTGGGATCTTCAGCTTGGCATTGATTTTATCGATGACCGCGCCGGTCCCTCCTGCGCACTTGTCATTCATCGAGGGGATTTTTTTCTTGCGCCCAGTCTCGTCATCATCTTTGAAGACGATGATTTTGGCGTCTTGACCGCCGAGTTCAATGACCGAGTAGACTTCGGGATGCAACTTCTCTACAGCCAGGGAAACGGCGGTAACCTCTTGCACAAATTTCGCTCCGACCTGGTCGGCAATAGCGCCACCGCCTGAGCCGGTCACGAACATGCGAGTATTGTGCCGATCGATCCCCACCTCGGCTTCCATGCGCTTCAGGAACTCGAGCGTCTTTTCGGGCTGCTTGGTTTCGTGGCGCTGATAGTCCTGCCACAACACTCGATCCGTCGACGAGTCAACGACCACTGCCTTCACCGTAGTTGAACCTACGTCCAGCCCTACGAAGAACGTGGTGACGTGATCGTGCGGCTTCTGCGCTTGAGAGACTTGTTGTAGTTGCTGGCGAAGCGGAGCAATTTGAACTAGTTGCGAAGCCTTGTGGTCGTGCATTGCTTCCTCTCTTTTAGAAAGCTGGCATATCCGCCTGTTGGCCGGTCTTCGGTGCCAACAGGGCTATAACCATTCAAGATAGGCAAATGCGCAGCCCGCTTAGGGCTTGGAAATTTCTTTGGGATATTGATTTTTAGTCGCCGGAAGCCGCCGGAATCGCGACTCCTGTTGCCCGCGCCCGCTTCCAGAACCGCGTGTCCCGGTTGATCCGATCGCTGACGTGCAGCACAAATTGCGCAGCTGTACCCGCGACACCCTCGCGGTGGGGCACGTGATAGAAGGGCCGCTTAAGCTCGGGATGCTCGTCAATGTAGCTGCGGATTTCCTGGAGGCTCTTTCCTGTCGATTTGAGGCATTGCTCGAATTCAGCCTTGGCTTTGACCTTAGCTTCGCCGAGGGCCATTTGCACGCGGCTGTGTGCGTTGACCTCGCCCTCACCCGAAGTCTCGATCGGCAAGAAGATCATGTCCTTGAATTTGTTGATTACAGCCGATTGCACTCCGTCAGACTGCGACGACGGCATGCACCCGAAGGGTTTCAGCGCCAGTACCATGTGGCAGAGCTTGTGAACGGTGTAATACACATTCTTGCCGACTTCGAGATGTCCCTCACCGCCACGAGCAAACTGGTTATAGAAAGGATGCGCCATGTCGGCCAGTTCCGTTTGTGGCACGAGTCGGTGACTAATTCCACCAAGCTGCTTAATGGTGCGATGGTAGAAGAAATTCCACATACGCTGCCCAGCGCCGATGCCCCATAGCTTCTTGCGCAGTCCAATGTAGTTGCCGAAATGTTTCTTCGCCTCGTACCACTTCGGCTTGGAATGCGGACGGTTTACCGGCCATTTTGCTATCGCGTGAGCCTTCGCCTGATACATTAAGTAAGCGACCCATGTAGCGATCGGCTCCACTAGGACCTGCGCACCTTCACGCTCCAGGAAATCAAACATGTGGAAGTTTCCGTCGCCCTCGGTTAGCTGCGCCCAAAATTCGCCGGTAATTTTGACCACCGGCTTTACACGCGTGCGATCAACTTCAATCGAATTCAGCTTGTCACGGGCGGTCTCCAACGCATGCAAATAATCCTTGCCCCACATGTGCTCATGCCATTTGCCAAAGACGTTGACGGTGTTCCGCAAGATCTTATTGTTCTTGAACTTAGGCTTAGCCCAGTCCGGTGCTAGTTGTTCGATCTCGAAAGCGCGGCGGTTCTTCAAGTCTTCGCACAATCCGTCCACGGTCTCGCGAAAGACGCGATCCGTCTCGCCTTTCTTCGCTTCAAACGGGCGAATTTGGTACACGAGATCGTTGATCACGTCGCCCAAGTGCATGGCGTTCAACATTCCGAAACCAAAATCAACGGTGAACTTCAATCCGGGTTCTCCGGACTCGGCCTTAATTCCATCGCTGTCTTTGAATAACAGCACGCGGAAGCCGTCGAAACCGGCATTTTTTAGCGCGAAGCGATATTCCGCCTCATACATGCCGAATCGGCAGGGCCCGCAGGAACCCGCTGTGAAGAACACGTAGTTATCCAGAATGTGCTGGCGCGGGACACCCTGTTTTTCCAAAAACTGGAGATACTGAACCAGGTTTCCAACCGTGAAGTAGGTCGGATTGCACTGACCGTTATTGCCAAACTCCTTTCCTGTCTGGAAGCCGGCGACATCCGGGACAGGAAGTTTTTCGCAGTTATACCCACACCCCTGAAACACTGCGCGAATCAAATCTTCGTGTTTCCACGTGAAGCCCCCAAACAGAATTGTGACGCGACTGCGCTCGTCTGCCGTAAATGCTCGCTCGACCGGACGGTGAAAATGGTTCGCCTGGTCCAAGCCCGCAATTTTCCGCAGCCGCGAGCGTTCTGCCTCTAAGCGCTCCCTGATTTCCGATTCAGTCGCAATCTGGACGAAATTCGACGGCATAGAGTCCTCCGGTGTGCTGAATTGTTGTAGTCGAAAGTGAATTTTGCAGCGGTACTAGAAGTGGTGGACGGAAAGAGAGAATGAGATCCGGTGACTTTTTTACACAACAAGGTGCGGCGGAAAGCGGAACACAAGTCCGCTCGACTGCTTCGGATCTACGAACAGAGGCCATCCGAACCCCGGGACACCGTGCTGGGAGATCGAACTATGATACGGAACCTTTGATGCACCTCGAAGCCAAACGGGATACATAAAAAATTTGCGCCACCTACAGTCCGACAGCGTAACCAAGTCCTAGAACCCAGCACACAAGTCCTAGAACCCAGCATACGGAGTAGGGGCGGCAAGTTACCTGCCATGCCAGTGTGCCGCGGAGCCATCATGGGCCCATAGCCCCAAAACCATTTGAGGGTGAAAAGTACGTATCGGATGCAGCCGCATCAACATCGAATTATGGATCGACATCGCGGAGGTGAAAGCAAGTGTCCGCAGGTTCTGTGAAAAAAAGTATGATTCGTGGCCTCGGAAGACTGGTTCGGCTGAGCCTCCCAGTGCTGCTTTGCAGTTCTTCGGCATGGTCTCAACAGCCTCCCGTGAACGAAACAGCGAATAGTGCGCCAGCTGACTCGCAAGCGACACAGGCTTCCGGTGGGTTGCAACACGCTGACCACCAGGCGGGAAGCATCAGCGGCAAGATCGTCGATCAATCCGGCGCCAACATTGCCGGGGCCGTAGTGAAACTTACACGTGATGGCGAATCTTCGGGTCTGGAGGCAACCTCGAATGAGGACGGGCTATTCGCGTTTACCAATATCGCCCCGGGCCCCTTTCAGCTGGCAATTTCATCGCCAGGCCTCGCGAAGCAGGACGTCTCCGGGACTCTGCAATCTGGCCAAGCCTACGTCACTCCCCTGATTATGTTGATCATCACCACCCAGGTAACAGAGGTACACGTTGGACTCCCGCCGGAGGAGCTGGCGGACGTGCAGATCAAGGAACAAGAAAAGCAGCGGGTGTTAGGGGTAATCCCGAACTTTTATGTGAGCTACGACGCGAATCCCGCTCCTATCGGCACGAAGCACAAGTTTGGGCTCGCGTGGAAATCGGCTAGCGACCCGTTCACGCTTGTCGGAGTTGGGGTCCTGGCGGGGCTTGGCCAGGCCGGAGATCGTTGGGGCGCGTACGGACAGGGAGCGGAAGGGTATGCAAAGCGCTACGGCGCGAGCTATGCTGATGTCTTTGCCGCAACGTTTATCGGAGGCGCGATAATGCCTTCGATTCTCAAGCAGGATCCACGCTACTTCTATAAAGGAAGAGGCAGCAAGCGTTCTAGACTTCTCTACGCCGCGGCGAGTTCGGTTATATGCAAAGGGGACAATGGGAACTGGCAGCCGAACTATTCGAATGTCATCGGAAGTTTTGCTGGTGCCGGACTACAAGCTCTCTACCTTCCCGCGAATGATCGCCGGGGATCCGGGTTCGTGGTCTCTTCGGCGCTAATCCGTCTTGGTGAGACGTCTCTCGCCGGCGTCCTTCAAGAGTTCGTTTTCCCGAAGTTGACACGTGGCTCTAGACGCTCGGCGGGATCGCAGCCCTAACTACCTACGCCGGGGATTGTACGCTGCCAAGCGTTGATTGATGTCTCAACGACTGCGGCAGTTCGGAGAGTCTTTTGCAGTGCTCATCGCTTTAATTCAATCACATCCGTTTGTGGGCGCATCCTCCGGTCTGTGTGCATTGATAACGCAGGCCTTATATCCGAACTAAAGCTCGACCCCCTGAATCCTTTACGCTTGCCCGCATCGCTGGGGTCTGCTCGCTGGTTGCCCCGCTGGGCCGAGCAGAACGCCGACGGCGTCATCTTTGCAGCGGCACCGTTCGGAGTTCAGTGACTTTCGTAACCTCCTGTTAACAAGCCACTTAAGCGACATGCTCCAACATAGGTAACAATGTGTATTCTCTTCCGATTGGCGCTGGGGTATTTTAAGATGTGGTGACAAAACATGGATTTGCGGATTCTCATCGTTGATGATTCAGAAACCACTCGGCGTATTCTCCGCGCCATAGTGCGGTCGCGTGCGTGGACAGTGTGCGGGGAAGCCGAGAGCGGACGGTCGGGGATCAAACAATTTCAAGAATTAAGGCCTGACCTCGTACTGATCGATTTAGCGATGCCTGACATCAACGGAATCGAAGCCGCGAAGCGGATGTCCACTCTTAACCCGCGAGTGCCGCTTATTCTGTTTACGATTTTGGATTTGGAAGGACTGGAAAAGGCAGCTCGCGAGGCGGGGATAAGCGCGATTGTTTCGAAGGCCCAGGCCTGGGACCTCATAAAGAGCATCGAAACCGTGGTGAACGGATCGAGGTTGAATTAACAGAGCAGGTGAACCTCTCCGCTGGTCAAATATGCCGCGCGGGACTAACCGTGGCACTCGCGTACCTTAAAGGCTAGGGACGTGCTCGGGCCGGGGTGAAGTCACCGCAGAACTTATGGGAATCATCACCTCTACGAGTGTGCCAGGATTCGAGTTTCGCAGTCTCACCTCTCCACCAAATTCCTTGACCCTTTGGCGCATGCCTCCGATGCCGATGCCAATGCTGCCTGGCCGAAACTCGATAATCTGTTCGGCAACTCCCTTGCCATCATCCTGGACAGTAACCACGATCTGATTTTCTGACTTCAGCAGGCCGACCCTCGCGTTGCGTGCACCCGAATGGCGAAAGACGTTGGTGAGCGCTTCCTGAACGATACGGAAGATGGCGGTTTCTAGCTCGGGTTTGAAACGAGGAAATTGCTGCGAAGGAACTTCAATAGAAGTCTCGATGCCGCTGCGTTTTGTAAATCCATCCAAGTACTGTTCTAGGGCGGAAGACAAGCCGACTTCGTCCAACAAAGGGGGATGCAACAGATGCGACATGCTACGAACCTGCTTAATGGCTCGATCGATCGTAGAACAACTGTCGGTGATAGCCTTTTCCTTCCATTCGGCGGACAGGTCGGGCCTGAGAATTCCGTCCATCATCATTTTGGCCGCGCTTAATTCTTGTCCGAGGCCATCGTGAAGCTCGCGCGCAATCCGGCGGCGCTCTTCATCCTGCGTGGCCATCAAGCTGCTTGAGAGGCGGCGCAGCTCATGATTCAGCATTTCCAACTGTCGGGTCTTGCGGTGGAGTTCGGAGAAAACACTAACCTTTGCTCGCAGCAGCTCGGGAATAATTGGGACGGAAATATAGTCTACGGCCCCGTGTCGATATCCCTGGAGGCGATCCAAATCGGTGAGGTGCACGGCGGAAATGAAGATGATGGCGGTCTGTTGAAAGCGAGGGTGCTGACGGATAAGAGCCGCCAGCTCAAAGCCATCGAGTTCGGGCATGCTGACATCCATCAGAACAACAGCGATATCGGTCTTCAACAACCATTCGAGGGCTTCTTTCCCCGAATTGGCCTTGATCAGGTTCTCGCCCAACTCCCCCAAGATGACTTCATAGCTAAGCAGCTTGCCTGGCTGGTCATCCACCATGAGGATGTTCACTTTATCGTTCACGCCCATCGTTTTGTCACCTCACACTACTGTGGTTCTCTTGCGCGCCGCTGAGAACTGTTCCCTCGAAGGGAACGACACACACTACCGGTGCAGCCACATACGCAGCGCTGACAGAAGTTGCTCTGTATTTACGGGCTTGGCGAGATACTCCGAAGCACCAGCCTCAAGGCATTTTTCCCGATCTCCCTTCATGGCTTTAGCGGTTAAGGCGATAATCGGAAGCCTTCGGAATGAAGGATTCTGCCGCACGACCTGCATGGTCTCGTAGCCATCCATTTCCGGCATCATGATGTCCATCAGGACGATCGCGATGCTGGGCGTTGATTCAAGCATCGTGATCGCTTCGCGGCCGGTTCCGGCGGTGACCACAACCATGCCCCGGCGTTCCAAAACGCTGCTCAAAGCGAAGATGTTCCGCACGTCATCGTCGACGACCAGCACTTTCTTGCCGACCAGCGCATCGTCTGAACGATGAAGCCGTTCGAGCATCCTCTGTTTTTCGGGAGGAAGGTTGGCGACGACGCGATGCAGGAATAGCGCGGTTTCATCAAGAAGGCGCTCGGGCGATTCGACACCCTTCACCACGACGCTGCGAGCCAACGTGTGGAGACGGGCATCCTCCTCCGAAGATAAATCCTTTCCGGTGAATACGACTACGGGCAAGTCGTTGAGTGTTGGCGTGTCGCGGACGCGTTCTAGCACTTCAAAACCCGACATATCCGGGAGCCGCAGGTCGAGAACCATGCAATCGAACGGCTGCTCGGTAATCGCGGCGAGCGCCTCAGCTCCACTCGCTGCGACCGAAACTTGAATGTCGTCGTAGCCGAGCAATTCGCGAATGCTGAGTTGCTCGGCAGGGTTGTCTTCGACGATTAACAACCGCTTGAGACGCGGGGCCGAGTATTCCTTGATGCGGGCGAACGCTGTCTCAAGCCCCTCGGGAGTAGTCGGCTTGGTCACAAACGCGAATGCGCCACGCGACAACCCATGCCGGCGGTCCTCGTCCATGGTCAGCATTTGAACCGGGATATGCCGGGTATTGGGATCCTGTTTTAAGTGATTGAGCACCGTCCAGCCGACCATGTCCGGCAGGAAAACGTCCAGCGAAATGGCGCTGGGGTGAAATTCGCGTGCCAACGCGAGCGCTTCGCTTCCGCGCCCCGCTACCAGCACTTTAAATCCCTTGTCACGCGACAAATCGCATAGAACCCGGGCGTAGTGGGGATCATCTTCGACGATTAACAGGATGGCATCGTCTGGTTGCAGATTGTTGCGGTCGTCCGGGACTTGCTCTGCTACTTGCTCCACCACATTCGCAACAGTCATGTGAAGAGGCTTGGCTGGCGACGACGTTTGTCTCTCCAACATGCTGGTGCCGGTAGACGGCCCAACATAAGTGTGAGGCAAAAAGAGCGTGAACGTGCTTCCGACCCGTACCGCGCTACGCAACTGAATCTCGCCTCCCAACAAACTGGCGAGTTCGCGGCTAATTGCTAGTCCAAGGCCGGTGCCCCCGTATTTGCGGCTCGTACCGGCGTCCGCTTGCTGGAAAGCTTCGAAAATAATTCTCTGTTTCTCGGGCGGAATTCCGATGCCGGTGTCCGCGACTTCAAAGGAAACTACCGACGCTGTCCTTCCGAGGACGGGGTGTTCGGCGGTCCAACCACCCGCGGCCACCGATACCGTCAGACGCACGCCACCGTGTTCGGTGAACTTAAATGCGTTGGAGAGCAGGTTTTTGAGGACTTGTTGCAGGCGTTTCGAGTCGGTAACCATGCTGCGCGTCAGAGCGGGATCGGTATGTATTTCGAACGTAAGACGGCGGTGCTCTGCTTCGTGGCGGAAGGGGCGACCGATCATTTCAAGCAAACTCGCGAAAAAGACTTCTTCCGCTTCGACCGAAACCGTGCCGGATTCGATCTTCGACAGGTCAAGGATGTCGCTGATGAGGTTGAGGAGGTCCGTTCCCGCGCCATGAATGGTGCGGGCGAACTCAACCTGTTTGGGTGTGAGATTGCCGTCGGGGTTGTCAGTCAACTGTTGGCCCAAGACCAAGATGCTGTTGAGCGGGGTGCGCAATTCGTGAGACATGTTCGCCAGGAATTCGGATTTGTACTTGGAAGTGAGGGCCAATTCCGTGGCCTTTTCTTCGACCGCCCGGCGTGCTTGCTCGATTTCCTGGTTCTTGCGTTCCACTTCCACGTTTTGCTCAGCGAGCTGCTGGGCTTTTTGGGCGAGTTGCTCGTTGGTTTGCTGCAATTCGGTTTGCTGGGTTTGCAGCTCGATCGCCAATTGCTGCGATTGCTTCAGCAATCCTTCCGTTTGCATAGTTGCTTCGATGCTATTGAGGACGATACCGATACTGGAAGTCAATTGTTCCAGGAACGACAGATGCGAAGCGGTGAAGACGCTCAGCGAGGCAAGCTCGATTACGGCCTTAACGCGGTCTTCGAAAAGGATTGGGAGAACAATGACGTTTCGCGGCACAGCCTGGAACAGGCCGGACCGGATCGGTGTTGTATCGGACGGTAGATCAGAAATCAGCATGCGCCTCTTTTCTGCGGCGCACTGACCCGCGAGCCCTTCGCCGATACCCAAGCGGTGAGGATGCCCGTTCTTCCCCGCGTCCGCAAATGCCGAGAGCAACACCATGTCGGACGAATCTTCCGCTTCCATCTGATAAATCACACCTTGCTGGGCATTGACCAGCGGAGCCAACTCCGACAGGAGCATTCGTCCGACCGTAGTCAGGTCGCGTTGCCCCTGCAACATACCGGTGAAACGCGCAAGATTCGTCTTGAGCCAGTCTTGCTCGTTGTTGCGATCGGTCGTAAGACGGAGGTTGTTGATCATCGTGTTGATGTAATCTTTCAGCTCGGCGACCTCGCCACTGGCTTCGACCTGAACGGAACGGGTGAGATCGCCCTTGGTCACCGCAGTCGTGACTTCCGCGATGGCGCGGACCTGGTTGGTCAAGTTGTCAGCGAGAAGATTGACGTTACCAGTGAGGTCTTTCCAAGTGCCGGCAGCGCCGGGAACGTTTGCTTGACCGCCAAGGCGCCCCTCGACGCCTACTTCGCGCGCGACAGTCGTCACCTGATCAGCGAAGGTCGCCAGCGTATCCGTCATGTTGTTAATGGTTTCAGCGAGGGCTGCGACTTCGCCCTTCGCGTTCACCGTCAACTTTTGCGTCAGTTCGCCGTTAGCGACCGCGGTGACGACCTTCACAATGCCGCGCACCTGCTCAGTTAGGTTGGCAGCCATTACGTTCACATTGTCAGTCAAGTCTTTCCATGTGCCTGCAACGCCTGGGACTTTGGCCTGGCCACCAAGTTTGCCGTCGGTGCCGACTTCGCGCGCCACGCGCGTTACTTCTGCAGCGAAGGCGTTGAGCTGGTCAACCATGGTGTTGATCGTGTTCTTGAGCTCCAGAATTTCGCCCTTCACGTCGACGGTGATCTTGCGCGACAGATCGCCGCGAGCGACCGCGGTCGTGACCTCAGCGATGTTTCGCACCTGGCCCGTAAGGTTGCCGGCCATCGCGTTGACCGAGTCCGTGAGGTCCTTCCAGGTACCCGCGACACCGGGCACGTTGGCTTGTCCGCCGAGCCGGCCTTCGCTCCCGACCTCGCGGGCTACGCGCGTGACTTCAGCGGCAAACGAACGCAACTGCTCGACCATCGTGTTAAGAGTCTCTTTGAGCTGCAATATTTCTCCGCGCACGTCCACGGTGATTTTACGAGAGAGGTCGCCGCTGGCGATGGCCGTGGCCACCTCGGCGATATTGCGTACCTGACCAGTGAGATTGCTCGCCATGAAATTCACGTTGTCGGTGAGGTCTTTCCACGTACCGCCGACACCAGGAACCTCGGCCTGGCCGCCGAGCTTGCCTTCGGTGCCGACTTCGCGCGCGACGCGAGTCACTTCACCGGCGAAGGCGTTGAGCTGGTCGACCATGGTGTTGATGGTGTTCTTGAGTTCGAGGATTTCGCCCTTCACGTCGACGGTGATTTTGCGAGAGAGGTCACCACGAGCGACGGCGGTCGTGACCTCAGCGATGTTTCGGACCTGGCCCGTGAGGTTACCGGCCATCGAGTTCACAGAGTCCGTAGATCTTTCCATGTGCCTGCCACGCCCGGCACGTTGGCTTGACCCCCAAGTCTGCCTTCGCTGCCGACTTCGCGTGCGACGCGTGTTACTTCGCCAGCGAACGCATTGAGCTGGTCAACGGTGGTGTTGATGGTTTCCTTCAAGAGCAGGATTTCGCCGCTGACATTGACCGTGATTTTCTTTGAGAGGTCGCCGCTAGCGATTGCCGTCGAAACCTCAGCGATGTTGCGGACTTGGCCCGTAAGGTTACTGGCCATCGAGTTGACGGAGTCCGTGAGATCTTTCCAGGTGCCCGCAACTCCAGGCACCTGCGCCTGCCCTCCCAACTTGCCATCAGTTCCAACTTCGCGGGCGACGCGGGTCACTTCCGACGCGAATGACCGCAACTGATCCACCATGGTATTGAGGGTGTCCTTCAGCTCAAGGATTTCTCCCTTTACGTCCACGGTGATCTTGCGGGACAAGTCGCCGCGCGCCACGGCGGTAGCGACCTCGGCAATGTTGCGCACCTGCCCGGTCAGGTTGCTGGCCATGAAGTTCACGTTGTCGGTGAGGTCTTTCCACGTTCCGGCGCCCGGAACCTGCGCCTGGCCGCCCAGTTTGCCTTCCGTGCCAACTTCGCGCGCGACGCGGGTTACCTCGCCCGCAAAAGCGTTCAGTTGATCCACCATCGTATTGATCGTGTTTTTCAGTTCAAGAATTTCGCCCTTTACGTCAACAGTGATTTTGCGAGACAAGTCGCCGCGCGCGACCGCAGTCGTAACTTCAGCGATGTTGCGGACCTGGCCCGTAAGGTTCCCGGCCATTGAGTTGACCGAGTCCGTTAGGTCTTTCCAAGTGCCTGCCACGCCGGGCACATTCGCTTGGCCGCCAAGTCTGCCTTCGCTGCCGACTTCGCGCGCCACGCGGGTCACTTCGCCAGCGAAGCGATTCAGCTGGTCCACCATCGTGTTGAGCGTCTCTTTGAGCTGCAGTATCTCGCCGCGGACATCCACGGTGATCTTGCGGGAAAGGTCGCCGCTAGCGATTGCCGTCGCGACTTCTGCGATGTTGCGGACTTGGCCGGTCAGGTTGCTGGCCATAAAGTTCACGTTGTCGGTGAGATCTTTCCACGTGCCGCCAACACCCGGTACTTGAGCCTGGCCGCCGAGCTTGCCTTCGGTACCGACTTCGCGAGCAACGCGGGTGACTTCGCCCGCAAACGCATTCAACTGGTCCACCATGGTATTAATCGTGTCTTTGAGCTCCAGGATTTCGCCCTTCACGTCCACAGTAATCTTGCGGGACAAATCGCCGCGCGCGACCGCGGTGGTAACCTCAGCGATGTTGCGTACCTGAGCGGTGAGGTTTCCAGCCATCGCGTTAACCGAGTCGGTAAGATCTTTCCAAGTTCCAGCCACACCGGGAACGACAGCCTGGCCCCCGAGTTTTCCGTCAGTGCCCACTTCGCGGGCGACGCGAGTGACTTCGGAAGCGAATGATCGCAACTGGTCAACCATCGTATTGATGGCTTCTTTGAGCTGCAGAATTTCGCCGCGTACATCGACCGTAATCTTGCGGGAAAGGTCACCGCTGGCAACCGCGGTTGCCACCTCGGCGATATTCCGCACTTGGCCGGTCAGATTGCTAGCCATGGAGTTAACCGAATCGGTGAGGTCCTTCCATGTACCCGCGACTCCGGGAACTTGAGCCTGGCCACCCAGTTTGCCGTCCGTACCGACTTCGCGGGCTACGCGCGTTACCTCCGAAGTAAAAACGCCGAGCTGCTGAATCATCGTATTAACGATGGTGGCTGATCGTAGGAATTCACCCTCCAGAGGGCGCCCGTCGACGTCCAGCCGCACCGTTTGTGTCAGGTTGCCTTGGGCCACCCCGGCAATGGCGCGGGTGACTTCGGTCGTCGGTCGGAGCAAGTCCTCGGCGAGGTTGTTCACCGAGCCCTCCATCTCTCCCCACGCACCTTTCGACCGATGAAAGCGCGCGCGTTCTCGCGTGCGGCCTTCTTTCCCGACAACCTGCCCCAGTCGCTTCAGCTCCTGGGCCATTTGCTGGTTGGTAGAAACGATGTCGTTGAAGGTGTCGGCGAGCTTTCCTGGCAGGCCAGTCCACGATCCGGGAAGGCGGACAGAGAAATCGCCGTCGCGCATGGTTTGCAATCCAGCTAGGATGACGCTCAGGTTAGGCTGCGAAACCTCGGTGACAACCGTGGACAAGCCGCCGCCGTCCGAGCCGGCCCTTTGGGGTGAGTTTTCAACACTGGCCGATGTGTTGTGAATATTTTTCTTCATGCGCATCTCCAAGCGGAATAACGGGTTAATGGTCGGCCGAATCTAGTTTTCGCACGGCGACCTACAATCTCACACTGCTCTTTCTCACCAAGTTGCTGCGTCTCAAACAGTGGCTCGCGACCCTAAGGCAATTCTCCAATGAGATGAGATACCACGGGAGGAGCGGCTTAGGCCCTACAGTGTTTCATGTATGGACGTGTGGCAGTAAAGGTTGAATCGGCCGGATCAAAATCGTCTCGGCTCACAACCCTAGAGCAATCCGGGGGGCTTGGAAGTTTGCGAATTATCTTGGAGGTTTGGTTCGCCATTCGGAGCGAGAACGTTGACCGTGCGATCAGGAGGACCGGGGAAGTTGGCCGCCATGAGGGGAACGCGGTCATAGAAAATGCCGACGCCGCCCTTCAGTAACGCCCTTCCGTCCCGCGTGAGGGCCAGGCGGGCGGTCGGAACTGCGCCCTTGTCGAACTTCCGGATCATCCGTTTCCAGAAGCAATCGAATTTCTGGCGCCCACATGGGTTCCTTCCGGGAATCTCGCCCTTCCAGGAGAGAAAAAAATTCACCTCCTGGCTGGAATACGAGCCTCGAGCGCGAGCCTTCACATTTCCGACAAAGCCCTGAAGCGGTTCTTATCGATTTTCAGTGACCGAATCTTCGATTCCAGCGTAGAACGCGGTATCCCAACTTGACCGCAGCCCCCC
>Ga0210393_10002608_pt1 | contig 14715 bp, 9 predicted proteins | sample IncBWC27OmetaG_FD_160068 | JGI IMG/M metagenome (GOLD analysis project Ga0210393, IMG submission 160068) | Forest soil microbial communities from Barre Woods Harvard Forest LTER site, Petersham, Massachusetts, United States - Inc-BW-C-27-O ... | reverse complement strand
TGTGCGGTTCGGGACAAGAAGGGAAATCCCATAAGCAAGGTCCGATGGGCTGATTTGGGTAGCGTCACCGAGCGCCGCAAAATGGCTCAGCTTGCGTTGTGGGATAGGAGTGGGGTTCGCAGGCTACTCATCGATCAGCAGTATCAGAACTTTGCCGCGATTCGTTCCAGGGTTCTAGCTGAATACGCCAAGGCATTCACGCTCAAACCGTTGCCGATCACCTTTCAAAGATCGAATTTCGTGACGTATGAAAGCGTCATTTTTGCCTTGGGTAGCGCGCTATCCTGTTGGCTTGCGTGGATGACTTTCCGACAAGGACAACGAGGGGCGAGCATACTTTTTGTTTGTTTTGCAGTTGCCAGCTTGTTGTCTCTCTTAAACCTCTTCCCGCAATTGCGCGGACCATCCGTGTTGTACGAAGACCGAATCGTGCTGCGGAGCCTCTTTGGAACACAGGAGGTTCAAAAGAGGAGTGTGCGCACGGTGGAAATGGAGGACGTGGCAAATCCCCAAAGCGGAACGAAGTTCTCGTTAGTCATCTTGCAGATTGTTGGTGGGAAGCCGCTAAAAATAACCTCGAAATACGGCAGCATGCCGGAAGTCTACTTGATCCTCCAAGCATGGCTGGCTCGACCCTAAGCCCCGCCAACTCCTGGTAAACGCCGTTACCGGACAAGTGGATTTAGCTCTTGAGTTGGCTAGGAGCCCATGGCGCGCCTAGATGATCTCCATGCTGAGCCGTTGAGCCTCCGCCCAAGCCTGCTTTTGGCTTCCGTGCAGGTAACGTTCGGTGCTTGCCATCGATTTGTGTCCGAGGATCAGTTTGATTCGATAAGGGTTGACACCCCGCTCAGCCAGCGACGTACCACGGCTGTGTTTCAAACAATGAACATGGTGCACCGATTTGGCGATCGGCGCCTCGTTTCGAGCAATTCGCGCTTTGGACGCAATTTCACAGTACTCAGCAAACAGCCGATTGACCTGCCTTTGACCAAGCGCTCCGCCTTCCTGCTTACGAATAGAAACTCTGATGGGTCGTTGCTGAGACGCCGCTCCTTCAGCCATACCCGAAGCGCCGACATCTCGCAAAGCGCAGGGCGGCCGCGATGCCGGACGATCGGCTGCACCGTATTCAAGCTGCTCTTCAGTCGATGGATCGTTATCTCCTGGCTTTTCCAGTTCAAATCGCCTAAACGAAGCCTGGCGATCTCTTGGTTACGCAGACCATGGGTGAACCCAACGATCAACAACGCGGGGTCACGGCTCGAAACCTTTCGAGCGCATTCAAGGACGTCAAGCAATTCGGATTCGCTGAGGTGTTTGAGTTCGTTGGCTGCCGCAATCTTTTGAGATTCGGTTTGTTCAAACATGGTCCCTCTCAACTGTCGTAGTGTACATGTATGTACATGAATTGTCAACCAGGTTTTCGGCCTAAGTCCACAAATGGGTAGATATGGACATGCTTGTACGGAGCAAGCCCTTCAGAATCAACGGCAGTATCCAGGACAAAGGACTTACTGCGCTTCATGGTAAGTGGACATTCGCCGTGAAGCTCCAAATGGCGAACGTGAAGCGAATGACAGGCGAACGATCAAGGTAAAATGTACATACCTGGTAGGCTATGACAGTGGTTGTGCTACGATGTCCATCATGAAAACGGATCGTCTAGTTGTTCAGATGGAACCCGCTCTGAAGAAGGCGTTGGAAGCGAGGTCGAAGCAAACGGGCGTGCCAATCAGCGAGTTCGTTCGCCGCGCTCTTGTCGAATCGCTGAAGAAATCCAAGTAAGAGCGTCGCAGCCCCGTCCGGGTTCAGCTCCCAAGAGCCTTAGGCGCCGGGAGCTTCTGAGCGAAGATTCTCTCGCCATTTCGTTCCAGGTCTATGACGAAGCCGGAGTTTTGCGTCGGGCTTTGGCTCTTCGCAAGGCGTCTTCAACCGTCTCGCCTCTCGGCACTTCAAAGACTCCCAAGCACTCGCCTTGAGCCGGAAAGATAAACTCGACGACGTTGCCATGAGCATCCTCGCCCCGCGATACCGCTCCGGCCGATTGCTCTTCGCCAAGATCGATGACGATTCGTACATCCGCTACCGTACTGGCGGCTTTATCCCTTAACCTCAGTAACGCTCTGGCGGCGGCCCTCGAAGCCACCGAACCTAACGGCAGACTTCCAAGTCGCAAGCTCTCTACCCTGTTCAAGACAGATCGTTCCCTTTGGGAAACCAGATTGGAACGCTTCCGTCCCTGGCGTAGGCCTCCAGCTCCTCCGTCGTCATTCTCTCGAAGGACCGCGCCATGTTTGCATCTTCGAATTCAATGGCCTGCTTCGCCTTCCCTTCCGTTCGATCGGCGATCTCTCGCGCAGCTTGTACGTTTCCGCGGACCGCGTCCCGCACTTGCGCCTCTGCGATCAGTTCAGCCCAAGTTCTCTTTTCGGGGTCGTTTGGCACCGGCTCTTCCAGCTTGTTTCGGTAGGCATCCGACAGAGTCTTGCTCTTTGGCCTCCCCGACGGATTGCCACTCTGGCCTTTCTTCCAGCGATAGGCTTTGCCAACGTCCGGATTCGGACCGCGGAAGCCTGTTTTTTTCTTGTTCTCAGGCATCTTCGAAGTCCCCCAGCAATACAGATTCGGTCATTTTCTCGATGCCCCCGACAATTTTGGCCTCAGCCCCATATCGGAGAGACGTTCCAGCGCTACCGCGACAAACGCGGGCTCAATCTCCAGTGCGTAGCAGTGTCTGGCTGTATTCTCAGCCGCACAAAGATGTGTGCCTGATCCTGAAAACGGCTCGAAACAAATATCTTCTTCCTGTGTATGCAGGAGAATCGGCGTTACAAACAGTTCCAAGGGCTTTTCGGTTGGGTGGCGCGACTCCACGCCCGGGAGCACAGGTACATCGATTTGCCAAACCGTGGTTGGAAAGTCTCCAGGATTGCGTTTCGGCTTGTGTCCCTGTTTCCATCCAAAGAAGCAGGGCTCGTGCTTCCACATGTAGAAGGAATGCGTTAGGACGGGCTTGTTCTTTACCCAGATAATCTGCTGATGAACCAGAATGCCGCAGTTGCGCATTGCTTGCTCGACTTCGACTTGTCGCTGGGAAGCGTGCCAAACGTAGATCGCTGCATTGTCTTCGCAGACAGCCATTGCTTGTCGGAGAAAGGCTTCGTAGAAGGGGCCCAGAGCCTCACTCTTGGGCTTGTCAGCGTAGCGGCCTTTCCAGTCTTTATTCTTGCCGTCTGAAAACCCCTTCGAAGGGTGATTCTTCGCGTCATACGAGACCAGGTAGGGAGGATCAGTTGCGCAGAGCTTGGCCGTCTTGCCATCCATCAGAGCCGCTGCGTCGGCGGTGCTCGCGCTGTCGCCACACATCAGCCGGTGCTGGCCTATTTGCCAGATCTGGCCGCGTTTGGTCTGCCATTTCTTTTGCAGTTCCGCTGCCTGGTCGATCTTGGGTTCTGGCGCCGAGAGTTCGCCGTTACGGAAATCTTTGAGCAACCCGTTCAGTTCGGCTTCACTCCAGAATTTCGCCAGATCTACATCCAGCGACGCCAGCGCCTCCGGACTCCATTCCAAATCAACTTCGCTGACGCGATTGTCAGCTATAGCGAGTTCCCGAGCCTTCTTGTCCCTCGTGAGGTCGAGATCCCCGCGCTGAACCGCAACTAGCGACGAACCGTCTGTTTCAATGACGGCAATCGATCGCAAGCCAGCGGCACGTGCCGCTTCAATCGTCTTGTTCCCAGCGATCACTCGATTCTTACAATCCACTAGAACGGATCGACCTGCGCCGAAGTTATCGAGTGACTGGGCGAGTAACTCTCTTCCGCGCTTGGTGCCCTTGTTTGCGTTCCTCTCGTCGAGGATCAGTGCATCGATGGATACCGTGCGCACCGTTGGCTTCATGCCGCAGTTCCCTCCCGACTCAAAAATTGTAGTGACTTTTGTCGTGACCCTACGATCAGACGGGCACATCTGCGTACATCCACACACATGTGGGTCGCGAAAAAACGTGTTTTGTTTTCAAAGACATGATTGAAAGAACTGGACTTAGAGGAGCTAGCTATCCTGTCTTGGGCGCAGGAGGCCCCCGGTTCAAATCCGGGCGCCCCGACCATCTTCCCTTTTGCTGAACAAGAAACTTTGCTCTCGCAGATCTCACGACTCGCGGGAGGACCTACTCGTGCCGCCGCGATGCGTCACGATCATTTTTCGACGGCGGTCAGTGTGTCGTTGTAGGAGTGGCGGGCCCAGCCGGCGTAGTGCGGGTCGGACTGATTGGATTCGTCGAGGGCGCTCAACATAGTCCGAAGCCGGCCTTCGTAGTCGGGAGTTCGCAGACCGATGACCATTTTCGCCAGGTGCTGCCCGTTCAGTCCATCGTAGGCCATGTCGAGGAATTTCTTGCTCGCGTCGCGCACCTTCGCGGCTTGTTTCGCGGCGTCATCGCCATCATTCGGACTACTCACCTCATACATCATCAACGTGAACTGCGAGAGTGAGGACAGCAGCAGTTTGCGCTGCTCAGCGTCGCCCTTGAGGAGTTTGTTTTGGATGTCGGCGTCGACTGACATACCGCCGGGCTCGGCGACGTTGCGAATGGCGCGATAGGCCTGCGCCAAGCCCGGCAAGAATCTCAGGTTGCCGGGGCCTTTGTTCTCCGGACGTTGCTGCGGCTCGATGTCGAGATGGATGCCATCGAATCGGTCCGCCGGGTTCTGCTGATTGAAACGGACGATTGTTTGAACTTCGCCCAGCAATTTTTCGAGGTGCTTGCCGCCCTCGTCCGCGTTCTCGCTGGAAAGGAGCGCCTCCACCTTGATGTCGGATTTGTGGAGAACCTTGGTCACACGGATCATGGTTGCGGCTGGCATCATTTCGCCGCGCTGTGACACAGAGACGTAGACCTCGTTGATCTCAGTGGCTTGTCAGAAATTGCGAAGGGCTTCCGTGTCCGACTGGGTTTGCAGGACTGACGGGCCTTTCCATACCCAGAGACCATGTTTGAAGACGGTTCTTTGCGCGGGCGAAACGGGTAAGGCTGCGCCGAGAAGTGCGACACAGAAGCTGCATAGGAGAGCCGCCGAGCGAGGAAACATCACAGGAGTTCGTTTTGCCAAACGATGAGCTTTTCGCACGGGAACGTCTCCTTGCTCCGTCGTTCTTCTACTACCGATAATTTCGTCAAGTCTATCAATTTGTTTCTGTCGCCCGAGCTCAACCGAGAAGGCAGTCCTAAATAGTCCAATGTAGGTAAAACGCGGTATTTGCAGAGTTCTCGGCGAGAGGGAAAATTTCGGGGGAAGGGGCACAGGCCATGCGAATTCTTATTGTCGATGATTGCGAGACAACGCGGCGGATTCTCCGTGTGATAGCACGATCGCGGGACTGGACAGTTTGCGGCGAAGCGGAGTCGGGGCGTTCGGGGATACGCGAATTTCAGCGCGTGAAGCCGGACGTGGTGCTGATCGATCTGGCGATGCCCGACATCAACGGCATCGAAGCCGCGAAGCGCATGTCGGTGTTAAATCCGAGTGTGCCGCTGATTTTGTTTACGGTGTTGAACGCAGAGGGATTGCAGGAAGCCGCGCAAGAGGCGGGGATTTCTTCGATTGTTTCGAAGGCGCAGGCTTGGGATTTGATCGGGACCGTCGAGACGACGACACAGAAGTTCCGAGAGACTACGAATCATCGCGTGATGTAGGTTTTTCCGGAACGGACGAAACTCAATAAATCGTGCGGACATGGGGCGCGGCAGTGCTGCGCCCCTACCTGTTTGTGCCGAGCGCAGAAATCAATGGCAAGACTAGGCGGGCCGGCTGCTAGGTCGTCAGCGCCTGGGCGGGGCGGAGGACTTGGCTGGCGTAGGTGATCGGAAACACGACTTCGACGAGCGCGCCCGGGTGGACGTTGTGGAGGCGGATTTCGCCGCCGAATTCTTTTACACGCTGGCGCATTCCGGAAATCCCGATGCCGATGCTGCCGGGACGGAACTCGACGATATTTTCGGCAAGTCCCTTGCCGTTGTCGCGTACGGCGACAACGATCTCGCGTTCGGACTTTTCGATGATCACCGAAGCTTTGTCCGCACCCGAGTGGCGAAATACGTTGGTGAGGCCTTCCTGGACGATGCGGAATATCGCGGTTTCGAGCTCGGATTTGAGGCGCGGAAATTCGCTGGGCTTCACCTCGACAGAGGTTTCGATGCCGCTGCGTTTGGAAAATCCCTCGAGAAACGGCTCAAGCGCGCAGCGCAGCCCGACTTCATCGAGGAGAGGTGGATGTAGCAAGTGCGAAAGGCTGCGTACTTGTTGAATCGCGCGATTGATGGATTCGCTGGCTTCGGCGAGCACGGTATCGTTGCGCTCGCTCTGCAGAACATTGGCCGGCAGGCAATCGATCATCATTTTCGCGGCGCTGAGTTCCTGGCCGAGGCCGTCGTGCAGCTCGCGTGCGATGCGGCGGCGCTCTTCGTCTTGCGCGACGAGCAAACTGCCGGAAAGATGGCGCAACTCGTGGTTTAGCTGCTCCAGTTGGCGCGTCTTGCGGTGCAGATCAGCAAAGACGCTGACCTTGGCGCGCAGCAATTCGGGATTCACCGGGACCGAGATGTAATCGACGGCGCCGCGCTGATATCCCTGAAGCCGATCAAGATCGGTAAGATGAATGCCAGAGATGAAAATGATCGCTGTGTTCTGAAATCGCGGATGCTGGCGAATCATGTCGGCGAGTTCGAAGCCATCGATCTCAGGCATGCTGACGTCCATGAGGACGACGGCGATATCGTTTTTCAGCAGCAGATCGAGCGCCTGTCGGCCGGACGTCGCCTTGATGAGATTTTCGCCGAGCTCACTCAGGATGGCGTCGTAGCTCAGGAGTTTCCCCGGCTGATCGTCGACCATCAGAATGTTGACCTTGTCGGTTTTGCTCATCGTGGTTTCCGCAATGAATTCCCTTTTTAACGCCGTAGGCGCTAGCGATGCAACCACATGCGAAGAGCCGAAAGAAGCTGTTCGGTGTTGACGGGCTTCGCGAGGTACTCGGATGCGCCGGCTTCGAGACATTTCTCTCGGTCGCCCTTCATGGCTTTCGCGGTGAGGGCGATGATCGGCAAACGGCGCAGCGCCGGATTCTGGCGCAGCACCTGCATCGTTTCGTAGCCATCCATCTCGGGCATCATGATGTCCATCAAGACGATTGCAACGTCGGGCGTCGACTCGAGAGTTGAAATCGCTTCGCGACCCGTGCCGGCAGTGAGTACGACCATGCCGCGGCGTTCGAGCACACTGCTGAGTGCAAAGATGTTGCGGACGTCGTCGTCGACGACGAGCACCTTGCGGTTGATGAGCGCATCGTCCGAACGATGCAGGCGATCGAGCATTTTTTGTTTTTCGGGCGGGAGGTCAGCGACTACGCGATGCAGGAAGAGCGCCGTTTCATCGAGCAAACGCTCGGGAGACTCCACGCCTTTCACGACAACGCTGCGCGCTAGTGTGTGGAGGCGGGCATCCTCTTCGGGCGACAAATCTTTGCCCGTGAAAACGACGACCGGGAGATCGCCGGACGGAGTGTCGCGCAGGCGCTCGAGAACCTCGAAGCCCGTCATATCGGGCAAGCGAAGGTCGAGGACCATGCAGTCGTACGTGCCTTCGGAGACGGCGTTGAGCGCATCCATGCCCGTTGCCGCGACCGAGACGTCGATGTCGTGATGGCCGAGGAGTTCGCGAATGCTGAGCTGCTCGGCGGGATTGTCTTCGACGACGAGTAGGCGTTTGAGGCGCGGGACGGTGTAGTCCTTTATTTTACCGAACGCGAATTCGAGCCCTTCGGGCGTTGTCGGCTTGGTGATGAACGAAAAAGCACCGCGTGAGAGGCCGTGTTGGCGGTCTTCATCCATGGTGAGCATTTGCACCGGGATGTGGCGCGTCGTCGGGTCCTGTTTCAGGTGATTCAGGACAGTCCAGCCGAGCATGTCGGGTAGAAAGACATCGAGAGAGACGGCACTCGGATGGAATTCGCGAGCGAGGGATAGAGCTTCCGATCCGCGCGATGCCACGAGGACCTTGAAGCCCTTGTCGTGCGACAGATCGCACAACACGCGCGCGTAGTGCGGATCGTCCTCGACGATGAGCAAGATCGGTTCGTTGACTCCGAGATTCGCGCGATCGTCGGGGATTTGCTCCGGTACGTGGACAGCGGCGCTGGCTGTCGAAAGGTGCATCGGCGACGGTGGCAAGCTGACGCGGCGATCGGACGGCACGCCGACACCCGACGATGGACCGACATACGTTTGCGGCAGGAAGAGCGTGAAGGTGCTGCCGGTGCCGGGCACGCTGTGCAGCTGAATTTCGCCGCCGAGCAAGCTGGCGAGCTCGCGGCTGATGGCGAGCCCGAGACCCGTACCGCCGTATTTTCGGCTCGTGCCTGCGTCGGCCTGCTGGAACGCTTCGAAAATGATGCGCTGTTTTTCGGGGAGGATGCCGATGCCGGAGTCGGAGACTTCGAAAGCAACCACCGCGCCGGCGCGGCTGAGGATCGGATGCTCCTCGCTCCAACCACGATCGACGAGACGCACGGCGAGGCGCACGCCGCCTTGCTCGGTGAACTTGAACGCGTTGGAGAGCAGATTCTTGAGAACCTGCTGAAGGCGCTTGGAGTCGGTGACGATGCTGCGCATCAAGTCGGGATCGGTGTGAATATCGAAGGCGAGCTTGCGATGGTCGGCTTCGTGACGGAACGGGCGGCCGATCATTTCGAGCAGGCTGGCGAAGAAGACTTCTTCGGCCTCGACGCTGACCGTGCCCGATTCGATCTTCGAAAGATCGAGAATGTCGCTAATGAGGTTGAGAAGGTCGGTGCCGGCGCCGTGAATCGTGCGAGCGAATTCGACCTGTTTCGGCGTCAGGTTGCCGTCGGGGTTGTCGGTGAGCTGCTGGCCGAGAACGAGGATGCTGTTCAGCGGCGTGCGCAACTCGTGCGACATGTTGGCCAGGAATTCGGATTTGTATTTCGAAGTGAGCGCAAGCTCCGTCGCTTTTTCTTCGACGGCGCGGCGAGCCTGTTCGATTTCCTGGTTCTTGCGTTCGACTTCGACGTTCTGTTCGGCAAGCTGCTGCGCTTTTTGCGCGAGCTGCTCGTTGGTCTGTTGCAATTCGCCCTGTTGCGTCTGCAACTCAATGGCGAGCTGCTGCGATTGTTTGAGCAAACCCTCGGTCTGCATCGTCGCTTCGATCGAGTTGAGCACGATGCCGATGCTCGACGTGAGCTGTTCGAGGAACGCGAGATGCGACTCTGTGAATGCACTGAGGGATGCGAGCTCGATGACGGCTTTGACGCGGTCTTCGAAGAGAATCGGCAGAACGATGACGTTGTGCGGGACAGCTTCGAAGAGGCCCGAGCGAATCGGCGTCGCGCTCGTTGGGAGATCTTTGATCAGCATGCGGCGCTTTTCGGCTGCGCACTGACCAACTAATCCTTCGCCGATGCGAAGGTGGTGTCGATGGCCTTCGCTCGAATCGGCAAACGCCGAAAGCAAAACCATCTCGAAGCTGTCTTCCGACTCCATCTGGTAGATAACGCCCTGCTGGGCATCGACAAGAGGCGCGAGCTCCGAGAGCAACATGCGGCCGACGGTGCCGAGATCGCGCTGGCCCTGCAACATGCCCGTGAAGCGAGCGAGGTTGGTCTTGAGCCAGTCCTGCTCTTTGTTGCGGTCGGTCGTGAGCCGCAGGTTGTCGATCATGGTGTTGATGTAGTCTTTGAGTTCCGCGACTTCGCCGCTGGCTTCGACCTGAATCGATCGCGTGAGGTCGCCCTTGGTGACGGCGGTGGTGACTTCTGCAATCGCGCGGACCTGGTTGGTGAGGTTGTCAGCAAGCAGGTTGACGTTGCCGGTGAGGTCTTTCCACGTACCGGCGGCGCCGGGCACGTTGGCCTGACCGCCAAGGCGGCCTTCGACGCCGACTTCGCGGGCGACGGTGGTCACCTGGTCGGCGAAGGTCGCCAGGGTGTCGGTCATGTTGTTGATGGTTTCGGCGAGAGCGGCGACTTCGCCCTTCGCGTTCACCGTAAGCTTTTGCGTGAGTTCGCCGTTAGCGACAGCCGTGACGACTTTCACGATGCCGCGCACCTGCTCGGTGAGGTTGGCGGCCATGACGTTGACGTTGTCGGTGAGGTCTTTCCAAGTGCCGGCGACGCCAGGAACCTTCGCTTGACCGCCGAGTTTTCCGTCGGTACCGACTTCGCGCGCCACGCGGGTGACTTCGGCGGCGAACGCGTTGAGCTGGTCCACCATCGTGTTGATGGTGTTTTTCAACTCGAGAATTTCGCCCTTCACGTCGACCGTAATCTTGCGAGACAAGTCGCCGCGGGCGACGGCTGTCGTGACTTCGGCGATGTTTCGGACTTGAGCCGTGAGGTTGCCGGCCATCGCGTTGACCGAGTCCGTGAGGTCCTTCCACGTACCACCAACTCCAGGCACGTCGGCCTGACCGCCGAGGCGGCCTTCGGAGCCGACTTCGCGCGCGACGCGGGTGACTTCGGCGGCGAAGGAACGAAGCTGCTCAACCATCGTGTTGAGCGTTTCTTTGAGCTGAAGGATTTCGCCGCGGACGTCGACCGTGATTTTGCGCGAAAGGTCGCCGCTCGCGATCGCGGTTGCGACTTCCGCAATGTTTCTCACTTGGCCGGTGAGGTTGCTGGCCATGAAGTTCACGTTGTCGGTGAGATCTTTCCACGTACCGCCGACACCGAACACCTGTGCCTGGCCGCCCAACTTCCCTTCCGTGCCGACCTCACGCGCCACGCGCGTGACTTCGCCGGCGAACGCGTTGAGCTGGTCCACCATCGTGTTGATGGTGTTTTTTAACTCAAGAATTTCGCCGCGGACATCGACCGTGATTTTGCGAGATAAGTCGCCGCGCGCGACTGCCGTCGTAACTTCCGCGATGTTGCGAACTTGAGCCGTGAGGTTGCCGGCCATCGAGTTAACTGAGTCGGTGAGGTCCTTCCACGTTCCCGCGACTCCCGGCACGTTGGCCTGACCGCCGAGTCGGCCTTCGGAACCGACTTCGCGCGCCACACGGGTGACTTCGCCGGCGAACGCGTTGAGCTGGTCCACCATCGTGTTGATGGTGTCTTTGAGCAGCAGAATTTCGCCACTGACGTTGACGGTGATTTTCTTTGAAAGGTCGCCGCTCGCGATCGCCGTCGAAACTTCCGCGATGTTGCGAACCTGGCCGGTGAGGTTGCTGGCCATCGAGTTCACAGAGTCGGTGAGATCCTTCCACGTTCCTGCTACACCTGGCACCAACGCTTGACCACCGAGCTTTCCGTCTGTGCCGACTTCGCGAGCAACGCGCGTGACTTCCGACGCGAACGACCGAAGTTGATCCACCATCGTGTTCAGCGTGTCTTTGAGCTCGAGGATTTCGCCTTTGACGTCGACCGTGATCTTGCGCGACAAGTCGCCGCGCGCGACCGCCGTCGCGACTTCCGCGATGTTGCGAACCTGGCCGGTGAGGTTGCTGGCCATGAAGTTCACGTTGTCGGTGAGGTCCTTCCAGGTGCCGCCGACGCCAGGAACTTCCGCCTGACCACCGAGTTTTCCGTCAGTACCAACTTCGCGGGCAACGCGGGTGACTTCGCCCGCAAACGCGTTGAGCTGGTCCACCATCGTGTTGATCGTGTTTTTCAGCTCAAGAATTTCGCCTTTCACGTCGACCGTGATCTTGCGAGACAAGTCGCCGCGCGCGACCGCCGTCGTAACTTCCGCGATGTTACGCACCTGGCCGGTCAGGTTGCTGGCCATAAAGTTGACGTTGTCGGTGAGGTCCTTCCAAGTACCCGCGACTCCAGGTACGTTCGCCTGACCGCCGAGTCGGCCTTCCGAACCGACTTCGCGAGCCACGCGCGTCACTTCGCCGGCGAACCTGTTGAGCTGGTCCACCATCGTGTTGAGCGTTTCTTTCAGCTGAAGAATTTCGCCGCGAACGTCGACCGTGATCTTGCGAGACAAGTCACCAGTCGCGATAGCGGTCGCCACTTCGGCGATGTTGCGAACCTGGCCAGTAAGGTTGCTGGCCATGAAGTTCACGTTGTCGGTGAGATCCTTCCACGTGCCGCCGACTCCGGGGACTTCCGCCTGACCGCCGAGTTTACCTTCCGTTCCGACTTCGCGCGCCACGCGAGTGACTTCGCCCGCGAACGCGTTGAGTTGGTCCACCATCGTGTTGATGGTGTCTTTCAGCGCCAGAATTTCGCCCTTCACGTCGACCGTGATCTTGCGAGACAAGTCGCCCCGAGCGACCGCTGTTGTAACCTCCGCGATGTTGCGGACCTGAGCCGTGAGGTTGCCGGCCATCGCATTCACAGAGTCGGTCAAGTCTTTCCACGTGCCTGCGACGCCAGGTACGACCGCCTGTCCTCCAAGTTTTCCGTCGGTGCCGACTTCGCGCGCCACGCGCGTCACTTCCGATGCGAACGACCGTAGCTGATCCACCATCGTGTTGATGGCTTCCTTCAGCTGCAGAATTTCACCACGGACATCGACCGTAATCTTGCGAGACAAGTCGCCGCTTGCCACCGCCGTCGCGACTTCGGCGATGTTGCGGACCTGGCCAGTTAGGTTGCTGGCCATCGAATTCACCGAATCGGTGAGGTCCTTCCACGTGCCCGCGACGCCCGGCACCTGCGCCTGCCCGCCGAGCTTTCCGTCGGTACCGACTTCGCGCGCCACACGCGTCACTTCCGACGTGAAAATGCTCAACTGCTGAATCATCGTGTTGACGATGGTCGCCGACCGCAAAAATTCGCCTTCGAGCGGCCGGCCGTCGACGTCTAGCCGCACCGTCTGCGTCAGATTTCCTTGCGCGACGCCGGCGATCGCGCGCGTAACTTCCGTCGTTGGCCGCAGCAAGTCGTCGATCAACGTGTTGACCGAAACTTCCATTTCGCCCCATGCGCCCTTTGTCTGATGGAAGCGAATGCGTTCGCGCGTACGTCCCTCTTTGCCGACGACTTGCCCGGCGCGCTTCAATTCCTGCGAAATCTGCTGGTTGGTCGAAACGATGTCATTGAATGTATCGGCAATTTTTCCGGCGATCCCGGTCCACGAACCCGGCAAGCGCACCGACAAGTCGCCGTCGCGCATGGTCTGCAAGCTCGCAAGGATCGCAGCGAGTTCGGGCGACGATACGTGGCCATTTCCGTTGCTCGACCCATTGTTTTCGATTTTCGCTTCCACGAGTGGCGGGGGAATCGTCGCGCTCGCGTCCGCGCTCGACGATCTGGGATTACTTCGCTTCATGCTGTTCTCCGAGCGATGGAACAGGGCTGCGCGTCTCCCGCGCACTCCTGCCATCGCGACCGCAATTTCCGGTGTTTTCGCACCAATGCGGAGAAACGCCGTAACCTCGAACGGCGAAACCTACGCTGGTCCTAGACCCAGTGCCACTGGATACCACAAATAGAGGATGGGCCCCCTACAGCGTTTGCTGTATGGAGGCCCCGTGGTTATGAGCGAGTTGATTGCGGTCTGATGCTGGCCGTTCGTCCAGCTTGGGTCGCTATTCAAGCACGACGATTGTGTCGATCGGATCGCGCACATTCTCGGGGAGTTTCAAGAGCAGCCCACCATCGAGAGTTTTCATCTCGACCGGCGCGGTCGAATGGAAGAGATGCGCTCGCTTTACGCCCGGAACCGCCGGTAGCGCTAGGTATTCGTCCTTCAGATCGAGAATGTGGACGTAAGTCTTGCCGTCCTTTTGCGTCGAGACGCCCCAGCTTCGCGGAGGTATCGGGCCGCCGCGCGTACCGTAGATGGTGTCCCCATTCTTCGCCGTCCACTCGCCGATAGCGTGCAATCGCTCGATAAACTCCGGCTGAACCTGTCCCGTTGGCATGGGCCCGATGTTGAGAAGAAAATTCGCGTTCGAACCGGCGGCACGCACGAGGTAGTGAATGAGATCGTTCACGCTTTTAAAGTTTTTGTCGCTCTTGTTGTAGCCCCAGGCCCCGTTTATCGTCTCGCAGGTCTCGAGCGGCAGCTTGCTGATTCCCGTTTGATTGAAGCCAGCCGTGTTCGCGCCGGGCAAATCTTTTTCGAACATCTGAAAATCTTCGCCGTCGAACGGCGCGTGATGATGGTTGCTGCCGATCAGCGCCGCCGGCTGCAGCTTGTGAATCAGCGAATAGGTGCGCTGGAGCTGCCAGTCCGCGTCAGGCTTGTCCCACATCCCGTCGAACCATATGCCCGCAACGTCGCCGTAGTTCGTGAGCAGCTCCGTGAGCTGTGCATCCATAAATTCCAGGTAGCGGTTGAAATCGCCGCCTTCGGGACGACCAGAGCTATGACCCGTGCGGCCAAGCGGGAAATAATCCGGATTATGCCAGTCGAGCTGCGAGTGATAGAAAAACAACTTGATGCCCTGCTTGCGGCATTCTTCCGCGAGCTGCTTCAGCGGATCTTTTGCATACGGTGTCGCATCGACGATGTTCCACTTGTTCTGCTTCGTCGCGAACATCGCAAAGCCGTCGTGATGCTTGCTCGTGATGGTGATGTACTTCATCCCCGCAGATTTCGCCAACGCTACAATCTGGGCTGCGTCGAACTGGGTCGGATTGAACTGTGGCGCGAATTTTTCGTACTCGACGACAGGCACGTGGTGCTGCTCCATGTACCATTCGCCGTCCGCAGGCACGCTGTACACGCCCCAGTGA
>Ga0210393_10002607_pt1 | contig 14717 bp, 10 predicted proteins | sample IncBWC27OmetaG_FD_160068 | JGI IMG/M metagenome (GOLD analysis project Ga0210393, IMG submission 160068) | Forest soil microbial communities from Barre Woods Harvard Forest LTER site, Petersham, Massachusetts, United States - Inc-BW-C-27-O ... | reverse complement strand
TCGAGCGACGAGTAGCGTTCGTCCACCATGACGACCTCGATGCCGAAACGGCGCACCAGTTCGGCCGCGAAGCTGCGAGCAGCGCCGGTCATATCGTTTTCGGAACCGTCGACATTATACGGCAGCCCGACCACCGCCATGTCGGGTTGCCAGTCGCGCAACATGGCCGAGATCAATTCCCAGCGCGGTCCAGTGGGGCCCGCGGGCACCGTCTCGAGGGCGGAGGCGTTGCGGCTCAGGGTGTCGCCGCAGGCAACGCCGATTCTGCGCAGGCCGAAATCAAAAGCCAATACGAGCTTCGGTCGGTCTGACTCAGGCATTGCCGCCGATGGGGCTGACTCGGGACAATTCCACGCCCAAGAGACGCCCAGCGGCGAGCCAGCGAGATTCGAACGGCAGTTCAAAGATCAATCCCAAATCCACCGGCGCGCTCAGCCAGGCGTTCGCCCGAATCTCCTGTTCCAGCTGGCCGCCATCCCAGCCGGCGTATCCCAAGGCGACAACGGCCTCAGCGGGCCCCTGACCGCGCGCCATGGCCGCCAAGATGTCGCGCGAGGTGGTGACGTGCAGTGCATCGGAAACCTTCAGCGTCGAATCCCATTCGCCGAAAGCCCGGTGCACCACAAAGCCCCGATCGGTCTGCATCGGTCCGCCGCGCAACACTTGCCGCTCCCACAAAGGCCCCTTGCCGAGCTCGATTTCCAGCTGGTCGAATATTTCCCCCATGCGCATGGGGAGGGGCTTGTTGAGGATCAGTCCGAGCGCGCCGTCCGAGTTGTGATTGCACACCAGCGCGACGGTTTGCGCGAAGTTGGGGTCGCCCATGTAGGGCATGGCGATCAGCAGCTGGTTGGTCAGATAGCCCGAATCGCTCATGAGCTTACGGGTTGTTCGGCTCTGAATAGTACACGGCGCCCCCCTGGCTGGAGCCTTCCAGGAACTGCCACTCGTAGGCAATGCGGATCTGATCGTGCTTCGTGGACAACTCGCTCGGAAACGGATCGAACGGCGCGGCCAGCTTCAGAATCCTCATGGCGGCCTCGTCGATCTCGGCGTGGCCGCTGCTGCGCCGGATGATGGTTTGCAGCAGTTTGCCGTCCGCGCCAATGGTTACCTCGATGACCGGTGTCCCGGAGTGCTTCTCGCGCCGTGCGACATCCGGGAAGTTCATCGTGCCGACGCGTTCGATTTTCCGGCGCCAGCTGTCCAAATACACGGCGACATCGGATTCGCGGGTATCGGCGGCGATCCAGAGTTCATGCTTCGACTCGCCGCGCAAACGCAATTCGATCCCATCGTCGTTCGGCGTCATGGCCAGATCCGGCCGTTTCTCGAGCAGCAGTGGCAGCTCGGAGGTGTCCTTGAGCGCGTTCGCAGCGGCGAAATAGAAAATCTTCTGCGAGGGGCTATAGGTCGCAACCAGCTCTTCGGCGCCCGTGTCGGCGCCGGCGCGCTGCGGGTCCAGGCCCTCGCCGCTCGGAACCCCCAGGCGGTCGATGGGCATCAGCGAGGATTTGGGGATGAGACTGCGCTCGCGCTTCAGGGTATTGCCCGAACCCAGCTGGGTGCGCTGCGACAGGTAGCGCGCGTTCGGGTTCTTGGCGACGGTGGGGGCGCGCTCATTCACGAGCACGACTTCCAGGCCCGGCGCCCCCTCATCACCGGAGCTGCTGCTGGTCGAGCTGAACGTTACGCCCAGGATGATGATTCCGTGCAGCAGCGCCGCGAGGAAACACGTGGTTAGCATGCGGTCGTTGGCGGGCGGCAGCCCATTGCGGAGCATGTCGCCGCCCGGCAGCCCGCTGTCGGTTTGAAGCGTTTCTGATGTCACGCGGCGCCCAAATTCCTCTCGATTGCCTCCGCCAGCAGGGAACCAATATCGATACCATGCTTTTTGTTTAGTTCACGAATTCCGGTCGGACTTGTGACGTTGATCTCGGTGACGTAGTCGCCGATGACGTCCAGCCCGACAAATATCATGCCTAGAGCGCGCAGCTTAGGTCCGATTTGCGCACAGAGCCATCGGTCGCGATCGTTCAGCGGACGGCTTTCGGCGCGCGCGCCGGCCGCCAGATTGCCGCGGTTGTCGTCGGCCTGCGGAATGCGGGAAAGGGCATAGGGCACCGGCTCGCCATCGACCAATATGATGCGGCAATCGCCCGCCGTGACGATCTCGGGCAGGTAACGCTGCACGATGGCGTAGCGGGTGCCGTAGCCGGTCAGGGTCTCGAACACGACATTGCGATTCTTGTCGCCCTGCTCGAGAACGAAGATGGATTTACCGCCCATGCCATCCAGCGGCTTACACACGGCCTTGCCGTGCTCCCTCAAGAATTCGCCCATGTCGTGCATGTCGCGCGTGATGAGGGTGGGCGCGCAACACTGCGGAAACCAGGCCGTATAGACCTTCTCGTTGATGTCGCGCAGGCCTTGCGGCCGGTTGTAGACCTGGGCGCCCTGTACTTGCGCGCGCTCCAGAATGTAGGTGCTGTAGATGTATTCGGTGTCGAACGGCGGATCCTTGCGCATCAAGATAACGTCGAATTCGCCCAGCTCATGGGGCGCGGCTTGCCCCAGAGCGAACCATTTCGACGCGTCATCCATGACTTTGAGCGGCGCCAGGCGGCCCCATGCGACCCCGTCGCGAAGCCACAGGTCTTTCTGTTCCGCGTAGTGCAGCTCCCAGCCGCGTGCCTGCGCGGCGAGCAATATCCCCAGGGTGGTGTCCTTCGCCGGCTTGATGGCTCCGATGGGGTCCATGACCACGACGACACGCACTACAGACGACATGCTCATTCCGTGAGTCTAGCAAGCGGCGGAAGTACCCGCTCTCTTGGGAAAACTGTGAACCAGGCCACCGTTGTTTGCCGGCACATGCCTCGAAATGTGGACTCCGTACCGTGGCTTGCGCGACCTGGATATGTTAAAAAGCCACAAGATTCCAGCACCTACGCAAGTCATGGAGAGCATGATCACCAGCGGCAAGCCTAAACTCACGGGCCTCAAGGTTCTCGTGATCGATGACAGTAAGACCATTCGCAGAACCGCTGAAACGCTCCTGACCAAGGAGGGTTGCGAGGTGTTCACGGCTGTCGATGGTTTCGATGCCCTCTCCAAGATCGCCGACCATCAGCCGGATATCGTCTTCGTCGACATCATGATGCCGCGGCTTGACGGATACCAGACCTGTTCCTTGATCAAGCACAACAAGGTGTTCAAACAGATTCCCGTGATCATGCTGTCGAGCAAGGATGGGCTGTTCGATCGGGCCCGCGGCCGCATTGTCGGATCGGAACACTATTTGACCAAGCCGTTTACCAAAGACGAATTGTTGGGAGCGATCGAAGCTCACGTCGGGAAATGACGGAGAATACGAGATGGCACTGATTCTAATCGTTGACGATTCACCCACCGAGGTATTCGTCATGCAAAAGGCGCTGGAGAAGCACGGTTTCAAGACCGCCGCCGCCGAAAACGGCGAAGAAGGCGTGCGCAAGGCGAAGGAAATGAAACCGGATCTCATTTTCATGGATATCGTGATGCCGGGCGTCAACGGCTATCAAGCCACTCGGATGCTCATCAATGACCCCGAGACCAGCTTGATCCCCATCATCATGGTGACCACCAAGGGCCAGGAGACCGATCGGGTTTGGGGCTTGCGGCAGGGTGCGGTGGATTATTTGGTCAAGCCTGTATCTGCCCAGGCGCTGGTCGAAAAGGCGCAGGCCGCACTGGCCACATGACGAGTACGACTAGCGGGTCAGACACGAGCCTGCGCGGCTTGCGCGACCGACCGTTCGAATTGCTCAAGGAGTTAGAGAAGCGCAGCCGCTCGGTGGCCGCGAAGAGCGTTGCCGAAGCGGACGCGGGGCAAGAATGGGTCGGCGTGGCATTTCGCATGGGCGGCGAGACGTTTTTGGTGGCCCGCGAGGAGACCCGCGAGGTTCTCGGCTATCCCGCGGTGGTGACTCGCATTCCGGGGGCCAAGAGCTGGGTCAGGGGCTTGGCCAACGTGCGCGGTGCGCTGATGCCGATGCTGGATTTGCGCCAGTTCTTGGGCAGCGGCGCGACCACGTCCGGGCGCAACACGCGCATCGTCGTGGTCAATCACCGGGATATTCCGGCGGGTTTGATGGTCGACGAGGTATTGGGGTTTCGGCGATTTGCGGAGACGGAATTCAGTGCGGAAGCGCCGCCGACGGTGATCCGCTGCGATAGCTATCTTGCCGGCGCCTTTCGCCGCGGGGGCGAGGTCTGGCCGGTCTTGAGTTTGAAGACTTTGGTGGAAAGCCAGAGCTTCCTGCAGGCGGCAAGTTAGGTTGTGGAAAGTAAAGATGACGACTAGGCGAGTGGAAAAATCACCGAATCTCAACCTGTTGCCGGTATTGGCAGGGTTGCTGGTGCTGTGCTTGATCATCGCCGCGCTCCTGACCGCGCTCACCCGCAATTCCGCGCCGGTCGCCGCGCCTGCCGAGCAATTGTCGCTCGTGGTGCAGCGCATGCCGTTCGAGGCGCAAAACGCACTGCGCGGCGAATCGAGCGCTTTCGATGCGCTCGCCAAGAGCGCCGCGCGCCTCAAGTCCTTGCGCGGCGGCGTGCCGGGCACGGGCGATGCGGCGACCTGGAACAAGTTGACGGATGGCGTGGCGGCGGTCGCAGAAGCCCGACCGGCAGTCGAGACCATCCAGGCATCCAATCAAGAAGTGCGCGAGCTGGCACCCAAACTGCTCTCGGAACTGGGCGATCTGGGCAGCTCCGTGGGTGTACAGAAGCTCGAGGGCATGAGCCGTTATCTGGAGCGCTTCGAGCTGACGGTGCAGCGCATTCAGCAGGATTTGAACGGTTTGAGTTCCGGCGTCAGCGACGCCGGCCCCAGCGCGCAGCGCCTGGCGGACAGCTTGGAATTCCTCAATCAAGTGATCCGCGGTCTGTCGGGCGAGGAATCCGGCATCGCCATTCAAAAGGTCACCGGGGCCGATCCTGAACAGCGGCTGAAAACGGTGGTGCAGCGCAATCAGCAGTACACCAACAGCGTACGCAAGGCGATCGGCGCGGCCGAGCCCCTCGCGAAGGCGCAGGCCGCCGCGCGCGCGCTGCCGGCCCTCGCGAGCACGCTGGGGACACAGTTGGGAGGCGCAACGCCGCGAGTGGAAAGCGGCGGCGGCTACAAGATTTGGATCCTGGCCTCTCTGACCCTGGCGGCGCTGCTCCTGGGCGCGCTCGCCTGGGTCTATTCGAAGACAGCCGACAAGCGGCGCACCAACGAGCTGCGGGTGCGGGAAAACGAGCGCAACCAAGAAGCCATCATGCGTTTGCTGGATGAGCTGTCGAGCTTGGCGGATGGAGACCTGACGGTGCAGGCGACCGTCACCGAAGACATCACCGGCGCCATCGCCGATTCGATCAACTATGCCATCGAGGCGCTGCGCGAACTGGTGACGACCATCAACGATAGCGCCATTCAGCTCGATGGCGCCGCAAAACAGACCCAAGGGGTGGCGGCGCACATGGCCAAGGCCAGCAGCGCGCAGTCACGGCAGATTTCCGCCGCCAGCGAATCCATGGCCGACATGGCCGCTTCGATCGAAGAAGTATCGGGCAATTCCGAACGCTGCTCGGATGTCGCGCGGCATTCGGTCGATGTCGCGCACAAGGGCGGCGATGCGGTACGGCGCACCATCGACGGGATGAATGCGATCCGCGAAACCATTCAAGAGACCAGCAAACGCATCAAGCGCCTCGGCGAAAGCTCGCAGGAGATCGGCAACATCGTCGAACTGATCAACGATATTGCCGAACAGACGAATATTCTGGCTCTGAATGCCTCGATCCAGGCATCCATGGCGGGCGAGGCGGGGCGCGGTTTTGCCGTGGTCGCCGATGAGGTGCAACGACTCGCGGAGCGGGCCGCGAACGCGACCAAGCAAATCGAAGTGCTGGTGCGCACCATTCAAACCGATACCAACGAAGCCGTGGTGTCCATGGAACGCAGCACGACGGATGTCGTGGGCGGTGCGCTGTTGGCGGAGAACGCCGGAGCCGCGCTCGAGGAGATCGAACAGGTCTCGAATCAAATTGCGAGCCTGGTGCAGAACATTTCGGCCAGTGCCCGCCAGCAAGCCGCCGTGTCCGGCAATATTTCGAAAAACATGCAAGTGGTGCGCGAGATTTCGTCGCAGACCGCGGAAGGGTCGACCGCGACCTCCACTTCCATCGCCAAGCTTGCCGCGCTTTCGGCGCAGCTGCGCAAGTCGGTGGCCGGATTCCGGCTTCCCGACTTCGGCACCGGCGCCACTTCGGGCAAGTTGCCCGCGTTGAAAGAACCCGCCGCTCCGGCCGCCCCGGCTGCGCCCGCCGGAAAAATGCGCAAGGCGAGCGGCATCGGAGCTTAGGCTCCCGACGGTTCCGGCATGACTGATATCAGCTCCCAAACCCTGCACATAGTCGCCAAGGAACTCGCGGCGACATTGAACGATGCGCGTGCCTCGCTCGAGGCATATGCGGAACGGCCCGATCAGCGCGCCCTGCTGGAGAAATCGGCCGATCACCTGCACTCGGCGCATGGCGTGCTGCGCCTGGTCGAGGTGTACGGCGCCGCGCTGCTCGCCGAGGAAATGGAACACGTTACGCGCTACCTGCTGAGTTCCGGCAACGACCAGAAACGCCAGATCGACGGCCTCGATGCCCTGATGCGCGCGATGGTGCAGCTGCCCACCTACCTGGAACGCGTATTGTCCGGCGGCCGCGATCTGGCACTGGTGCTGCTGCCGCTGCTCAACGACCTGCGCTCGGTGCGTGGCAGCCCCTTGCTGTCCGAAGGCACGCTGCTGCTGCTGAACCTGAAGTCCGATCAGAACGCCGCGCCCCAGTCCCTGACGCAGGGCGAACAATCGATCTCGGTGTCGCAATGGGCGCGACGCCTCCGGCCGCGGTTCCAAATCGGCTTGCTCGGCTACATCCGCGGCGAACGCACCGTGCAAAATCTGGAAATTCTGGCGAAGGTCACCGAGAAGCTGGAACAGGTCGCAACGACCCAACCGGTGTTCCAATTGTGGTGGGTCGTCGGCGCCATCCTCGAAGCGGTGCGCGCCAACGGCTTGGAGGGCAGCGCGACGTTAAAGCGTTTGCTCGGTCAAGCGGACCGGCAGATCAAGGCGCTCTACGAGCTGGGTGAAGCGCGCTACTGCGAAGATCCGCCGATCGACCTGCTGAACAACCTGCTGTACTACGTCGCGCGGGCAACCACCAGCGGCGGACGGATTTCCGCGGTGCGTGCTTCGTTCAAGCTTGCCGAGCTACTGCCGGTAGATGACACGATTGAGCAGGAGCGCGAAAGCCTCTCGGCACCCAGCGTCAAATTGATGCGCACGGTCGCAGCGGCGATCAAGGAAGACCTCTCCAAGGTCAAGGATGTCCTCGATATCTTCGTGCGCCGCGGCGGCGGTCAGAGCGGCGAGCTGCTGCCACAGCTCGAGCTGCTGAAAAAGATCAGCGACACGCTCGGTGTGTTGGGCTTAGGCGAGCTGCGTCAGCGCGTACAGGACGAAATCCAAGCGCTGTCTCTGATCATTCAAGACGGCAAGCCGCCGCCCGAGGAATCGCTGGTCAGGGTCGCCGGCGTTCTGCTGTCGGTGGAAGATAGCCTGGACGATCAACTCGTACGGCTGATTCTGCCCGTACAGGCCGCCGATTCCGCTGTGGATCTGCCGCTCGATCAAGACCACGAATTCAGGCAAGTCAGCGAGGCGGTGCTGCGCGAGTGCATCGTCAATCTGGCGCGCATCAAGGAGGCGGTCTCGGCCGCGGTCCAGAAACCCAACGAGTTCTCCGCGCAAGGGCTCGACAATGTGCCGCAGCTGTTGCGCGGCATAACCGCCGGCCTGCTCATGCTGGGCAAGGGCCGGGCCGTGGCGTTGATGGATGCCATCGGCAAGCAAGTCCGCATGCTGATCGAGCCGGGCGCACCGGCGCCGGATGCGATCCGCCTGGAACGGGTGGCAGATGCCATCGTCAGCATCGAGTACTACATGGAGACGGTGCAAAACGGGCGCACCGATCCGTGGTACATGCTGGACAACGCCGAAACCTGCCTCAAGACGCTTGCCGATGATGAGGCGATGGCGCGCGTGCCGAACTTGAATCTCACGAGCAGCGAAGCGGCCAAGACGATCCGGCTGGATCCGTCGGAGACCATCGCGATGGAGCGCACCAAGCGCGCACATGCCGCAACGAATCCTCTGATTGTTTTGCCGGAGCCCGAGGCGGTCGATCCGCAATTCGTCGAGCTGTTCATCGAGGAAGCCAAAGAAGAAATCGCTTCGGTGCAGAAAACCTTCCCACTGTGGGACCAGAATCCCATGGATCTGGAAGCCCTGTCCTCCATGCGTCGCAGCTTCCATACCTTGAAGGGCAGCGGCCGCATGGTCGGAGCCCGCGCCATCGCCGAATTTGCCTGGTCGATCGAGAATTTGTTGAATCGCATCATCGATAAGACCCTGTCGCGCACCCCGGGAATGATGGCCTTGCTGCGCAACTCGGTCGCGGCGCTGCCGCAACTGGTGGAACAGCTGGAGACCGGGCGCCCCGGCAGCGCGCCGACCGAGGCGCTGATGACTCGCGCATTTGCCTACGCCGATGGCCGTGATCCTGAGCAGGCCAAGGTCAATGTGGCGCCCGAGGATCGCGCCGGATCCGACGCCAACAGCGCAACGACGAGCTGGGCCGGGACCACGGTGGCCCCAAAGCCGCCGATGGACGCCACGCTGCACGACATCTACGCCAAGGAAACCTCCAGTCATTTGACCGAGATCCGCGAGTACCTGCGCAAGCGCTCAGGTCAACCGGCACCGCACGATCTTCCGGAATCGGTGTATCGGGCCATCCATACCTTGAGCGGCAGCTCGAAGATGGCGGAGGCCCGCCATGGCATTCGCATCACCGAACCTTTGAATCATGTGATGCGCAAGGTGTTCGACAGCGGACATGGGCTGTCGGATGCAGGCCTGGCGACGCTCGAGCAGTCGGTGCGCGCCATCGAAAACGTACTGTCCCACATCAATGAATCGACCGGGTTTTTCTCCGATCAGCCGGCGCTGCTGGGGCGATTCCAAGCTCTGGAAGCCGAAGTGGACGCGATGATCGCGAACGCCGCGCGTGATACCAGTGCCTCGGCCATGGTGCCCGCGCTGGTGGAAGCTCAAGTGTCGGCGGCCGTTCAAGCGCCTGCGCCGCACGCGCCTGCCGCACCGCCGGCCGAACAGATCGAGCCGCCGCCTGCGGAAGAATTCGACCACGAAATTGCGAACATCTACAGCGAGGAAGCGACCGAGTTGCTGGAAGCCGCTCAGGGCTCGCTGACCGGCTGGAACAAAGATCGCAAGGACAAACAACCGGTCGCAGAGCTGCAGCGACAGCTGCACACCCTCAAGGGCGGCGCTCGCATGGCGGGCGTCAGCGCCATGGGCGACTTGAGTCACGAGCTCGAAACTTTAGTGCTGCAGATCGACGGCGGCGCGGTCGCGGGCGACGACCATGCTCATGCCGTCATGCAGGCCAGCCTGGATGAACTTTCGCGCATGCGCGATCTGGTCAGCGGCGGTACGCTGCCCGGCGACGCGCGCGAGTTGATTGCGCAAATACGCGGGCTCGCCAATCAAGTGGCGCAGGCCGCCGCGGTCCCTGCGAGCGCGCCGGCCGTGGCCGCCGCGGCGGCAGCGAGCGCACCGGCGCCCGCGCCGGTATCTCCCGCGCCGACATCATTTGCGCCGGCATCGCCAACCCCCGCCGCGCCGGCCGCCGCCCGCGTACCAGCCGCCGCGCCCGCACGGGCAGCCGCACACGACGTTTCGGCGGAGCCTGTGGCGCTCAGCGAGGAAGCTTCAAGCCTGGAATTGAGCAGCGCGCCGGTATTGCCGGGCCGCGAGGCAGCCCCCGTGGAGCGGGTGGAAATGGCGCGCGTGGACGCGGATCTGCTCGACACCATGCTGAACAATGCCGGCGAGGTCAGCATTTTTCGCGCCCGCCTCGATCAGCAGGTCAATTCGATTGATTTCAATCTGGCCGAACTGGCGCGAACCGTAACGCGCCTGAAGGAACAATTGCGCGGCCTCGAAATCGAGACCGAGGCGCAAGTATTGCACCGGCACCAGGACATCGAGCCGCGGCGGGATGATTTCGATCCGCTCGAATTGGACCGCTACTCCGCCTTACAGCAGTTCTCGCGCGCGCTCGCCGAAACCTCGGGCGACGTCGCCAGTATTCAAGGATTGCTCGAGACCCTGACGCGCGAGGCGCAAAGTCTGTTGACGCAGCAAGCGCGAGTCATCACCGAACTGCAAAACAGCTTGATGCGCACGCGCATGGTGCCCTTCCAGCGCCACGTGCAGCGCTTGACGCGATTGGTGCGGCAGGCGGCGAACGACACCGGCAAACGCGCAGAGCTCGCGGTACAGGGCGCCGCCGCGGAACTCGATCGACAAATGCTGGAGCGGATGGTTGCGCCGTTGGAGCACATGCTGCGCAATTCCGTCGTGCACGGCATCGAACCGCCGGACCGGCGTGCACAGCTCGGCAAACCCGATGTGGGGCGAATTTCCATCAGCTTGGAGCGCGATGGCGCGGAAATCGTCATCGTCGTGGCCGATGACGGCGCCGGCATCAACGTCAAGCTGATCCGCGAGAAGGCGATTGCACTCGGCTTGATCGATGCCCATGCGAAACTCACCGATGAGGAAGCCGTGCAGCTCATTTTGGAGCCGGGCTTCAGCACCGCCGGCCACGTCACGCAGGCCGCGGGCCGCGGCGTCGGAATGGATGTCGTCGCGACCGAAGTCAAAAAGCTGGGCGGCGGCTTGTTCATCGACTCGACCTACGGCAAGGGATCCCGTTTCACGATTCGTCTGCCGTTCACGTTGGCGATCAGCCAGGCGTTGATCGTGCGGGTGGCGGAGGAAACCTACGCCCTGCCGCTGGCGACGGTGGAAGGCGTGGTACGGTTGCCGCGCAATATCGTCGCGCGGCATTTGGGCAAAGATGCACCGTTGTTCGAATACGGCGGCCAGAAATACCGCTTTCAACATCTAGGCTCGTTCGTCGGCTTGGGCGCCACGCGCCTGCCCGATTCGGATGTATCCATGTCCGTGGTGCTGATCCGCGCGGGCGAGCACTCGACGGCACTGGTGACCGACGAATTGGTCGGCAGCCGCGAAATCGTGGTGAAGTCCCTGGGTCCGCAGATATCGGCGATCCGCGGCATCGCGGGCGCCACGATTTTGGGCGACGGCCGCATCGTTCTCATTCTCGACATGGGATCGCTGGTGCGGTCGGAATGGCGCGCGCGTCCCACCGAAACCGTGGTGCTCGATCAACGCGACCGGCGCACCTTCGCACTCGTCGTGGACGATTCGATCACGGTGCGCCGCGTGACGCAGCGCCTGCTGGAACGCAATGGCATGCGCGTGTTGACGGCGAAGGACGGCGTCGACGCGGTATCGTTGCTGCAAGAAAACCTGCCGGACATCATCCTGCTGGATATCGAAATGCCGCGAATGGACGGCTATGAGGTGGCTGCTCACGTGCGCAACGACCCACGCCTGAAGCACATTCCGATCGTGATGATCACCTCAAGGGTGAGCGAAAAACACCGCGCGCGGGCTATCGAGCTTGGCGTCGACGACTATCTCGGCAAGCCCTATCAAGAAAGCCAGCTGCTCGATGCGATTGAGCCGCTGGTCAATCGGCGCAGCGCCGTCGCCCGGTAGCTCAACTCATAAGGTCCCATGTCCGAATTGCGCGACGAGCTCTACAGTTTGCTGGTGCCCCTGGCAGGGGAGCGATTGATCGTGCCGCGCGCCTGCGTCGCCGAGGTCATCGGCTACCAAGCACCCGCGGAAATGACCAATGCGCCGCCCTGGTACGTGGGCGTCGTGAGCTGGAGTGGGCGCAATGTACCGGTGGTGTCCTTCGAAGGCGCATTCGGACAGCCGCTGCCCAGCATTTCGACCCGAACGCGCATCGTGATTTTCCATGCAGCGGGCGGCCAGGTGAAGGCCGGCTACTTCGGCATGCTGACGCAAGGATTCCCGCAGCTGGTGCGCGTCAATGCGGATGTCGTGCGGCCCGATCCGTCGCGCAGCTTTCCGGAACGTTCGCCGGTGATTTGCCAGGTGCGCATGGTCAACGAAACGCCGCTGATTCCTGATCTGGAACGCCTCGAGCAAATGATTGCCGAGGAAACTTCGGTAATGCAGTAGCGGCGCTTCGCACTGTGAGTTTGCCGGCCCGTATGGGCTACGGGCCTTGCAAGCGCGACGGTCAATATCACTGCGCCGCAATCAGCCCAAAGACCGCGACGGCGTTGGTCGTACCCACGAATACCTTGCCATCGGCGATGGCCGGGGTGATGTACTTGTTACCGGCGCCGAACTGATCCCGATTCGCCGGTGCCTGATTGCTGTTGTAAAGCTCATGCGCGAGGTTGGTCGCATCGTAAGCGTGAAGCACGCCCGTAGCCGCGTTCTCGTGAGCCCAGACGATGCCGTTGGCAGTTCCGTTGGCCGATACGCTGGGTGCAGTCCCAGGGTAGATGAATTGCGTGGCCGACTGCGATTGCGGCGCGGTGCCAAGCTTGGCACTCGAGATCGCAAATGCCTTCAACGTGCCGGATACATCGCCGAAGTAGACCGTGCCGTTGAAATAAGCCGGCGTCGACCAGATGCCGCCGGGCAGGGCGCCATTGAGCGTTTGATAGTTGTTGTTGCTGCTCGCGTTGAATTTCCCCATGGAGTCTCTATCGATCACGTAGATGTTCCCATCCTTCCCGGCACCCACCATCAGGTGGCGAACGGTATTGGTGGAATCCATCAGGTCCGGCAGCAGCATCTCGCCCCCGGACCCCAAATCCATGTCGGCATTCGACTCGGCCACCTCATTGAACATGGTGAAATAGTCCAGGACGTGCAAGCCCGCTCCTGCGTTCGAGATTTTGAGGAATGAATTACCGAAATCCTGATTGCCGGGGAACCCATTCGCGTCCATTGTCGTCTCAAATGCTCCGTTAGCCGAGAGCAAATAAATATTCCCGGACGCGTCCACCGCGGGACCGCCGCCGGCCATCCAAATTGCGGGCCCGCCGGAACTGTTGGGAGCGATGTTGAGAACACCGTTGCGCGCCAGCGTGCTTTGCGCAAAGCTGATGATCCAGCCGCCATACGGCGCGATATCGCAGTGCGAAGTCCAGCTGGTGTAGATCGTCCCGCCCGAGAGGAGCAGCGCGGCGCGCTCTTCGTAGCTCTTCGGATCAAACGTGGATGTCGCGGTGCCTGTGGCTGGAAAGGACGCGCTGATATCAACCGGACCGTTCAAGAGCTCTGCGCCGGTTGCGACATCGAGCGCGTGCAGGCGCTGATGATAGTTCGAGCTGCTGTCGATGGACATCGCCACGATATAGAGCGTTCCGTGAGCGCCGGCGGTGCGATCGATCACCGGCGTCGACGTGATGCCGATTTCAGGCGTGACCTGATTACAGCCGCGAGCATCGCTCGGTGTCTCACCTGTGCCGAGAAGCGACACATGCCAGAGGGTCGCGCCCGAATCCGAGTCGAAGGCGTAGACCGAATCATGCTCGGTGGCCACGAAGACCGTATTGAACGAGCCCCCCGCCGCACTCAATGCCGATAGGTATAGCGGCTGTGCGTCGACCCGGCCATCCACGGGCAACATGCGCAGCAGGCCGAAGGTCGATGAAGCCACATTCGTGAGCGTCAGCGTCGATTCTGCGAGATTCTGGCCGCTGCGGTTCAAATCGTTCTTATAGGTGGTTACATCGACGCCGCGCGCCATCGCGGTGCCTGCGGCCACGGTCAGCGTTGCGCTGCTGCTGGTAACGCTGCCCGCTGAATTGGAAACGACGACCTGAAAGGTCGAGCCATCATCAACCAGTGTCGTGGTCGGCGTGGCGTAGCTCGACGCGGTGGCGCCCGGGATGGGGGTCGTCCCTTTCTGCCATTGATAGCTGAGCGGCGCGGTACCCGTTGCCGTGACAGTAAAGGTCGCCGCGGCACCGACGACCACGCGTTGGTTGACGGGCTGGGCCGTAATTGCCGGGGCAACCGCACCGCCGGCGCCGCTGCCGCCACCACCGCCGCAGCCCGTCAGCAGTGATAGTTGCGCCGCGAGCACGAGGGGAATTTTCCACTTCATAAGGCATGCCTGCGAACCGCTTGTCAGTTGTTTATAGCCTCAAGGGGGCCGCGCCATCAAGAGTCTGCGGTTCGCGACGAATCATCGGAAAGCGCCGACATATCGCCGAACCGCGCCTGTAAAACCACGATTGCCGCAATCGCCGCGGTCTCCGTGCGCAGTACTCGAGGACCGAGCGCCAGCCGCGAAAATGTCGATAAGTCAAATGCCTCGAGCTCTTCCGCTGCGAATCCACCCTCCGGACCGATGGCGATTTGCGCGTGCGACGCGGATGGTGAAGACGCGATGTCGATCGAGCGGCCGCCGCGCTCGGTCCGCTGCGCGCGCTCCGGCTCCAGCACCAGGCGCAGGACATCGCCCGCTTTTGCCTGCGACGCCAAGGCGCCCAGGTAGTTGAGCAGCGGCAGAGGCGCGTCGACACTCGGCACGCGGTTGCGGCCGCATTGCTCGCAAGCGCTCACTGCGACCGCGCGCCAATGCGCTTGTTTGGAAACCGATTGACTTTCATCGAGCCGCAC
>Ga0210393_10002605_pt1 | contig 14725 bp, 12 predicted proteins | sample IncBWC27OmetaG_FD_160068 | JGI IMG/M metagenome (GOLD analysis project Ga0210393, IMG submission 160068) | Forest soil microbial communities from Barre Woods Harvard Forest LTER site, Petersham, Massachusetts, United States - Inc-BW-C-27-O ... | reverse complement strand
CGATCAAGTCCTCCACGTTGTCGTAGCTCAACCCTGGAGGCAAACCCAATTCCCTTGGATGAACCGAGAACTGCTTTCGATCCGGCTTCCCGGAGCCCATCAAACCCAGCCGAAGAAAGTGGTTCACCGCCGCCTTCAGGGAAGCGCCAGATCGGCGAATCTCGCGGCGAAGCAGCTTGGCGACATCCTCGTCAAGTGAAAGGGTCGTTCGCACACACTGATGATCGCAGAGTAGACATCATGATGTCAAGATCGATCACTCGCGTGACCAGACGACATGTGCGCAGTCTTGTACCGCCAGGGTGTGGCTGTGGATGAAAGGGTTGCGGAAATTGAGATCCTCGACGACACTCTGAAGCTTAGCGTGTTAATGGCAGGGTGCGCGCTATTCTCTTTCGGTGCCGCCGCTCTGCCATGCCAGGCCAGCTTGGACGTCATCGATCAGAAATCGCGCGCCTTGATTATCGGAAGGATTTAGCCACAGCATACGCTTGAAAATATTCCCGGCTTCCTCGAACCTGCCCAGCCGCCAAAGGCACAATCCAAATCCACTCAGGCAGCGAAGAAATGGCCGGTTGTCGATCCACCCCCACGGAAGCAGACCATCGAAGCTTTCGCCGAGGGACAATTCGCCGATCCTAAACCCCACCTCGTAGTGGCGAATCGCTATCTCGGGCCTGCGATCGAAAGCAATGTTCCCTAGATGTGCATGAGCATCGAGGCAGCGAAGATCGGTCCAACAGAGATCCATCAGGATATTGTTTGCGCCTTTTATATCGCCGCTGTCCTTCCGGTCGTTGGATTCTATGATGGGGTCGGAAAACAGCTCCTCCGCGTCCGCTCCCGGCAACACCTGTTCCATTTCAAATTGCGGACGTGATCCCCACGCGATGAGTGGTTTGGCCCATTCTTCGATTGGCTCGTCCTCTTCGCCCCAGTAGTGCTCGGACGGATCCCACATGCCCCTCTCTTCCAGTTTGAGCGGGGCAAGGCTTAGCGCCTGCACGTCGAGCCGCGTAGATTGAATTTCGCCGGAAAGACAAGAATTGCGCAAGTAGCTCCATTGTTTGACGGGCCGGACGACCGCGATCTCACCGGGAACAACATCCCACAAGCGACCTGTGCGAAATATGACTGTGTGGGCGCTTCCACGCAGAAGGCAGCGCGCGGTCTTCTGCTTCACCGAAAATACGATCAGCTCAACCGGACCAGCCAGGTTGATCGCCACTACCGTGTCCTCGGTTCGTTCCCCGCCAATTTCATCCGGAGAGACCGGGTCGTGCTGTTTCGCTGTTCTCAACAAGCGTCTCTCCCGTGCCGCTCGCCCCATCGCGTATTCGCGTGCTCTAAGAACGAAGGTGGTTCGCTGCGTTGCGAGCCGGCAGCCAACGCTTGAAACCCACTGATGAAGCCGGTCTTGCGGTAATGCGATCTGCAAACCCAGCGCACCGTTTGCTCCCATTCGGTCGCCAATTCCGCCCGCTGATAACAGTCTCGGGCCTGCTCGAAATTTGAGAGCGCGGCGTTGTAGTATTTGCTCTTCTTGGCATCAAGGATGCGCATGCCCTGGGCACGCCAAAGCCGCGCGGCTAGTCCGGGATGATTCTTCTCCAACCGCTTGGCGGCGAGCTCGGTGGCAAAGTGGCTCACCTTTTCAAGAGCCTCGTCCGAAGACTTGCGCACCAGGTCCGCCAACCGCTCCATTTCCTCTGTTTCGGTGAATAGTTCGAGCAGCGAATGCAGGTCCGCTCCACTCGCTGCATTCAGAGCCTTCTCGTGCCATGTGGTGCGCTCTGTCGTCGGCACAAACTTCATGAGATCGTCATAGGTGAATTTCGAGGGGTGCTTCCGAAAATCGTCCCAGGCCTCCGCCAGCGCTTCATCGGCTCGACCAAGTTTGCTCAGCAGCTCGCGGTGGAGCTCGTCCAAGCTGTACGCCACCGTGGACCGAAACTGCGTCTCCTGGTCAAGGATGCGTCCTCGCTCGACCCAGCCCAGAGCCTCATTCGGCTTCATCCGAACGAGCATCTTGGCGATCGCGAGACAGTCTTCCGGTTTGAGTTCCGTCTGCTCGGCCAGCTCGACATACGCATGGATGTCCTTTTGCGCGATATAGATCTCGCGTAGGATTTGGGCCGTCCGCCGGTACGTCCAACTCGATGGGTCCGCCGCAGCAGCGTCAAACCGTTCCCGGACTTGCATCTCGAACGCTGCCAATCCGGCCTTGTCGAAAGCTGCTGCGGCATCTTTCTCAATTCGATAGCAAAAGGCGTATGGGTCGTCTGCCATCCACACGAGCAGGGTGGAAGCGGTCTTGTGCGGGTCGGCGCCAGTGGCCGGGCGGCACTTGATCCACTTGCAGACGAGATCCCGGTAGAATTGCGCGAAGCTGCCGCTGGAGTCATCGAGTTCATCGGCCTTGGCATGGCAACCCGCAAGAAAAGCCCCATACAGCGCGACGGCGCGAGCGGGGTCGGTTGCAGCGAGCGCATCGATTACGGCGGCGACCTCTTCAAGCCCGCTCACAAACGAGAAGCATTCACCATCGCGAATGAACGTTTCCGGGCGAAAGGCGGATTCGATCTGCCGCTCGATTGGATCTGCCTTGCTGCGTGGCTTGGTCTTCATCCGACGTTTGCGTCTATCGATCGCTTTTGAGCCAGTGTGCCACAAACATTCGAACTGGCAAAGCCAAATGGGCGAATACAGCGAATAAGGCTTAGGAAATCCAGGTGCGCTTTCACCAGTGCATCACTCCGCCGAGCTCAGCTTGCCTCACTTTTCACCCGCCAGCTGAGTTTTGGTTGGGACAGCGCGGTGAACTCCAAACAAAACCAAGATGTTCACAAACCACAGGACTTTGGAATTTGATTTTTCTTCCAAGAACTGCGATCTTGTACCTAGTTTCCCAAGAATCGGACTCTCAGTAACGCAACCCTCCTATTGCTAGGCCATGAACTCAAAGGAGAAAGGGCACGCGCGTATGACGGATATGAAACGAGAGGGCTTGGTTTCCGACCAGACGCTCTTCCGATATTCGTGTGATATAAGTCGCTGATTCTAAAAGAGTGGTCGGGGCGAAAGGATTTGAACCTTCGACCTCCTGGTCCCGAACCAGTAGTAGAGACACTATCTTATTGGCCCGTTTAGTTTTGTTCTGCGTCGCGCTTGCTCTTTTTGGCTTATGTTCGGCAGCAAATGGACTCACATCGGACCCAAGTTTTGACGGCGGGATTCCACTTTCTACTTTCCCACAACGCCAACGACAGCAACACCCTTTGGAAGGAGTTATGTATGTATTTACGTATTCATAAGGTTAAACGTCGTATGATTCCGTGCGCAGAGAAATGGAGCAGGTCAAGGGAGCCCACGCCTTCATCTAATTCAGGCCTGATCAGCCGGGGTAGCGATTAAGGGTGCGCCACGCGCCTCGCCGGCTCGGAGCGATCCGCTCGGGGAATCGAGATTATCGAGTCCGGGAGCTGCGCGAGGTCTTTGGCAAGATACCTTCCAATATCGGTGAATGGATTTGGATGTAGTTCAGGATTCCTGCGATAAACAATGTGGTACTCACCGTGACGCGAGCCTTCCAGGTACCAATATGATCCGTCGGGCATTTGCGGCTCAGGTTGCTCTACAGTTGGCAAGTGCCAGAAGTCGGCTCGCTCAACACATTCAAGAAATCGATCCACTCCTTCAACCGTTACGCCTTCTTCTTTATTCAGGAGAAGATTTGTTCCATTGAAAGGGGTGCTTTTCGCGAATACCTTGGCGGACCCCAGGCTGTCTATTTGCAGGCGGATAACCAGAGTCTTTCCTGCTGGAAAGCCTGTCCAATGCAGTCGATACGCGTGTGGTTCCAGGTTGTTGTCCGATCTGAGTAGAGGCGGCTCACCAATTTCGCGCAAATAAATAGCGAGCACTTCGGCACGATTGTCGTCTGTAGAACCGTCTGGCTTTTTGAAGGTGCCAGGCGCGAAATACGAGGCGACCATGTCCTTAAACTCCTTCAGCGTGCGGAATTCCTTCGGACTCCCAGGCGGAGGCACGGGAGACGTGTTTTGAGCTCGGACAGCCACTGACTGAAGGCATAAATATCCAACCACGAGCAGCCAGGGCCGCGATTTGATGAAGCTTGCCGACATTTTGAGTCCTCTCTTTCCGCAGGCAACCGCTGGGCAACGCCCTTTCCTTTTTAGCATGGCCCTATTCCAGCGAATCCCGCTAATTGAGGTGCGGGCCCCGAAAGTCGACAGGTGCTCCGCGGAGCTCCGGTTCCAAGGATGAAGATCGCGAGGGCATTGCCTACGGGCTGTGAGACGTAGGAAGGATAGGCGTTTGGACCGGCGCGGTCGCCAACCCAACTGGTGGTGGTATATGAGATGTCGCCAATGGTGACGGTCATGCTTAGCGGACCACCAAGGCTGCCGTTATCCCACGGGTGTGTGTGCCAGTCCGCCACCATTTGAGAGCCGTCAGGCACCCAATTGGAAACCGGCCCCGACGTGCAGGTACCCGCGCTTTCCGGACAGTCGGGGCCTATAGCGAGTGCTCCTGTATAGGAATAGATACCATTCTGGTCGACATAAAGGTTGCCGGCATACTCGTGCCTAGAGTCATCTGCATCGGACTGTGCTGAAAGCGGCGCAAAGAAGTGAAGCGCGGCCACCCCAGCTTCATCCGCGCTGAAATAAAGAGCTCCGGGGCCGTAGACTCCGTAATAGCCACCGCTTCCCCACGCGAACGCAACGAATTGTACGTATTGCCATCCATATGTTTGGCCGCCGTCTAAAGTCGTCCAGCGAGCAGTGCTGCATCCCGAATCCGGGCATTGGAGCATGGACTCGGAGCCCGCCGTCAAAAGCCCCGAGAAACCGTTGTAATCGCCGGCGGAGTAGAAGCCGCCACCATCAATTGAATATACGACGTCAGAGATCGGGGTCAGGTGACAATTGCCACCTTGTGGTTCAGGATTACGAACTTCGCCGTCTAGCGAAGGTCCGGAACCACCTGACCGGTCCGCGGGCTCACTATCCCATTGCTCATTCTGATGCACCATTATGCAGTTGAAGAGACCCAAAGGATCGGTCAGCGCGTCCGGCATGTTGCGGACGTAAGCGTAGTGATCCCATGATTGGGGATTGGACGGGTCGACGGCTGCAAGACCTGCAGGGTCAGGAGACGGCCAACGACCTTGGTTCGAGTATTCGCGATGGAGGAAGTCGTTATCTGAGGAGACACTGTCGGGATTCTGGCCAGTAAAGGACGGATCGGCGGCGCCGTTAGACGCGTAGGTTTCGCCATAAGGAGCGTACGCGACGCTGTAGATGTACGTGCGCGAGGGAGATGACGTGAGCCGGGTGCTGCCAAGCCAGTCCGAATGACGATAATGATCAAGCCCGCCGCTTGTGTAGATGGCCGTGGATCGGCCGGGTAAGGGAGCAAATGCCTTCACCATCGTTTGCGCATTCATTAAGGCAAGCTTACCGCCGCCTGGACCATAGAGAACTTGTGTGTAGGAACCTGAACGATTCTGTTCGACCATACGTTCGAGGGCATCGAATGTCAGCCCGACAGTGTCAATAGAAATGGCATTCCCGTCGGCGTCCCATGAATAAGTGTGATTACTGTCGCTGGTTACGTTACCGTTGAGGTCGTACGTCGGGATGACGCCCCCTGTACAGTTTTGGCCCGAGCCGCCGATGCAGGTGATTTGGTTTGTAGCGCTGGAGTAAAAAGCATTGAATGTATAGGGGCTGCCCTGTTTGTTGATATTGCCGAAAGGGTCAAAAGAAAACGTTTGGCTCGCCGCCCCGCCACAATTGGCACCGACAAGGCGCGTCAAGTCGTCATGCGTGTAGCTGCAGGTCTGCGTGTCGGAGCTGCTGAATTGGTCGGTGATGGCAAGCTGGCCGAGGGTGCCATTCGCGTTCCAGGTGAGGGCTCCATTTAGATACTGAGATTGCGTGCCAACGTTGAATTTGAACTGAGTCATGCGGAGCGTATTGGAATCGTACGCAAAAGTGTCCGAGTCGCCGGAACCCAAATTCACTTGGGCAGGAAGGCTCGCGCTGCTGTAATTGACGCCCGTGACCGGGTTTTGGCCCGATGCCGCCGTAACTTGAGTTATGCGGCCCTCGCCGTCGAGACCCGCCGTTGAGCCGATTGTCCCACCATAGGAGATGGTAGGAAGCCCAGGAAGGTTGCTGAGTTGGAATGCTGCGCCATGCGGCCAGTAGGTTTGTGTGGCGTGGTAGTAGCCGCCAGAGTGCGGCGTCGACTCATAGACGTCTGATGTTTCTCCGCGAGCCGTGTAGCTGAGGCCGAGATCGGTGATCTTGGTAGCGGGGCAGGTGGTGCAGGTATAGGCCTCTGCGAGACGGGTTTTCGCGTTTGCCATCGCGACGGAGTTCACGGTCGCACTGTCGTAGACAAAATACCTGCTTGGGGTTACCGAGGCGTATGACCCGGACGGATAGCTAGCGCTTAATTTCCTGTGAAGCGCGTCGTACGTGAAGCACACGATGTTTCCGATTGCGTCCACGCGCTTAAGAAGATCGCCTTTGTAAGTTCCGGCACATGAGCCCGAAGAAATAGTGTCATAGCTGTAGGTCCTAGTGCCTGACTCCGCGTTAGTCTCAGAGGTGAGGCGACTCATAGCGTCAAAAGCGAAGGTTCGCGTTTGCTGGTTGCTCGAAGATTGCGCGTTTTGCGTAATGCCCGTCAGGTTGCCGAGCGCGTCGTGGGTGTATTTGGTCCAGTAGCCGGTCTGGGAAGTATTTTGCGCACAGGTTCCTCCGGGCCACGCTGTTGTCCCTGCCGTGATCTCGCAGACCGAAGTCAGCCGACCGAGGCCATCGGACTCCAGTTGGCGTTTCTTGGTGTTTTCGCCTGAAGGTGCAGGCCCGACCGTTACCAGCACGTCGTTACTTGAATAACTGTATGTCGTTGTTCCTCCCCCGGCGTCTGTAGCTTGCGAGGGGCGGCTGAGGGCATCATAAGTGGTCGTAACGGCCGGACCGCTAGAGTTGGTTTGACCCGCAGTTGCGCTGTAAGGCAGAGTCTTACGTGATGGGCGGCCTAGCGCATCGTAGTCCGATTCAATCGAATCAAAACTGGTCGCCGACGGCGATTGCCTTTTCTGCTGAACATGCATCCGCCCCAGGCCGTCAACGGTTGTGAGTATGTCGACAGTGGAATTGTTGGAATTGAAGTTCAAAGTGGACTCGACCTGGCTGGGGTTGGCGGTGCATACGCCGGTACTGCTGCTTAGGAGCCCATAACAAAAGTTTGTAACTACTCCAGTTTGATCCGTCGTTGATGCGGCCCGCCAGTAGTACGGATCCGTAAAAGAAACAGAAGAATTGTTTCCGTTCTCGTCCGTCAGCTGCGTTAGGACTGCGCCGCTACAGTTCCACGTCATCGACTTCGATAGGGTAAGTGGCTCGGAAACGCTGGTGGGAAACGCGTTGCCGCACGTCAGGTTAGCGTTGGAGTAATTGTAAGTTGTTTGCGCGTTGTTGACGTCGCTTACGGTTTGCGGGTTTCCGGTGTCGAAGTACGTGGTCGTGGTTGCCAAGAATGTCGAGCCAGAAATGAGGGTGTTGATAGTCGTAGCATTGCCGCGGGAACCTGTCACGGCAACGTGTTGCGGTGTGCCGGAAGTAGGGGTTGGGGGGCCTGTGGCCCCACAGGTGGTACTTCCGCTGGGCGTAGCTTCATCGTAGCAATACGTGGTCTCGGCAATTGTCGTCCCGGAACCATTTTGGATCGTAATGGACGAGGGCTTGTCAGCGATGTAGTTTCCCAAACTCGCGTACGAAGTGAGCACCTTGCGAAGCAGGCTGCCCGGTGAGGGAGAACCATAGTCATAATCATCCTCCTCTGTCGCCAAGCCGAGACTGTTGTAGAAAATGTTCGTTTCGGCTTCGAGCCCAGACGGCCACTGGAGGTAAACCGATTTCTGCGTGATGGTCCCAACCGCTGTGTTGTTGCAGGGCGGCGCGGTTCCGTTATAGCAAGTGAAGACGGTCGCCAGCAGGTGGCTTGGCGACACCGAGCCCTGATAAATCTGACGCTCAGTTTCATAGATCCCCTGAAAACTCATGTTCGTTTGATTTCCCAGGGGGTCGGTAATTAGCGTGATCCAGGCGCTTCCGGACTCGGAATGGGCGTAAGTCCAAGTGCCATCAGGGGTGGTGCGGCTCAAAGTTGCAATGGAGCCATCTGCGCAGGTGATGCCATTATACCCGCCCGAATAAGAGTAGGTGATGGTTCCGCCGGAAGGGAGCGTGATCGAGGTAAGGCGCCCGGTCACATCGCCCGAATACCCTGGAGTAGCCTCGTAGGTGAAAGTGTATTTCGCATTGGGGTTACTGGTGGCGTTATAGTCAGGCAGATCGATTTCGGTAACGAGGCCCTGGGAGGTCGGTCCGTACTCCGTGACGCCGCTGCAGCCGAAGTTGGTGCGAACAGTGAAAGTCTGATAGTGGGCCTTGAAGATTGCTTGGCCAGAGGGAGCATTGTAGGTGTAGGTCGCCGGGTTGCCAGAGGTCGAAATCGTGAGCGCTGGGGTTGTTGAACTAAGGGTGTCGTAAATAGACGATCCCCAAGACGTTTCGTTTCCGTTTCTGTCTTCGATGATTGAATTCTGCAATTCGTAGGTGTTGCCGTGGATGTCGTAAACGAAGGTTGCCTCCGGCGTCGCGTCCACGGACATGGTCAGGCCCGACCCGTCCCCTGTCGCTCCGGTTTCGCTAAAGCTGCCTTTTCCGTAAGGACATAGCTGGGAAGAGTCGTTCACGATCATCCCGAAGTTATGCGTGGTTCCGTTAGGGTCGATATACTGCCACCCCGAGTATTGGTTATAGTACGTGCCTGTGCCTTGGTCCGGGTTGCATTTCACTCCAGGGCAGCATTCTTGAACTTGGTTGAAGTTGTAACGGCCAAGTGGAAAGGCCCCTGCTAGCCAGCCGCCTGACATTCCCCACGCCCCGTAATACCCGCCCGCACCATACGGCGTCCAGACGGACGTGTCATACTGTAGCGCGTAAGAGAGGGAAGTGCCGCGACCAGCCCTGCTGAAAATAGGGATATTGATGTGGACGTTGCCGTTAGCGTTGTCAACAACGTCCGGGCCACCCGAGTACGACGCAAACGGGGGAAACCCGGTCGCCACTTGGCCGGAAGCAGCGGACACGAAGACAAGCGAAAGGAGCAATGAGAGGAAAGGGTGGCCCAAGGTTCGGACTTTTGGTGTGTTAGTGAAATTGTCGGTGATCATCAATACCTCCTGTCGTCGGCGTGTAAACTATCTCGGTGTGTGAGGCGGTTTATTGGGTGCTGAAGTCCGTGTCAGAAATGCCGGTGTTGGTTGCGACGCTTGTGACGGTCAAGTCGAGCGTAAGCGTGCCTTGCAGGAACTTTTGGACGTGGGTCGGCGCTTGAATGCCGCCGAATCGCTGGTAGGCTGAGAACTGTATCTGCACAGGAAAGCTGAGCCGGAGGTTGTCATCCGGGTGGGCATTGAAGGCGAGCGCAATCGGCAAGTGAGACGTCGCGTCAAGGTAAACTTCTATGGCGCTCAGCTGTTGAATTTGCGTAGTCATAGCTTGGCCTTGGCCGGCGACCAGCTGTGAGAATTGCAGGTGATCGGCGCTTGCTCCGTTGATTGTGGTCTGACCAAGATAGAGCGCTGCTGTTTGAGAATTGGAAAGCGCGGCCGTGAGGGTGAAAGCTGGAAGGAGCGAACTGGCGTCGATCCAACAATTATGGAGCGCCATGGGATAATGCTGACCGTCGGGCCCGACCCACACTCCAGCCTGGAATTTGCGGATTTCCTGGCGGGTCCCTCCGCTGAGATTCATCACAAGCTTGCTTTCGTTGTTGCCTTTGAGTTCCAAGGTGAACGAACCAGTTTCTGCGTCAGAACCGGCGGTATAGTTTGCTGTGCCTTGGAGGGTCGCGTCGGTTAGGTTCTGGTTACCTAAGAGTGCTTGGACACTAAGCGTGGTAAGAGTAAGCGCCGCAGAGTCGCGCTGAACAGCTCCGGATGCTTGATGGGAATTAGATTGAGCAGAAGGTAGAAAAACGAAACAACCAAAGAAGAGAATCCGCGCCACTCGCATCGGGGGACCTCCACGCGGCAAGAATTTTGGCGCATTATAGGCCCACGGTACCGTCTGTCAATAGTACTTAATGAGCTTGATTATTTCTGCTTCGTGACCGTAACGCTGGGAAGCGAAGGTGGCTCTTGCGTCCACCAGCGTGACCGAAACCCTCAGCGCTCGGTGACGGCCGATTAGCCACGCCAGGTGGGGCGCCGCCAGAATGACGCGTGTCGGAACGACGCGATGACAATAAATCAGTCGTGCCAGAAACTTTGTAGCTGCTCGTAAGGTTTACCGCACACGGGGCCTCTTTATGCGTGACGAGGCTCTTAATGAACCCAGATTCCATTCGCCGCCCCTTCTGGCATCCCGTGTTCCGAATAACCACCAACACCGTGCAGAGCCAGCGACAACGATCCAAGAACGACCAAGAACGTGCAAGAGTAGAGAAATTGTCCAGATATTTTTTGAGTCTTTCAGGTTTTGGAGCAACTTTTTCGCGAGAGACTGCGTTTAACTAAGAACGGGTGTCGCCCCATTCACCCGCGGGAAAAATCCCAAAGCCGCAACACGGACGAGTTGCCGCGCTTCCGATTCGGGAGGTTGCTGGTCATGTCGCGTTCTTACGATCTCTCTGATTTCTCTGGCTTGCTTGAAAAGTATGCGGATTACCGCCCTCTCGGGTGCAGCCGCTGGAGCACCGGGCGCGCGAGGAACGATGCGCGTCCCGACCGCGAGGATGTCATCCAAGAACGCCTCGCAAATCGCTACCGAAAAACCTATCAAATTGACTCACGAAATTATGCCCTCCGCGAGTCCGAGATTTTCACGCTCAAAGAGCTTGGCAAATTTCGGGTAGTTTCCCTCGAAGATTTGAGCCGCTTCGGCTATGACGAAAATCGAGCCCGTCTGGACCAGGACCTCCAGCACTTAAAAAATCAACGCCTCATCTCAGACCGACAAATCGAAACGTCGGAGAAACCCAATTTTCGCGTGATGAGTTTGACCAAAGAAGGTAAGCGGTTTCTGAGGCATCAAAATCTCGTGCCAAGAGAGCAGGCCCTTTACGACGGATTCCGCAAGCCCAAAGAACTGGCCCACGACGCGGAGCTCTATCGGCTCTACCAGCGGATCGCCACGGAAATCGAGACGAATGGCGGCTCCATCCGCCGCATCATTTTGGATTACGAATTGAAGGAGCAACTCTATCGCGATCTCAACAAGGCCTCGCCGAAAGACCCGGAACAGCATCAGTCCCAAGTCGCTGCGAAGCACGGCTTAAAACTCGTGGACAACAGCATCCCCATTCCCGATCTCCGAATCGAGTACGAAAACGATGCCCACGAAGTCGAGCGAATTGACCTCGAACTGGCCACGCGGGAATACCGCTCGCATGGGCTCGCCGCAAAAGCCCGCGCCGGATTCCACCTTTACGCGAGACATCAGGATGTCGATCGCTTGCGGCGTGTCATGGACCAGCAGGAGATCACGGCAAGGATTTTCGCCCTATGAGTATCCCTCGCATGTACACGATTGCCCTCCAAGCGTTCGGCTACACGGAGGCCGAAGCCAATTTTCTCTATTTGGTTGCTACTCATTCCGGGTACTTCACCTGCCAGCAGTTCGTCCGCTTCATCGACGGTAAGCCCGGCAAACGCACTCTTTCCTTCGTGCGCAAGGTGCTCGAAAGAGGTCACGCCACGGCTCGCCCATGCCTCAGAAACGGAAAGCTCTATCATTTGTTCGCCCGGAATCTCTACGAGGCCATCGGAAAAGACAACGTCCGCTTCCGCCGCAAACACTCCCCGGAATACATCCGCACACGTCTTGCGGCCTTCGATTTCATCCTGGGCAGACTGAACTTCCATTTCCTCGAAACGGAAGATGAAAAGGTTCGCCTCTTCACCGAGCAACTGGGCATCGACAAGAAATACTTGCCGGCCAAACGCTACCTGGGAGCGATCAGCGAAGGCTTCACGGACCGCTATTTCGTGGACAAGTTCCCCATGTACGTGCGCCCGACTTCTTCCTCCCCACCTGTGGTCTCCTTCTCTTTTGTCGACGCGGGCCTCGAAAGCATCGACAGTTTCAAAACCTATCTGGAGGCCTACACGCCGCTCTTTCTGCAGCTTCGCGAGCTGAATCTCCACTACATCGCTACCCGCGAAACGCACCAAAATCGCGCGAAGCGGCTCTTTATGGACTTGTTCGAGCGTCATTGGAATCCCGACAGCCCGGGAGGTATCGTCGATTATTTCTGCCTGCGCAAGCAGGCTGAAACCACCGAACTTCACAAGCTCTCGTCCCCCGATCTCGCTGCTTTGAGCCTGGCCAAGGCCAGATTCAACCGGCCGGAGATCGAGGCCCTCTATCAGAAATGGCGCTCTGGCGAGCGGCACTTCCAGCAGGTCCGTGACGAATATTATCGGCTGCGCAGGCCGCGAAGCGTCTCGTTCACGTTCAGTCCGGTGAACGGTCAAATCGCTCTGTTTGAACGCCATCCCGCTTCTTTGGTGAAAACTCCCTGGAAAAGTGCCCGCAAAACGGATTTCCCCGGAGATTTCACCCATCCAGTCACACAGGCGGAAAGCTAAGGGACAGAGAAGAAACCACCACCGAAGAAAGCAAAGACTGCAGCCTTGCAGGTGCGGATTGATACGGAGGTTCGGCACAGGCTCGACCTGTATGCCGAATTCATCCAATCCTCACCTTCCTACGTCGTGGCCGAGGCGCTCAAGCTACTCTTCAAACGCGATGAAGAGTTCAAGCGCTGGACAGGCCAACACACCAACTTTAACCACCACGTGGAAATTAAAGGAGAAGAGTCCCTGGTCGACACTTTCAAACTTGCATGACCCCTAGCGATCTCCAATTCGATCTGCGCAAGAACCCAGACTCGCCACGAGTGCATGGCTTGCGCATCGCAGTGAATACAACATCGAATGCCGCGCAGAGAGAATCTCAGAGTGCCGATGAAACGCCACCAGGCACCGCAGCTCGAATGCACAGAACATTCGAGCTGCCACTCGGTTATGCCCCTGCCGGGGCCACACGGGAGAAAGGGCAAGCCTCAAGTCGGCTGCTGACGGTCGAGGAAGTAGCTGACTTGCTACACGTGCCGGTCTCTTGGGTCTACGGCCGCATGCGCAAAAGATCGCTGGAACGATTACCCGCCTACCGACTCGGCAAATACTGGCGCTTCCGCGAAAACGAAATCTTCGCGTGGGTGGAACGTCAAGCTGGAGGCCGGCATGGGTCTTGACGCAGGCGGTACACTCATAACTGACGCAGAACAAGCTAAGCGGGCCATCTATGGAGGAATCAGGATGGCTCGTAGACGCTTTCAGCAGGGCTCGTTATTCCAGCGAGGAACCCGCCATAAAGTTTGGGTTGCTCGCTGGTGGGAGGAAGTTATCAAGCCTGACGGCACCATTGGACGCAGTAGGCGGGGAGAGGTCTTAGGCACAATTGCTGAGATCGGTTCGCGCTCGCGCGCAATGGAGGTTCTGTCGAGACGGCTCAACACAATCAACAGCGGCAACCATCGGCCCCAATCCACGCGATGCTACGCTGATTACATTGCGCACGATTGGGCGCCTGTGGTGCTGCCCACTTTGAAGTACGCAACCCAGAAGCATTACAACTACATCCTCGATGTTCACCTTGTGCCCGCGTTCGGCAAGGCTCGCCTCACCGACATTAAACGCGAATGGATTCAGTCTTTTCTTGCAGTGAAGCTCGCGGCAGGACTCGCATGGAAGACTGTCAAGCATATTCGCGGTGTTTTGGGCCGGACTTTGTCAAGTGCGGAGGATTGGGGATACATCACTCATAATCCTGCTCTGAAAACCAAACTTCCACGACGACCGATCAGGCCAACGCCAAAAGCAATTCTCACGCCCGATCAATTTCGGCAATTGAGAAATCAACTGGACGACCCTGCTCGCTCGATTGCAACGTTGTTGGTTCTCACTGGCCTCAGAATAGGCGAACTCCTCGCACTTCGATGGAAGTGCGCAGATTTGAACTCGCCTACGCTGCGCGTCGCAGAAACCGTTTACGACGGCCACTTTGACACGCCGAAATCGCAGCGAAGTGCGCGGCTAATTCCACTCGGAGAGGAAGCATGTGCGGTGCTCAAGGCGTGGAGGCCGGGGCACGCGGAGCCCGACGGCCTCGTCTTTCACAGTGAAGTAGGCACGCCTCTTGACCGGCATAACCTGTTGCGGCGCCAATTGCGACCTGCATGCAAGAAGCTCGGGTTGTCAGGAATCACCTGGCACTCGCTGCGTCACTATTCCGCGTCCCGGATTATTACTGGGTAATTTCGTTTCTGCCGTTTTTCCCGGCAAGTAATCCGCACTGAGTCGGCATAGTTTTGGTTCCTTCAGCCCCTGTTGAGGGGCGAAAGGAGCCAACCATGAAATTCATCATCGATGACGAAGTTGTCCTATCGCGTCCGCTGGAGGGTCCACTGGCGGCGCACATTACTGCATTTGCGAAGTGGGTAAGCGAACAAGGTTACGCGCGGCATTCCCGGTGTCGACAAGTTCTGCTCGCGGCGCGTTTTAGCCGATGGCTCGGACAGCATGCCGTGAGCGTACGCTCTGTCTCCT
>Ga0210393_10002604_pt1 | contig 14727 bp, 14 predicted proteins | sample IncBWC27OmetaG_FD_160068 | JGI IMG/M metagenome (GOLD analysis project Ga0210393, IMG submission 160068) | Forest soil microbial communities from Barre Woods Harvard Forest LTER site, Petersham, Massachusetts, United States - Inc-BW-C-27-O ... | reverse complement strand
CATCAGCGCCACCGCATCCCGGCCCTCCTGCAGTCCGACGGCGAAACCGCTGTTGCGAAGGGTCTTGAGGAACGCCGCAAGCCTTGCGGAGACGAGGCGAGACACCTCGTCGATCTCCTCTCGATGGGGAGCGGGGATACAGCCTTTCATGCGACCCTTCCCAACAAGCGCTCGCTGACTTCGCGCCTGAGGCGCGATTTATCCTCATGGGTCTTGACCAGGCACATCAGCGTTTCGTGCACCGCTTCCGGCGACTCGTGCAGGTCCTTGACGCCGATCCCGACCAGCGCCGCGGCCCAGTCCAGCGTTTCCGCAACACCCGGCACCTTGCGCAGCTCTTCTTTCCTGATGCCCTCGACCATCCGCGCGATCTGCAGCGCAAGCGAGGCGCTCGCACCATCGATCCGCGTCATGATGATGCGAGCCTCGCGATCGACGTCGGGATAGTCGACATAGTGGTAAAGACAACGGCGGCGCAGCGCGTCGGAGAGTTCGCGGGTGCCGTTCGAGGTCAGCACCACATGCGGAATCGTGGTCGCGCGGATCGTACCAAGTTCGGGGATCGACACCTGGAAGTCGGACAATAGTTCAAGCAGGAACGCCTCGAATTCATCGTCGGCGCGGTCGATCTCGTCGATCAAAAGCACCGGTGGTTTATTCCGCCTGATCGCCGCCAACAGCGGCCGCTCCAGCAGATACTTCTCGGAGAAGATCTGGTCTTCGATGGCGTCGGCGTCGACGCCGCGATGGGCCTGGATCGAAAGCAACTGGCGCTGATAGTTCCATTCGTAAAGTGCGGCCGACTGGTCGAGCCCCTCATAGCATTGCAGCCGGATCAGCTCGCTACCGTGCACGGCGGCGAGCGCCTTCGCGACCTCGGTCTTGCCGACGCCCGCCTCGCCTTCCAACAAAAGCGGACGTTTGAGCAGCTGCATCAGCGAGACCGCGGTAGCAAGCTCGCCATCGGCGATGTAGCCGCAAGCCGCAAGCGCCTGGGCGATCTCGTCGCGGGTTTTCATGGTCAGTGCATCGTCCTCTCGCTACCAGATTTTCTCCCCTCCTCCCGCGAAGCGGCGGGGAGGGGTCGGGGGTGGGGGGTCTATCGGCAGAAGCCGCTGCTTCGGTGAACGCCGCGCTACCCCACCCCCGACCCCTCCCCGCCACGCGCGATGCGCGTGGAGGGAGGGGAGCGAATCGTCACGCCGCGACCGCGCCAAGCGCCTTCGCCGCCTTCCAGTTGCGCCAGTAGTCATGCGGCATCTGGATGTGGGTTGACCCCAGGAACGAAAACGCGTCGTTGACGGCATTGGAAAACGCCGGCACGCCGCCGACATTCGGGCTCTCGCCCACGCCCTTGGCGCCGATCGGATGATGTGGCGACGGCGTCACGGTGAAGTCGGTCTCCCAATGCGGGGTCTCGACCGCGGTCGGCATGAAGAAGTCCATGAACGAGCCGGTCACTACGTTGCCGCCTTCGTCATAGCGGATTTCCTGGCCCATCGCGATCGCGAAGGCCTCGGTCAGCCCGCCATGCACCTGGCCCTCGATGATCATCGGGTTGATGCGGGTGCCGCAATCGTCGAGCGCGTAGAAGCGCCTCACCTTGTAGACCCCGGTATCGACGTCGATGTCCATCACGCAGATATAGGCGCCGAACGGATAAGTCATGTTCGGCGGATCGTAATAACTCACCGCCTCCAGGCCCGGCTCCATGCCCGGCGGCACCGAATTGTACGCCGCCCAGCAGATGTCCTTCATCGACATGGTTTTCTCCGGCAGCCCCTTGACGCGAAAACCGTCGATATCCCATTCGAGGTCGTCCTCGTGCACCTCGAGCTTGTAGGCGGCGATCATCTGCGCCTTGGCCTTGATCTTGCGCGCCGCCATCGCGATCGCAGCACCCGCCACCGGCGTCGAGCGCGAGCCATAGGTGCCAAGCCCGTAAGGCGCGGTATCGGTATTGCCCTCCTCGACCATGATGTTGTCGGCAGGGATGCCGATTTCGGTGGCGATGATCTGCGCCCAGGTGGTCTCGTGGCCCTGGCCCTGGCTCTTGGAGCCGACGCGGGCAATTCCCGCTCCGGTCGGATGCATGCGGATCTCGCAGGAGTCGAACATCGCGATCCCCAGAATATCGCAATTCTTTGACGGGCCTGCGCCGACGATTTCGGTGAAGAACGACACCCCGATGCCCATGATCTCGCGAGTTTCGCCGCGTTTGAACGCCGCGCGCTTTTCCGCCTGTTCTTTGCGGAGCCCGGCATATTCGACCGTCTCCATCATCTTGCGCATGGCGGTGTGATAGTCGCCGGAATCGTATTCCCAGCCCAGCGCCGAATGGTAGGGGAACTGCTCCGGTTTGACGAAATTCTTCAGCCGCAGCTCGGCCGGATCGATTCCGAGTTTCTGGGCGAGAATATCCATCGCGCGCTCGATGCAGTAGGCGGCTTCGGTGACGCGGAACGAGCAGCGATAGGCGACGCCCCCCGGCGCCTTGTTCGAGTAGATGCCGTCAACCACGAGATGCGCGGTCGGAAAATCGTAGGAGCCGGTGACGATGTTGAAGAAGCCGGCCGGCCATTTCGACGGATCGGCGCAGGCGTCGAATGCACCGTGGTCGGCGAGCACATGGACGCGCAGGCCCGTGACCTTGCCCTCCTTCGTTGCGGCGATTTCCGCGGTCATGTGGTAATCGCGCGCGAACGACGTCGCGGTCAGGTTCTCGATGCGGTCCTCGACCCATTTCACCGGCTTGCCGGTCACGATCGATGCCACCGCCGCGCAGATATAGCCGGGATAGGCGCCGACCTTGTTGCCGAAGCCGCCGCCGATGTCCGGCGAGATCACGTGGATCTTCTGCTCCGGCAGTTTCGCGATCAGCGACACCACGGTGCGGATCACGTGCGGCGCCTGGAAGGTGCCCCAGATCGTCAACTCGCCCTTGATCTTGTCGAACGAGCAGACGCACTGGCAGGTCTCGAGCGGCGAGGGGTGGGTACGGTGATAGGAGATCATCTCCTTGATCGTGACTTCGGCCTTGCGGAACGCGGCGTCGGTCAGATCCTTGTCGCCGACCGTCCACTCGAAGATGTGATTGTGATGCTTGCGCGGGCCGTGCGCGCCCGAGGTCTTGCCGGCAAGGTCCTCGCGCAGCACCGGCGCATCCTTGTCCATGGCCTTGAACGGATCGATCAGCACAGGCAGCGGCTCGTACTCGACCACCACCTTGTTGATGCCGTCATCGGCGGCATAGCGGTCGGTGGCGACCACGAAGGCCACCTCCTGGTTCTGGAACAAGACCTTGCCGTCGGCCAAAACCATCTGCACGTCGCCGGCAAGCGTCGGCATCCAGGCGAGGTTGACGGTCTTGAGCGTTTCGGCGGTGATCACCGCCAGCACGCCCGGCACTTTCAGCGCGGCTTCCGAATTGATGGATTTGACGCGCGCGTGGGCATGCGGCGAGCGGACGAAATCGCCGTGCAGCATGCCCGGCAATTTGAGGTCGTCGACGTAGCTGCCCTTGCCTTGCGTGAAGCGGATATCTTCGACGCGCTTGCGCTTGCAGCCCATGCCTTCGAGGGCGGCGGTGCGTTGTTCCCGCGTGGGAGTCAGGTCGTTCATTCCGCGGCCTCCTTGAATTCGACGCCGTTGATCTTGCTGGCGGCGTACTGGATTGCCTTGACGATGTTCTGATAGCCGGTGCAGCGGCAGATATTGCCGGAGATTCCGATGCGGATTTCCGCTTCCGTAGGCTGCGGATTTTCCTGCAATAGCCGATGCGCGCGCACGATCATGCCCGGCGTGCAGAAGCCGCATTGCAGGCCGTGCATCATGCGAAAGCCTTCCTGCAATGCCGACAGCGAGCCGTCGGCATTGGCCATGCCTTCGATGGTGGTGATCTCGGAACCTTGAGCCTGGACGGCGAATACGGTGCAGCTCTTCACCGACATGCCGTCGAGATCGACGGTGCAGGCGCCGCAATGGGTGGTTTCGCAGCCGATATGGGTGCCGGTCAGCGCAAGATTTTCGCGCAGGAAATGCACGAGCAGTGTGCGCGGTTCGACCAGGCCTTCGACCTCGGCGCCGTTGACCTTCATGGTCACATGGGTTTTTGCCATTTTATAATCTCCCCTATTTCGCGCGAGAAGCGGCGCGCTGCAGCGCCCGCATCACCATGATGCCGCCGACATGCTTGCGGTATTCGACCGGCCCGCGGGCATCGGCCGCGGGCGACATGATCGCCTGCGCCGCCGAAGCCGCATTTTTCAGCGCCGCCTGATCGAGGCTCGTTCCGATCACGGCTCTCGCGGCATCGGTGGCGAGCAGCGGCGTTTCGTGAAGATTGGTCAGCCCGATCGCGCAGGTGGCGACCTTGCCGCCCGACATCGTGAGCATTACGGCGGCGGCGGCGGTGGCATAATCGCCGACCTTTCGCTTCAGTTTCTCGTAGGCGTAGCCGTGACCGGCCGCGGGGGCGGGAATTGATATCGCGGCCAGGATTTCGCCGGGCTCCAGCGCCGTGAAATAGGCGCCCTGGTAGAATTCGGATGCCGCGACCTCCCGCGCTCCTGAAGCGCCTTCGAGCCGGTAATTGGCGCCGAGCGTCATCATCAAGGCCGGCAGGTCGTTGCCGGGGTCGCCGTTGGCGACGTTGCCGCCGATGGTGCCGCGATAACGCACCTGCGGATCGGCAATCAGAAGCGCCGCCTCATGCAGGATCGGCAGCGATCCGGCGATTTCGTCCGAACCCAGCAGTTCATGCTGGGTGGTCATCGCCCCGATCACGATATTGTTGCCGTCGCGGCGAATACCTTTCAGGCCGTCGATGCCATGAAGATCGACCAGATGTTCGGGGGTCGCCAGCCGAAGCTTCATCATCGGCACCAGGCTGTGGCCGCCGGCAAGCGGCCGGGCTTCGTCGCCCAGGCTCGCGAGCAGCTTGACCGCGTCGGCCAGCGTCGCGGGCCGGTGATAACTGAACGGGCCAGGAATCATCGTCTCCTCCTTGCGTCTCTCTGTTCGGAGCGTTTTCAGGCTTGAGGCGTGTGTTCTGATCGCAAAACCGCACCCCCAATTTTTGCGGAATACACGCTCGTTGCGAGCGCAGCCTCGCCTTTGATGTTTTGACGGACAAGGCGGCCGCGGCCGCTTCTTCACCGATTGGAGGAATTCGCACCAAATACGGCCTGACGCGCACGAAATGCGTCAGGCCTGGCGACCTATTCCAGTCCAGTGATCGCGCCTGGCGAGGCCAAGCCGGGCTTTGACCTCGGCGATTTTGGCGCGGCTGACGGGGACGCGATGCGGCATGGGTCCGTCAAGCTCGATGACGGCGCCGTCACCTTCCTTGCGGACACGGCTGACATGCGTGATTGCCACAATATGGCTGCGGTGCACCCGGACGAACAGCCCGGGGTCGAGTTGCGCTTCCGCTTCCGAGATCGACCACGGGCACATCCGCTCCCGGGTGCCGTCATGCACCCGGGTATAGTGGGCGTCCGCCCGGACGCTGCGCACATCCGCCGTGTCTATGAAGTGAGTTCCATCGGCGCCCTCGACCGGGAGGCGGGGCACCGGCGCGGGACGCGGTGGCTGACCGAGCCCGCCGAGCGGCGCCGACGTGAGCCGCGGAAAACTGGCGCCGGCCGGCGAAACCTCCGGCGACACCACGGCAGGGGCAGCGTCGCCAGCCGGATAAATCGTGACGGCGGCCGCCGCCGCGATTTGCCGGCGCGGATCGGGCACCAGCGAGAGCAGGAAACCCGCGGCGATGACAAAGCAGAGCACGGCCACGACCACCGAAAGGATTTGCGGCGAAGCGACCAGGCCTGCGGAAAGCTGATGGTGCGCGGCCTCGGAGCGTGGGACGAAATGCATGCCATACATCGCCGTGTAGTGCATGCCGGATACCGCAAAGCCGAACGCGACCGCGCTCAACGTCAAGCGGATGCCGTCGTGACGGGCGAGGAACGCGCGCAGCCCGCCATAGGCCGCTGCAATCGCGATCAAAACCGACAGCAGCACCATGGCGCCATCATGTTGAATCGCAAAATTGCCGGCCAAGCCGTGTATACCGACATAGTGCATGCTCACGATCCCGGCGCCGAGCAGCACGGCCGACGAGATCACGCGTCGTTGCGAGGGTTCGCCGATGCTCAGGAAAAACAGGGAAATGCCGACCACGAGCGCGCAGATCAGAAACGAGACGATGGTAGGAAGCACCAGATAGCCCGCGTCCGCGGGGATCGGCGCCGCCAGCATGCCGACGAAATGCATGGTCCAGATGCCGACGGCGAGAAAGGCCGCTGCCCCCGACAGCAACACACGACGGCTCACGCCCGGCTTGGCACGGATGCGCGCCGCGAGGCCGAAACCGGTGTAACCTCCCAGGATCGCGATCACCACCGAGAGCGCGACGAGATAGGGATCGTGTCCTTCGAACATGACCTTCTCGGCTGCCCGTCTCCACGGGCACGCCTCCTTCCCCGCCCAAGCTTATATGGGCGGAGGGCACCAATGACAATCGACCGTTTGTTGCAGGCCGTTGTCGCGACGGTGCGCGCTGCTGCCCTCAAAAGTGCTACCCGACGATCCCTGCCGCGACCTGACCGCGCAGCCGCTCCAGGCTGAGCAGGGTCCTGGCGCAGGCTTCCGCGACCTCAACGCCTTTGGCCGCAAAATGAGTGCGGAAGAAGTCGAAATGCGCGGTCGTCTCGTGAAATTGCTGGGGTGTCACCACCGCCGAGAACACCGGCACCTCGGTGCGCAACTGCACGTCCATCAGCGCCTTGATCACGGTTTCGGCGATGTATTCGTCGTCGATCACAAGTCCGGCCGCGACAATCGCGGTGTAGCGGCGCGTCCTGGCCAAAAGCTGCACATGCAGCGGAATCTCGAACGCGCCCGGCACTTCGAACACATCGACCTGGGCGCGCGCGATGTGGCGTGCTTCGATCTCGGCAAGGAAGGCGAGACGGCATTCCGCCACCACATCGCGATGCCAGGCGGACTGCACGAATGCGACGCGCTGGGGCTTCGCAAAGCGCGGGTGCTCTGGCCGCTCGATCGTCTCCGAAGGATTCCGCGCTTCCGATTGTACCTCTGAAGGTTTTTCGTCAGCAGGTTCTTGCGACATCCGAAAACCCAATCCCAACCATGGCGGCACAAACGAGAATTCACGCAAGTCGAAGCGGCTGACCGCGCGAGAGCTGACTTCGACTATGCCCAAGCGGCGTCATCACAGCAAGGCGTCAGCCTTGGAGAACAAGCGAATGCCTCTGAGAATTGGGCATGATGAAATCTGTCTGAATTGCAACGGTCGTGAGACCGCGCTCCCTTTCCCTGCCTCCCTGCTTGCTGGCAGATCGAGCGCGGTCTTGTCGACGAAGCGACTATCTCGCTCACGTAATTGGCGAGGTAGCAGGAACAAGACATCGTCGCGACATGCCATCTTGCCTTGAGCCGAAAAATTAACGATTTGGGCGCCGAACGAATCCGATTCCGATTTGTTCTCATGACGAAAGTTAATGGCCTCGAAGAGCTGTGGAAAGATCGGAGCTTTGTCTGTGGATGGAATGAGCGTGCCGTTGCGCTGATTCCGCAAATCACATCACTTCATCCCCGCAAGTCCTGATCCTGACGCGGGTCAGACCGTCGGGAAACTGCAGTCGGTAGCCACGCGAGATATCTTCGCGTGCCGGCGCGCGTACCACCTCGTATCGGAATTTCGCAACGCAAGGTCGAGACGGCATGTCCCTCCTCGAAGGCATCATCGATTCCCGGAACAATCCGCTCGCGGTGGTCGAGGATGTCGCCGCCGACAATAATCTGTCGTTCGAACGCTCCGGCGAGGACGAGGTGACGATCGTCTCCAAGGGCGACTGGACCGATTACCAGCTCTCCTTCACCTGGATGAGCGAGATCGAAGCACTCCACCTCGCCTGCGCCTTCGACCTGAAGGTTCCTCTCCCGCGCCGCGCCGAGGTGCAGCGGCTGATCGCAGCGATCAACGAACAATTGTGGGTCGGGCATTTCGATATCTGGACCCATACCGGCATGATCATGTACCGCCAGGCCCTGGTGCTGCCGGGCGGGATGGCAGCCTCGACCGCACAATGCGAAACCATGCTGGTGAGCGCGATCCACGCCTGCGAGCGCTATTATCCTGCGTTCCAGTTCGTGGTTTGGGCCGGCAGGTCGGCCGCCGAGGCCATGAGTGCTGCGATGTTCGACACCGAGGGCGAGGCCTAGCCATTGCCTTTAGTCGTCCCGGCCAAGCGAGCACTGCGAGCGCGAGCCGGGACCCATACTCCGTGACGGCAGCGTTCAGGCAAAATGCTTGTGGCCTGTCTTTCGCTTCACTAGAAACGTCAATGGTTATGGGTCCCCGCTTTCGCGGGGACGACGCAAGTATTCGTGGGGACGGCTGTGAGCTCCGCTAACGCTTTACGAGATATCCAAGGCACCATCGTCCTCGCCGGCGCGGGCAGGATGGGAAGTGCGATGCTGTCCGGCTGGCTGGCGCAAGGGCTTGCCGCAAAAAACGTCGTCGTCATCGAGCCCCAACCTTCCGACGACATCAAGGCGTTGGCGGCCGGGGGCATTCGCCTCAATCCACCGGCAAAGCAAATCGGCCAGCTCGCGGCCCTGGTCATCGCGCTCAAGCCGCAGGCCTTCCGCGAGGCCGGGCCCGGCCTGAGGCCGTATGCCGGGCCCTCCACGCTCGTGGTGTCGATCATGGCGGGAATGACCATCGCCTCGATCGCAACCATCTGCGGCGGCCGGGCGGTGCGCGCCATGCCCAACACGCCGGCCGCGATCGGTCGCGGCATTACCGTTGCGGTAGCGGCGAAAGATGTGGTGGATGCGCAGCGTGAGGCCGCAGATGCCTTGCTTCGCGCCACCGGCCCGGTCGAGTGGGTCGATGACGAGGGCTTGATGGACGCGGTGACCGCGGTCTCAGGCTCCGGTCCGGCTTATGTCTTTCTGCTTGCCGAAGAACTCGCGCGCGCCGGCGTCGCGGCCGGCTTGCCCGAGGCGCTGGCCACAAGGCTCGCGCGCGAAACGGTTTCCGGCTCGGGTGAACTCTTGCATCGCTCGGAGCTATCCGCGGCAACGCTGCGGCAGAACGTCACCTCGCCCGGCGGCACCACGGCCGCCGCGCTTGAGGTACTGATGGGAGCCGATGGCCTGCAGTCGCTGATGACGCGCGCGGTCGCCGCTGCGACGCGGCGCTCGAGGGAACTGGCGAAGTAGCCTCCTCATCGCGAGCCAACGGGTCGCGCGAACGCGCGCCCGATGACAGGCTCTGCGAGGCGATCCAGAACCGGAAGACGGGATTGCTTCGTCGCTGACGCTCTTCGCAGTGACGATCGCAAGCCTACGTCGAAAGCCGCTTGGTAAAACTTTCGACATGGACGAGCGCGCGCGCGTGGTGGCCCTCGCCGATGCGGCGCTTGTCGTCGAACGCCTCGACCTCGAACCGGAGCAGCCGCCGCCCCACCGCGATCACCCGCGCGCTGGCGCGTACAGTTGCGCCGACCGGGGTGGCTGAAAGATGCCTGATATCGACTTCGGTGCCGACGGTGACCCACCCCGGCTCGAGCGCCGGCTTGACGGCGTCGGCAGAGGCAAGCTCCATCAGCAGGATCATCATCGGGGTTGCAAACACCATCGGCATGTCCTTGACGAAATGACCGACGGTTTGCTCGATCGGCACGACCAGCGTGCGCTCGGCGCTCATGCCAACCTTGATGACGTCGCGTGCGTCCATGGGATGTCCCGAAGGAAAACTCACTAACGTCGTTCCGGCCAGGCGAAGCGCGAGCCGGGACCCATGACCACAGTCTGTTCATGTCGCACAAAGCCGGGGCTGCCGCCCGGCTAACAACGGACTTTGGTGATTATGGGTCCCCGCTTTCGCGGGGACGACAACGGCAACGGTTTATTTCTTTGCGGCGGCCGCGCGTTCGACGAAGGACTTGCCGCCCTTCATCTTGTGGTGCAGCGGCGCCTCGTTGATCTGGATCACGACGGCGTCGGCATCGACGCCGAGGTTCTTCACCAGTGCCTGCGTGATATCGCGCATCATGCCGATCTTCTGTTCTTCGGTGCGGCCTGCGGCCATGCTGATGGTAATCTCGGGCATTCTTCCCACTCCCTCTGTTCTGCTCGACTCGCCAGACCGTCATTGCCGGCTCGACCGGCGCAATCCATCCTTTTGAAGATGGGTACGCGGGTCAAGCCCGCGTACGACGAATTCAGTTTTCCCATTTCACATCGTGCCGCGCCAGCACTTCGCGCACCTTGGCGACAAGTTCATTTTCACTGCATGAAAATTGCGCGGGCCGTGTCTCGCGCCATTCCTGGTTGGACGCGATCGCAGCGGCAGCCTTCGCGCCCTCGATCAGATCCTTGATCTGCACCTCGCCACGCGATTTTTCGTCCGAACCCTGGATGATCACGCAAGGCGAGTTGCGGCGGTCGGCATATTTGAGCTGGTTGCCCATGTTTTTCGGATTGCCGAGATAGAGTTCGGCGCGGATGTCATGGTTGCGCAAGGACGCGACCATCCTCTGATAATCGGCCACGCGCTCGCGATCGAACACCGTGACCACCACGGGGCCGAATTTTGGCCGAGTATCCAGTTTGCCAAGCAGCGCGAGCGCGGCCTGCAGCCGCGACACACCGATGGAAAATCCGGTCGCCGGCACGACCTCACCACGGAAGCGCGAGACCAACCCGTCATAGCGCCCGCCGCCGCCTACCGAGCCGAAGCGAACCGGGCGGCCCTTCTCATCCTTGGTGTCGAGTAGTAGTTCGACCTCATAGACCGCCCCGGTGTAATATTCGAGACCGCGGACGACGGACGTATCAATGGTGATGCGGTCGGATCCATAACCGGATGCGGCAACCAGCCGGCTGATTTCCGCAAGCTCCTCCTGCCCTTGCCTCCCGATCTCGCTCTCGCGCAATCTTGCATCGACGTCGGAATCTTCACCGGCCTCGATGGCAGCAAGGATCAGCGCGACTTCGGGCGCGCCCAAGCCGGCGCCTTTCGTGAAATCTCCCGACTCGTCCTTGCGCCCGTCGCCCAGCAATTGCCGTACGCCGGCAATGCCGAGGCGATCGAGCTTGTCGATCGCGCGCATGACTGTCAGCCACCGGCCGTCGTCAGAGATTCGCAGCGCTTCGCGCACCCCATCCAGCACTTTGCGATTGTTGACCTTCACCACATAGGAGCCACGCGGAATGCCGAGCGCTTCCATCGTGTCCGCCGCCATCATGCACATTTCGGCATCGGCGGCGGGCGAAGCGCTACCAACCGTATCGGCGTCGAACTGCATGAACTGGCGGAAACGGCCTGGACCCGGCTTCTCGTTGCGGTAGACATAGCCTTCGCGGTAGCTGCGATAGGGCTTTGGCAAACTGTCAAAGTTCTCGGCCACATAGCGCGCCAGCGGCGCGGTCAGGTCGTAGCGGAGCGAAATCCACTGCTCATCGTCGTCCTGGAACGAGAACACGCCTTCATTCGGCCGATCCTGATCCGGCAGGAATTTTCCCAAAACGTCCGTGTATTCCATCGCCGGCGTCTCGACCGGCTCAAAACCGTAGCGCTCATAGACGCTGCGGATTTTCTCCACCATCGCGCGCGTCGCCGCGATCTCGGCTGGGCCGCGATCGGCAAGCCCGCGCGGCAGGCGGGCCTTGAGCTTTTGCGGCTTTTTCGGTTTCTCAGACATCGGGCGCGTTGGTAGCATATATGTAGGGTGGACAAAGGCGCTTTTGGCGCCGTGCCCCCCAGCAAAAAAGGTGGGCTCGCTTCGCTTAGCCCACCCCACAGGCTACAGGCGATCCGGCCGGTCAAAAAACCTTTCTGATCCAGTTGTGCGGGTCGGCCGCACGACCGTACTGGATATCGACCAGTTTCTTGCGCAGCCCCATGGCCACGGGGCCGGCGGCGCCGCCGCTGATGAGAAAATCACCGCTCGCAGAACACACCTTGCCGATCGGCGAGATGACGGCGGCCGTGCCGCAGGCGAACGCCTCTTTCAGCTTTCCGCTGGCAGCATCGCTGCGCCATTGGTCGATCGTGTAGGCTTCCTCGCGCACATGCGCGCCGGAACCCTTCATGAGCGTGATGATCGAATCGCGGGTGATGCCCGGCAGGATCGTGCCAAGCGGCGGGGTCGAGAGCGATCCATCGTCGAAAGCGAAGAAGATGTTCATGCCGCCGAGTTCCTCGATATAGCGGCGCTCGACCGCATCGAGGAAAACCACCTGATCGCAGCCGTGATCGATGGCCTCGGCCTGCGCGCGCAGGCTTGCGGCGTAATTGCCGCCACATTTCACAGCGCCGGTGCCGCCGATGGCAGCGCGCGTGTAATTCTCCGACACCCAGATCGACACCGGCGCGGGTCCGCCCTTGAAATAGGAGCCGACCGGCGAGGCGATGACGGCAAAGATGTATTCGGCGGAAGGCTTCACGCCAAGAAAGACCTCGCTCGCGATCATGAAGGGCCGCAGGTAGAGACTGCCCTCGCCGCCAGGTATCCAGGCGCGGTCGGCGCGCACGAGCTGCTCGACTGCTTCGATGAACACAGGTTCGGGCAGCGGCGCCATGGCCATGCGCTCAGCCGAATTCCGGAAACGCCGCGCATTGGCGTCGGGGCGAAACAGGTTTACGCCGCCGTCCTCGCGCTTGTAGGCCTTGAGGCCTTCAAAAATCTCCTGCGCGTAGTGCAGGACGGCTGTGGCCGGATCGAGCGGGAAATTCGCGCGGGATTCGAGGCGCGCATCATGCCAGCCCTTCGCCTGACTGTAACGAACCAACGCCATGTGATCGGTGAAAATCCGGCCAAAGCCCGGGTCCACGAGCCTGGCCGTGCGCTCCTTTTCGGACGCAGGATTCGCCGGCGGCCGGATTTCGAATTTCAAACCCATACCATCGTTTTGCGCTGTCTGAACCGGCGCGATTTCCGGCGCCGGCCTGACTTCCGCCGGACTGCTGGTCCGAGTTAGGCCAGATTTATCTAACGAAACTCCCATGGGCTTTCTCCCCGATCGACGCGACTGGCGCGCCTTGCGCCGCAGCGCGGTTAATTGCGCCTGGGTCCCGCCCCCACCGTTGTCCACCAGGACATGCTTTTGTGGAAGGCTGAAGTCCAGTATGTTTGTCGGAACGCCGCTCGACAATCGTACGGTCAACAAATTCGCGGCTCTGCCGCCGTCTGAGCGTCCCTGGGCCGCTTGAAGCGACATCACGATAGGAACGACCTAAAATTTCGTCGTGCTTGCCTTTTTTGTAACATTGAACCGAAGATATGTCAATATGGCTGACATAAATTTCTCGAACCCGGCGGGCCCGACCGATTCGCGCGCTGGCGAGGCGCGTGGGGCGGGCGCAGCGCCGGCAAACCTGCGCTGGGACATCATCGAGCTCTTGTTCTTCGCCTATCGGGATTTCGTCGGCGATGCCGACCATGAGCTCGAGGCCTTCGGCTTCGGGCGGGCCCATCATCGGGTGCTGCATTTCGTCTATCGTTATCCCGGGCTCAAAGTGGCCGATCTGCTCGACGTTTTGCGGATCACCAAGCAATCGCTGGGGCGGGTGCTCAAGCAGCTGCTCGATCAGGGTTACATCGTGCAGAAGGCCGGCAACAATGACCGCAGGCAGCGGCTTCTTTTCGCGACCGCCAAGGGCGAGGCGCTGGTGGCAAGGCTCGCCGGCCTGCAAACCGAGCGGCTCAATCGCGCGCTGCGCGAGCTTGCACCGGCGGGAGTGGAGACGGTCCGTCAGTTCCTGCGCGCGATGATCGATCGCGACGATCCCGACAAGGTGCTGGAAGCGATTTTCGGCACCTCGCCTTCGAGCGCGAGGGCAAAGGAATAATGATGGCCGACGCTGCGGCAATCGCAAGGATGCGGCCGCGACCCGCCGACGATGCGCCGCATCTGCTGCTGGTCGATGACGACCGCCGCATCCGCGATCTTCTGTCGCGCTTTCTGTGTGGCGAAGGCTATCGCGTCACGACCGCGATGAGCGCCAAGGACGCCCGCGCCAGGCTCAACGGCCTGCATTTCGACCTGCTGATCCTCGATGTCATGATGCCCGGCGAAACCGGCTTCGACCTCGCCCGCTCCATCCGAAGCTCCTCCTCGGTGCCGATCATCATGCTGACGGCGCGGCACGAGCCCGAAAGCCGGATCGAGGGTCTGCAGATCGGCGCCGACGACTATGTCGCAAAGCCGTTCGAGCCGCGCGAGCTGTCGCTGCGCATCGGCAACATCCTCAAGCGCACGGCGCCGCCGCCGGTTGAGACCCTGGAGCAGATCGCCTTCGGGCCCTATCTGTATCATCTCGACCGCGGCGAGCTTCGGCAGGGCGAGGAAGTCATCCATCTCACCGACCGGGAGCGCGACATGCTGCGCGTTCTTGCGCTGGCGCGGGGTGAAACCGTGCCGCGCAGCGCGCTGACCGGCGATGGCACCGTCAACGAACGCGCCGTTGACGTCCAGATCAACCGCCTGCGGCGCAAGATCGAGCGCGACTCCGCCAATCCGTTGTTCCTGCAGGCGGTGCGCGGCATCGGCTATCGCCTGGTCGCTTCGCCGTGAGTCGCGCCCGATGAGTACCCTTGATACCGGCCTGACGCTGATCCGCACCGCCGCGGAACGGGTTTCCGCCGCCAACGACCGCGTCAACCATGCGTTCAAGAGCTGGATGCC
>Ga0210393_10002603_pt1 | contig 14732 bp, 13 predicted proteins | sample IncBWC27OmetaG_FD_160068 | JGI IMG/M metagenome (GOLD analysis project Ga0210393, IMG submission 160068) | Forest soil microbial communities from Barre Woods Harvard Forest LTER site, Petersham, Massachusetts, United States - Inc-BW-C-27-O ... | reverse complement strand
TGCGCTTCCTCAGTCAGCCGACAACTCCTACTGCAGAAGCTACCACTTAGCTGAGATGACAGGAAAACTCGAAGGCGCGATCGCAACCAAAAAGACATTCCGATGACCGACTTTTTCAACACCCACGCCCGATTTCACTCATTTAGGACCTTGCCTCAACTTCGCTGTAGTAAGACTGTGGTAGTTCTATGTTCATAACCGAGCAGATTGGATCAAAACGGAGCAAATCAAGTGGCTGGTAAGTCGTTGACGAATCACGTAGAGTAGAAAAGTTTCATAACGGTTCAGAACTCACCAGTGAACTTGAAAACCGCCGGGCTCTCTGCGAGTTTTGTCTTGCCTTCGCGTATCAGAGCTTTCACCCGGACGCGTTTCCGCTCCGATGATTGAGGAATTGCCCCGGTGCCAGCAGTTTCTTGCGAATCGCCGATGCTACTTTGTCGCGGCCGCGCTTTCTTTTTGGTAGACCGCGGTCAATGTCCCCCTGCTCTTCGCGATCGGCAGCAGGGTCGGATAGAACTGGACAAAAGTCGTATCAACCGCTGCGTGAGAGGCGTGGCACGTATAACAACTCGCTTTTACTGGAACCATGGTCGCGAGTTTCTTGTCATCGAATCCGAAGAATGCCCATCCTCCGGGAAAGCGTGCCGTGTCCTTTACATGGACTTCGAGGCCCATGCGCTCGGTGCCCTGGTAATTGCCTTGTTGGTTGATGGAGCCCTTACCCTCGGCCATGCGCGCCTCCAGCACCAGCAAGGTTTTGTCCGGCCACGTCCCGGTCTCGATAAAAGCCTTGTACGACGCGGGATCGACAAAGACATTGTCGAACATGTGATGGCCTGGCATTTGCAATCCAGGGTTGTAACTCATATCGAAGCCGGAAGTGAGATAGACCCACTCGCGATAATTCTCGGGCAGCTTCAACTGGCCGTCAGCCGTATAGTCCGGTCCCTTCGCGGTTTGACCAGCGGCCGTCCATGCACAGAGAAGCAAACCGCTGAATAGCAGAGCTTTCATTCGTGTCAGCATATGAGGAGTATCCATCTTGCCTGTTTCGAGGGCTAGTCCAGCCCCTGCACTGGAAAGGCTACTGGCTGCATTTATTGTCGCGACGTAAGCGGAGGCTCAGCGACCTTACTGCTTGCGCGCGAGATGGTACACCATATCCGTGTCCTTGCCATTCTTCTGCCAGGTCCAGCGTTCCGTGATGTGGTCCCGGTCCTCAAAGTCCAGCGCCATCTTGTTTTCATGCCCAACCGCGATGCTGGGGAGATTGCCGGCGCTTAGGAAAGTGAAGGTCAACTGCTTTACGTCCACGGAGGATGGCACTGCGCGCATATGCGGTTGATTGTTGGTGGGGCAATAGTGCAGCAAAGAAATTCCGTCACCGTCGATGCTGTAAAGCGTAAGCATCTCCTCCATGCCAGAGGCATTGAGCGTTTCCACAATGACCGTGTTCGAGATGGCCAGTTTGAAATTGCTCTTTACTTCCGCACCCTCCTCGTCTTTCCCCACCCAATCGCCCGCAAGGCTTCCTAGCTTCTTATAGGCTTGTGGTGCAAAGTTTGGCTGCTTCTGCGCGGACATAGAGATCGTAAGCACGATGAAAACGCAGAAAACGCGAATCGTATGCAGAATCATTGTCGGAGTCTCCCTGTCTCGAGTCTCAAGCCCGGCTGCCATCCGGCATGACATTACAAGTCGTGAGCGTTCCGGCGGCCCACATCTCTGGGTAACACGGCAGCCTCAGAAAGTTAGTTAGCGACGGCAATTTCCCCTTCAACCGGGCCAGTTGGCATTCTTAAAGTAGAAATCAACATTGCTGCTTGACGGCACGTGAAGTATCTATGCAGTAGAACTCCGGCACCAGACCACCAACTGCAGGGGACCCGCCAGTGGCTGCATTTCTGCGTCCGCTGGCCCGCGCCGGGAGTTACTATTCACCTGTGAGTCTGGAACGTCTTTCTTCCAAGTCGCCTTGGTTCTGGATCGCTTCGATCTGGCTGGGTCTCGCGCTCTTCGATGCCACCCAGACGGTATTCGTCATGCGTTCGGAAGGCATGCACCACGCGTGGGGTCGCCTGTTCATCACTCTACTCGTGGCCTGGTTGCCGTGGGCATGCGCAACGCCGCTTGTCATGCGCCTCGGCCGACAACACCCGTTGTCGCAATGGACGCATATCTCTACCTGGGCCATTCACATTGGGGCCTGTCTCACGATAGGTCTGGTCTATGCTGCGTGGAGAGGTTTGTTGGTAGCGCTACTGAACCCCTGGGCCAACCCGACTCCATCACCTTTCAAAGCGGCCTGGATTAACGAATTTGAAAATGGCCTGCTCGCATATTTCATTCTTTACGGCACGGTCCTCGCCGTGGGTGCGATGCTGGACTCGCGCGAGCGCCTGGCCCAACAACAAACGGAAGCCGCGCGTCTTAGCGAGCAACTCTCTAAAGCCCAGCTCAGCGTACTTCGCCACCAGATCGAGCCGCACTTTCTGTTCAACAGCCTTAACGCCATCGCCGGACTCGTCCGGGAAAATCGTAATGACGATGCGGTCAGCATGATCGCAGGCTTTAGCGACTTCCTGCGTCGTATCCTCAAGGACTCCCACCGACAGGAAGTGCCCCTGGCCGAGGAAATGGATTTTCTACAACGGTATTTGGACGTGCAGAAAGTCCGCTTCGCCGACCGCCTTCACCTTTGGGTGGATGTTCCGCAGGAACTGCTCGTCGCGCAGGTACCGAATCTAATACTGCAACCGATGGTCGAGAACGCTGTCAAACATGGCATAGCAAAGCGCGCACAGGGTGGAACGATTCGTATCCGCGCCTCGCGCCTGAATGCCACGCTCATACTCAGCATTTTCAATGATGGCCCCAGCCTGACGGCGGATTGGGAAACAACCAGTTCCGGCATTGGCATCTCGAACGTGCGCACGCGGCTAAAAAGTCTCTACGGAGACTCGTTCGATCTGCGCCTCCAGAATCAAGACGACGGCGTTGAAGTCTCAGTCTCCGTGCCCTTCCGGGAGGCCTGATTGGTGCCTTCTGAATCCACCATCCCAAGGTTGCGCGCACTCGTGGTAGACGACGAACCGCTTGCCCGCACGAACCTCACCGTACTTTTGCGGAAGGATCCAGAAATCGCCGAGGTGCGCGAATGCGGCTCGGGCGCAGAGGCGGTGGCCGAGATTCGATCCAGCCAACCCCACCTGGTATTCCTCGACGTACAAATGCCCGAGTGCGACGGCTTCGACGTGCTCGAACTACTGGGAGCAGACATGCCTCCCGCCGTGGTCTTCGTCACCGCTTACGATCAATATGCCTTGCGAGCTTTTGAAGCTGGCGCTCTTGACTACCTGCTAAAGCCTTTCGATAACGCCCGCTTCGAGCGGTCCCTTCACCGCGCCAAGGAAAGGATCGTAACCGGCTTGAAGCAGCCACGCAAAATGGATCGCCTCGCTATCAAGAGTGCCGGGCGAATTTCCTTCGTCAAGCCTTCCGACATCGATTGGATCGAAGCCGCCGATTATTATGCTTGCCTGCATGTGGGTGGGAAATCCCATCTTCTGCGCCGCAGCCTCTCGAATCTCGACCAGGAACTGGACCCGACGATGTTTTGCCGGATCCATCGCTCTACGATCGTCAACCTCGATCGGGTGCGCGGACTCAAGCTGAACGCCGATGGTGACTATGACGTGCTCCTAGATCATGGAATGAGACTGTGCCTGAGCCGCCGGTACCGCAGGCAACTGCAATCGCGTCTGGGTCTTCGCCGCTCGACTGATTCAGCTTGAACTTCCGCGACGAGTTCGAGGATAGCCGTGGTTGAGTCATCAAAGTTGCAACTAAGCCAGGCAGGCGCTCGGAAGCGACTCCGCGATTCACTGCAAGTTTCATCGCAAGTTCGGCCCCACTTGAGAGCGCTTCTGCCCACCTGAGAGCCCTGAGCGTGGTCCTAGACTGTTGAAAACTATCGAGCCCACGTCCTTATTATCGGATTTCTAATCCGAGGGTTGCAGGTTCAATTCCTGCCGCGCTTACCAACTTTTTCTGCGGCTTAGAACCCAACCTCAGCTTGAGTCATTGCAAGTAACTGCAAGTTGGGGTTAACTCAATTGCAGAATTGGAGACTCTTGCACGCTTCGCATGGCTGTCTGAATAGGTACGGTCAAGGCATCAAACCCATCTAGAATATCGGGGTAAGACGTAAAACATTCTACAGTTGCGGATTTTTCCTGGGAGGGCGCTTGATTCGCAGAATGACTTCGCTAGTAACAGTCGCCGTTTTGAGTCTGCCAGCTTTCGCACAGCCCCAGCCTGTCGACGACAACTGGATCGCCATCAGCAACGACTACGCGAACCTTGTGATCCAGGTCGAGTTCAAGCACGATCCCGAAGCTGCATCGAGACAAGGCCTGAGTGAGTTCGATAACAAGATCTCGCAACCGACACTGGCCGATGAAGACCAAGAACGGCAGGAGACTGCGGCGGTGCTGGTGAAGCTGAAGACCGCGTCCGCTGAAAAACAAAGGAAAGAAGTTGAGCAAGATCTGCAGATCATGATTCGAAAGGTCGAGCTTGACTTTAAACAAGAAGATTTTGCCCGTGCGCACGAGGTCCCATTTCTCAACGCCAGTGCGATGGTCTTCGAAGGGTTGCGAATTCTGCTGGATGAGCAAACGTCATCGGATCGCCGCCCTGCGGCCGTGGTTCGCATCCGGGAATACGCTGGCTTGGAGCCTGGCTACAAATCGATTACGGAGATTCTGAAGCAGCGAGTCGCGGAGCAGATGGCCAAACCTGGTGTCGTCTACCCGGCGCGCGTCGAGATTGAAACGGAGATGGCGCGCAACTCCAACTACGTGGATGGAATATCCGCGCTCATGCAGAAGTACAACCTGACGGCGTGGCAGGAGCCCTTTGGCAAACTGAAAACGCAGCTTTCGGATTATGACGCATGGATCCGAGCAACCGTGTTGCCCAAGGCTCGTACCGATTTCCGGTTGCCCGCGGAAGAATACGCGCTCGCCCTTGAAGGCTACGGCATCGACATTCCGCCCGACCAGGTTGCCGCTATGGCGCATCAGGCCTTCACGGAGATTCAGGGAGAGATGAAGTCCATTGCATTGCAGATTGCAAAGCAGCGCAACCTCCCGTCCAGCGACTATCGCGATGTGATCCGCGAATTGAAAAAACAGCAACTGGTGGGCGACGCCATTCTGCCGTTTTACGAAGAGCGCCTTAAGCAAATCGAGAAGATCATCGTCGACCAGCAGATCGTGTCGCTGCCGGAGAGGCCGGCCCGCATCCGCATCGCGACCGCAGCAGAGACGGCGCAGCAACCTGCCCCGCATATGCAACCTCCGCCGTTTCTGCACAACACGGGGCAGAAGGGTGTGTTCGTGCTGCCCCTCAATATTCCAGCTGGACCAGGGCAAACTGAGTCTGAAAAATACGACGATTTTACCTTCGATGCGGCGGCCTGGACGCTAACGGCGCACGAGGCTCGCCCGGGCCATGAGTTGCAGTTCGACTCCATGCTCGAGCACGGAGTTTCGCTGGCGCGGGTACGCTACGCATTCAACAGCACCAACGTCGAAGGGTGGGGGCTGTACTCGGAATATCTCATCAAGCCTTATATGCCGCTGGAGGGTCAGCTTGTTTCGTTGGACTATCGGTTGCTGCGGGCGGCGCGCGCTTTTCTGGATCCCGAGTTGCAGGCGGGCAGGATTAGTCCGGCAGATGCCTATCGGGTGCTGGAGCAGGACGTGGTCAGTTCTCACGCCTTCGCCCAGGAAGAAGTCGAGCGCTACACTTATCGCGCGCCGGGACAGGCCAATAGCTACTTCTACGGCTACACCAAACTGATCGAACTGCGCGAGGAAACCGAGAAGGAGCTGTGGCCAAAGTTCAACCAGAAGCGATTTCACGACTTCATTCTGGCGCAGGGTCTGTTACCGCCGGACTTGATGCGCAACGCGACGATGGAGGAGTTCGTTCCCGCACAGAAACAAAGCGGGCATCCGTGAAAAAAAACTGTGATCGGAAAATTCGGGTGAGAAAAGCGTGCAAGCTCACTTGTGCTACTGCACGCTCTAGAAGTTCTTTTTAGACTGAGCCGGCCGCAACCTATTTCTTCTGGGATCGTGACCCAGTAGAATTGGTTCCAGGTATTAGAGGTGAGCGATGAAAGGTCCCGTGGTCGACATCGGCGCAGCGAGAGTTCGCCAGTTGAATGCCATTTCCCTCAGCAATGCCGTGTTGTGTGCTGATTGTGATACCGTCAGCGACAGCCCGCATGATGAGTGCCTGGTTTGCGGGAGTCGCTCACTATTTAATATCTCCCGGGCACTGGGCGGAATGCTGCCCGGCAATCGGGCCACTCTCATCGATACGGCTAGCCGACCTGTTACTTCGCGTCCTGTGCTGAGGTTCCCGAGACGTGCCAGAGTACGCCCGGCATCCGCCCCGGCTGGTTCAAGCCGAGTTCAAGGGTGTTTGTTCGACCAGCTTCCGGCGGTCGGTCGATGACTAGTCCTGGCTCAGTGATGTATCGTTATTAGACATTCGAGGATTCTCTAGCACCTGCCCGCAGCGCTTCGAAAAGCCTTCGGTACTCTTCCTCATGCGGTACAAAGCCACTTGGATCAGTCGTTAAATCGGTTTGCAGTTCTCGAACCGCGACAAACCTCACCGCAGCGACTTCCCCATCGCTGAACTTGAGATCTCTGACATCCAAATCTCTTTCAACAAGGAAGACGTGGTGAAATTCGTTGTCGATGTAGTTGCCCTTGTTGAGTGTGATCTGCTCGAGAATGGTAAAGAGATAGCGGCATTCACCAGGAAGAAACGTGATCCCAAGCTCCTCTCTTGCTTCTCGAATCGCCGTTTCAACAGGGCTTTCTCCAGCAGAGATGTGCCCGGCTACTGAAACGTCCCACAGGTTAGGCCAGTTTTCCTTCGCGGGCGAGCGACGCTGAATCAGAATCTGTCCCTTTCGGTTGAGAATCCAGGCGTGAGCTGCGCCATGCCAATCGCCGTCTCGATGTACCTCTGACTTGGACTTCCTGATTCCGATAGGTCGACCTGACGAGTCAAGCACGTCAACATATTCCATCCGCTTATTCTACTTTGCACGGGAACACAGAAGGAGGCAGCCGATTTGGGAGTGACATTGGAATGGAATCCGCATCCGCAAAGCCTCCGGGAAGAGTTGCTGCTTACTAGGCATTATCCAAACAACCTTCTACAATAAGCCGCTGCTGTCTAAATTGAGGGGGAACCATGGGAAACCTAAACAATGCGCTGCAGGAGCTTCGCTCCGAGCGCAAGCAAGCGCAGTTGCAAGTGGAGAAGTTAGATCAAGCGATCTCAGTGATCGAGTCGTTAAACGGTTCGGGAACATCCCGGAACGCAAATCAACCTACCCGAATCATATCGGCAGCTTCACGACGAAAAATGGCGCAGGCGCAAAAGGCGAGATGGGCAAGGGCTCGCCAGGAATCGCAGCCAGGAATAACCCTGGCAAAACGAACGGATTCTACTCCTGTAAAGCACACCATGTCCGCGGCCGCCCGGAGAAAGATCGCGGCGTTTCAACGGGCAAGATGGGCAAAGATCAAGCAGCAGAAGAAGGCTGCATAGTCCGTCGCCAAGTGCAAGAGCACAAGTCACAATCGTAACCAGTATGTCGTTCCTAACGTCATTACCCGATTGGGCCATTTATGCCAGTCAATCCAATCGCTAGATTGTGATTGAGCAGTTTTCGGGGGAGGGCTGTTCGACCTAACGTCCCACGACTCGGTTGAGTCTGGGACGTTTTGTTTTGTAGTCTCATTCACACACCGGTTTCGGCGTGTGTTGCGGTGATTCGGTCGTGCATGCAACCGCTAGGAGTGCGGCCGGGAGGCACGATGCCATATTTTTGATCCAGGAAGGGGCGGAGTGCTGGCGGCAGAACTTCGGCGAGTTCTTGCCAGGTTAGAACTTTGCACCTGGTTCTCAGGTCCGCGATCCTCACACATCTCATAACTGCGAACCACGCCTCAATCAGGTCGGGGCGGCGAGCGTCTAACAGCACGCAGAAGCTGATGCCGAGATGATGCGCGGCTAAGACGTTACGAATTAGCTGGTAGGAGACGTAGTGCCCGTTGACTCGCGGGAGGGATTCGCGGTCAAACACCTCGTTCAAGTCGCGATAGGATTCCACGAGCTCGGGGCGCTGGATCTGAAAGTCTGTTTCCGTAAGCTTGGATTCTGCGAGGAGCGTGCCCAGCTTCATGTCGATCTCAGTACGATCCGCCCGTTTGCCATCGCGCGGAATGCCGGCTCGAAATCCGAACACTGGAACCTCACCAGCCTCGAATCCTAACTTCATCGCTACAGTCGGACTCTCCGTGACACCCGGACAGCAGAACACGTTCATGAGTAAGGCATCGGAACTCATCGAGGAGTCGAGTTCTTTCCATCCCTCATCGCTCTTAGGCAGCGAGTGCTTGGACTGAGTGTGCACCTTGCCTAATCGACGGCTCCATCCGGGATGGGCGAGGATGGACTCGTAGCTGGCACGGAAAAAATTGCCGTGTCTCCGTTTCGCTACTGACGGCGTGTAGACGACCACGGGCAGGTCACCGTAGCTCAGCACGTGAGGCAAATCGAGAGTGACCGCGTATATCGCATTTCGAAAACTTAACTCGCGACGCAGCAATCCTGCATATCTTGTGTCCATCGTTTTACCAGTCTCATTCAGTCGACACTCGTCGATGGTCGGTCGCTCGGTTAACAGAGGTGCTAGGTTTCTTGGGAGTTCCATCTGACAAGCTCAAGAAGGTAACCCACGCGCGCCCCGCATACGTATCCGCGTTGAGCACTAATATTCTGGGAAGAACGAGCCAGAAGAAAGGCAGCCAGAGTACGAGCAGCACGAGATTCGCCAGGCACCCTGGCGTCAAAGTCCAATGGGGCCAGCTACCTTTGAACCCGCAGATGACCGCTCCGCTGAGTGCCTGAATGACAAAGATGATCCTGGAACCACAGAGATTGCGCGCGAAGCCGTACTCAGCGGCATGTTTATCGACTAAACCGCATCCCTCGCATCGTCGCAAGATCTCCTTGATCTCCCGGAAGGCGTCCATGATTTTCCGATCAGCCAGCGCGGGATATTCACATTCTTCCTCTAACGACATGAGCCTTATTCCAAATCTGTGCAGGACCGCAAGCTGGATTCGGTTCTTTTGATCTCTGCTTAGGAACGAGTCTCGCATTCGACCGAAGCGAGTTGACGGGAGGGCGCCACGTTCTTCCCAGAATCGCTTGGCGTAGCGTACTCCCCGATCCTTAAAGACCATTGAAGCCAAATAGATCACAGCGAAGGAGAGCATACTGGAACCGGCCAATTGAAGTGGATGATCGAGAACTCCAGGGAAGAAATAATATAGGGTGCAGAACGACGGCAAGAGTAGGATCGCCGTCGGAATCAAGCGAGCCTTCCAGTCGTAGCCGTCTATGAACTCCTGCCATCGCATCTTCACACCTTCGTCATCACTGTTTTACTGGCCACCGGGAGTCAAGCTTGGCTATGATCCTTTCGGCCAGAGCTATTGCGTCTGAAATGGCAGACTCCGACGCAGGCGAGTTTTCTCCCGTCCCACTGCGTCAATTTTCGTGCTGCGAGGATGCAAGCCGCGATCAGGGGCACGCGCTTTCTGCCTTCATCCATGTCGGCGAGTGTAACGCATTCGCTTTTTATTCGCCACAAGAGAATCTACTTTTTTATCATCGACTTCCGGATTTGCACAGCAGGGTACGGAACGCATGAAGTGAAGTTTTCGGCCTGATGCGCAGAATGCATGAAACTCCGGTGGACCTCAGCTGCGCTGGGAGCGAGACAAAAGATCCGCGCCGTCCAATGGCCCACGGCAGTTCGACAGTGACTGACGATCCGAATTCAGGTGGCGCCCCGAACAACGATGCGGGACGTCCATATTTCTTCTTTACTCTTGCCAACAAATGTATCGCGTTATATTGTTATGTCCCAAAAGTTGCGCGTCTGTCGCGCAATTTCCCAAACATGACCCCGGACTCCCTGAAAGGTAGGTGGCAAATGGTAGCTCCCCCCAAAAGCCGCATGCTCAATTGGTTGGCGGTTGCGCTCCTGGCAGTGCTGATGTCATCCAGTCTTGTAAGCCTCGCTCAGACGACCGTCGGCACCGGAAGCATTGTGGGAACTGTGACCGACCCTTCCGCCGCTGTTCTTAGCGGGGCCAAGGTGACGATCACCAACCTTGCCACTGGGCACGTCATGACCCTTACGACGAATTCCAGCGGAGCATTCAATTCGGGTGCACTGATTCCCGGCGATTATAAAGTGCAGGTGGGAGCTAGAGGTTTCCGGCAGGTGGAAATGCCAGTGACCGTTCTGGTGGGCAATACGGCAACGGCAAACGCGAAGTTGCAGCTTGGCCAAGAGAGCCAGGTCGTCGAAGTGCAAGGCTCCGCCGTTCAAGTGAACACAGAACAGGCAACGGTGCAGGGTGTGTTGAACGCTGAGCAGATCGAGAATCTGCCCGTGAATGGCCGCAACTTTCTTGACCTGGCACAACTCGAACCCGGGGTTCAGATCCAGGATGGACAGGACTTCGATCCGACGAAGGCGGGTTTCTCATCGATTTCATTCGGCGGGCGATTCGGCCGAACCGCCCGCATCGAAGTCGACGGCGTCGACGTTTCCGATGAAACCGTCGGCACCACGACCATGGATATTCCCGCCAGCGGCATCGAGGAATTCCAGCTCAGCCAATCGAGCCTGGATCTTTCCAATGAACTGACCTCGTCCGGCGCGGTGAACGTGACTACGCGCTCGGGGACGAACAGTATCCATGGCGAAGCTTTCGGATTGTTCCGCGATAGCTCACTGGCTGCGGCTTTGCCGACGCCAGTCGGACTGGCACCCCCCAGCTTTCAACGCTCGCAGTACGGCGGGCGCCTGGGTGGTCCGATTATCAAAAACAAGTTTTTCTACTTCCTGGATGGGGAACGGACTGAACAACACGGCCAAGCGGCAGTGTTGGTGGGGGCTCCTTTCAATGATTTGTCGGGTTACTTCAACTCGCCATTTATCGAAGACAACCTGATGGCTAAGGCGGACTACCAGTTGACCCAATCGGCCCACGCCTTCTATCGCTTCAGCTATTTCAAGAATTCCTTGCTGGCGAACGCAGGTCTGGGGTTCTCGGTGTACGACAACAAGAACATCACACGCAATCAGGTGGTTGGCGTGGATTTCAACACGGGGAGCTTCAATCACAGCATCCGCTTCGAATATCTGAAGTTCCAGAACCAGATTGTGGATGCGACCGTGGGTAGCAGTTTGCCGCTGGCCAACTATCCCTTGGAAATACAGATGGGCAGCACGGGTTTGGTCACTGGTCCAAATTACCTCGCACCACAAAGCACGCTGCAAAGTAATCATCAGATCAAATACGACGGAAGCAAACCCCTGGGTGCGCATGTCATTCGCTACGGATTCGGTTTTAACCATATTGTGGGCGGAGGGTTTGCGAACTTCCAAAGTATTGCGCCTTACTTGATCACAAACGTAGGAGGTCTTGAAACGGGATTTGCTCAGACCAATCCCTTCGGACCTGGTGGCGACACGAACCCGCTGAATTATCCCGTGGAGGGGGTTTTTCTCGGCAATGGTTTAGGATACTCCACGACCACGCCGGCTTTTGGTTTCCCGGCGGGTGGAATTACCGACAACCGCATCGGCGCGTACGTCGGTGACAGTTGGAAAATAAAGAAGAACTTTACTCTGACCTACGGCGTGCGTTACGTTCGCGATTCAGGCCGAACTGATAGCAACCTCCCGGGAATTCCAGAACTCAATGCGTTGATGCCTGGCCTGGGCAATCCTGTCAAGGAACCGAACTTGAACTTTGCGCCGCAGGTCGGCATTGCTTGGGACCCCACCGGGCAGGGCAAGACTGTGATCCGATCGGGTGTGGGCCTCTTTTATGAAAACGCGATCTGGAATAACGTGGCCTTCGATGCTCCAGACCGCGAGAGAACTGGTGCGTTTGGGCAATTCCCTACTGCCTGCGCCGCGGCCAACACTCCGCAGCCTGTGGTCGCTACGGGCGGCGCGCTTCCTCTGCCTGCATTTTGCGGCACCGCAAGCGGCGGTCTGGTGGCAATAGGGACTGTGGCCAACCAGATTGAGGCGTATCAAAAGCTGTATCAGTCGCTCTCTCCCTTCAACGCGAACCTCGCTAATCCGAACTACGTGGGGACCCTTCTGGATCAAGGATTCGGTTTTGGCACGACCGCGTCGATGTTCGATCCCAATTACAGGACTCCGCGGTCGGTCCAGATCAATGCCGGCATTCAACACGAGATTCGGCCAGGTATGGTTTTCAGCGCGGACTTCGTCCGCAACGTGCAAACTCACTACCTGCTGGGAATTGATGAGAACCAAACGGGAAATGTTAATTACTTCAACAAGGCCGGGGCACTGGCCGCAATCAATGCGACGAATACGCAGTTTGGCTGTGCGCCCGGAACTGCCGGCATCCAGTGTGCGATTGCTAACGGTGCGACTATGTCCGCCTATGCAGGAAACGGGCTCACATCCTCGGCCGACTTCGATCAGCCCTGCACTGTAGTCTTCGGCTATAACTGCGCCTTTCCAGGCATCAATCCCAACGCACCGCCGCTTCCATTTCTAAAATCAGTGGGCAGATCCGTTTACAACGGTCTCCAAGCGAAATTGATCGAGAATGTGAAGCAGCCGTTTCGTGGTGTTCGTGCTCTGAACTTCCAGGTGTCCTATTCGCTCTCTCGTTTCGAGAACACGGGGGGTGGCGCAGCTGATAACCCCGCCGCATCTGATCAGGACTTCATCATCAATGCGCTCGACAACATCAACCCTAACCGCTATTTCGGGCCTTCGGTGCTGGATCGAACTCATCAGATCTCGATCGGTGGCTACGCCGATTTGCCTGCCGGATTCCAGATCAGCATGATCTCGCATTTCTGGAGCCCGCTCGCCGTCTCAGTGGTAGTTCCGAACACGAACCTTGGCCCGGGCGAAATCTTTCGAACTGACTTCACCGGCGACGGAACGGTGCAGGATCCCATGCCTGGAACTCACGTAGGGAACTTCGGCCGCGGCATCAATGGCTCAAATATCAACGACGCCATTACTCAATACAACAACACTTATGCCGGGCAGCCGACGCCTGCGGGCCAGGTCCTGATTCAAAATGGCCTGTTCACGTTGCAGCAACTTCAAACGATTGGGGCAGCGAGCCTTGGCCAATCCTTCGGGGATGGTGTCGCTCCCAGCGTGCCGCTGGCTCCGCCCGGAGAAGCTAATCTCGCCTGGCTTCGTGCTTTCGATATGAAGCTCACCTGGAGTCACGCCTTTGCCGAGCGCTTCACGGTGCAACCTAGCGTGGGTTTCTACAACCTGTTGAACTTCGCCAATTTTGACTTGCCCTCGGCCACGTTGGATGGCTTGTTAACCGGAGGTGTCGGGAATATCAATGGAACCAACGCGAACGGACACAACATCACTCGTGTAGGCGTCGGAACCGGGGTCTTCGCGCTGGGCTCCCCTCGACAGATCGAATTCGGTCTGCAATTCAGTTTCTAGCCCAGACTACGCAGAAGGTTTAACGACTGCTATTGAATCAGCCAAAGTTGAACTCGACCTTTCGCACTGTCCCTAAACTCCGCCCGGCGCCCGGAGTAAAAGTCGCGCCACTCCGCCGCAGGCTCCTTTATTCCGATGTTCAACGCCACAACCGACTGAGTACGCTCGCCGAGGCGTTGGCAGCCAAACGGGCTACCACTACATACGCCCACCCAAGATGCGGTCGATCTGCCGAAGATGGTTCAGGTCGTGTGCCGCTTCCAAGCGGACGAACTCCGCGACCGTTTGCCGTCCGCGTACCTCGTGGACCCCGTAGCACTCCACCCACTGTGCGCGTGGGACCGACTCCAACAGTCGCAGGTTGCTCTCGCGCAGCGCCCGAAAGACCCCTGCAGAAAGTCTCGCATCCTGCTGCGCGTAACCGAAGCGCTCCGCCCATACATCCTGATCCCACCACATCAACGCCACGCCCGGATTCGCCAGCATATTTCGCAATCGCCACCCCATCGCCAGCTCCGCGTCCGCCAAGTGCGCTACGATCTCGGCGATTGACCACTTTTCAGGTGCGGGACGCCGGATCAACTTCTCGGGCGCGACATCGCGCAGACGACGCTCGAGCTGGGATGGCGTGGCTCGTTGGACACCGATGGGCTCCTCATCGCCAAGGTAGCTCAGGACTCGAGTTCGGTATGCTTCGAACGTCTCTGCCATTGGTCCTCCCGTTAGACTGCGTATATTATGCCGGCTAGCGTCGGCGAGTGAGTCCCTTTGCCGAGGCCTCGGATCCTGGTGGTTCACGGAACGGTTCCACAGAAATGCGCTCGTAACACACTTCTAGCACGGTCAGGTTTTCCGTACCGCCCGGCAATTGAAGGATTACGCTGTCACCCGCCGCCGACTTCATCAACGCTCGCCCCAGAGGTGACACCCAACTGATGTGGTTGCGGTTGAGATCGATTTCGTCTGTGCCAACGATGCTCACCACCCGCGATACTCCCGTGGCATTGGCATAGCGCACGGTCGCTCCGAAGAATGCCCTCGTTGCCGCCTGCCCCGGTCGCGGAGCTTCCGGGTC
>Ga0210393_10002602_pt1 | contig 14735 bp, 11 predicted proteins | sample IncBWC27OmetaG_FD_160068 | JGI IMG/M metagenome (GOLD analysis project Ga0210393, IMG submission 160068) | Forest soil microbial communities from Barre Woods Harvard Forest LTER site, Petersham, Massachusetts, United States - Inc-BW-C-27-O ... | reverse complement strand
GCCGACGCTGGCCGAGCTGACGGCGTCGAGATCCTTTTCGGGCGCGATAGTGTCGAACAGGCGGAAGCGATCGACCGAGTCGGGAATCGGCAACTGGAGCAGTATTGCGTTGACGTTGGCGTCGGCGTTGAGGTCGGCGATTACTTTGAGCAACTTGTCGGTGGTCGCGTCCGCGGAGTTCATGCGGACGGTCTGGCTGTCGCATCCAAGCTCGGCGGCCATGCGCTGTTTGTTCTTTACGTATTGGCGCGAGGCGGGATCGTCGCCGACCAGGATTGCCGCAAGCGACGGCGTGCATCCGAACGAGCGTTTGAGCTCGTCGACATTGGCGCGCAACTCCGGCATCAGATGCGCGCTGAGCGCCCGGCCATCCATGATGATCGCTGCCATCGGGTACCAGTCGACTATAGCACCAGCTTACGGCGAGCAAGGCGCTGTGGACAGAGATCGGGCGGTTGTTAGCAGATCGCGCGCGGTGTCTCGTTCGGGTGAACACGGTCTGTTAAACTTTTGCCGCTGATGATGAATGCGCCCAAGCGCACCGTTCTGTTCGACCTTCACCAGAAACTCGGCGCACGGATGACGGTTTTCGGTGGTTTCGAGATGCCCGTCAGTTACAGCGGGATTATCGAGGAACATCTTGCGGTCCGCAATTCGGCGGGCGTCTTCGATCTGAGTCACATGGGTGAGTTTGAAATCAGCGGGCCGCATGCACTGGCGACGCTCGAGCGGGCGTTCACGAATTCCGCGGCGCGGCTCAAGCAGGGCCACGCGCAGTATACGATCATGTGCGCGGAGGACGGCGGCACGATCGACGATCTGATCGTTTATCGACTCGGCGAAGAGCGCTACATGCTCTGTGTGAACGCGTCGAATATCGACGTCGATCGCGAATGGATCGTCGAGCTTAACGGCGGACGCGCAAATTTCGAAGACGTGAGCGACGCGACCGCGCTGATAGCAGTGCAGGGACCGGTGGCCGTCGCGATACTGGCGACGCTCGCGGAGTTTCCGATTGCCGACGTGCCGCGCTTCGGCGTGGCGAGCGGATTGGTCGCGGGAATCACATGCCTGGCCGCGCGAACCGGTTACACAGGCGAAGACGGCTTCGAGCTGTTCTTGGATAACGCGGGCGCGTGCGAATTGTTCGAGGCGATTCTCGACGCCGGCGCTCCTGCCGATGCGAAGCCGGTCGGATTGGGCGCGCGCGATACGCTTCGCCTCGAAGCGGGCTTGCCGCTCTACGGCCACGAGCTGGATCGCAATTCGTCGCCGCTCGAAGCGGGTCTGGCGACATTCGTGAAACTCGGGCGTCCGTTTGTCGGCAGCGAAGCACTCACTGCGCAATCCCAGAATGGAATGAAGAAAAAATTGGTCGGGTTGCAGACTGACGACGGCAGGATGGTCGCGCGCCAAGGCTACCGCGTGTTTCGAAATAGCGCCGACGTCGGCGTCGTGACCAGTGGGACGTTTGCGCCATCGATACAGCGGCCTATCGCGATGGCGTACCTCAAGCTCGACGGCGCTAAAAATCCGCCGGCCGTTGGCGAATCGCTCGAAGTTGAGATTCGCGCGCGCAAAACTCGCGCGACGATCGTGCGGCGGCCGTTTTATCGGCACGACGAGCCGCCTGCGGCATCAACTGCGCACGTATGATTGAATTCCTGGTGAGGCAGAGGCGGGGGAAGGACGTTTGACTACATGAGATTCATGCCACATACCGAAGGCGACGTCGCGGCGATGCTCGAAACGATCGGCGCGAAACATCTTGACGATCTGATAGCGCACGTGCCGGCCAACCTGCGCGCGAGCGCGACGATTAATCTTGACCCGGGGCGCAGCGAATACGACGTCGTCCACGAGATTTCAGCGCTCGCGGCCCGTAACTCGGGCTCGTCGGGATTCGTGAGCTTCCTCGGCGCCGGCTATTATCGCCACTTCGTGCCTGCCGCGGTGCGCGCTGTAATCGGACGCGCAGAGTTTGCGACGAGTTATACGCCGTACCAGGCCGAGGCGAGCCAGGGCACCACGCAGGCGATTTTCGAATTTCAAACGCTGATCACGCAGCTCACCGCGATGGAGGTCGCCAACGCCAGCATGTACGACGGCGCGTCGGCCGCGGCCGAGGCGGTGCTGATGGCGCGGCGGTTGATGCCGAAGCGCGCGGTAGTCGCACTGTCGCGAGCGCTGTGGCCGGAGTATCGCGCGACCATACGCACCTACCTGAGCGCGCTGCACGGACTGGAAATCGTCGAGGTGCCATTTGACGACGCGACCGGCGCGACCGACATCGCGGCGCTCTCCCGAATCGCGAACGATCGGCTGCTCTGTAGCGTCACCGGCTTTCCCAACGCGCTCGGCGTGATCGAACCGCTTGGCTCGATCACCGAAATAACGCATCGCGCGGGCGCGCTCGCGATTTCCGCGACGGCCGAGGGAATTGCGCTGGGCCTGCTGCGCGCGCCGGGCGAGCTTGGCGTCGATATCGCCGTCGGTGAGGGTCAGAGTTTCGGCCTGCCGCTGCAATACGGCGGTCCGGGAGTCGGCTTCATGGCGGCGCGTACGGCTCATCTGCGCCAGATGCCGGGGCGATTGGTCGGACAGACTCGCGATCGCGACGGCCGCCGTGCGTTCTGCCTGACGCTCAACACGCGCGAGCAGCATATTCGTCGCGAGCGGGCGACCTCCAACATCTGCACCAATCATTCGCTGTGCGCGCTGGCGGCGACGGTCTATCTCTCGCTGATGGGACGTTCCGGACTGCGCGACCTGGCTGAGAGAAACGTCGAGCTGGCGCATCAGGCGGCAGACGTGCTCGAGGCCGCGGGCATTCGTCGTCGCTTCTCCGGACCATTCTTCAACGAGTTCGCGCTAAAGCTCGAGAATCCCACGGCTGCTCTGGAAGCGGCAGAGGGCAAACAGATCCTGGCGGGTGTCGCGCTCGGCGACGATTATCCGGAACTTTCCGACGCGCTCCTGATGTCGGTCACCGAAATGAATCGCGGCGATGAGTTCGGCCGCCTGGCGGCGGCAATTGCGAATACGGGGGTGCGGTGATGGCGAGTGCGGGCAGAATTCGTCCGGTCGCGCTGGTTGAGACTCCTTCGACTCCCGAGCGGATCGAGCCGATTGCAGGCGTGCCGCTGATTTTCGAGCTTTCGTCCGAAGGCCGCCGCGGTACCGATTTGTCGCCGCGCGCTACCGGCGATCGGCGTGGCGCCGAGTTGCTGGGTGCCGAGCTTTGCCGCGAAGACCTTCCTGGCTTTCCCGAGCTCAGCGAGCCGCAGGTGCTCCGGCATTTCCTGCGCCTGTCACAGCTCAACTTCGCGCAGGCGCTCCAGTTCTATCCGCTCGGTTCGTGCACGATGAAATATAACCCCGTCGTCAACGACGAGTTGGCCGCGTTGCCGGGGCTGGCCGGACTGCATCCCGCGACGCCCGCGCACCTGGCGCAAGGCGCGCTCGAACTGATTGCACGGATGGAAGCTGCGCTGGCCGAAATCACCGGCATGGATGCCGTGTCGCTGCATCCCGCGGCCGGCGCGCAAGGCGAGCTGACGGGCTTGCTAATGGTGCGCGCGTACCATCGCAAGCGCGGCGAAGCGCGTCACAAGGTCATCATCCCCGATACCGCGCACGGCACCAATCCGGCCAGCTGCACGCTCGCGGGCTTCGAGGTGATCGTCGCCAAGTCGAATCGGCGCGGCTATCTCGAAGCGGCCGAAGTTCGACGGCTGGTGAGCGACGACGTGGCCGCCATGATGGTCACCAACCCCAACACGCTCGGAATTTTCGAGCCCGAGATCCAGGAGATCGCGGCTGCTCTGCATGAGCGCGGCGCGATGCTCTATCTCGACGGCGCCAACATGAACGCGCTGCTCGGCGTCGCCAAGCCCGGGCGCATGGGCGCCGATATCGTGCAGCTGAACTTGCACAAGAGCTTCTCGACTCCGCACGGCGGCGGCGGTCCAGGCGCGGGTCCGGTCGCGGTGAAAAAGCATCTCGAGCCGTTCCTGCCGCTACCCCGCCTGAAGCATTGCGGCGCCGGTTACGAGTTCGACACCGAGCGACCCGATTCGATCGGCCGCATGCGATCGTTCCACAACAACTTCGGCATGATCGTCCGCGCGTACGCATACATCCTCGCGCTCGGCGGTGACGGGCTCGGGATGGCGAGCCGGCTCGCGATTCTCGGCGCGAACTACGTGCGCACGCGTCTGCAACCGCATTTTCCCAGCGCGACCGGCGAGCCCTCGATGCATGAATGTGTGCTGTCGCATGACCTCGAGAAGCGCGCCGACGTGAGCACGCTCGAAATCGCGAAGCGTCTGCTCGATTTCGGAATCCATCCGCCGACGATTTATTTCCCGTTGGTGGTGCCGGGTGCGCTGATGATCGAGCCGACCGAAACCGAGAGCAAGCAAATCCTCGACAGCTTCGTCGACGCGATGGAAAAAATCTACGACGAGGCGCTGAACGATCCCGAGGGCGTCAAAAACGCGCCGCAGACGCTGCCAGTCTCGCGCGTGGACGAAGCGCTGGCCGCGCGCCGCCCGATCTTACGCTGGGAGAAGAAGGCGTAAGGCGCGAGCATTCACCGGTCGATACCCGCCAGCTTGAGTGCCCGCTGATAATCCTCGGGCGTGTTCACGTTGAAGAAGCTGGTGAGCTGCGGATCAATCTTTCTAAGCTCCTGCTCGGTTACTCTGCGCCCGTTGATCGCGGCCGCGCCGGCCGTTAGCCGCTTTTCACCGCTCGCCGCGAGCGACTCGATCGCATTTGCACAATGCTTGCGATAGACGGCGTGCAGCGGCTGCAACTTGCCGCCGACTTCCGGAATCACCGCGTCGAAGTCATCGAGCATCCCAACCAGATCGGCCGCAACGTCGGAGTTCAACAGCGGCAGATCGCATGAGCAGGCGAATGCGACATCGTGCTCGAGCGCATTGAGTCCGCGCCGCAGCGCGTCGAGCGGCCCGGCGAACGCAGTCTCGTCATGAACGATCGTCAACCCCGGAATTTCGATGCGAGGTTGTCCAGCCGTCTCAGGGGCCGCGACGATCACGATCTCCCCGAACCACCATTTCAGCTCGATGACAATCCTGGTGAGTAGCGGCATGCCGCCGAAATCGAGAGCGGCCTTCGGCTGGCCCATCCGCGAGCTTTGCCCGCCGACCAGCACGATCGCGCCCGCCTCTTTCGCTGATGACACGCGACGAGTGTAGCGCAAGGCGCGCGCCAGCGCTTATGCCGCGGCTGTGTTCTCTGCTGCGCGATTGGCGCGCAACTCGGTGCCGATAATTCGCAGCGCCTCGGGATGAAAGACCAGCGCGAGATGCCCAACGTCGTGCAGCGTCACGATCCGCCCGAACGCCACGCGAGTCATCAGCGCCTCGATCGGCGCGGGCACGATCGGATCGTCGTCGCCGAAAATTCCGAGCTCGCGCGGACTCCATTGGCCGTACGAATACGGTGAGCCGAGCGTAACGAGCGAGCGCACCGCGCGTTTCGACGCGCTGGCCGCATAGCGCCGCGCGACGGTGCCGCCGAGGCTATGGCCGATAAGATGAACACCTCTGCCGCCGGATTTTTCCTCGGCCAGACGTCCGAGTTGCGCGGCGGAATCGCCCAGCGTCTGCCATCGCGGGTACTCGAAATATGACACGTTGTCGAATCCCGCCAGCCGCAGATACGCGGCCAGCGCCAGCAGGTTGGAGCGGTTGCCGCCGAAGCCGTGAATGAGAATGACCGGCTCGCTCGACGGCGCGCAGAAGTACGATTCGCCGCGCCTGACCAGCCAATCGAGCGGATACGAGCCGATGAGCGCGCCGGCGGCTGCGATCTCGGTAACGACGGTTCTCGCTCTCACTGTTATCTGCTCCGGTACCATGAAAGCTAATCACCCCGTGTCTCATGGGCAACCGCTTGGGCGAGGGTTTGCGGACGCACGGGGCATCGGCGCACAATGCCAGCAACGCGACGCCCCACACCATCAGTTCCGTGCCACGGCGCCCAATCGAGGTGACCCCAATGAGCGAATCCAAGCGGGAATCCAAAGGACCGGTGCGCGGCTACTTCTTCGACAAATCGGTGGTCGTGACCGGCGCGTCGAGCGGCATCGGGCACGACGTCGCGCTCGCGTTCGGCGAGCAAGGCGCGCAGGTCGCGCTGCTCGCACGCCGTCGCGTGCAACTCGAAGAGCTCGCGACGAAAATCAACAAGGCCGGCGGCAAGGCGCTCGCACTCGATTGCGACGTGACCGATCGCGCACGCGTGTTCTGGGCGATCGAACAGGTCAAGGAAGCTTTCGGCAAAGTCGACATCCTGATCAACTCGGCGGGCCTGCTGATCGCGGAGACGGTCGAGACCATGCGCCCCGAAGATCTCGAAAAGATGATGGCGGTGAATGTCTTCGGTGCGCTCAACGCGATGCAGGCGGTGCTGCCGGTTATGCGCAAGGCGAAGTCGGGCAACATCGTGAACATCTCATCGCTGGCGGGACGTCGCGGCGTCAGCCCGCTCGGCGGCTACAGCTCGACCAAGTTTGCGCTGGTCGGGATGACGGAAGCGCTGCGGATGGAGCTCTTCAACACGGGAATAAAAGTGTCGCTCGTGATGCCCGGGGTGATCGACACTCCTATGGCGCGCAATGCGCTCAAGCACGACTCGCTCAAGGGCGTATCGGCGATGATGGCGATGCCGCCGCGATGGGTAACGTGGGCAGTGCTGGCGGCGGCTGCTTTCGGGCTGACCGAAGTCGACGTTCCTCCCGGGGCCGCGGTCGCGGAAAAGCTCGCGTCGCTGTTCCCCGGCGTCACCGACGCGCTGCTGAGCGTTGGCACTCGCGTGATGCAGGGCGCGGCGACGTTCATGGGCGGCGGCGGTGGCACCAAGGCCGGGCACAAGGCAAAATCTTAGACAATCAGAAGGCTGTGAGTACTGAATGCGCGTACCGGATAGAAATCTCGCCGAGGTTTGGGATCAGGGCTTCACTATCGTCGAGAATTTCCTCGACGCGGACACGCTCGCAGCGGCGCGGGAAGCGATGTGGGAAATCTATCCCAAGCCCGACGATTATTTCCGGGCGCCCGAGGAACATTCGAAGCTCGTTAGTAGTCAATTCGGCGGCTTGCGGGTGTTCCCCTACAAGTCGTGGGCGCTGAATCGTCTTCCCGCATACCCCGACCTGGTTGACGGCGCTGAGCGGCTGCTCGGCACTGAGGACCTGGAAATTTACAAGATCGAGCTGTGGGCGAAGTACTCTGGAGCCGTCAATTACGATCAGTTTCATCATCGCGACTTTGGAAATCACAGCCTGGTGGTGCCGCGCGCCGATCGGCAGCACACGCAGATGACGACCTTCATGCTGCTCTCCGATGTAACCGCCGAAGATGCGCCGACCAAACTGGTGCCGTTGAAGTTCACCCGGGAGCTGCCGCTCTCGCAGCGGGCCGTGCCGTTCGGCGAGTTTTTCGAGCACGAGGTCGCGGCGACGGCTCCGGCAGGCAGCCTGCTGATCTACAAAACGGACATCTTTCATCGCGGTTCCGATTTCACCGGCGTCAACCGCTCGCGCTTCATGATGCTGGTCGATTTTCAGCAGCGCGGATGGCGCTGGCAGGGAAAAATGAGCTGGCCGGATCGCGCGGGTGCGCCCGAGATGGGCGAAGCGATGGTGCGGATGACGCCGCGTGCGCGCGACCTGTTCGGCTGGCCGCCGCCGGGCAGCGAATACTGGAACGATCAGACTCTCGCCGACGTGGCGGCGCGATATCCCGGCATCGATATGACGCCCTATCTCAAGCCGTAGAATCGCTACATGAAGTACGGCTTCGACATCTCGTCGAATCTGCCGTACATGAGCCACACCTTCACGTTGAACGCGTGCGGATGCTCCACCGCCTCGCGGCCAACCGTCTTAAGCCCGAGTTGTTTGTACATCTCGTAGAGCGGCTCGACCGGATTCGTGATCAGCAGCTTGGGACGCCGCGAAAATACGAACAGCCGCGCCGTGTCCGACATCAGCTTGACGAGACCCTTGCCCTGGAAGGTCGGGTCGATCACCATCCCACCGAACTCGAAAACTTCCGACGCGAGCATCCCCTTGAACAGCGGTGCCGGATACAGATGACCGAGCGTCAGCGGCGCGTCGGCCAGGCATCGCGCCCAAAACGCGCCAATCAGGGGCGGGCGGCGCCGCTCGCTGGCCTGAGCGACATTGTAAAGGCCGAAATGGATCGCGAGCGGCCATAGCAGCATGTGCACGCGCTTTTCCTGTACGTTGAGCATCTTCCACGTGCGTTTGTGCAGAGCGGCGAGCTCGCGCAGACCCATCGGAGTTCCGATCGGGCGGACTTCGAGCCGCGCTTCGAGGGCGGACGTCTTCGGCGGGCGCAGCGGAGGACCTTGAGCCTCGCGCGCTTCGGGCTTCGGTCTTTCGGGAGAAGCTGTCTCATCGGCAGGCGGTTGCCCGGCTGGCGTCTCGGCGAGATTCGCCGGTATCGCCGCCTCGGGCGCACGGCGAGGCGGTCGCGACGAGATCATCGCCTCGATCGGATCGACGTTTTTCTCGGCTTCCGTCACGTGAACCCCGCCGCGCCGCCGATCAGGCGACGCCGATCTCACACCACCCAACTTAATGCCGTCTCACGGGACGGCTCATCCTCACGCCTTAAGACGTGCGCCGGCCCAATCGATTAGATTCGGCTCGACGCCAACCACCTGGCTCACTGCCCTAAATCATAGAGAATCAAATGGTCAAGCGAAACCATCTTTATCCCTCGAAAGTGTGATTTTTTTCACCCCCTCGGAGCATACCGGGTGAAAAAGAGAGGGCGCCCGCTTGCACGGACGCCCCCTTGCTACGGATTCAGACTAATCGCGGTCTATCCAATCTTCGCGTAAACCGACTTGATCTGCGTGTACAGATCGATCGCGTACTTGCCCAGCTCGCGGCCGAAGCCCGACTGTTTGTAGCCGCCGAACGGAGACATCGGATCGATCTGACCATAAGTGTTGATCCAGACCGTGCCCGCTTTGAGCTTGCGCGCGACGCCGAGAGCGCGATTGATGTCCTTGGTCCACACCGCGGCCGCCAACCCGTAAGTCGTGTCATTGCCCTGGAGCACGACGTCGGCCTCGTCCTTGAACTTGATCGCCGAGGCGACGGGCCCAAAGATTTCTTCGCGCGCGATTTTCATCTGGTTGTTCACGCCGGTGAAAACCGTCGGCTGAATGAAGTAGCCCGATTCCTGGTTGCCGGGCTCGCCCCCGGCCTTGGCAGTAGCGCCCTCGGCCTTGCCGGTTTTCAAGTATCCCTTGACGCGATCGTGCTGCTCCTTCGAAACCAGAGGACCCATGCGGGTGTTGGGATCCAGCGGATTGCCGAGCGTCAGTCCCTTGGCCATCTGCGACAGCGAATCGGTGAACTGATCGTAAACGCTCTCCTGCACGAACACTCGCGATCCGGCGCAGCAGACCTGTCCCTGGTTCATGAAAATGCCCAACGCGGAGCCGAACACTGCTGACGGCATGTCGGCGTCGGGGAAGATGATATTGGGCGACTTGCCGCCGAGCTCGAGCGAGACGCGCTTCAAGTTGCCGGTCGAAGCTTGCAGGATCAATTTGCCGACTTCAGTCGAGCCGGTGAACGCAACCTTGTCTATATCGGGATGCTCGGCGAGCGAGCTGCCCGCACCCGGACCGAAGCCCGTGATGATTTGCACGACGCCCTCAGGCAGGCCCGCTTCGCAGATAAGCTCGCCGAGGCGAATCGCGGTCAGCGGCGTCTGCTCGGCCGGCTTCAGGATGACGACGTTGCCGCATGCGAGCGCGGGCGCAATCTTCCACGCCGCCATCAGCAGCGGGAAATTCCACGGGATGATCTGTCCGCACACTCCCACTGGCTCGCGCAGCGTGTAGTTGAACATCGAGGGGTCGGAAGGGTTGGTCTCGCCGTAAATCTTGGTCGCAAAGCCCGCGTAGTAGCGGAAGGTCTCAGCCGCGCCGGGGACGTCGATATTCTTCGACTCGAACAGCGGCTTGCCGTTGTCGAGCGTCTCGAGCTCGGCCAACTCTTCGGCGTGCTGATCGATCAGCGCCGCGATCTTCAGCAGGAAGTGCGTACGCGCGTGCGGGCTGAGCTTGGACCACTGACCCTCTTCGTATGCCTTGCGCGCGTGTTTGACGGCCTCGTCGACGTCGGCCTTGTCGCCTTCGGCTACGAGCGCGATCACCTGCTCGTTGGACGGGTTGAGGGTTTCGAAAGTCTTGCCGGACTTCGACGGCACCCATTTGCCGTTGATGAGAAGTTTCTTGGGCGAGCTCTTGAGGAACTCAAGCGCTGCGCTCGACTTGGCGCCGCGGGTCGCCGATTCCAATGTCGCTGATGCTGATGCCATCGTTCTAAATCTCCCTGTCAGTGATGTGTCGCCGTGCGCGCCAAAAAGACGGACACCGCGAGCGGTATAGAGCCTTGCTTAACACTCGCACCTTAGTAAATCGAGATGGATTCGGCAAAGCGAAAAATGAAGCTGGCGCACGCTTGCGATCGCGCCCTCGTCGACAGCGCGGCGCGTGCTATTGTGGGCCGCAATCGTATCAGTGGCAGTCAAGCAAACACCCCTCATCGCGCAATACCTGAGCGTCAAGCAGCGCGTTCCCGACGCGATACTTTTTTTTCGCCTCGGAGACTTCTACGAGATGTTCTTCGAGGACGCAGAAGTCGGCGCGCGCGTGCTCGACATCCAACTGACCTCGCGGAACAAGGACGGCGTCCCGCTCTGCGGCGTCCCCTACCACTCCGCAGAACCATACATCGCTAAGTTGCTGAAGGCGGGCCATAAAGTCGCCATCTGCGAGCAAGGCACGCCCGACCCCAAGACGCCGAAGCTGATGCCGCGGCAAATCGTCCGCGTGATCACACCCGGCACCGTCGGCGAGGAGATGGTGCTGACCGCTGCCGAGAAGAGCTACCTGGTCGCGGTGACGGGCGCGGAGGCGACGGGGTTCGCGCTGGCTGCCCTCGACGTCTCGACCGGCGAATTTCTCGTGACGCAGATGCGCGAGGCCACCACGCTGTGCGAGGAGATCGCGCGAATCGGGCCGCGCGAAATCGTGATCGCCACGCCGGTCGCTGAGTTGGGCGCGCTGCTCAAGGATTTGAATTGTCCGCTAACGACGCTCGATCACGAGTCGTTCAGCGCGGACCGCGCGACGACCGCATTCTCGCAACGTTTCGCCGGCGCCGAGCTTCACCAATCGCTCTCGCACACGGCGGGAATCGCGCTGCTCTACGTCGAAGATACCTTCGGCCGCGATCTCGCGCATATCGCGGCGCCGCGTCTCTACCAAATCGCCGAGTACATGCTGGTCGACGAAACGACGCGGCGGCATCTCGAGCTGATTGCCTCGACCGACGGCGCGCGCAAAGGCTCGTTGCTGTCGATTCTCGACGAGACGCTGACTGCGGTCGGCGCGCGCACGCTCTGCAACTGGATCATCTATCCGCTGCTGGCACTCGACTCGATTCACGCGCGGCACGACGCGCTCGAAGAGCTGTTCGACGCTGACTTGGGCGGCACGCTGGCGGAGTCCTTGAAGCGCATCGGCGATCTCGAGCGCCTGGCGGGACGAATCGGTGCGATGCGCGCGTCGCCGCGAGATTGCCTTCGCTTGGGCGACGCGCTGGGCGCGGCAGACTCTCTCAAACAAGCGATGAGCGCGCTCAAGAGCCCGCTCATCCGCGAGCAGGCGGCAAGAATCTCACCGATGCCCGCTTTGGTCGCGCAAATCGCGGCGACGCTGTCCGACGAGCCGCCCGTGAATCCGCGCGAGGGCAACGTGATTCGCACGGGACTCAGCGCCGAGGTTGACGAACTGCGCAGCCTCGCCTCAGGCGCGCGCGGCGTGATCGCAAAGCTGGAGGCGACAGAACGCGAGCGTACCAACATCCCGTCGCTCAAGGTCCGCTACAACAATATCTTCGGCTACTACATCGAGATCACGAAGCCCAATCTCGAGCGCGTGCCTGCCGACTACGAGCGCAAGCAGACCTTGGTCAGCGCCGAGCGCTTCACCACGCCCGCGCTCAAGGAGCTCGAGCGCAAAATCCTGACGGCGGAATCGGCGCTCAAGGAGCTCGAACTGCAGATCTTCACCAAGCTGCTGCGCGATCTGCAGTCGCACTCGGCAACAATTCTTGAAACTGCACGCGCCGTTGGCGAGTTCGACGCGATCATGGCGCTGGCGAAAGTCGCGCGACGGCGCGGGTACGTGCGCCCGAAGATCAACACCGGCCTGCGGATTCGCGTTCGCGACGGCCGCCATCCGGTGCTCGAGGCCGGGATGCGCGCGGGCGAGTTCGTGCCCAACGACCTCGACGCCGAGCCCGCCACGCGCCAAATCCTGCTGATCACCGGGCCCAACATGGCCGGCAAATCGACCTATCTCCGCCAGGTCGCGCTGATCGCTATCATGGCGCAAATTGGCAGCTTCGTTCCCGCCGCCGAAGCGACGATCGGACTGATCGATCGCGTGCTGACGCGAATCGGTGCGCGCGACGAACTTCGCCGCGGCGAGTCCACCTTCATGGTCGAGATGAGCGAGACGGCGCGCCTGCTCAAGGGGCTCTCCGAGCGCAGCCTGCTGCTGCTGGACGAGGTCGGCCGCGGCACCAGCACCTTCGACGGACTGGCGATCGCGTGGGCCGTCGCCGAGTACCTGCACGATCAGACGCGCGCCAAGGTGCTGTTCGCCACGCACTTCCACGAGCTGACCGACCTCGCGCGCGAGCGTCCGCGGGTCAAGAACCTGAGCATGGCCGTGCGCGAATGGGGCTCCGAGGTGATTTTTCTGCGCCGCGTGATCGAGCAGCCGTCCTCGCGAAGCTACGGTATCGAGGTGGCGCGCCTGGCAGGACTACCCGATTCAATCATCACCCGCGCGCGCGAGATTCTCGCCAACCTCGAGCAAGGCGAGCTCGACGAAGCCGGGATGCCGCGAATCGCCCGCGACCGCCGCGCCAAAGCTCCCGCACCACAACTTGGCCTGTTCTCGCCGCGCGAGAGCCCCGTGCTCGACGAACTGCGCGCCCTCGATGTCGAGCGCATGACACCGATGGACGCGCTGAACGCCCTCGCCCGCCTCGCCGCCCGCCTCAAGCAGGAGAAGGGGAAAGGGTAATCGGCCGGTGGTGGCGTGGCGGTCGCCACAAAGCGCAGCTATCCTATTGATGCTGGGGTAGATGTCGCGGTGATGCGGAAACTGGTGGCGGTGGCGTTTGCGATGGCGACGATTGGCGCGGTGGCTGTCCGCGCGGTCGCCAGTGTTCCGCCGTCGGTGCTGACCTCGGCACGAATCGAGCGTCGCGGGCCTGCACTCGAACTCCATTTCGGATTCAGCGGTCCAACTCCACGGTTCGATCTGAGCACGCATGGCACCGAACTCTGGATCGAGCTCGCACACGCGCGCATCGCGATTCCGCCGCGGCCGCTGTTCGGACAGGAAGCGGCGCCTATCGTCAGCGTCCGCACGATCCAAACGGAGGGCGGCTCACGAATCGTCGTCGAGGTGATCGGGAAATCCGACTACGCGATCGCGCGGCTGAAAGACCGAAACGAAATAGTGCTACGAGTCGCGGCCGCAGACACCGATCCAAATCTCGCCGCGCCGATTGTCGTTCACAATGATGGGCCGCGCCGCCCTGTCCCATCCATCGCGCATCCTGTCGCGCGTCCCGTTGAACTTGTACCAAAGAACAATCCTCGCGCTGTTGCCGTTGCGCTGCCAATCGCGCCAGTCGTTGTGAATGAAGACAATCGACGCCCTGGAAATTTCCTCGTGATGATCGATCCCGGTCACGGCGGCTACGACCCGGGCACGCAATCGGCGGCGGGCGTCGCCGAGAAGGATCTAGCCCTGCAAATCGCAACGCGTCTCAAAACCGCTCTGGAAGCCCAAGGCATCCGCGCCGAACTGACGCGCTCGACCGACGTTTTCATCAGCCTCGCCGAGCGCACCCGCATTGCGAATAGCGCCGGTGCCGACCTCTTCGTCTCAATCCATCTCAATTCGAGCCCGAATGCCGATACCACCGGAATCGAAGTTTATTACCTCAACAACACGACTGACCGAGCGACGATTCGGCTGGCGCGAATGGAGAACGGCGGCGCCGACGGCTATGGCGCCCACGACGCCTCCAACTTAAACTACATCCTGACCGACCTGCGCCAGAACTATAAGGCGTCGGACGCGGCCTCGCTTGCAAAAATGATCGACGCACAGACTGTCGCCGACCTCGATGCCGGACTTGGACTGAACGTGAACGCGCTGGGAGCGAAGATGGGACCATTTTACGTGCTGGTCGGAGCGCACATGCCGTCCGTGCTGGTCGAATGCGGCTTCATGTCGAACGCCGCTGAGGCCGGCCGCCTTGCGTCTGCGCAATACCAGGACGTGATGGCTGGCGCGATCGCAACAGCGGTCGTGCATTACTTCAACGCCGATCTCGCGGTGGGAAATTTGTGAGCCTCGTCACGGGCGCGAATCGCGCCGAGCCTGTCCCTGTGTCCACCCCGCGCGGGCAGGACGCACTGCTCGCACAATTCGTCGCCAGCAAGACGCCCGGAATCAACGCGCGCGCCTATCTCGAATCGGTCCGCGCCGAGTTGGCCGAGCGCCATTTCGCCGGCGCCAGCGGCAGCGAGATCACAGGCGCGATGACCGCTGAGATGGAC
>Ga0210393_10002597_pt1 | contig 14747 bp, 13 predicted proteins | sample IncBWC27OmetaG_FD_160068 | JGI IMG/M metagenome (GOLD analysis project Ga0210393, IMG submission 160068) | Forest soil microbial communities from Barre Woods Harvard Forest LTER site, Petersham, Massachusetts, United States - Inc-BW-C-27-O ... | reverse complement strand
GACGAGGTGCGTTCCGAGAATTTCCTCGATCAGGCACCAGACATGCAGTGCCGCAAGCGAATCGCCGCCAGCTTCGTCCCAAGGCATATTCGCTTCAAACGATTTTCGGCCAGCGATCGTCGTCCAGGCATGCGCCACCGCGTCGTGGATTCGCGAGCTGCTTGGTGTCGCTGTCAGGATTTTGGAGACGGCGAATGTCTGATCCCTCGCAGTATCCGATTGCGCACGCTCGCGCTGGTCAAGCAGCGCAAGCGCTTGATAGTCGGTCTTGAAGCCCCGGAGCCGTGGCAAAGCTTCAACAACCCGAAACTGCGCGGGGCACATTCTCCGCGGCAGTCGCTTGACAAGACCGGTCCTGAGATCGTTTTCGAACGTCACACTTGGCGCGCCACGTGGGACCACGTAGGCAACAAGCGCGACGACGTCCTCGTTCTGGCGGCGAGGAATGACCGCTGCGTCGGCGACCTCGGCGCAACTGCGCAGGGCGGCCTCGACTTCAGCCAGATCGACGCGGACGCCCCGCATCTTGATCTGCCCGTCGGTGCGTCCGGTCATCTCGACCAGGCCATCGGGACGCAGTCGAATGCGGTCGCCCGTATGCAGGATGCGAACAGCTGGGTCAGCCGGATCAGTTTGAAACGGGCCGGCGTGGAGGTGTCCGCCCTGCCAATAGCCGAGCGCGAGGTAACGGCTTCTGACCACCAGCTCGCCGGCGCCATCTGTCGCACCATCGTCCTCGATCCTGAAATCCATGCCGGGACGCGCGTAGCCGACTGGCAGTCGCACGCTATCGGGACGCCAACCGCGCGGTACGAACCATTGGAAGATGGTGGGAAGCTCGGTGGAGCTGAACGCGAACAAGATGCGACAGGATGCCGGCAGCACGGCGCGACAGAGTTCCAGGTCATCTCTGGTTGGAATATCGCCACCGATCCTGACAATCCGGAGGTGCTCGAATGCGGAGCTAGCCAGCGGCGCAGCGAGAAGCTGTCTTAGCAACGCCGGCACGACATACCCCGCTGTGGCGGCCGCATTATTAAGCATTTGCAGGACGCCGTTAATGCCGAGCCTGTTTGGATCGGCGACATACAGGGTCGCGCCGTTCAGCAACGCCGAAAAGGTCTCTCTCACGCCTGCAATCGTGCCGGGAGAGCTGAACAAGAAGAAACGGTCGCTGGCGTTCAGGTGACAGGAGTTCGTTGCCTGTGCGACCCGCTGCAGAATTGCGCGTTGATTGTTACAGATGCCTTTGGGTTTGCCGGTACTGCCGGATGTGTAGAGTATCAGCGCGGGATCATCCACGTTTGCGGCAAAAGCAATCTGCTGCTCAGTTTCGTCGAGTGAAGTGCCCAGATCCAGAGTGGGTAGCGAGCCGCCCCCGTGAAAAGCGTTTCCCGCGATCCGGTTAATGACCATCGCTGACAAACCGGCTTCTTCCTTGATTTGGTCGATGCGCACCTGCGGATAGGCGGGGTCAATCGGCACATAAGGCCGGCCAACCGCTAGGCAAGCCAATGCAGCGACTGGAAACAGTGCATCATTCGGCAGCAGGAGGCCGACAGGTTTGCCAGGGGGTACGAGGGCCTCGATGCGACCGCCGAGATGCAATGATGCCCGGTGTAACTCACGATAGGTCAGGCTCGTGGTCTCATCGACGACCGCGATCTTGTCGCCATGACGAGCTACGATCTGATTGAACAGCTCGATGATCGGCAGTTCCATCCGCGCATCGTCGAACGGGTCGAACGCGACATCGATCGGACCCTCGTGGTCGATAGCCAAATCGCCGCGCGGGATCTGCCATCCATCGTCTCCGGTTCGGAGTAGCATTTATGTACCTTCAGGCAGTCAACAAATCTTGCAAAATTGAGTGTGGATGCCGAAAGGTTTCATGCTTGCTTCGAACGTAGTCATTTTGCTGGTCGAGAACCGTTGCGATTGTTAGGTGATCGGTTCGCGTCGACAACAATTGATCCATTACCATAATTTTCCAGGCGCGTTGACGCTATAATTTCAGCGGCCGAGATTGCAAATGAAAGTACGGCGTTAAGGTTATTCGGGCTGGTCGTCGCGCAAGCCATTTTGTCCTCGGGTTGATCGCTCGCGGTGGGTCGGCAGAAAATGACCGGCGTCGGTTTCACCGGGGCGATGTTAAGCATACTCGTGAAGTTCGATTTTCAAGGGCGGACATCGATCGCCGCCGGAGAAGGTTGCAAGGTTATGTTGCTGGCGGCGACGGGCTGTCTCCTTGCACGCGTTGCCCCGCACTTTTTGAAGGATTGCCGCCGTCTGTTCCGGGATGATGCTAGTTGAAATCAAATCGGAAAAGGTATTCCTTGCAGGCACAGCGTCGGATGATCGAGGTTTGAATGACGAGCTTTGAAGGCAAGGACATTGGATTGGACGCCAAAGACATCCTCGGCATCCTCAACACTCAGATGATCGAGCATTCGCTGCCACTATGGTCCGGGAAAGGGTGGGATCAGGGCAGGGGTGGATTTGTCGAGCGGCTCGATATCGAGGGGAGGGCGGATGACCTGGCTCCCCGACGCGTCCGGGTGCAAGCGCGGCAGATCTATTGCTTCGCCAAGGCCGCTGAAATCGGTTGGTATCCACAAGGCCGCGAGCTTGCGATCAAGGGCCTCGACTATCTCTTGGCCAAAGCCAGGAGCCCCGACGGCCGGCCTGGCTTCGTGCATCTGCTCGATCCGGACGGCGCCGTCCTCAACCCGTTGCGCGATGCCTACGACCACGCCTTCGTTCTGCTGGCGCTGTCGAGCGCATATCAGTTGAGCGGCGACGCGCAGATCAAAGACGAGATCGAGTCGCTGGTCGCATTTCTCGACACCGATCTACGCTCGCCGCACGGAGGTTTCATCGAAGGAATTCCTGCGACGTTGCCGCGACGGCAGAATCCGCAGATGCATCTGTTCGAGGCGATGATCGCGACCTTCGACGCGACGCGTGACCCGGTGTACCAGAACCGCGCCGGAGATCTGTTCGCGCTTTTTGTCGCCAACTTGTACGATGCGAAGCGCCAGGCGCTTGGCGAATATTTTGAGGAGGACTGGTCGAAGATCGAGCCTCTCTCCGTCGAACCCGGGCATCAGGCCGAATGGGTGTGGCTGCTCAAGGGCTTTGAGCGGATCACGGGCTGCCCGACCGGCCGTTATCGCGCGCAACTATTGTCGTCGGCGCTTCGCTATCGCGACGCTGCGACGGGGTGCCTGATCGATGAGGGCGACGCGGAGGGGAATGTCCGGAAATTCACGCGGCGCCTGTGGCCGCAGACGGAGATCGCCAAGGCCTTTATCGCGCAGGCCGAGGCAGGAGAGCCGGGCGCCGCCCAGGAAGCCCTGGAAGCGCTGGCCCGGCTGTATCGGTACTACCTGCGCCATCCGGTCCCGGGCGGCTGGTATGACCAATTCGATCGCGACAACCGATCGCTGGTCGACACCATTCCCGCGTCCTCGTTCTATCACATCATCTGCGCGATCGCCGAAGCCGAGCGGGTTCTTTCCGCTCCAGCCGCCTGACCGATCGCAGTTCTCCGATGGATCGTTCCGAACTACGCGGTGACGGACGAAGGTTTGCTATCAACGGCCGCTTTCTCACCCAGCGCATGACGGGTGTGCAACGCTACGCATACGAAATCGTGGCCGCGCTCGATGAACTGCTTGCGCAAGGCCAGGGTCCCGCGATCGCGATGCGGTTGGTCTTACCGCCCGGCGCCGAGGCCATACCATCCCTGTCGAAAATCGACATTTGCCGGACTAGATTTGGATCAGGGCACGCCTGGGATCAGGCCGTGTTGCCACTGTACGCCGAAGCCGGAGTCCTCAGCCTCGGAAATTTTGGTCCCGTGCTCGCGCGAAATCATGTTGTGTGCATCCACGACGCGAACACGTTCATTCTGCCGGAAAGTTACTCGCGAAGCTTCGGCCTCATCTACCGTACGCTGCTTCCGTTGGTAGGGAAACGGGCGCGGCGGGTTGCGACGGTATCGCGTTTTTCCGCGGATATGCTGGTGAAATACGGTATCGCCCGCGAGGAAAAAATCTTCATCGCGCCGAACGGTCACGAACACGTGCTGCGATGGGATGCAAGGCGCGCTCGGCTTCCGCTCTTGGGCGCCTTGAAGCGTCCCTACATCCTTTTGCTGGGCAGCAGCGCCAAGCACAAGAACATCGATATCATCCTCAGACAGGCGCAAGCTTTCGACGAAGCCGGAATCGACGTGGTCGTGGCGGGTGGATCTTCGAGCATTTTTGCTGCGAGTGAGTCAACGGCGCAGCGGCCCAACATTCATCACGCCGGCTTCGTCGGCGATGACGAGTTGGCGGCGCTCTACGAAAATGCGATGTGCCTGGTATTTCCCTCCACGACGGAAGGTTTTGGAATTCCGCCATTGGAGGCGATGGCCAAGGGATGTCCGGTGGTTTCTTCCAATGCGGCAAGTCTGGTTGAAGTCGGTGGAGATGCGGTGGTGTACGTCGACCCCGATGATGGCGCTGGTTGGAGGGATGCGATCATCGGCCTGTCGAAGAACGAAAATCGCCGCGCGGCATTGGCTGCCAAAGGCCGACAAAGGGCTGCGCTATTCTCCTGGAAGCGCAGCGCCGAGCTTTACCTCGACGAAATCTCGCGTTTGCAATAGCCGCTTGTCATTGAGCATGAACGGGAAAAGCATGATCGGGAAAAGTGGATACCGGTTTTCCGAAAAGATCATGCTCAATCAGAAACCGAGAAGCGCGATGGTGATTCACCGTCGCGCTCTAAAGCACTTCATACCAACGTCCAGACCAGCCAGCCGATCCCGACCCACATCGTGCTGCCGATCGTCAGCGCCAAAACCCAAGGCAATGCCGAGGAGTATCGCAGGGCCGGACTGCTCACGACGGTGGTCACCTCGCGCGCGCTAGAGTAGCTCTTTTCCTTCGCGCCGGTCGCCGGCCAATCGTCGAAAGAGAGTTGGGTGAATGTTGACATAAGTGTCCCCGCCAAGCACCAATAAAACAACCAAAGGTGTGTTCCACGAACAATCCGAGCTTGCGCGATACTTTTTGCGCGATACTTGTTGATAATCCGGAAACGGATTGGCCAAGTTAGACCGTCGCGGAACCAACTCGGTCTGTGCCCTTTTGTTGCAAGGCGTTTCAGCAAGGTAATTACATACGGAAGATTTAGGCAGAAGGTAAGATATTCCGACCTGAACCGCAAAGCGGTTTATCGGTCAAAAAGGATACGGCTTCGTCCAACTGCGCTAGCACCCGCCGAAACGGGACTGTCCGAAACGGCACTTGACGCCCTGGAAATGGGCTGCTGCAATGCAACGATTGCAGTGCGGCGTTGGAGTTTTTGATGCGGGAAATTGTCGATCAGGCTTTGGGGACCTACGAGCTGATTGGTAAAATGGATGCGACACAGGTCGCTCAATCGCGCGCAAGGATCGCGCAATACATCGACAAGCTCGTAGCGGCCGGACAGGCCGATCCGGACCAGTTGACCGAATACGCGCGCGCCTATCTCAAGGAATTGCACGAGGGACCGGACCCTCGGTTTACCGGCTGCTGATCACGTCGGTTCGTGCGACGGCATCGCAAGTGCGGTCATTTCGGCCTGAAGGCATCCGTCTCGCGTTCGACGATGATGTCTTCGAGAGAGGGCACGATCGAAGGCGCGGGCTCGTAATCGGCTCTGGCGAGTTGCTGCATCAGAGAGTTCAGGCGCGGCGGCAGCACATGTCCGTTCTCGCGCCGCAATATTTCGCGGAGACGGTCCCCGATTTCATCGCAGATCGCACGCAAATGTACGACTTCGATCTGAATGCTCGCGCCAGTTCTCGCCGACATGTGCTGCTCGAAGCTTTCGATTGAACTTGGGCCATTTGGCTATCCGCCTCGTTCAAGCGCGGTAAACGGGTTGGATTGAATCTTCGGCTGGTAAAGGTGAAGTAAAGAAAGCGGATCGGGCCTCGAGCCACGCCGCCACGTCCGCAGACCGCACGATGCGATCGCCGCGCTGATACTGATCGCGGCGAAAGCCGAAGCCCTGGAGACCGAATCTGCTCGCGCCGTGAGTGTCGTGCCGGCGCTGCCGCGAAATCCGTTCGAGATATTGGTCGAGCGCTGGACCTGCGATGTTCCATTACGGACACGGCTGGAACCGGGTCTTGGAACGCAATAGTAAAATAATATGACTAGTCGCTGCGGCGCTTCCGTGAAATAGTACGTCTGCAAGCCCACAACGGGCGGCCGGAAGGTGCCAAAGCACCGCAAAGCAGGTGCGAGCACCCCGATGAAACATCTTGGGAGAACGCGCCTCATGACCCTCAAAGCCCTCCTTGCCGCCACCGCAACAGCCGCCTTGCTGCTCTCGCAACCAGCCAGCGCCGCTCAACTCACCATCGGTTTTTCCCAGATCGGATCGGAATCCGGCTGGCGCGCCGCCGAGACTTCGGTCTCCAAGCAGGAAGCGGCCAAACGACAGGTCAATCTCAAGATCGCCGATGCCCAGCAGAAGCAGGAGAACCAGATCAAGGCGATCCGCTCCTTCATCGCGCAAGGGGTCGACGCGATCTTCCTGGCCCCCGTCGTCGCGAGCGGCTGGGACGCCGTGCTGAAGGAGGCCAAGGAAGCCAAGATACCCGTCGTGCTGCTCGACCGCGATATCGATCCTTCCGGCAAGGAGCTGTATCTGACGGCCGTGACCTCGGACAGCGTCCATGAGGGCGAGGTCGCCGGTGAATGGCTGGCGAAGACGGTTGGCGACAAGTCGTGCAACGTCGTCGAACTGCAGGGAACGGTCGGCGCCAGCGTCGCCACCAACCGCAAGAAGGGTTTTGACAGCGTCGTTGCCAAGCACGCCAACCTCAAGGTCGTGCGCAGCCAGACCGGTGACTTCACCCGCGCCAAGGGCAAGGAGGTGATGGAGAGCTTTATCAAGGCTGAAGACGGCGGCAAGTCGATCTGTGCGGTGTATGCCCATAATGACGATATGATGGTGGGCGCGATCCAGGCCATGAAGGAAGCTGGCCTCAAGCCCGGCAAGGATATCCTGACCGTCTCGATCGACGCCGTGCCTGACATCTTCAAGGCCATGGTGGCCGGTGAAGCAAACGCTACCGTCGAGCTCACGCCGAACATGGCCGGTCCGGCGCTCGATGCGATCACCGCCTACAAGGACAAGGGGACCGTGCCGCCGAAATGGATCCAGACCGAATCGAAGCTCTACACGCCGGCCGACGATCCGCAGAAAATCTATGAGAGCAAGAAGGATCTCGGCTACTGATCCGAGTGGCGCCGCCGTGCCGCGATCGATCAGGCCCGGCGGCGCATTCCCTCTCAACCAAATCGCCTCGCCGGCAAACAGGCCGAACGTCCGCATCTGTTGCGGACGCCGGCAGGAGTAACGACGCCATGGATGGTGGCCCCGATCCCGCTCAGTCTCTTCTTGAGGTGCGCGGGCTCAGCAAGAGTTTTGGCGCGCTGCGGGCGCTGGAGAATGTCGATTTCACGCTCCGCGCTGGCGAGATTCACGCGCTGCTCGGGGAGAACGGCGCCGGCAAATCCACCCTGATCAAGGCGGTCACCGGCGTATTCGCACGCGATGGCGGAGTTGTTCGCCTCGACGGCGTCGATATTGCCCCGCGCTCGGCCAAGGCCGCGCTCGATGCAGGCATCGCCACCGTGTACCAAGAGGTCAACCTGCTGCCGAATATTTCGGTGGCGCAGAATCTGTTTCTCGGCCGCCAGCCGACGCGCTTGGGCGTGGTTTTGCAGCGCGAGATGCGCCGGCGCGCCAAGGTGCTGCTGGCGGAGTTTGGCCTTCATATCGATGTTGCGAGGCCGCTGGGCGACTATTCCGTCGCGGTCCAACATGTGGTCGCGATCGCCCGCGCGGTCGATCTGTCGGCACGTGTGCTGATTCTTGACGAACCCACCTCGAGCCTCGACCGTCACGAAGTCGATATCCTGTTCCGTGTCATGCGCCAGCTTGCCGGGCGCGGTATCGGCATCGTCTTTGTCAGCCATTTTCTCGATCAAGTCTACGAGATATCCGATCGCATCACCGTGCTGCGCAACGGACGCCTGATTGGCGAGCGCGAGACCGCATCGCTGCCGCGCCTTGAGCTGATCCGCATGATGCTGGGCCGGGAATTGGCGGAGACCACCAGCGAGCGCGCCGCCGCCCGAGTCCATCAAGCGCGCGACGTCTGCGTCAGCTTCGAGGGCTACGGCAAGGCCGGTTATCTCGCACCTTTCAATTTGGAGCTGCGCCACGGCGAAGTCGTCGGACTTGCCGGGCTGCTCGGTTCGGGCCGAACCGAGACAGCGCGGCTGGTGTTCGGCGCCGAACGCGCCGATACCGGGCAGGTCAAAGTCGAGGGCGCGCCGGTGCGATTGCAGTCGCCGCGCGATGCCGTGCGGCACGGCTTCGGGTATTGTCCGGAGGAGCGCAAGACCGAGGGCATTGTCGCCGATCTCACCGTGCGCGAGAATATCGTGCTGGCGCTCCAGGCCAAGCGCGGACTGCACCGGCCGCTCTCTCGCGGCGAGCAGGACGAGATCGCCCTGCGTTTCATCAAGCTGTTGGACATCCGGCCGCCGGAGCCGGAACGGCCGATCGGGCTATTGTCCGGCGGCAACCAGCAGAAGGTGCTGCTGGCGCGCTGGCTTGCCACCGCGCCGCGCCTTTTGGTACTTGACGAGCCGACGCGAGGCATCGACGTGGGAGCGCACGCCGAGATCATCCGCCTGATACGCGAGCTGTGTGAGAAGGGACTGGCGTTGTTGGTGATTTCCTCCGAGCTCGACGAGATCGTCACCTATTCGGACCGGGTGATCGTGCTGCGCGATCGCGTCCATGTCGATGAGTTGCACGGCGACGCGATTGACGTGTCCCACATCCTCGCGGCCATTGCCGTCGACGGTAGTGCGGCCGCCGATGAGGGGCGGGCATGATGCTTCGTCTGCCACGGCGCGGCCTCGCCCAGGTCGTAGCGCTCGTCGTCATTCTGACGCTCGATCGCGTGGTCTCGCCGCAATTCTTCGACCTGCGCCTGCAAGATGGCCGACTTTTCGGCAGTCTCATCGACGTGCTCAACCGGGGCGCGCCCGTCGCGCTGTTGTCGCTCGGAATGGTGCTGGTCATTGCCACGCGCGGCATCGACCTGTCGGTAGGAGCGGTGATGGCGATCGCCGGCGCCATCGCCGCGAGCCTCGCGGATAGTCATGGGCTGCCGCTGGTTCTGACCGCCGCACTCGGCGCAGGCCTGGTCTGCGGCCTGTGGAATGGCATTCTCGTCGCCATATTCGGAATTCAGCCGATCATCGCCACGCTGATCCTGATGGTCGCGGGCAGGGGAATAGCCCAGCTGATCACCGAAGGGCGCATCGTCACTTTCGCCTCGCCCGATCTGGTCTGGCTCGGCGAGGGCAGCCTGTTTGGCCTGCCGGTGCCGATTGCCATCGTTGCCGGCATGCTGATCCTGACCGGCGCGGTCGTGCGCGGATCGGCGCTCGGGCTTCTCATCGAGGCGACCGGCAGCAACGCGCGCGCCAGTGAACTCGCCGGCGTCGGAACGCGCGCGATGATCCTTGCGGTCTATTCCTGGTGCGGCCTGTGTGCGGCGCTCGCCGGCGTCATTGCCGCAGCCGATATCATGGGCGCGGACGCCAACAATGCCGGTCTTTGGCTCGAGCTCGACGCGATCCTTGCCGTGGTGATCGGCGGCACCTCGCTGTTCGGCGGGCGCTTCAGCCTGCTGCTCGCGGTGACGGGTGCGCTGATCATCCAGGCGATGAATACCGGGATCCTGTTGTCCGGCTATCCTCCCGAACTCAATCTCCTCTTGAAGGCGGTGGTGGTGCTTGCGGTGCTGTTATTGCAGTCGCCGCGATTTTCTGACCTCTTTAGCCTTGCCGCCCGTTTGCGGGGAGCGAACGCATGAGACGCCTGCCGCCCGTTGTCATCACCGCCATCGTTTTCGTCGCGGGCTTTGCGATTTGCGCGATGCAGTTTCCCCACATGGCGTCGACCCGCGTCGTCGCCAATCTGCTTACCGACAACGCATTTCTCGGCATTGTCGCGACCGGCATGACGTTCGTGATCATTTCCGGCGGCATCGACCTGTCGGTCGGTTCGGTGATCGGCTTCACCACCGTTTTCGTCGCGCTCGCCATCGAGCGGGCGGGCATTCCACCATGGCTCGCCTTCGCAGCTATCCTTGCGATCTCCGCCGCTTTCGGTGCCGCGATGGGCGGCGTCATTCATGTCTTCGACCTGCCACCCTTCATCGTGACGCTCGCCGGCATGTTCCTGGCCCGCGGCGCCAGCTTTCTGTTGTCGACGGAATCGATCCCCATCACCGCGCCGGTCTATTCGGCGGTCTCGGATTTCGCGGTGCCGCTGCCCGGCGGCGGACGATTGACGGCGATCGCGCTGATCATGCTTGCCGTGGTCGTGGCCGGCGCGATGCTGCTGCGGCTCACGCGGTTCGGAGCCAATGTCTATGCACTGGGAGGCAGCCGGGTCACCACGGAGTTGATGGGCATCCCGGTCGGCTCGATGACGGTGCGGATCTACGTGCTCTCAAGCGTGCTGTCGGGGCTCGCCGGCATTGTCTTCTCGTTCTATACCGCCGCCGGCTACTCGCTTTCCGCTGTTGGCGTCGAGCTTGACACCATCGCAGCCGTGGTGATCGGTGGCACGCTGCTCACCGGCGGTCAGGGCTCGGTGATCGGCACGTTTCTCGGTGTCCTGATCCAGGGCCTGATCCAGACCTACATCACGTTTGACGGGACGCTCTCGAGCTGGTGGACGAAGATCGTGACCGGTATCCTGCTTTTCGCCTTCATCGCCCTGCAGCAGGCGATGATCGCCATTGCGCGCCGCTCGGCGGTCAGGAAGGCAGGGGCAAAGCCATGACATCGCGCATTGTCGTCATCCCCACCCGACGCGCCCATTCCAACCACGCGGAAGTGGCGCGCAGCATCGGTGTCGACATCATCGCCGGCCGCTATGCCGAGGGGATGCGGCTGCCCGGCGACGCCGATCTCATCGCGATGTTCGGGGTGTCGCGACCGGTGCTGCGGGAAAGCGTGAAGACGCTGGTCGCCAAGGGGCTGCTCACCACCAAGGCGCGGGTTGGCACCGTGGTGCGGGAACGCGGCTCCTGGAATATGTTCGACGCCGACGTGCTGGCCTGGCATCTCGACGCGGGCATCGACAAACGCTTCCTCGGTGATCTCGCGGAGATTCGTCTCGCCGTCGAACCGCGGGCGGCGGCGCTCGCTGCGACGCGACGCTGGGACGCAGATATCGCAGAACTCAAGCTCAGCATGGATCGAATGCGGCGCGAAGCCTCCGATACGGTCGGCTTCGCCGACGCCGACCTCGCTTTGCACATCGCCGTCGCCAATGCTTCCGGAAACCTGTTCATGCGCTCGATCGGAAACGTGATCGAGGCGGCCTTACGTGCATCCTTCCTGCTCAGTGCGCCGGTAGAGAGGCAGGACCGCGAGACGGTGCTGCTGTGGCACCAGCGCATCGTCGATGCAATCGCAGGCGGCGATGCCGAAATGGCGGCGACCGCCATGATCGAGGTGATTCACAACGGCATGCGTCGGCACGATGGGCCGCCGGCTGCGCAAGCAGCGGGAGCCACCGTGACAGCCGAAGAACCGGGAGACCAGTCATGACAACGCTGCGCGTCGCCATTGTGGGCTTCGGCAAAATCGCACGCGATCAGCATGTTCCCGCCATCGCCGCGACTGATGGCGTGATGCTTGCCGCGATCGCCAGCCGCCATGCCTCGCTTCCGGACTTGCCGCATTTCAGCACGCTCGAGGAATTGCTGCGCGATGGTCCGCCGGTCGACGCGGTGGCGCTGTGCACGCCGCCGCAGGTTAGGCGCGCCCAGGCGGCCGCCGCACTTGCGGCCGGCAAGCATGTGATGCTGGAAAAGCCGCCGGGTGCGAGCGTCAGCGAACTCGACCCCCTGATCGCGCTGGCCGCCCGCGCCGGCCGAACGCTGTTTGCGACCTGGCATTCGCGCTTCGCACCCGCAGTCGAGCCGGCACGGCGCTGGCTCGCACAGCACCGCATCAGCTCCGTTAGCATCAGCTGGAAGGAGGACGTTCGGGTCTGGCATCCGGGACAGAGCTGGATTTGGGAACCGGGCGGTCTCGGCGTCTTCGACCCCGGCATCAACGCGCTCTCGATTCTGACCCGGATCCTGCCGCAGCCGCTGTTCGTGACGGCAGCGGAACTTTGTTTCCCCGCCAATCGCGCGGCGCCGATCGCAGCGCGGCTTTCGCTTGCCGATGCGGCGGGTCTGCCGATCGCCGCCGAATTCGATTTCCGGCAAACCGGCCCGCAGAGCTGGGACATCCTGGTTGAAACCGACGGTGGACCGTTGAAGCTCTCCGGCGGCGGCGCTCGCCTGGTTGCGGGCGGCGAGGTGCTGGTCGAGGCGGCAGAAACCGAATATCGCGGGCTTTACCGCCGCTTTGTCGAGATAACGGCGACCGGAGCCAGCGATGTCGACTTGACGCCGCTCCGCCTCGTCGCCGATGCTTTCATGCTTGGACGGCGCCGGATCGTCGAAGCCTTCGAAGAGTGATTCATGGGTTACACAGCGTCGAGCATTGCAAGGGATGTGTTTGGATTGTTGCCGGATGGCCGTGCGGTCGAGCGGGTGACGCTCCGTGCGCCGAGCGGTTTCGAAGCACGTATCATCACGTATGGTGCGGTGCTCCAGGCGCTCATGGTGCCCGATGCGATGGGCTTCTGCGATGACGTCGTGCTCGGGCATGACAATCTCGAAGGTTATCTCGGCAAGCGGGGATTCTTCGGCGCGACCGTCGGTCGCTATGCCAATCGCATCGCCCATGCGCGCTTCCTGCTCGATGGCGAGGCGGTGCAACTCGCCGCCAATAACGGCCCGAATGCGCTTCACGGCGGGCTCGACGGCTTTGACCGGAAGCTCTGGCATGTCACCGAAATCGTGGCGGGCGCGCAACCTCGGGTAACGCTTTGCTATGTCAGTGCCCACGGCGAGGAGGGTTATCCCGGCAGGCTGGATGTTCGCGTGACCTATCGCCTGTCGGGGCCAACCGAACTGTCAGTCAGCTTCGAGGCGCGGACGGACCGTCCCACCATCGTCAACCTGACCAATCACAGCTTCTTCAATCTCGAGGGCGGCGCGGTGGGTGGCGACATCCTCGGCCATCGGCTGACAATCGCCGCCGATCGATTTCTCGCCATCGACCCCGATGCGATCCCACTGCCCGAGCTGCCGCGGGTGGTTGCCGGCACGCCTTTCGATTTCCGCTCCGCTTCGACCATCGGCGCGCGAATCCGCTGCGGCGATGTGCAGCTGCTGCACGGCAGAGGGTATGACCACAATTTCTGTCTGGACAATGGTCGTGAGCTGCGGTTGGCGGCGCGGCTCGAAGCGCCGCAATCGGGGCGAATCCTCGAACTCCTGACCGATCAGCCCGGCCTGCAGGTCTATTCGGGAAACTATCTCGATGGTTCGACCAAGGGAAAGCGAGGGCGGCTGTACCGGCAGTCGGACGCGATCTGCCTGGAACCGCAGATCTGGCCCGACGCGCCTAATCGGGCGGACTTTCCGTCCGCGCGGCTTGCGCCCGACGCTGTCTATCAGCACCAGAGCGTCTATCGCTTTGTCTCAGCGGGTGTGAAGCGATGATGGAGCGGTTGCCCACTTCCGTCCTGTGCGACGAGCGCTGCCATCTCGGCGAAGGACCGACCTATGATGCGGCCGCCGATACCGCCTGGTGGTTCGACATCCTCAAGGGACGGCTGTTCGAGGCTCGCCTTGGCAGCGGGCAGGTGCGCACCCATCAGCTGGGCAGGATGGCGAGCGCGCTGGCGCGCATCGATGCCGAGCGTCAACTGATCGCCGCGGAAGACGGCCTCTACATCCGCTCCGTCACCGACGGCTCGATGGTTCTTTATCGTCCGCTCGAGGCGGACAATCCCGCGACGCGATCGAACGATGCACGGGTGCATCCTTGCGGAACGTTCTGGATCGGCACCATGGGGCGCAAGGCCGAGGCCGGAGCCGGCGCGATCTACGCGCTCTATCGCGGTGAAATCTCGCTGCTGTTCGCGGCCGTCACCATTCCGAACGCGATCTGCTTCTCGCCCGACGGAGCGCTCGGTTATTTTGCCGACACGGCCACGAATGTGCTCTATCGCGTTGCCCTCGATCCCCTGACCGGATTGCCGCGCGGCGCGCCCGAAGTGCTGCTGCGGCACAGCGGCGTCGGCGGCTTCGACGGTGCGGTGGTCGACGCCAGTGGCCTGATCTGGAATGCGCGCTGGGGCGGTGGCTGTGTCGACGTCTACAGTCCGCAAGGCGAGCGTCTGCGCTGCTTGCATGTGCCGGCGCGCCAGGCGAGTTGCCCGGCTTTTGTCGGGCCGGATTTGTCGCGTCTTCTGGTCACGTCGGCCTGCCAAGGCATGGACGAGGGGGCGCGCGCGGAGGATCCCGAGCATGGGCGCACGTTCCTGGTCGAAGCGGGCGCGCGCGGGCGCGCAGAGCCCGATGTCAAGCTCGCAAGCTCATAGGAGGTGACCGACGGCGGAAGTCCAACGCTGAATCAATGAACCGCGATCCGTAACAAGCGTCTATGTCAACCAAGTTCCAACAATATAATGGGAGTGAAGCATGCTAACCTTGAAGACCACATTCGTCGCGCTCGCGCTGGCGGGCT